>ERZ779842.86-NODE-86-length-116428-cov-6.627087_pt1 | contig 116428 bp, 100 predicted proteins | sample MGYA00511095_ERZ779842 | MGnify/ENA primary metagenome ERZ779842 (study PRJEB29588, sample SAMEA2154036) | human gut metagenome | biome: human gut; feature: human-associated habitat; material: faeces | place: Denmark | collected 2008/2010 ... | reverse complement strand
TGGACTGCAATGGCGGAGACCACGGATATCCATTTGCAACCAACTTCAATCCGGAAATCAACCTCCGCGAGGTATCCGCTCCCGGCTCTTACTGGGAAAACGGCCACTGGGTAGAAATTCCGCCAATGTCGATCAAACGGGAATATAACTTCGATGAGGTAGGCGAGAAGGATATGTACCTTCTTCACCATGAAGAAATTGAGGCTCTTGCAAAAAATATCCCGGGCGTAAAAAGAATCCGCTTCTTCATGACCTTCGGCCAGAGCTATCTGACCCATATGAAATGTCTGGAAAATGTAGGACTTCTCTCCACCACTCCGATTACCTTCAACGGACAGCAGATTGTACCGATCCAGTTTTTAAAAGAGCTTCTCCCGGATCCTTCCACCCTTGGCCCGCGCACCGTGGGTAAAACCAACATCGGCTGTATTTTTACCGGTATCAAGGACGGAAAAGAAAGAAGCATTTACATTTACAATGTCTGTGACCACCAGGAATGCTACCGGGAAGTAGAGTCTCAGGCGATCTCCTACACCACCGGCGTTCCGGCCATGATCGGAACCATGATGGTCGTGAACGGCCTCTGGAATAAGCCGGGTGTCTACACCACAGATGAATTCGATCCGGATCCGTACATGGAAGCACTCAACAAGTGGGGTCTTCCGTGGAAGGTCGTAGAAAATCCTGTTTTAGTAGATTAAGCCTATGTATAAGATAAACGAACTGCCAACTCCCTGTTTTGTCATTGATGAAGGCAAACTGGAAGAAAACTTAAAGATCCTGCACCAGGTAGAAGAACGCACCGGTGCAAAAATTCTACTGGCTCAGAAATGCTTTTCCTGTTTTTCGGAATATCCGCTGATTCGAAAATATATCAGCGGAACGACTGCCAGCGGACTCTATGAGGCGCGGCTTGGCAAGGAAGAAATGGGGCTGGAGAATCATGTGTATTCTCCGGCCTACCGCCCGCAGGATATGGAAGAGCTCGCACAGATCTGCGATCATATTATTTTCAATTCAGAAAAGCAGCTCCGAACGTACCTCCCCGTACTTAAGGCTTCCGGAACCGCAAAAGCCGGACTTCGCATCAACCCGGAATGCTCCACGCAGGAAGGCCATGCGATTTATGATCCCTGTGCGCCCGGCTCCCGCATGGGCATCCGCGCCTGCGATTTTACAGACGAACTGGCCGATCTTGTGGACGGTCTTCATTTTCATACCCTCTGTGAACAGAATTCGGATGATCTGGAAACCACGCTGCGCGCCGTGGAAGAAAAATTCGGCAAGTGGCTTTTTAAAATGAACTGGCTTAACATGGGAGGCGGACATCATATCACCCGTGAGGATTACGATATCGAACGCCTGATTTCCTGTATCAACCATATGAAAGAAACGTATGGTCTTCAGATTTACCTGGAGCCCGGGGAAGCAGTTGCCTTAAACGCAGGCTACAATGTCACGGAAGTTCTCGATATTGTTGAAAATAACGGAAAAATTTTAATTCTTGACACTTCCGCTGCCTGCCATATGCCGGATGTGCTTGAGATGCCGTACCGCCCTCCGCTCAAAGGCAGCGGACTGCCCGGGGAAAAGCCTTATACCTACCGCCTTTCCTGCAATACCTGCCTGGCGGGCGACGTAATCGGCGAATATTCCTTCGATTCCCCAATCCGGATCGGTGACAGACTGTATTTTGAAGATATGGCGATTTATTCGATGGTAAAAACCAATACCTTTAACGGAATCCCACTCCCTTCCATCGCGGTGATGGACAAAGCTGGAAACTGCCGAATGATAAAGGAGTTTGGATATGAAGATTTCAAAAACCGATTGTCTTAGAACCCCAAAAGCCGATGGCTTTTACATGCCGGGCGAATTTGAGCCCCACGAAGGCACGCTGATGATCTGGCCGTGGCGCCCCGGCTCCTGGAATTACGGAGCAAAAGCGGCAAGAGCGGCATTTGCAGAAATTGCAGAAGCAATTGCCGATTATGAGCAGGTTTATCTTTTCGTCCGGCCACAGGATAAAGCATCGGCACAGGAACTGCTTTCCTCCGACCGGATTCATCTGATCGAAGCCCCGACAGAGGATGCCTGGGCAAGAGATACCGGCGCTACGTTTGTGGTCAACGATCAGGGCGGACGAAGAGGCATTCAATGGGAATTCAACGCCTGGGGCGGCCAGTATGACGGTCTGTACTCCCACTTTGAACATGACCGTGAGGTTCCGGAACGAATCTGCAGTTTTCTCGGAGATTCCTTCTATAATGCCCGCCCCTTTGTTTTGGAAGGCGGCTCCATCCATGTTGACGGGGAAGGAACCCTGCTTACGACCGAAGAATGTCTGCTGAGTCCGGGGCGCAATCCTTCTCTTACAAGAGCGGAAATTGAAGAAAAGCTGCGTCAGTATCTTTCGGTCGAGAAAATCATCTGGCTGCCTTTTGGTATTTACAACGATGAAACCAACGGCCATATCGATAATATGTGCTGCTTTGTAAAGCCAGGAGAAGTACTTCTTGCCTGGACAGATGACGAAAACGATCCTCAGTATGCCAGAAGCAGGGCCGCTTTTGATCTTCTCTCCCATACCGTTGACGCGAAGGGACGAAGCTTTGTAATTCACAAGCTGCCCATTCCAAAGCATCCCATCTGTATTACAGAAGAAGATCTTCTCGGCTATGATTTTGAAGCTGGCGAAGACCAGCGGGAAGCCGGGGAACGCCTTGCCGCCAGCTATATCAATTTTTATCTTGCCAATCACTGTGTCCTTCTTCCCCGTTTCGGCGATGAAAACGATACCGTGGCTGCAGAAATTCTGGGAAAATGCTTTCCGGATCGACGGATCCTCCCTGTCGATGCACGCGTCATTCTGACCGGCGGAGGCAACATTCACTGTATTACCCAGCAGATTCCGGCAAAGAAAAGAGGAAACAGATTATGAGAAATATAAAAATTGCCGCACTGCAGTTTTCATGCTGCAGCCAGGTACAGGAAAATATAGACAAAGCAGAGACCATGGTCCGTGAAGCCGCTTCCAACGGTGCCAATCTCATCCTTCTTCCTGAATTATTTGAAAGACCGTATTTTTGTCAGGAAAAGCGATACGATTATTATGATTATGCCCTGCCTTTGACAGAAAATCCCGCTGTCCGGCGTTTTCAGGCCGTTGCCGGAGAACTTGGGGTCGTGATTCCGGTCAGCTTTTATGAAAGGGATGTTCAGCGCCTGTTTAATTCCATTGCCATGATCGATGCAGACGGATCCATTCTTGGTGTTTACCGCAAGACCCATATCCCGGACGATCATTTTTATCAGGAAAAATTCTATTTCACTCCGGGAGATACGGGATTCAAAGTCTTTGAAACACGTTTTGGAACCGTCGGCGTCGGCATCTGCTGGGACCAGTGGTTTCCGGAAACAGCACGATGTATGGCTGTTCAGGGAGCTGAAATCCTGCTCTATCCTACCGCGATCGGAAGTGAGCCGATCCTGAATGTAGACAGCAGCGGGCACTGGCGACGCGTCATGCAGGGACATGCTGCCGCAAATCTTATTCCGGTTGCTGCTGCAAACCGGATTGGTACCGAAACCGTAACGCCCTGTGAAGAAAATGGCGGCCAGTCCTCTTCTCTTACTTTCTACGGCTCTTCCTTTATTGCCGATGCAACCGGTGAACTTGTGGCATCTGCCGGAAGAGATACCGTGGAAATCCTGTACGCCTCCTTCGATCTGGATGCCCTGAGCGAAGAACGTTTTTCCTGGGGGCTTTTCCGTGACCGGCGGCCGGAAACTTATCGTATCATGACGAAACAGTAAAGCTCTGTCTCTTCCTGTTGTAACTCTTCCTACAGCGGTGCGCTGCATCACATATTCTAACTACAAAGGAGAACCGCTATGCAATATGGAGTTTTATGTCTGCTGCCGCCTGCGGCGATGCTGATTTTTGCATTAAAAACGAAAAAATCTTTCGAAGCTCTGATTTTCGGAACCCTGATTGCCTATCTCATCATGTACAAAGCGGCTTTTATCGGACCCTGGTGTGATCTGCTGCTTTCGGAGATCAGCAACGCAGATAACCAGTATATTCTTCTTCTCTGCGGACTGTTCGGAGGCTTCATCTTCCTGCTCCGCGAGGCAAAAGGAACACTTGGTTTTTCCAACCTGTTAAGCCGCTTCTGTAAAAATGAACGGATCACCATGATGATGTCGGTATTTCTCGGAATCATTATTTTTGTCGATGATTATCTCAACATCATGACCGTTGGAACCTGTATGAAGGATGTCTGTGATAAACGAAAAGTCCCACGCCAGGCGCTTGCCTATATCATTGACTCAACCGGTGCACCTGTCTGCGCACTGATTCCCTTTTCCACCTGGGTAGTTTTTTATTCCGGTGTTTTTATTCAGGAACCGGACATTCTCAATATGGGCTTTTCCACCGGTATGAGTGTTTACTTAAAAGTGCTTCCTTATATGTTTTATCCCATGGCTGCACTTCTGGTTGTCATTCTGTTTGCCTGCAAACTGATGCCAAAGCTCGGAAAAATGAAAGATGCCTATACCGATCTGGAAAAGAAAGAGCAGACACCGGAGCATCCAAAAATGCACAATGCCCCTTCCGTTGACATTGCCATGGCCGGAATGAGCGTTGATTACCCGCCCGAAAATACCAATGCCGGAAATATACTGGATTTTCTGATCCCCATCGGAATTCTGATCGGTGTGACAGTAGCCACACAGGATATGATGCAGGCGATTATTCTTGCTCTTGCTTCCTGTATGATTCTTTATCTTCCGCGGAAAAAAATGACCTTTACGCGGTACGTGGAACTGTTCTTTGCCGGCTTTGCAGATATTCTTCCGGTTCTCGCCATTCTTCTTGCATCCTTTATGATCAAGACTGCCTGCGGCGAAATGGGACTCTCGGAATACGTCATCAACCTGTGTGTTCCGTATATGAATGCCAAAACACTGGCAGCTATTATTTTTGTTGTCATTGCAGTTCTGACCTTTGTCACCAGCTCTTTCTGGGGAATTGAGGCCGTAGCCGTTTCCATCGTTGTTCCGCTTGCCAGCGCCCTTGGTGCTAATGTACTTCTGGCGCTTGGCGCTGTCGTATCCGGCGGTGTTTTCGGAAGCCATGCATGCTTCTATTCCGACGCAACGGTTCTTTCCTCCGCGACCTGCGAGATTGACAATATGTCACATGCCGTGTCGCAGTTTCCTTACGTCCTGATCAGTGCTGCTCTCGCCGTAGCGGGATTTTTAATCTGCGGAATTTTTGCTCTTTAAAAAGCACCCTTAAAATAAAAAAAGTCTTCGACGATCGGATTTTCCCAGATTCGTCGAAGGCTTTTTTTGTTTTTTTATTCTTTTACACTCAACCGCACCAGCGCACGCTGCAGCTTGGCTTCGGCAATACGGTATTCTTTGTCTGTCAGACCGCCGTTTGCCAGCGCCTGCTCGGCCCTGTGTTTGGCAGCCTCGGCGCGCTCTGCATCAATATCCTCTTCCCACTCCCAGGTTGTTGCCAGGACACGGCAGACCCCGTTCATCATGGAAAGCATTCCGCCGATGCAGGCGGCATTTCTTCTCGTTCCGTCCTCCAGCACAATATGCGCCTCGCCCATACCAAGTGCAGTGCAGTAATTGCAGTGCCCAGGCAGAATTGCCAGGTCGCCGCTGATGGTTCTGCAGACAACGCGCGCTACGTCACCCTCATAGAGAAGTCCGTCCGGCGTGCCGACACGTAAAGGAAATGTACTCATACGTCATTCCTCCTTTACTGATTCAGTGCTTTTGCTTTTTCAAATACCTCGTCGATGGTACCTGCAAACAGGAAGCAGCTCTCCGGAAGATCATCGCACTCGCCGTCAAGGATCATGCGGAATCCGCGCAGAGTTTCTTTTAACGGCACATATTTTCCTTCCATACCGGTAAACTGTTCCGCTACCGAGAAGCTCTGGGACAGGAAACGCTGTACCTTACGGGCACGGCTGACCGTCAGCTTATCCTCTTCGGACAGCTCGTCCATACCCATGATGGCGATGATATCCTGCAGCTCTTTGTATCTCTGCAGCACCTGCTGTACGGCACGCGCTACCTCATAGTGCTCATGGCCTACGATTTCCGGTGTCAGGATACGGCTGGTAGAATCAAGCGGATCAACGGCCGGATAAATACCCTGGCTGGAAATTTCACGGGAAAGTACCGTCGTGGCATCCAGATGGGTAAATGTCGTTGCCGGAGCCGGGTCGGTCAGGTCATCGGCCGGCACGTAAACAGCCTGTACCGATGTGATGGATCCCTTTCTTGTGGAAGTAATACGCTCCTGCAGTGCGCCCATCTCGGTTGCCAGCGTCGGCTGGTATCCTACTGCGGACGGCATACGGCCAAGCAGAGCCGAAACCTCGGAACCTGCCTGCGTAAATCGGAAAATATTATCGATGAACAGCAGCACATCCTGATTTTTCACATCACGGAAGTATTCTGCCATGGTAAGGCCGGAAAGTCCGACACGCATACGCGCTCCCGGCGGCTCGTTCATCTGTCCATAGACCAGTGCTGTTTTGTCGATAACACCGCTCTCTTTCATCTCGTTGTAAAGGTCATTTCCTTCACGAGTACGCTCTCCGACACCGGTGAAAACAGAAAGTCCGCCGTGTGCCGTTGCCACGTTGTGGATCAGCTCCATGATAAGGACTGTTTTTCCAACGCCGGCACCACCGAACAGACCGATTTTTCCGCCCTTGGCATACGGGCAGATCAGGTCAACGACCTTGATTCCGGTTTCGAGGATCTCCGTTGCCGGAACCTGTTCCTCATAGGACGGCGGATCGCGGTGGATCGGCCATTTTTCTGCTGTTTCCGGTGCCGGCTTATTGTCTACGGTCTCACCGAGCAGGTTGAACACGCGGCCTAAGCACTCCTCTCCGACCGGAACGGCGATCGGGCCGCCCGTGTCGACTGCTTTCGTTCCGCGGACAAGTCCGTCTGTGGACTTCATAGCAATGCAGCGGACCATGTTGTCGCCCGTCTGCTGCGCCACTTCCACAACCAGCTTCTCGCCGTGGTTGTCTATCTCGATGGCATTCAGAAGTGCCGGCAGCTCTCCTTCCGGAAAACGGATGTCCAGAACAGGACCCGTTACCTGCACAACCTCGCCAATGTGTTTTTCACTCATTTAACGACTTCTCCTCACTTTTCTTGTTTCCACTCTTACACGCCTTCCGCACCGCCGACGATCTCCGTGATCTCCTGCGTAATGCTTGCCTGACGGGCACGGTTGTAATACAGATTGAGCTGTTCAATCATCTCCTCTGCATTTCCCGTTGCCGCCTCCATTGCGGTACGGCGTGCCGCAAGCTCACTTGCCACACTCTCACAGATACCGCCGTAGATCAGGCCGCCTAAGTATTCCGGCACAATCGCTTCGAATACCTCGACACCGTTTGGCTCATACAGGATCAGATTCCGGATTTTTTTCGCTTCCGGATCCTCTCCGTCCTCTTTTGCAATGTCAATCAGAGGCAGGATCGGCACGGAAACCGGCATCTGCGACAGCATCGACACGAATTTTGTGTAACAAAGCTCCACATGTCCGAAGGTCCCTTTCCGGAACTCACGGCACAGCGCGCGCGCGATCTCAAAGCTGTCTGCCACGGAAAGATTTGCGATCTCGGCAAAGCTGTCCGTCAGAATGTCCAGCTTCCGGGATTTTGCATACTCCACTGCCTTTTTGCCGACCGGAACCACACAGATCTCTTTTCCTTTGGCATCTGCCTCAAAGCATCGGAACAGATTCGCGTTGTATCCGCCCGCAAGGCCGCGGTCTCCGGCAACCAGCACGTAGCAGCATTTCTCGTTTTTTGCCTCTTTTGCATAAATGGAATAAAATTCCGTGTTTCCTTTTGCAATATCCTGCAAAGTGCGGTACAGCTCCTGAAAATACGGACGGCAGGTATCAGCCCGCTCCTTCGCTTTTCGCAGCTTGGAGGACGCTACAAGTTCCATCGCCTTGGTAATCTGCATCGTGCTTTCGACACTTTTGATCCGCAGCTTTACGGCTTTCATGTTTGCAGCCATAGGCTCCTCCTTCTTTCCTTATTTTGCAGGTCTTGTATTGATAAAGTTTTCGGTGTACGATTCGAGCGCACTTTTCAGCTTCTCTTCGGTATCTGCCTCGAGTTTTCCGGTTACGGAAATCTCCTGCATCACGGCAGCACCCTCTGCGTCGGTATCAAGCCAGGTATACAGTCCGTCCTCATAGGCGCGGACATCCTCAGCTGCAACCTTTGACAGAATTCCTTTCGTTACCGCATAAAGAATGGCCACCTGTTTTTCTACCGGAACCGGTGCATTCTGGTTCTGTTTTAATACTTCCACGATACGCACACCCTGCTCCAGACGCGCCTTTGTATCGGCATCCAGATCGGATCCGAACTGTGCAAAACTTGCCAGCTCGCGGTACTGGGAATAGATCAGTTTCAGAGTTCCGGCTACCTTCTTCATCGCCTTAATCTGCGCATTTCCACCGACACGGGATACGGATACGCCAGGGTTTACCGCCGGCATAACGCCCGAGTGGAACAGCTCTGTCTCAAGGAAAATCTGTCCGTCTGTGATGGAGATGACGTTCGTCGGAATATAGGCGGAAATATCGCCTGCCTGGGTCTCAATGATCGGCAGGGCCGTCATGGATCCGCCGCCGTGTTCATCGTCCAGCTTTGCGGCACGCTCCAGAAGTCTGGAATGGAGATAGAAAACATCTCCCGGATAAGCCTCACGTCCCGGCGGACGACGGATCAGCAGGGAGAGTGCACGGTATGCAACCGCGTGCTTACTTAAGTCATCATAAATAATCAGCACATCTTTTCCCTGATACATAAAGTACTCGCCCATGGCACAGCCGGAATACGGTACGATATACTGCAGCGGGCTCGCTTCGGATGCCGTCGCTGCCACGACGATGGTGTACGCCATTGCGCCGTTCTTCTCAAGATTTTCTACTAAGGACGCTACTGTCGAACGTTTCTGTCCGATGGCAACGTAGATACAGATCACATCCTTGCCTTTCTGGTTCAGAATGGTATCGGTTGCGATCGTTGTCTTTCCGGTCTGACGGTCTCCGATGATCAGCTCTCGCTGGCCTCTTCCGATCGGAACCATGGAATCGATCGCTTTAATACCGGTCTGCAGCGGCTGATTAACACCTTTTCTCTCACAGATGCCCGGTGCCGGGCTTTCAATCGGACGGTACTCTGCTGCCGTAATCGGGCCTGCGCCGTCGATTGGCTGGCCGAGCGCGTTGACAACGCGTCCGATCATGCCTTCTCCGACCGGAACCGAAACAACCTTTCCCGTTCTTTTTACAAGCTGTCCCTCGCTGATGTTCTCGCCGGAACCGAATAAAACGACAGATACGCTGTTTTCCTCGAGGTTCTGTGCCATTCCATAACTTCCATCCTCAAATTCCAGCAGCTCGCCTGCCATGCAGTTCGAAAGACCGCTGGCTCTTGCGATTCCGTCTCCGACCATCAGAACGGTGCCTGTCTCATCCTGCCGGATCGCATTTTCATAATATTTGATCTGGCTGCGGATGACCTTGGATATTTCTTCTGGTTTCAGTTGCATTTTTTCCTCCTACACCACTGTATCGCTGATTCTTCTGGAAAGCTCGGCCAAACGTCCCTTTACGGTTCCGTCAAACAGCTTTCCGTCGAGCTCCACGCGGACACCCGCCAGAACGGACGGATCGGTTTTCAGTTCCATCACCACTGTTTTTCCGCTCATCGTTTCCAGTTTTTTCTTCAGAAGCTCTTCCTGTTCCTTCGACAGGGATGCTGCACTCGTCACAACTGCCTCGGCAATATTGTGCGCCGCAAAGTATCTGCGCTGAAACGCTTCCTGGCATCCGCCGAATTCCCGGAGAAGATTTTTTTCACACAGCAGTTTGATAAAATTGACCAAATACGGTTCCGCCTGGCTGCCAAATGCCGCGTCGATCAGCCCGATCCGCTCTTTTCGCGGAATCGAAGGCTCCGATAAAAGGCGCGGATACTCCGGATTTTCCCGGAACAGAGCTCGGATCTCCTTCATCTCGGAAAGGATTTCCTCTTCGAGATGCTCCTCCTGGGCCAGCTCATACAGGCTCCCACCGTATACTCTGGCAGTTTCTGTCATGATGCTTCACCTACATTCGATATAAATTCATCTATCAGCTTCTCATGGTCTTTTTCATTAATTTCACGTTCAATGACCTTTCCGGCAATATCCATGGCAATGCCGCCGATCTCGCCTTTGACTTCATTGACCGCTTTCTTTTTCTCCTGGGCAATCTCTTTTTCTGCCTTGTTTTTCAGGGCAGCTGCCTGTTCGGAAGCCTCTTTTACGATTTTCTCGCTCTGCAGCGTTGCTGTCTTTCTGGCGCTTTCGAGAATCTCGTTGGCCTTTGCCTTGGCCTCCTGCATATTCTGCTCATATTCCTCTTTGATGGCGTTGGCTTCTTTTTTTGCCGCCTCTGCGTCTGTGATCTCCGCGTCGGCTGCCGCACGCCGTTTTTCCAGCATCTCATTGATCGGTTTGAAAAGGAACCGTTTGATCAGATACATCTGGATGAAGAGGTTGCAGATCTGTGCGATAAAAGTCCAGGGGACAATTCCTACCAGTTCCTGAACCTGCATAGTTTCTTTCCTCCTAGCAATCATTTACTCCTTGCAACTATTTCAGGAAGTTCATGAACATTCCCGGTGCTACGAAGATCAGAAGCAGGCCGGTTACGAAACCGTAAATACCTGTGGTCTCTGCGATCGCACAGCCAAGAAGCATCGTACTTGTTACATCACCTTTGCATTCCGGCTGACGTCCGATTGCCTCAAGTGCCTTTGCTACGGCGTTACCTTCACCGATACCAGGTCCGATACCTGCGATCAGGGAGCATCCTGCGCCGATTGCGCATCCTGCGAGAGCGATACCTTTTGCTAAAATCTGAAAATCCATCTTGTTTTCCTCCTGTATTTTCTTTTTGTAAACCTCATTTTTTAATCTCTTTAGCCTTCCTCTGCTGCATTCGCAATGTACATGACAGTCAGCATACAGAAAATAAAGGCCTGCATCACGCCGGAGAACCAGTCAAAATAGACCGACAGAACAGCCGGAACACCGACGTCCAGAATCGGGATCTGTGAAAGGGTTCTTCCGAGCACGCCGGGAAGCAGTCCCAGCAGCTTTCCGCTTGCCAGTGCCAGCGATCCGTAGATCAGGGCATTGATAACAACGCCGGAAAGGATGTTTCCAAAGTGACGGCACGCCATACTGATCGGCGTTGCGAGCTCCGACAAAACGTTAAACGGTGTCATAACCGCAATCGGAGTCGTGAATCCTTTCAGATATCCGCCAAAACCGTTGGTTTTGATCTTCTGTGTGGTAATCATGATGAAAACCACAACAGCCCAGGCCGCCTCGGTGGAAAGATCTGCTGTCGGACTTCGAAGTCCGATCAGGCTGATCAGGTTCGAGACAACGCTGGTCGCGAAAAGCGCCGACACAAAAGGAATCAGATAGCGGAATTTTTCTCCCATGTTGCCGATGACAAATTTGTTTGCGGTCTCCACAATCATTTCTGCCACCGCCTGGCGTTTGGAGATGTTCCGCACCTTCAAATCTCTTGTAAGCCAGATGCAAAGTCCGGTAATGAGTGCCATTACAATCCAGCTTACCACCAGCGTTTCGCTGATCTGAATTTTCCCGAACAGCGGGAAATCGATCGGGATCGTAAAAAAGACTTTTGCACCGGAGATATCAACCTCCATTCTCTTTTCTCACCTCCTCTGTATGAAATAAAATAAAAAATTTGAACCTTTTGTCAAAGCGGATCTTCACAATCCGCTTCGCTGCTTGCTTATAACCGAATCGCTGCTTTGCAGTTTCGGTTTTAAAACGCCGTCCCGTCTTTGCGGCTTTCGCCTGAGATCAGGTTCAGCGCTTTATGCTGTTTTTTATGCCCATCAGCTTGATGGCCGTTCCCGGAATTAAAAGCGGCAGGATTCCTGCGGCAAACTGGAAGCATGGAAGCACAATCGCCAGAACTGCCCAGAGCATCTGCATCAGATTTCTCTGCGAATAGCTTGCCTGCATCCGCCGCTTTGCTCCCGCCTCGTCTGTCTCAGACACTGCTTTTTGTACTGCCATACCCATCAGGAAAAAGTTCAGCACCGCAACGGCACCGCCTCCGATTCCCCCAAGGATCACCCGATAGTCAAATGGGATTTTTTCCGGCCAGATCAGGTGCAGGATCAGAAACCCGACCCACATCACAACCACGCCGACAACAGTATAGATGGCAACATTTTTCGTCTCCTTTTTTACGGCCGGTTGGACCTTGTCTCTGAAATTGCTCATATCGCCTTGTTTCCTTTCTAAGGGATTTTCCCCTTAAAATCAGTCTGAAATCTTTTCTCTACCTCTTGATCTTCGTCAACTGTGAAAACTTTTTCAGACACGTTCTAAATATGTCGGTTGAAAGACACCCTCTTTTTCTTCTTTTTTCCGTCCGGCTCCGTCTCGATGCGTTTCTGATGCCGCAGAACGCTCTGCCCGAATTTCCAGGCTGTCACGGCTCCGCCTCCGATCCCAAAGAAAAAGCCGATCAGATAAATCCATGTTCCAACCGAAAAGCGGTCGCAAAGCCACCAGCAAAGTGCCAGACAAAGAAAAAGAGGCGTCACAAGGGACAGTCCGAATTGTGTCAACATTGTGAGATTGGTAATCATCCCCGTCCACTTCTTCATATCCTGTCCCTTTCTGCCGCCTCTTTTTGTCAGACCCTCGGATCTGTGTCTTGTTTCATTTTTCCCAAAACACACTTCCATTTTTGTAACCACTTAGTCAGATTGTACCATAAACGTTTTCATAAGACAAATGAATTTGTATATTTTCCAAATTATTTATTTTTATTTACATTCTTTTCATAATAATTGGAACAATTTTCTCATTTTGTCCCATTGCAAAATTGCAGCGTTCACCTCGCTTCTTATTTTTTGAAAAAAACTGCGGTTTTATTCCACACATACTGCCGTTTTTTCTTTCCAACCGGAAAGCTGATAGCTTACCTCATAGTGTCCCGGCTCCAGCAGGTATCTACCGTTTTCTTCTGATCCGAGCACTTCTGCAACCGCTTCTTTTTCACTTTTGGCAACCATTGGAAGTACGACCTCTGCGGTACAGTCGAACGGAACATCCATGGTGATGGTCACGTGCTCTTTGTCGGAAAGCTCCCAGCGAATGCTGTACATTCCCGATGCAGAATCATATTTTGCCTCTGCATACCTCAAATCCCAGTTCAGCGTCGGTGCAAACTGTACGGTCCTGGCACCCGGATGGGATTCCATCGTGTTGATGCCGGCAACGTGACGGAACATCCATTCCTGGATGGAGCCGTAAGCATAATGGTTCATACTGTTCATGCTGATGCCGGAAATCGTACCGTCCGCAAGAAGGGAATTCCAGCGTTCCCAGACGGTAGTTGCACCAAGCTTAACCTCATAAAGCCAACCCGGAAATTCCTCGTTCAGCAACAGTTCGTAGGCAAGATCATTCATGCCGTTGTCTGTCAGCACGTTATTCAGCAGCGGTGTTCCGACAAATCCTGTTTTCAGTTTGTGGTTACTCTGCTCAAACAGCTTCAGAAGCTGCCGTTTTGTCAGCTCTTCGTTCTTTGACAGATGGTATTTCAGCGTCAGCAGCAGCGCCGTCTGTGTTTTGATGCAACAGCGGCCTGTTGCGCTGTAATATTCTTCCTGTACCACAGCAAACTGCTCCTCGGACAGCTTCTGATACTTCTCCTGCTCCTCGCGGTATCCCAGCACACCGGTCGCTTTTGCCACGATTCCTGCGCTGATCGCATAATACAGGTTTGCAATAAACTCCTCGTCCGTTGCACCCATGACCTGCTCCGCGCCCTGTACCGGATTGTCCAGTGCCAGCCAGTCGCCGAAGTGGAAAACAGATCGCCAGCCATGGTTATCCCCATCCACTTTCGTGATGTAATCCACCCACGATTTCATGCTCACAAACTGATCTTCCAGAATACTCTTATCCCCGTAAAACAGATACAGATTCCACGGAATGATGCACGCCGCATCGCCCCAGACACACGCTGCATCCTCGACGCCGCACGACGGCACCACGTACGGCACCTTTCCGCCGAGCACGCTCTGCTCTTTTGCCATGTCGTACAGGTATTTTGCATAGAATGCATACGTATCTTCGAGATACATCGCCGTCGGCGAGAACACCTGCGCATCACCCGTCCATCCCATGCGCTCATCACGCTGCGGGCAGTCGGTCGGAACATCTACAAAATTGCACTTTAATCCCCAGCGCACATTACTGATGAGTTGGTTGACCAAATCACTTCCTGTTTTCATCCAGCCTGTCGCGGTGATATTGCTGTAGTAAGCAAGTCCGGTGAAATCCTCCTTTTTCAGATCCGGAATACCATCGATTTTTACATAACGGTATCCATAGAAGGTAAAATGCGGCACAAGATCTATTTCCGTTCCATCCGAAATATAAATGTATTCGGATTTTGCACTCCGCAAATTTTCATTGTAGAAATTGCCGTGCTGCAGAATTTCTCCTGTCTGAACATGTACTTTTGTTCCTTTTGGCACGTTGACATGGAGTTTAAAGATTCCCGTGAATTCCTGTCCCATATCGAAAACCAGCTCACCTGCCGGAGTATGAATCAATTCTTTTGGCCGGAAAGTTTCATGAACCGTCACCGGAAGACTCATGCGATCGGTCAGTTCCCCTTTCGGTGCATCACAGAGGACTGCCTGCTCTGCAGGAAGATCCGGCAGCGTATCATCCCGATGCTCGCCGTCGTAGACATTGGAAAACGAAATTTTGCTGCGTCGTATCTGCCATGTCTCATCTGTACCGATGACTTCTTCCGAGCCGTCTGTATACATAAGATGCAGCTCCGCAATCAGCTTCCAGTCATTTCCGTAAAAGCCTCTATCCTCAAACGCACTGAAACCAAACCGCGCCTTATACCAGCCGTTGCCAAGCAGTACACGGAGTGTTCCCTCGCTCGAAAACTCCTCTGTCACATCGTATGTCTGATACTGTACCCACTCATTATAATCATTACTGTACGGTGTCAGATATTCATTTCCAACATGCTTCTCATCAACAAACACTTCATACAGTCCAAGTCCGCATATATACAGCCGTGCTTTTGCCACTTCTTTTACCGGAATAATTTTCTTTTCAAAATAAGGATGGCGTTTTTCTTCACTGCTGCAGGAGATCCATTTGGCAGACCATGCTTCCTCCCGCTTTCCAGTTTCAAAAAACTGCACTTCGCTTACTGCTTTTTCTCCGGCATCGCTGCCTGCTTCCACCGTCCAGTAATACCGTGTTCTCGGCTCCAACTTCAGTTTCACCGGATAGCAAAGGCTACTCGCTTTCGTATCCTCCCCCGAGTCAAACAACAGATGTTCCATCGCCTCATCCGATGATACACGGATCCTTGCGTAACTCTGCTGCTTTCCTTTCGCTTCTTTTATTTTCCACGAAAAGACCGTCCGTTCCATCCGAAATCCCACCGGATTTTCCAGATGGTTCACTTGTGCGTGATAAATCTTCATCTTAAATTCCTCCTCCATTTTTGTATTTCAAATATCCCCATTTTTTTCATTTTATCATAATGCATGTTTTCAAAAAAGATTCTGTTTTGCAGGAAAAAGCATCTTTATTTGCACCCATTCCGGACAAAGCCTGTGCTTTTTTCTCCGTATCATACTCCTTTCTCCCGTCCCTGAATATCAAAAATGCCGGATTTTCTACCACAAATCCGACATTTTTGATTTCCATCCCTATCTTATCTTCAGTTCAGCAATTCATCCGCCAGCGTTCTCTTCGGCACATAGTGCACATCGTTCTCATCCCGGTAATAATTCGTATTTCCATCCTCCTGCACATCCACCAGATGAATCTCCTCCGCCGGTTTTCCAAACGCCACAATCAAAAGCGGCCGGATCTCCTCTGGCAGTCCAATCACTTCCATCACCTCGCCCGCCTGAAAATTCCCGATCATGCAGCCGCCAAGTCCCTGCTCCACAGCCGCAAGCAGCATCGTTTGCGCCACAATCCCGACATCCTTCTGATACCGGTTCAGATTCTCATCAATCCTCTTATCCTGGCAGATCACAACAAAACCCGTCGGCCGTTTTCCCGGATGCGGCAGTACCATATCCGGCAGCGCCCGCGCCCACTTTGTCAGTCCCTGCACCTTCTCCACTTCTTCCGGCTCCCACGCCAGAAAATACTTCAACGGCTGCTTATTCACACTCGAAGGACAAAGCCGCGCGCAATCCACAAATCCTTCCAACGTCTCCCGCGAAATCCGCACCGACTCATCAAAACCACGATAACTCCTGTTCTTCAACACCAGATCCTTTAACATCTTTTCATCAGCCTCCTGTCTTAATTTTTTTCTATCTCCACTCTACCACACCTCCCACCCCCTATCAATCACCTTTTTCTCATTTCCCTCTTGACATACTTTGATATTCAAAGTATTATATATCTAGTTTTTAAAACTACATCACAAAGCATTTTACATTACATTTTTATTCTATTTATTCGTCACCAATAACCAGACCTCAAGCCAGTCGCCGCGCCTGCCCGGAAGACGCTCCACGGCGCGGCGACTGGCTTGAGGTCGTCCTTCCTACCACAAAGGAGAATTTATATGCTTCCAGAATTAAAAATAGGAAATTTAGTTGCCAGATACCCCATTATCCAAGGCGGAATGGGCGTCGGCATCAGCCTCTCATCCCTCGCCGGTGCCGTTGCCAAAGCCGGCGGAATCGGCGTCATCTCCGCTGCCCAGCCCGGCTGGCGCGATCCGGAATTCGCGCGTGATCCCTTAAGCGCCAATCTCCGCGCACTCGCCTTCCACATCCGCCGTGCCAAAGAAATCTCAAACGGCGGCATCATCGGCGTCAATATCATGTGCGCCCTGACCCACTACGAGGAATACGTCCGCTGCTGTATCGAAAACGGAGCCGATCTCATCATTTCCGGAGCTGGTCTCCCGACTGATCTGCCAAAATACACAGCGGGAAGCTCCATCAAGCTCGCCCCTATCGTTTCCCCGCCCCGGACTGCCAAAGTTCTTCTGAAACTTTGGGATAATCACTATCACCGCGTCCCTGACCTTGTTGTCATCGAAGGTCCTGCAGCCGGAGGCCATCTCGGCTATTCCGCTGAAACCGTAGAAGAAACAGCACGGCGCGGCTACGATGACGAAATCCGGGAAATTCTGCAGATCGTACATGGCTACGAAGAAAAATACGCCTGTACCATCCCCGTCGTCTTTGCCGGAGGCGTCTACACCCACGAGGATATCCTCCACTATCTGTCGCTTGGCTGCGCAGGTGTCCAGATGGCTACCCGTTTCGTTGTCACGGAAGAATGCGATGCCGATCCCCGCTACAAACAGGCATACCTGAATGCCAAAAAAGAAGATATCACGATCATGCACAGTCCGGTCGGCATGCCGGGCCGCGCAATCCGCAATCCGTTTCTGACGGAACGCGAACAGGAACGGGAAAAAATTTCACACTGCTACCAGTGCCTCAAAAAATGCGACAAAGCCTCCATTCCCTACTGTATTACCACTGCCCTGACCCGCGCTGCCGATGGCGATACCGACAACGCTCTCCTTTTCTGCGGAGAAAATGCATGGCGTCTCGATCACATGACCACCGTGCCGGAGCTGATGGCGGAGCTGGCCGGGGAATACCTGCCGGACAGCAAAAAATAAAAAATTTAGTAGTGACTTTCCTTCCCAATAATGTTACAATCTTCTTTATGGTGTCAGCATAAAAAGTCTTCAAGAACTGACCATAAACCCAAAATTTTTGTAACACACAAAAGGAAGGAACTCTATGAACAAACACAACAAATCCCGCAGCTCGTTTTCCGGCAAAATCGGTTACGTGCTGGCTGCAGCAGGCGCTTCCGTCGGACTTGGAAATATCTGGCGTTTTCCCTACCTCGCAGCAAAATACGGCGGAGGAATTTTCCTCCTCATTTATATCCTGCTGGCGCTCACCTTCGGCTACTCCATGATCGTTGCCGAGTCCGCCATCGGCCGCATGACACGAAAAAGCCCGGTCGGCGCTTTCCAGTCGTTCGGCAAATCGAAATGGCTTTCCGCCGGGGGCTGGATCAACGCCATTATCCCGATTCTGATCGTTCCATACTACTCTGTCATCGGAGGATGGGTCATCAAATATCTGATCGAATACGTGAAGGGCAACAGTACCCTGCTCGCAGAGGACGGCTATTTTTCCGGCTTCATCTCAAACGGAGTTTCCACAGAGCTCTGTTTTGCCGTTTTCTGCCTTATTACGGTCGCCATCATCTACGCCGGTGTGCGAAACGGCATTGAACGCGTTTCCAAGGTGATGATGCCGATTCTGATCGTCCTTTCCGTTATCATTGCCGTTTATTCCGTAACAAGACCGGGCGCACTGGCAGGCGTGAAGTATTTCCTTGTTCCGAACCTTAAAAACTTTTCATGGATGTCCGTTGTTGCCGCCATGGGACAGATGTTCTACTCCCTCTCGATTGCGATGGGTATTCTGATCACCTTTGGCTCCTACATGAAAAAAGACACCTCGATCGAGGATTCCACACGCAACGTCGAAATCTTTGACACTGCCATTGCGATCATGGCAGGCCTGATGATCATTCCTGCCGTCTTTGCCTTCTCCGGCGGAGATCCGGATACCCTGCAGGCAGGACCTTCCCTGATGTTTATCACCATCCCGAAGGTATTCGCCAATATGGGCTTTGGCACTGTGATCGGTATTCTGTTTTTCCTTCTGGTGCTGTTTGCCGCACTGACCAGCTCCATCGCACTGACAGAAAGCGCCGTTTCCACCTTTGAGGATGAGCTCGGCTGGGGCCGTAAAAAATCGACCGTTCTGATCGGCGTTATCATGATTGCGCTCGGAACGCTCTCCTGCCTTGGCTACGGACCGCTTTCCTCCGTCACCATTCTTGGCATGCAGTTCCTGGATTTCTTCGATTTCCTGACAAACTCCGTAATGATGCCGATTGCTGCCATTGCCACCTGTCTTCTCGTTTCGAGAGTCATCGGTGTGGCGAAAATCGAGGAAGAAATCATCCACGGTGAGAGCCGCTTCCGCAGAAAGAAAATCTTTCTTGTCATGATCCAGTATCTCTGCCCGGTGTTTGCACTGATCATTCTGTTCAGCTCCGTGGCAAATGCATTCGGCTGGATCACCATGTAATGAATCTGTAAACGATGAAAAAAGATTGTTTTCGAAACACGATCACGATTTCGAAAACAATCTTTTTTTATCCAAATCTGTCACACCAGCATCAGGAATCCGTCAGCAGCAAAATATCTTCCTCCTTCAGATACAGCTCCTTTGGAATCCCCATTTCCGGGCTCCAGTCTGTTTTTGCGATCTTCCACTGCAGCCAGCTGCATTCGGCATTCTTCCGGAACGAAATGTTCCATTCAAACGGATCTTCCCAGATTTCGGATTCGTTGACCGGAAATACATTTTCCTCACCCGGCCTTTCTACTGTGGCCAGAAAATGTGCCCGGATGCCGACTGCGCGGATATCGTCTGCAATTTCCCGCTCCTTTACGTGCAGCGTCACGCCCCAGTCCACGGCCCGCAGCGTGTGCGCATCCACCCGCTCGGCCGCCGAAATGTTCTTGCAGCCCGACAAAATTGCCGCTGTGCGCGTCTTCGGATTCTGGAAAAATTCCTTCAGCGGTTCCATGACTTCCATCTTTCCCCGGTTCATACAGCTGACCGTATCGCAGAGGCGGTACACCTCATCGCGGTTGTGTGATACGAAGATGACCGTTTTTCCGGCCTCCTTCAGATGTTTGTACATCTCCTGCTCCAACTGCCATTTCAGATAGGTATCGAGCGCTGAAAACGGCTCGTCGAGCAGAATCAGCTCCGGCTCTGCTGCGAGCATCCGTGCCATCGCGACGCGCTGTTTCTGTCCGCCGGAAAGCTGTCCCGGGATCTTTTTCTCCAGCCCTTCCAGCTGAAACTGGCGGATCAACGATTCCGTCCGGCTCCGGTCCGGCCGTTTTCCCATGCCTGCCTCAATATTCTGCACAACATTCATATGCGGAAACAGGGCGTAATCCTGGAACATATAGCCGACTTTCCGCTTCTGCGGCGGCAGATTGATTTTTTTCTCCGAATCAAACAGCACCTTGCCGTCAAGGACAATCCGCCCCTCATCCGGCTTTTCGATTCCGGCGATACACTTTAAGGTCATGCTTTTTCCACAGCCCGACGCGCCGAGAATCGCAAAAATCTCCTGCTCCGCCCGGAACTGCATATGCATAAAAAAGCCGTCCAGTTTTTTCGTAATATCTACTTCAAGCGCCATGATTTATCCTCTCTACCACTGTTTCTGATTTTTCTTTCTCCGGTTGCCGAGAAGATTCATCGCTGTCATCGTAAGGAATCCGACGAGCAGTACGACAACAGACCAAAAACCCGCCGTTTTATAATCCCCGTCCTGAATCACCATTGCGATTTTCTGGGAAACGGTACCCGTCTTTCCCGGAATATTTCCGGCCAGCATCGACGTCGCGCCGTACTCACCGAGCGCCCTTGCAAATGCCAGCACCGTACCGGAGAGCACGCCGGGACCTGCCGATGGGATGACCACTTTCCAGAAAATCTTCCACTCCGACATACCAAGCGTCCGCGCCGCATAGATCAGGTTCGTATCCACCTGCTCAAATGCCGCTCTCGTATTGCGGTACATCAGCGGAAACGCGATAATCGTTGCCGCCAGAATACAGCCAAGCCATGTCTGTACTGCCTTGATACTGAAATTCTCATACAGTGCAGCGCCAAACGGACGGCGGAGGCTGAAAATCAGAAGCAGGAAAAAGCCTGCAACGGTCGGCGGCAGAATCATCGGAAGTGTCAGAAAGCCGTCAATCACGGCACGCGCGCCGGGACGCAGCTTCATCACCGCACGCGCGGCAAAAATACCAAAGAAAAAGGACAGAATCGTCGCCACAATACCGGTCTTGATCGAAATGACAAGCGGGCTCCAGTCCAGTGACTGTAAAAAATCCAGTATTTCCTGCATAACATTTCCTTTCTATCCACGGCAGCCCTGCATCACGCATCCTGCCCGGATTTTCTCTGATGCAAAACCACCGTCCGCAGAAACGAAATCTTTCTTTTTCGGACGGTGATTTCAAATCCCTGTTGTTTTTTGTGGGATCTTCTTTTTATTCTACCTCTGTATCAAAGTAATAATTCCGGAAGATGGCAGCTGCCTCATCGGAAGTCAGAAACTCTACGAAGTCTTTCGCTGCTGCCTGCTCGGTCTCATCTGCCTCTTTGTTGACAACCTGTGCTGCCGGGTAGATGACATTTCCGGTCAGATCGTACGGAACGACCTGCAGAACCTTCAGGCGGTCTTCCAGACCGTAGGTATCAGAATAGTAAACCGTACCAACCTCGTTGGATCCCTCTGCAACAGCGGAAGTAACGACTCCTACGTTTGCGCATTCATTGATTTCCACGCCGCCGAGCGCTTCGGAAACCTGCTGGGTTGTGATGGCCGATACGTCGTCTGCTTTCTCCAGAATGCCTGCATTGACCAGTGCTTCTCTTGTGTATTTTCCAACCGGAACGGAACCGTCTGCCAGTGCGATGCTGGATGCCTTGTTCAGGTCCTCCAGGCCCGTAACTTCTGTATTGCTTCCCTCATAGGTTACAACGCAGACCTGATTGTTTACGATATTGTGGCGGGTTCCCTCAACCAGAAGATTCTCTTTCTCAAGCTGATCCATCTGTTTTGCTGCTGCGGAGAAGAATACGTCGCAGGATGCACCCTCTTCGATTTGTGTCATCAGGGTTCCTGAGCTGTCATAGCTTCCAACCAGTTTGACATTCGGCTGCGTCTTATTGTACTCGCTGATCAGCGTCTCCATTACGGAGTTCAGGCTCTTTGCGGCAAATACGGTGACAGTGGTATCGTCAAATACTTCGCCGTCTGCTGTGCTCTTGGCGCTGGATGCGCTCTCTGCTTCCGAAGAAGCGCTGGATGCAGATGTGCTCTCTGCCTTGGAGCTGCTCTTGCTGGAAGAATCTGTGGAATTGGAAGATCCGCATGCGGCAATAGAAAGTGCCATAGCTGCCATCAGAAGAATGGATACTGTTTTCTTTTTCATGATAATTGACTCCTCATTTTGTATATTTACGTATGAAGCGCCGGATGTGCACCTTTTCGTTTTCCGGTTTTTGCTGACCGGATCTGAATGAGCTGTGCGGCAATGCTGATTGCAATCTCCGCCGGCGTCTCGCTTCCGATCTCGATTCCGATCGGGGCATAGACACTGTCGAGCTGTTCTCCGGTAAAACCCTGCGCTTCCAGTTTTTCGCGCACATACTTTGTCTTTCTGCGGCTTCCCACCACACCGATGTACGACGCGCCGGTGCGAAGCGCAAACGCCTCGGCATCCGCATCGCACCGGTGGCCGCGTGTCACAATCACGAGATAATCATTTTTCCGGATCGAAAGAATCTCGTCCAGTTTCGTAAAATCCACCAGCATGGTCTGCCCGGCGTCCGGGAACAATGCTTTGTCCACATATTCCTCCCGGTCATCGAGTACGATACAGCAGAAATCCAGATGATGCAGCACCGGCACGAGTTCCTGGGCCAGATGGCCGCCGCCGAACAGATAAACCTTTCCGTCGTAGCAGAATTCCTCGGCGTAATACGCTTTCCCGTCCAGCTCCAGAATCCGGCAGTGGCCCGCTTTTTCCTCTGCCGCCGGAAGCATTTCCCACGCTTCTTTTTCCAGCACGCGGATGCCGGTTCCGTCCAGCGCAAAAAAAATCCAGTAACTGCAGTACTGCTCCTGCGCCGCAAGCGCCTGCGCCAGACTTTCTGCTTCGCCGTGCGCTCCATTCATAAAATAGAAGCACACCTTCACTCTGCCGCCGCAGACCATGCCAAGCCCCTTCCCCTCTCCGGTTCCGAGATCGTATTCTCTGTATTCACTTTTCTTCTCCTGCACCAGCTCCTGCGCATGCAGAACCGCCTGATATTCCAGGTTTCCGCCGCCGATAGTTCCGAAAATCCGTCCTTCCCGGCCGACCAGCATATAGGCGCCCGTCGTGCGCGGAATGGAGCCGTCCCCTTCGGTGATAAAGGCAAGAACCGTGTCCTGTCCCTCTTCCAGCTGTACAAGCAGTTTCCGGTAAAGTTCGTCCATGTTTCCTCTCCTTGTGTCTGATCTCTGGTCTACTTTTCCGTCACCAGTTCGATGGTGTCACCCTTTTGAATCGTGCCGCCGCGCAGCACCACCGCGAAAACGCCCTCCCGCGGCATGATGCATTCACCCATGCGTTTGAAAATCTCGCAGTGGCTGTGGCACTCCTTTCCGATCTGCGTCATCTCAAGCAGCGCATCCCCGCAGGAAAACCGCGTGCCGACCGGCAGATTCCGGAAATCATATCCTTCCACGATCAGGTTTTCCCCGAAGGCGCCGAGCGGAATATCCGCCCCCTTTGCACGGAAGGCTTCTATTTTTTCATACGACAAAAGGCTCACCTGGCGGTGCCAGTGCCCGGCGTGTGCATCGCCCTCGATGCCCCAGTCTTCCACCAGCTTCGCCGTTTCCACCTCGCGCTTTGCCGTTCCCCGTTTTTCACTGATACAGATTCCTATAATTTTTCCCATTTCTTTTGTTTCCTCTTCTTTTTGAACCGCCGTCATTTCATCCGCCGATGCCGGACATCAGGTGGTGCTCTGTCATATCCTTCGGCCGCTCAAAGCAGTGTTCCATCGGCTTTTTTAAGATTGCCTGTGCCATCACATCCCGCAGATCCGCCGCCGTTCCGTTCTGCAGAACCTCCCGCAGATCCACACCGTTCTCATAGCAGAGACAGAGCTTTAAAAAGCCGCGGCTTGTCAGCCGTACGCGGTTGCAGCTTCCGCAGAACTTTCCGTGGATCGCGCTGATAAAGCCGACGGGCATCGACAGCTTTTCGTACCGCACATAAGCCGCAGGACCGTTTCCTTCTTTTTCCTGGTCCGGCGTACATGCCCCATACCACTGTTCCAGCTCTGTTTTCAGCGCCTCATTCGACGGACCCACGTACGATTTTCCGGCGCCCACCGGCATCACCTCGATGAACCGCACCGGGACTTTTTCCTGCTCTGCAAATTCAATCAGTTCCTGCGCATGCAGTTCTTTTCGATGCACCGCATTCAGCTTCACTAAAAGACCCGCCTCTTTGGCCGCGCAGATGCCCTGCTTTACCTGCTCCAGCGCATCGCGTCCGGTAAGCGCCGCAAACTCTGCCGCATCCACTGTATCCAGGCTCACATTCACGCTGTCACAGCCGGCCGCCTTCAGATCCCTCGCACACGATGCCAGGCGCACGCCATTCGTCGTGATCCCAACGGATGCGGTGCCCGGCACTGCTTTTATTTTCTGCACCAGCTCCACGCACTCTTTTCTTACCAGCGGTTCCCCTCCGGTAATCCGGTAATGCGTGATGCCAAGCCCAGCCGCGGCGTGCACAATCTTCAGCATCTCTTCGACGGTAAGCGGCGGATTCTGTTCCGCCTGCTCCAGTGCACAGCCCGCCGCACTCTCCGGCATACAGTACCGGCATCTCAAATTGCACGCGTCCGTGATGGAAATCCGCAGGTAATCTATCGTTCTGCCATACTGATCCTTCATCGTTTATCTTCCTTTTCCAAAACCGCAGTTCGGGAAGGTGCAGACCTTGCAGTTCAGGCAGAGACCGCCCTCGCCAAGACCGGCCAGCTCCTCCGCTGTCACCTCATCATCTGCAACGAGGCGCGGCAGGACAAGATCAAAAATCGTCCGTTTCGAATACATGACGCATCCCGGCAGGCCGACGATCGGTGTTCCGTTTTCGGCATACGCCAGAAGGAACATGGCTCCCGGCAGCACCGGCGCGCCGTAGGAAACGATGCGTGCTCCGGTATTTTTGATCGCCAGCGGCGTCTTGTCGTCCGGATCCACACTCATTCCTCCGGTGCAGAAGACAAGATCGGCACCCGCTTCCATCGCGCGGCGGCATCCGTCTGTGATCTTCGATGCATCATCATCGTAAACCTCATGAAAGATCATCTCCGCGCCGAATTCTGCCAGCTTTTCCTGGATAACCGGTGTGAAGGTGTCCTCGATCCGATGGTAATACACTTCATTTCCCGTTGTCAGAACCGCAAATTTTTTCTTGTGGAACGGCTTTAAGGTCAGGATCGGCCCGTCGGAACAGACTGCCTGTGCCGTCTCCATCTTCTCTTTTTTGATGACGAGCGGAATAATTCTCGTTCCCGCCAGTTTGTCGCCTTTTTTCACGTATGTATCACCGTGGCGCGTCGCAATCATCATCTCGCCGAGGCTGTTTACTTTTTTCAGCTTCTCGCGGTCCACTTTCAAAAGACCGTCGCAGTCCGCGATCAGTTCAATTTTTCCTTCTTTGACATCGGACGGATGCATGTGATCGTTTTTACACATATCGTAAAGAATCTGTGCCGCCTCATTTTCATGCAGCATTGTATCGTCCTTTTCCCAGATGTAAATGTTGTCCTTTCCGACACTTAACAGCACCGGAATATCTTCTTCTGTAATGATGTGGCCTTTGCGGAATACCGCATCTTTTGTCACACCTTTGATAATCTGTGTAATATCGTGGCAGAGCACCTGGCCTACCGCGTCTTCTGTTTTCATCAGTTTCATCTGAAACGCCTCACTTTTTCTATTTGAATCTATTCCAGTTCCCCGCAGATCACTTCCAGCACGCTTCCGGCGATGCACCGCGCCTTATCGGAAATCGTGAAGCAGTTCTGCAGTTCTTCTTTCCGCGGATCGATGTCCGCAATCTTAAATCCCTTCGTCACCGGATAGCCGTCACGGATCAGCCCGCGCAGCAGACCGGAGAGAGATGCTTCCACAGGTACTATCCCGTTTTCTGTCTCAATCTCTGCAATCACAGCCCTGGCTTCCACAATGTCTCCGATCGAAGCCGCATTCCGCAGAATACCTTCCGCCTGTGCATGCATCACACGCTCTTTTCCGTACCCGCCGATGATGCCCGGAATGCCAGTGTTCGGAACCGCGCTTCCGCTTCGGATCACGCGTCCAAGATTATGACCGCGCTTCGTCTCAATTACAACATCCACATCTTCTCCTGCCGTAAAGCCCGGTCCGAGGGCAATCACAAGCGGTGCCATCTCTTTTGTCGTCCCGAGATTTTTCTTCGCCAGAATCGCATCGACCACGACGGCCGGGCGAAGTGCTGCAATGCTTAGTCCCGCCGGATCCACGAGCACCGGAACACCATCTTTCTTCCAGATCCGTTCCATTTCCGGTTCCAGAAGTTCTTTCCGGTTCTTTTTCTCTGCGAGATCCACGTCCATGCGCACGGCTTCCACGTCCTCTACCCTGGCACTGCCGGCATATACCGCTTCGCTCAAAGCCACCTGCCGCCGGATCGCTGCCGGGTGCTCTGCTTCCAGAACCAGCAGACGAAAGCCCGCTTTTTTCAGACGATGGATCGTACCGGTTGCAAGATCTCCTGCTCCCCGTACCACGATCAGATCTTTCTTTTTCATCTTCGCTGTCTTCCTTCTTTCGTTTCAGCAGCCGCCGTTTTCTTCCGTCTTCCGCGGTCTGCTTCGTTATTCTCGTGCAAGAATAACGCTTTTTCCATTAATAAAAATACAGGAAAGGACCCGTTTTGTCAACGTGTCCCCGTAAAAAATGTTATTTTTCTTCTGTTCCAAACCACTTCTGAAACGACGCATCGGCGCCTGCGCGGACTTCTTGTTCAAACTTCCGGTACCGCTTCAGGAATTCTTTTCCCTCCGGGGTCAGTACCGTCTGGCCGCCGTTGCTGCCGCCCCGGTTGCCCTGTACCAGCGGGATGCCGAGATCCTCCTCGGCGCGCTTTAAGATTTTCCATCCCTTCGAGTACGCCATCTGCATGCATTTGCAGCCCTTCGAAAGGGAGCCGGTTGCCTCCACATGCTCCATCAGCTCCGCCACACCGGGACCGAAGGCATGATCCGTCCGGCTGACGCGCAGCCGCATGTCGTACCGCAGCTTCTGTCGTAATGTTTCTTCTTTTTCTTCCATCTCCACCTCACACCTCTACAGCAGCACACGGTACTCCGCCTCATAGGCAAGTCCCGCCGTCTGAAGTGCCGCAAGGATTTCTTTTCCCTCTTCCGGCGCTGCTTTCCAGGAAAGGCCGCAGCCCGCCGTAATTTCCCGCGGAACGGGGATCATCCTTCCCGGCAGGCCGTGCGCCCTCGCATACTGCTCCATCTGCATCGCCTGCGTTGTCCCCGCAAACGTCAGAATCCAGGTTTCTTTTCGCTGTCTCATATCGTTTCTTCCTTTTTCCAGCTTCTTTTGTATCCCGGATGCCGGATGCCGCCTCTCTCACTGCTGCATTTCTTCTTCGGCAAACTCCCGCAGAGCCTGCGCGGCAATCCGGACTTCTTCTTCCGTCAGTACATGGGAAAAGCTGAACCTCACGGCTCCCTGCTCCCGTGTCCCGAGTGCTTCGTGCATCAGCGGCGCGCAGTGTGCCCCGCTTCGGACTGCAATACCATAGTTCTCATACAGCCAGTCGCTGACATATCCCGAATCACAGGAGCCGATGTTTAATGCCGCCGTTGGTACCCGCTGCTGCAGATCGTCTGTTCCATATAAAGTAAGTCCCGGGATTCCCTGAATTTCCTCCAGAAAGAGGTGCATCAGCTCCCTCTCTCTTTTGTAAATCATTTCAATCCCCGTCTTCTCCAGATATTCCAGCGCTCCCAGAAGTCCCGCAATTCCGTGGACATTTAAAGTTCCCGCTTCCAGGTGCTCCGGCATCGCCGCAGGCTGTTCTTTTTCATAGCTTCGGATTCCACTTCCGCCCATTTTGAGCGGCCGGATCGAAAGTTCGGGACGAACGTAGATTCCGCCGGTTCCCTGCGGCCCTAATAGTCCCTTGTGGCCGGAAAAACAGAGCACGTCGATCCCGCTTTTCTGTACATCAATCGGCAGAATCCCCGCTGTCTGCGCTGCATCGACGATCAGAAGCAGGGAATGGCGTTCCGCAATTTCGCACACCCGCGCAAGATCCGTGATATTTCCGGTCAGGTTGGAGGCATGCGTAACGACAAACGCTTTCGTGTTTTTCCGCACTGCCGCTTCCATCTGATCGTAATCGATCCTTCCAGATACATCCGCCGGAATCACGGAAAGCTCCAGTCCCTGTTTTTCCAGTGCATACAGCGGACGCAGAACGGAATTATGCTCGCAGACTGTCGTGATCACATGATCCCCCGGCCCAAAGAGTCCGAAAATTGCCATGTTCAGTGCCTCCGTATCGTTGCACGTAAATGCAATCCGCTCTGGACTCTCCGCGTGAAACAACTCTGCCAGCCGCATTCTCGTCTCAAAGACGATGCGGCCCGCATCCAGTGTCGCATCGTATGCACCGCGGCCTGCATTTCCACAGCCGCGCAGTGCCTGGATCATACGCTCCTCTGCTTCTTTTGGATGCCACAGCGACGTTGCCGCCGAATCGAGGTAAATCATGGCTTAATCACGCGGTCTGCGCTGCTCATGCGCTCCACGATGTCATACATGTTGGTCACACTGCCGACCTGCAGCTTTTCGGTGATGCCGTAGAAGTTCAGGCATGTTCCACAGGTCAGAATTTCAACGCCGCGCGCTGCCAGATCTTTCAGATCCTCCAGGGACTCGGAACCCTCGCAGGTCAGCTTTGCACCGCCGTTGTAGCACAGAATCGTATCCGGCAGCTCATCCTGCTGGGTCAGTGCATAAAGGAAGCTCTTCATCAGAATTTTACCCAGCTCCTCGGCTCCTTCGCCCATATGGTCTGCAGAAAGAACGACGAGTTTTGTTTTCTTTGCCGCCGGTACGAGGCATACGGTTTTCTCTTCTGTTTCAGCCGGCTCTGTTTCCGATACGGTGAACTCCACATGATACTCTTTTTCTTTCTTCTCTTTTACCAGAAAGCCATATCCTTTCTGCTGCGCCATTTTTTCCAGGTTCTGCACGGCGATTTCATTATCCACCAGAACCTCCACTTTTCCGCTTCCCGCAAGTTCTGCAATCGCATTTTTTGCCTTTACCAGCGGTACCGGGCACACATCACCCATTGCGTTTACTGTCTTTTTCTCCATCTCTGCCATTTTTCATCCTCCCTGCCTTACCATTTCCTGCTCTGTGTCACATAAATTTCGGTTCCTGCCGGCTCTGTGATTTTTCCAACGATTGCTGCCGGAATCCCCTGCTCCAGCAGTTTTCTCTGCATTTTTTCTGCATCCACGGCATCCACGGCCATCAGAAGCCCTCCCGATGTCTGCGGGTCAAACAGCACCTCCTGCATGCCGAACGGTATATCCTTAAAGGTCACATGCTGCTCCAGATGATTCCGGTTCCGCTGGCCTGCCGCAGTGATCAGAAACTCCTCCGCCGCTTCCACAGCCCCCGGAAACACCGGAATCTGATCCGCCCAGATATGGCAGGACACGCCCGACTCCATCATCTCATGCAGATGTCCTAGGAAACTAAAGCCCGTTACATCGGTACAGGCATGAATGTTATACTTCCATGCCGTCTCCGAGGCGTACTTATTCAGCGTCATCATCGATTCCACTGCCTTTTGAAATCCCCCCGGGTTTTCCTCCCCGACGCGGTGCGCCGCACAGAGAATGCCGGTTCCGAGCGGTTTCGTCAGAATGAGCAGATCACCCACGCGGCCCGTATTGTTCTGCCAGATCCGGTCCGGATGCACGGTTCCCGTGACAGAAAGGCCGTATTTTACACTGTCATCCGCAATCGAATGACCGCCGGAGAGCGATCCGCCCGCCTCCTGCACCTTTTCCGCGCCGCCGCGCATGATTTCTCCGAGGACATTCAGATCCATCTGTTCCGGAAAGCAGACGATATTCAGGGCTGTCCGCACCTTTCCGCCCATCGCATAGATGTCGCTTAAGGCATTCGCCGCCGCAATTTTTCCAAACGTGTACGGATCCTCCACCACCGGCGGAAAGAAATCCAGCGTCTGGACCATCGCAAGGTCGTCCGTCAGCCGGTAGACGGATGCATCGTCTTTGCTGTCATAGCCCACCAGCAGATTCGGATCCTTTTCCCCTTTCGGCAGCTTCTCCAAAATATGTTCGAGCACGCCTGCCCCGAGCTTTGCCGTACAGCCGCCGCTCTTACAGAAAATAATTTTTTCTTCTTCCATCGTTACCTGTTCCCTCTTTTTTTTCAGCTTCTTCCGCACTCTCCGTCCGTTCCACGCAGAAGTCCCAGCGCATGCGGCAGGGTATCAAGTACAAATCCAAGACTCTCTTCCACCGCCTTCGGGCTTCCCGGCAGATTGATAATCAGCGTCCGATGACGGATTGCACTCACTGCCCGGCTCAGCATCGCCCGTTTTGTGATCGCCATGCTTCCCGCACGGATCGCCTCCGCGATGCCAGGTGCCACACGGCCGGATACCGCCAGAGTTGCCTCCGGTGTCACATCCCGCATGGAAAATCCCGTGCCGCCTGTCGTGAGGACAAGATCGCACTGCTCCAGATCGGCAAGCCGGATCAGTTCCTCCTCGATCATCGCCCGCTCATCCGGCAGAAGGCGCATCGAAACGACCTCATACTGCTCCGCCGGAAGCAGCTCTTTGATCTTTGGGCCGCTCTTATCCTCGCGCTCGCCCTGATAGCCTTTGTCACTTAACGTTACAATTCCCACCCGGAAAACCGGGAAATCTTTCTTTTCTGCCATGCTTTATTTTTCCTCTTTCTGATAGATATAATGACCGCTCTTTCCGCCGTCCTTTTCCAGAATGTGGATATCACGAATCACCATGCCGCGGTCCATCGCCTTGCACATATCGTAGATCGTGAGCAGCGCTGTGGAAACACCAGTCAGCGCCTCCATCTCCACGCCGGTCTTTCCGACACATGATGTGGTGCACACGGCCGTAATAGAATTTGTATTCTCGTCCGTGGTAAATGTCACTTCGCAGTTCGTCAGCGGCACAATGTGGCACAGCGGAATCAACTCCGCATTCTTCTTCGCCCCCATGATGCCTGCCAGCCGTGCAACGCCGAGCACATCGCCTTTTTTCGCCGTATGGTCCCGCACGGCTGCAAATACCTCCGGGCTTACCTGTATGGTTCCCGTCGCCGATGCTGCCCGGTACGTGTCCGGCTTCTCATGGACATCGACCATGACGGCGCTGCCGTCTTTCTTAAAATGGGTAAATTCCGCCATCTGTCTCCTCCGTTCTATTTCCGTTTTATTCTCCGGGTTCCCACTCTTCTTCCGCTTCACGCACGGGAAGCTCTGCTCTCCCATACCAGGGATTCGTGTTCTCACCGCTTTGTCTTCTGTTTCCTGTCGCGCACGTAACCAGAACATGCTCGATCCCCTGCCTGCGCAGCAGCTCCACAAGTTTCTCTGCGGCCGCCCGGTGTTCTTTTTCCTCATACTGGTGCAGTACCGCATAAAACGTTCTGCCTTTCAAATCCTTCTGCTGTCCCTGTTCCGATGCGATCAGCCGTGCCAGATCTTCTTCCGTGATATGGTGTTCCATCGTACAGCCAAGCAGTTCCGCCGCCCGTTCTGCCCGAAAGCAGCCCTTGCCAAGCGGCTGTCCCAGTGCCGAAAGACCTGTCACACCAATCACAAGATCTGAAGAGGAAAGCAGCGCCGGTTCATGTTCCGCCGGTGCCTTGCACGGCAGGTGCCTCGCGCCATCCGCCTCGATCAGCGTCAGATCGGCCTTTTTGCGTGCCGCTTCAAATAGTTCCGTTTCCGGCATGGAAAGCTTTTCCGGATCCCGGCAGGCACTCCCGATAATCGCTGCGCGGCCTGTGCGAAATTTTCTTTCGACCGCTTCCAGACTCTGGTCATGCCCTCCCTTCGGCGGACGGTAAATGTGCGTCGAAGTTGTCACCAGTACCTTCTGATCGTTTTTTACGCAAAAGCCTGCCATCTCGTACAGCAGCGTCGTTTTTCCGCCGCCGCCGATGATAGAAACTACATGGTTCTTTTCCTTTAAAAAGGGGAACGCCGTTCCCATTCCTACCGGCTCCAGCTTCTGTTTTTCTGTTTTCTGCCAGATTCGAAGCATCTCCTCTGCCCCCTTCTGCCGTCTTTCTCACTCTACCATACTCATTTTGGGCTGTCAAATTTTACTCTCGCCGTAAAAACTTGAAAAAAGAACTGCCCCGATCGGGCATCCCCATCAGAGCAGTTCTTCTATTCTTACTGAACGTGTACGGTAAGCACCGCCGCATTTGATCTGTTTCCATCGCTGTCCGTCACATGATACGTCAGCGTGTAATCTCCCGGCACTGCAGTATCCACATCGCCGTCGATCTCAATCTGGTTAAAGAGTGACTCCTGGCTGTCTGCATCATCGGTCATCTCTTTGATATAGCTGGTTTTGTCCAGATCGTTTCCGGCTTCCACTGTTACTTCATACGTATTCAGGTACAGTTTTGGGCTTTCCGCCGGCAGTGCTTCGATTTCCATCTGCGCATCTGTCTCATTTTTTGTGCCCTCTGTGTCATTCTGCTGCGGCTCCTCTGCTGCCGGTGCAGACTCATCTGCCACCCCACTGTTATCCGTTTCCTGCGTAGCCTCATTTTCCGCCGGGGTATCTTCCGCTGCAGCTTTATAATTCACGCGGCGTGTTGCTTTTGATACATTATTGTGACTGTCCTTTGCCGCATAGACAACCGATGCACTGGTATGGTCATCGTTCGGGAAAATGTTTTCAATCACCAGCGAATCTGTCACATCTCCGTCTTTCTCATCCGTTGCAGTAACGCCTTCCAGCAAAGGCGCTGTATCACTGCCTTCCGCATACGTTACATCCCCATCAGCTGGAAGCTCGATTTCCGGGCCTTTTCGGTCGTCCGTCACTACGACAGCTGCTGTACCGGCTCCTAGCGCCACGCACAGGACAATCAAACCTGCAACAATCCCTTTTTTCATGGCAGTTAATCGTCCTCCTCCTGGCCGTAATCTCCATATTTGTACTGACCGTATTTTCCGTATTTACCATACGCCTGTTTCTGCATATCCACCTTGTTCAGGACAACGCCAAGCAGCGGGCAGTTACTTCTCTCGAGCTGGCTCTTTACTTCCTGTGCAAAACGATAGCTGATCACACCGGACTCAATGACCATGATTGAACCATCACAGATTTCTGCAACAATCGCACTGTCGATAACGCTTCCAAGCGGAGGAGTATCCACAATCACATAATCGTAAACTTTACGAAGTGCATTTAAAAGACTTCGGAAGTTCTTTCCACCCAGAAGCTCTGCCGGATTCGGCGGAAACGGGCCGGAATAAATCATGTAAAAGTTCTTTACATTGGTAGAACAGATGACATCCTCCAGAGTTGCCTGACCGGACAGGAAGTGTGCCAGTCCGCGAACAGATTTCTGTGTTTTCGTTCTTCCAAGAAGAACCGATTTCCGAAGATCGGCATCGATCAAAATCACTCTTTTTCCGCTCTCTGCAAGAGAAATGCCGAGCTGCATAGAAACACTGCTCTTTCCCTCATTTGGTGTACAGCTTGTAACCGCGATTACTTTCTTATCTTCTCCGCAGAACTGAAGGTTGGTCCGAAGAGATTTGTAGGCTTCCACAATCTGATAGCCTGATTTTTCCTGTTTTACTACTACCTGATTCACGTTCCGTATCCTCCCTTATTTCTTTCTTCCACGGCCGTTTTTGTTTTTCTTCTTGCTCTTTTTCTGTCCTTCTGCAAGAGGAATCATGCCGAGTGTACTGACACCCAGATAACGTTCTACATCTTCGGAGGTCTGGATGGTGTCATTTGTCAGATAAACAATAATGATGATGACAATCGCGATAAATGCCCCTGCTATTGCACCGATCAGCCCGTTTTTCTTAATACTTGGGCTTACCGGCTCATCTGGAATATTCGCCTCATCTACCACATTTACAGCTTCTGTGTTCATAACGTTCTGAATATGATCTGATGCTGCTACACGGATTGCATCCGCCATCTGGCTTGCTACATACGGATCTTCGTCTTTTACTGTAATCGAAAGGATACGCGTATCGTTCTGTGTAGTAACAGTAATTTTTTTCAAAAACTCCTCATAGGTAAGATCCAGATTTAACTGTGCAATAACGGTCTCAACAACCTGACGGCTCTGAATCAGCTCCGCATAGTCTTTGGTTAAAAGAGAACTTGCCTGCAGATCTCCACTTGTTACAGTACTGCTGCTGTCCTGTTTTGACAGTACATACATTTTTGTCGTCGATTCATACTGCGGCTTCATAAATACTTTGCTGACCAGTACCATCAGAAGGCCAAGTGCCAATGCAGCTAAAATCACATAGCCAATTTTGCTCCAGAGCACACGAAGCAGTTCCAGTAAATCGATTTCAATTTCATCCTGATTCTGTTGATTCGTTTCCATCTTCTTCTCCTGACTTTTTTTAGATTTCTCCGGCATCCCTTAAGATTTCCATCGGATTATCGTGGAAAATCCTTTCGGCATATGCCTCTCCCATTTTTTTTGAAACATAGGCAGCGCCTGCTCCTATGTTGGGAATACGTGTTTTTGTGTTGTGGGAATCGCTGCCGACAAAACTGAGCAGATCTTCCTTCATCAGTTTTCTGCAGTAGCGTTTTGCCCCCCACGTATACTTTCCAAGTATACTTTCCACATTCACCTGCAGTCTTGCGCCCATATCCACCAGATCGCTGGAAAATCCGACGCTCTTTACCGTTGCCTGATAGCGCTCCACATGCGCGATAATCGGTTCATAACCGCAGGACAGTACATTGTAGACTCTCTCACGGATATGCTGTGCGGAATCTCCCTCGGAAAATTCCAACAGAACATAGGATGAACCGGCCATGGTCACATATTTCCGTTTTTCCAGGATATCCTGAAGATCCATGTTCGAGTGAAGTTCACACCCGAGATAAAGCGACATATCCGGATATTCCTTTTTTGCCGCTTCCTGCAGTTTCAGAAACTGCTCATGTACCTTTTTTGCCGGTGTTTCAAACATCCGCCGCCGATAATGCGGTGTGATGATAATCTTCCTGACCCCGTCCTCGTGCTGCATTTTCAGCATCTCCAGCGACTCTTCCAGGTCAGCTGCACCGTCGTCTACCCCCGGGACCATATGGCAGTGTACATCAAATAATTCCTTCATACCTTATCCCTCTTTTTGTGTTCTTTCTTCAAGTCACGCATACTTAGACATTCTATTTTAGTATACATCCTTTTGTGAGCTCTGGCAATACAAAAAACATACTCTGTATTTATTTTTTAACATTTTTGTCAAACTTGCCTAAAATGAGGGATAAAAAAGAGACCTCCATTTTCATGTCGGCCTCTCCCGTTATTTTCTGCAGATGAAAACCCCTGCCTCTTTTGTGATCGCAATTCCGCCGTGTTTCTGAATTTTCTTTTCCAGAAATTCTTTGAATTCCCGCTGTCTCGGATACAGATACTCATTCTGATTTCCATGGCAGGAAAGGATATAGTCCAGAAGCGGCTCCGGCCGGTCGACCCAGAGACTGTCCTCGTAGATTCTTTTCTCTACGCTGCCAAAATAAGGCTTTAACTGCTTTTCTCCGTGATCCAGACCAAAAATAGTATACAGCGCCACCTCCGAAAGATTGATCTGCGGATCAAACTCCTGTACCAGATCGGTAATCTCTTTCATATGGCCTTTTCCATACGTACTGCAGTAGAACACGCCGTCATCTGAAAGCACACGGCTGATTTCCTGCAGACCGCGGGACAGATTCTGGACATAGAACAAAACATGATTTGCAATAATCCGGTCGTATTCCGCATCCGGAAACGGAAGTTTCTGGCAATCCAGTGTCCGGAAATCAAAACAGGATGCCTTTTCTTCTCCCAGATTTTCCGCCGCATCCCGGATCATGCCGTCCGACAGGTCAGACAGACAGATATACTTTCCTTTCAGCACGGATGGCTCCGCATTTTCCCAGAGCTGTCCGTTTCCGCAGCCAATCTCCAGAATCCGGCGCGCACCGTCAAAATCCATCTGTTCCAGAAGCCACGGGAACCATCCCTTTTTATTTTGGGAATACTGCTCGTGCAGCGAAATACGGATATTCAGATTTTCCCCGTTTTTGTACTGCTCCACCAGCATCTTTTCCATATCGGTCAGATGAATCAGGTTCAGAATGCCGGTCCAGTCGATCTGGTTCGTCTCCTCCAGAATCTGTGTCGTATTCTGCAACGCCTTTTCCATCTGCTCCAGATTTTCCATCTTCTTGTGCACAAGTCCGATCTGCATTTTCAATGATTTCAGAATATCCGCACTCGTATCGTGAATCGTCATATTTCCGATCTCATTCAGGGAAAATCCGAGATATTTCAGCGATAAAATTTTCTGCAGCTTCAGAAAATCCTCATCCGAATACATCCGATAACCGGATTCGTTAATAAAGCTCGGCTTCAGCAGCCCTTTTTTGTCGTAATAGCGAATTGTCCGAATGGTCACATGGGCCATCCGGGCAAATTCACCAGTGGTATAATATTGATCCATATCCACCACTCCTTCGCAAAAGCCGCTTTTTTGCGGCCTTTGCATTTCACTTTTCTCTCTTACAGACGGTCTTTGTACATCTCAGCGAAGTAGTTCTGATACTCACCGCTGATGATGTGTTTCCACCAGTCTTCGTTATCCAGATACCACTGAATTGTCTGTGCAATTCCTGTATCGAAGTTGTATTTTGGTTTCCATCCAAGCTCAGTCTCGATCTTGGTCGGGTCGATTGCATATCTTCTGTCATGGCCCGGACGGTCTTTTACGTATTTGATCAGAGATTCCGGTTTGTCCAGAGCTTTCAGGATAGTCTGTACTACCTGAAGGTTTGTTCTCTCGTTGTGTCCGCCAATGTTGTAAACCTCGCCTACTTTACCTTTATGGATAATCAGGTCGATTGCTTCGCAATGATCGGATACGTGCAGCCAGTCTCTGACATTCTCACCGTTTCCGTATACCGGAAGCTCTTCGTCTGCCAGTGCGCGGCTGATCATAAGCGGAATCAGCTTTTCCGGGAAGTGATACGGGCCGTAGTTGTTGGAACATCTGGAAACGGTAACCGGGGTACCGAAGGTTCTGTGGTAAGCCAGTACAAACAGGTCTGCGCTTGCTTTGGATGCAGAGTACGGGCTGGAGGTGTGGATTGGGGTATTCTCTGTGAAAAACAGGTCCGGGCGATCCAGCGGAAGGTCTCCGTAAACCTCATCGGTAGATACCTGATGATATCTCTTTACACCGAATTTTCTGGAAGCGTCCAGCAGTACACGGGTTCCCATTACGTTGGTCTGAACAAAGATGCCAGGATCCTCAATGGAACGGTCTACATGGCTCTCTGCTGCGAAGTTGACAACAACGTCAAATTTCTCTTTTTCAAACAGATCCATGATGAAAGCTTCGTCTGCGATATCACCTTTTACAAATTTGTAGTTTGGTTTGTCCTCAACCGGTTTCAGAGTCTCCAGGTTTCCCGCATAGGTCAGCAGGTCCAGGTTTACGATCTGATAATCCGGGTATTTGTTTACCATATGATGTACGAAGTTTCCGCCGATAAATCCGGCTCCGCCTGTTACTAATACTTTCATGCTTTTTCTCCTTTTTGGTGTGTTTATCTTCTCAGTTTTATGTCAATTCAACTTGTTGTACTCTCACTATAATGGGTGACGTTGCGTCATGGTCAAGAGGAGAATGAAAAAAGTTTGTGAAAATCTTGTTTTTTCTCCTCCTCCCTGTCTATCTTAGAATTTTTACGGCGATTCTCGTAATATACTGTTCCATTTCCTTACTGGTCAGCGCGTCCACCATATATTCCTCATAAAAGCGGTCGTCCAGCAAAAGTCTCTGTTCCGTGGCATACCGGAACAGCTTCCGGTACGCCGCTTCAATTCCCTGCCATGGTCCTTTATAATAATAGCAAAGATACTCTCCCTCCGGCCGAACCGTGTATCGCACTTTCGCTGGCACACGATCAAAAATCAGATAGAAATCACGGTAATCCAGAAAATTCCCCGTTTCCAGTGTTTCCCGTTTCTGAACAAACCCAACATTATACGAACTTCGATTTCCGTATTGCCCACAGTAAGCATAGAGCTCTCCGATTTTCTGATTGACTGCCAGATTATCCGCTGACTCGCTGTGATTCGTGACAAGATACTGCAACGGCAGGGTATGAATCCCCACAGGACAGAAGGGATCTTTTTCAAACGCCTCACGGCATTCCGCCGATGCCTGTGCCAGAAACCGCTTCTTTTCCCCAATCCAGCGCTGCATCTCGCGGAGCCGCTGCATTTTTTCGCGCACCACCTTCTCCTCCTGTTCCAGCAGTACTCCGAATTTTTCAGGACTTCGCTGTTCCAGATAATTTCGAATCTCTGCCAGCGGCATGCCCAGCTCCCGCAGCATTCCGATCACATCAAACGTTTCAATCTGATCCATCGCATAATACCGGTAGCCGTTTGTCCCTCTTCTTTTTGGTACGAACAGCCCAATCTCATCATAATGGAAGAGCGTTTCCTTTGTCGTGCCTACCAGCGCTGCAAATCGCCCCGCGCTTAAATACTCCTGTTTTCCCATTTCTGACTCCTTTTCCTGAATATGTGCTCTCGGAATTTTTCCTGTTTTTCACCTTTTTTGCACTTGACTATAGGGTTACCCTATCCTTTATAATAGCAAACGATTCAAATTTTCACAAGAAATCTTTCCCATCTAAAGCGTGTCTGAAAAAGGCTTTTCACACATAAAAAGGAGGTTTTTGATTATGAGCCAGTCACTCGCCAAGGATTTCAACTTCCGCTCCCTGCTGAAGTTTGCGTTTCCATCGATCATCATGATGATCTTTATGTCTCTCTACAGTATTGTGGATGGCTTTTTCATCGCACAGTACGTGGACAGCATGGCGCTTTCCGCCGCCAATATCGTCTATCCTGCCGTCAGCATTCTTCTTGCCGTCGGCATCATGTTCGGTACTGGAGGCAGCGCCGTCGTCGCTGCAAAGATCGGACAGGGAAAACAGGAGGAAGCCAACCGTAACTTTTCGGCCCTTACCCTTACCACACTGATCATCGGTATTCTGGGCGCAGTGCTCGGCAACCTGTTTTGCCGTCAGATCTGCAGTCTGCTCGGTGCAACGCCGGTGCTGATGGATTACGGTACCGCCTATCTGCGGACGATCCTTTCCTTTGCCCCGGTCTGTCTTCTCCAGGCGCTGTTCCAGTCCTTCTTTGTAACAGCAGGGCGCCCGGGACTCGGACTTTCCCTTACGGTGTCCGCCGGCATTACCAACATGCTTCTGGACTATCTGTTTGTCGTTCCGCTCCATCTTGGTGTTGCCGGAGCTGCCCTTGCCACCGGCCTTGGCCAGTGCATTCCGGCCGTTGCCGGCATTTTATACTTTACCTTTGCCCGCAAAGGCCTTCGCTTCACCCGTCCAGAATTTTCCAAAGGCCTGCTCTCCACAAGCTGCTTCAACGGTTCCTCCGAGATGGTCAGCAATCTTTCTTCAGCCGTTGTCACTTACCTTTTCAACATGCTGATGCTGAAATTGGAGGGCGAAATCGGTGTTGCCGCCATCACGGCGATTCTGTACGGACAGTTTCTCTTTGTTGCGCTGTACCTCGGCTACAGTATCGGCGTTGCACCTGTGTTCAGCTTCAACTACGGCAGCCGGAACAAACAGCGGCTGATCCGGCTTTACCGCATCAGTATCCGCTTCGTTGTGGTAAGCTCTGTGATCATTGCACTTGCGGCTGCCTTCGGCTCTCCGGTCATTTCCGCCGTTTTCATGCAGAAAGGCACGTACGGCTTTGAACTGACTCGCCACGGCGGATACCTGTTCTCCATCGCTTACCTGTTCTGCGGTACGAATATCGTCGCCTCCGGCATTTTCACCGCACTGTCAGACGGAAAGACCTCTGCTTTGATTTCCTTTTTGCGCACCTTCGTCTTTATCGTTCTCTCCGCGCTGCTTCTGCCGCTCGTGCTTGGCACCAACGGTGTGTGGCTGTCGATTCCGGTCGCCGAATTTCTGACGCTGTTCATCTCCGTGCCGAAGCTGTCCCGCTATTTCAAAGATCCGAAAGTCGCACCGGAGACGCAAACGAGTCCCAACTGATCTGACCGACTTCGCTGATTCTCAAAACCCCGCACAGGGATCCGTTGTTTTCACAGGATCCGCTGTGCGGGGTTTCTCTTTTGCTACCACTTTTTCCCCGGGCAGTCCCGCAGTGTAATCGCTGCCCGCATCTCCACGTAGCAGCCGCACATGCGGCACATGCCGGACAGCAGCTTTTCACACTCCTTACAGATGGAAAGCCGCCGCTCGTATTCCTCCTCCGGCGTTTTATCGTCCGCCGGAATTCTCGCAATATAATCATACATATTCTGAAAAAAGCCTGCCTCGTCCATCTCACGAAGTAGGCATTTTTTACATATCCTGGTATTTCCGTCCATCAAACTCCTCCGGAACCGAATCTTTTTTCATCCCAGATATCTTCTGGTTTTTATGGTTTCCCTATTTTACGGCGATATGAAGCACACTGCATGCCGGAATGGTAAAGGAAATTCCCTCTTTGGTTGCCTGTACACCGTCAAAGGCCTGAACGCCAACCGTCTCCGGCTCTTCAAAGGTGTTTTTATCCTGCATATGGCCGGTTACGATCTCGGCTTTGATCTCGCCGGCTTCTTTTCCGAGAAGTACCGCCTCTACCGGATATGCTTTCTCCAGATCCACATTCGTCATCGTGATATGAAGTACACCGTTGGCATCTATCGAAACAGATTCCGTCAGATTCGGAACCATGTATTCGTCTTCCAGACCAACCTGCTCCGTTTCCAGAGAGCTTGCCAGAAGATCATTTTCCTGATGTACCTGATACAGATCGAAAACATGATACGTCGGAGTTTTGACCAGCTTTTCCCCCTCGGTCAGGATCATCGACTGCAGAACATTGACCATCTGTGCGATATTTGCCATCTTGACACGGTCGCTGTGTTTGTTGAAAAGATTCAGGTTGATACCTGCGACCAGTGCATCACGCATGGTATTCTGCTGATACAGAAATCCCGGATTTGTTCCAGGCTCTACATCATACCAGGTACCCCACTCATCCACGATCATGCCGACCTTTTTGTCCGGGTCATACTGATCCATAATGGCGCTGTGGCGGCGGATCAGCTCTTCCATATACATCGTCTTTTTCATGGTCTTATACCAGTCTTTTTCCGCAAACTCCGTTGCACTTCCCTTGTGATCCCAGGTTTCCGGCACCGTATAGTAATGAAGCGACAGGCCATCCATCATGCCATGCTGCTGTGGGGAGATTCTGCGGAAGCATGCTTTCATCACTTCCTGCGTCCACTCATAATCATCCGAATTGGCGCCGCAGGCAATCTTCCGGATCTTTTTGTTTCCATCGTAATCACGCACAAAGGTCTGATATCTGCGGTACATATTTCCGTAGAATTCCGGATTCATATTTCCGCCGCAGCCCCAGTTCTCATTGCCGATGCCGAAGAAATCGACGGTCCACGGCTTTTCGTGGCCATTTTCCGCACGAAGGTCTGCCATCGGAGATACACCGTCAAATGTCATATATTCAACCCACTCCGACATCTCCTGTACAGTACCGCTTCCCATATTTCCGTTGATATAGGTTTCACATCCGATCTGACGGCAGAGTTCAAAAAACTCGTGGGTACCGAAGCTGTTGTCCTCGACAACACCGCCCCAGTTGGTGTTGATCATTTTTTTGCGGCTTTCTTTCGGTCCGATACCGTCTTTCCAGTGATATTCATCTGCAAAACATCCGCCCGGCCAGCGCAGTACCGGAACTTTGATATTTTTCAGTGCTTCAACAACATCGGTACGCATTCCGTTCACGTTCGGAATATCGGAATTTTCTCCTACATAGAGTCCTTCATAAATACATCTTCCCAGATGCTCCGAAAACTGTCCCTGGATTTCCTTATTGATTTTTGAAAGCTTTCTGTTTGCATCAATTACTAACTTAGCCATAACTTGTCCCCTTTCGAGATCTTAAATTTGGCTTTATTATAGGAGATGTATCTCACTTGTGTCAATGAGCATACAAGTTGTTTCCCCATGATTTTTTCAAAAAGTGCGGCCGTCTGGCTGCTGACCAAAAGGCCGCTTGTTTTATTTTTCATTCTGCATACGAAAAAACCGCCCTGGTTTTCACCAGGACGGTTACCGTCCGTGCGTTAGAGGATTCGAACCCCCGACCTTTTGGTCCGTAGCCAAACGCTCTATCCAGCTGAGCTAAACGCACATTTCTTTGTCGCTTTAGAACTCTTTGTTTATCACTCGTTCCCGCTGACATCATGTATATTACACTATCCTAAGAGAAAAGTCAACACCTTTTTGAAAAAAATTTAAAATTTTTTCGAATAACAGTTTTTTGTGAAAATAAGGGCTTTTTCCCCTATTTCACAGTCCGCACCAGGTAGTCTTTCTTTCGCAGTTCCTCTTCAATCAGATCCAGGGTCTGCGCCGAGTCTGCCGATACGGTATGAAAATGTTCCCCTGATGTGATATTCTTCAGCGGCCGTGATTTTCCCTGCCGGATTTCTTCCATAAACAGTGCCACCTTATTTCGTGAACTGATATTCAGTTCCGCCCGCAGTTCTCCGTAAACCTCGTGACGCACAATCACATCCAGCACAACGCCGCCGAAATCCACAATTGTATTCAGCTCGTCCTGCATCTGCTCATCCGTGTGATTCACCTCAAAGACCCGCGTCTCTCTCACCGGGCTGCTGCAGATATAGCCGCGGTTTGTCGCAATCACATCGTATCCGGCAGCGCGGATCAGGGCAATGTCCTGGACAATCACCTGACGGCTGACTTCACAGCTCTTCGCCAGCGCTGCACCGGAGACCGGCGTCTTACTGTTTGTTATTCTTTGAAGAATCTCTTCTCTTCGTTCCTTTCCACTCATCATAAAACAAGACCTCGCATTTCGTACACTTCCCTTATCTTATCACACTTTCCGCCGTTTCTACAATAGCAGGAAATCATTTTCCAAAAGCTTTGTCAAGGACTAAAACTTTATGAAATTTTCCAGGCTCTCGTATATTCGTCCCGCCAACTGCCAATCATGAACATATAACAGTAACGAACGGTAACCATACGTTCCATGTTTCAGGAGGATGCATACCATGGCGATCAATAAAGTTGAACTGTGCGGAGTCAATACATCACGCCTTCCCGTACTGAATGCCGAAGAAAAGGAGACTCTGCTGAAAAAGGCCCGCGAAGGAGATGCTGCTGCCCGCGAACGCTACATTCAGGGCAATCTGCGCCTTGTCTTAAGCGTGATCAAGCGCTTCTCCAACAGCAGTGAAAACGCCGACGATCTCTTTCAGATCGGCTGTATCGGCCTGATTAAGGCGATTGATAACTTCGACACGACCTTAAACGTCCGTTTCTCCACCTATGCCGTGCCGATGATCATCGGTGAAATCCGGCGGTATCTGCGTGACAACAATGCGATCCGCGTCAGCCGTTCCCTCAGGGATACTGCCTACCGCGCCATCTGTGCCCGCGAACTTTATCTCAAGCAGAACCAGAAAGAGCCTTCGATCGAGGAAATCGCCGCTGAAATCGGCATTGGAAAAGAGGATATCGTCTATGCCCTCGACGCAATCCAAAGCCCGATGAGTCTGTATGAGCCCGTCTACACGGAAGGCGGCGATACCCTGTATGTCATGGATCAGTTAAGTGATAAGAAAAATAAAGAAGAAAACTGGGTGCAGAACCTCGCCCTGCAGGACGCGGTCGCCCGTCTCAATGAGCGCGAACGCCAGATCATCCGCATGCGTTTCTATGAGGGGCAGACCCAGATGGAGGTTGCCCGGGAAATCGGCATCTCGCAGGCGCAGGTCAGCCGGCTGGAAAAGTCCGCCCTGCGCTCTATGCGGAATTATCTCTCCGACGAGCGGTAACGCCCGCCGTTCACTGAATTTCTGCAAACTCCAGCCGGTAATCCGACGGCGGCATTCCATAGTGTTTCCGGAACACACGGGAATAGTAAAAGGGATCTTCAAATCCGCACGACAGCGCCGTCTGTTTGACCGTCATCCCCATCTGCAGCAGCTTTTCTGACTGCCGCAGCCGATATTCCAGCAGATACTGTCCTGGTGACCGGCCGATTTTCTTCTGAAACAGACGGTTCAGCGTTGTGCGGCTGACCGCCATTTTCCGCGCAATTGTCTCCGCGCAGAACTCACTCCTGTGATACCCTGCGGCAATCAGAGCCATCGCTTCCATGATCCACGGATCTTCCTTCTTTCTCTCCTCCCGCTGCGGCTCCGCCAGATCCTGGTACACGCCCAGAAGCGCAAGCAGCACACCGACGGCCTCCTGGCTGTTCCGGCGATAGAGTTCCATCTGGCAGAGACGCTCAAAATACGGCAGAAGCCTTTCCTGACGGAGAGGCGGCGCCGCCGGCTGCTGTGGGTTCAGTACCGACCGTGCCAGAATCTGCCGGCATTGTTCCCCGACAAAATCAACCCACACATATTCCCACGGCTCGTTCTCATCCGGCGCGTACTGCACCACCTGCTCTGGACAGATTAAAAAGCTCTGTCCGGCAGTAAGTGTGTACGTCTTTTTCCCGCAGGTAAACGTTCCATTTCCGCTTATAATATAATGTATAATATAGCACTGCCGTACACCCGGCCCCCAGGAATGCAGATCATGGCAGTCCTGCCGCCCGGCATCGACAGGCCGGATCCCGTTCATTTCTGATACAAGCATATTCTTTCCTTTTCCCGTATTTTATTCTTTATGAAACAAAAATCCATGCTTTTGTCTTAAAATTCCATGGTTTTGCTCTGGAAATCCATCTATACTCAAAGTACATCAAAACTTACGGGAGGTCAATACTATGATCAAACTCACACCGCCGATGGGCTGGAATTCCTGGAACACCTTCGGAGAAAATATCAATGAAAAAATGATTTTTGAAACTGCTGATGTCATGGCCGAGAGCGGCCTGCGCGATAAAGGATACGAATATCTTGTCATCGACGACTGCTGGTCTTTACGTGAACGCGATGAAAACGGCCGTCTTGTGCCGGATCCGGAAAAATTTCCGCATGGTATGAAAGCCGTTGCCGATTACGTTCATTCCAAAGGGCTGAAATTCGGTATGTATTCCTGCGCCGGAAACATGACGTGTGCCGGCTACCCTGGAAGCTATGAGCATGAGTTTATCGATGCAGAAACCTTCGCATCCTGGGATGTTGATTTCTTAAAATACGACTACTGCTACCACAGCCCGATCCTGCATGGAAAATATCTGTACCGCCGCATGGGACTGGCACTCGAGAACTGCGGCCGCGACATTCTCTTCTCTGCCTGCTCCTGGGGTGCCGATGAAACGCATGAGTGGATCAAAGAAACCGGCGCTTCCATGTGGCGTTCCACCGGCGACATCTTTGATACCTGGGATTCTGTCAAAGATCTCGTGGCACAGCAGGAAAAACTGCATCCGTACAACGGCGTCGGCTGCTTCAACGATATGGACATGCTGATCGTCGGCATGCATGGAAAAGGAAATGTTGGACTGGCCGGCTGCAGCGATGTCCAGTATCAGACACACTATGCACTGTGGGCATTCCTTGGCTCCCCGCTGATGATCGGCTGCGACATCCGCGAGATGAGCGACGAAACCCGCCGCATTCTCATGAATGACGAAATGATCCGCATCAACCAGGATCCGCTCTGCCGTCAGCCGTATAAAGTGAAAAACCATGCATGGAATGACAAGGTTCTGATTTATGTAAAAGCGCTCGCAAACGGAGATCTTGCTATCGGCATGTTCAATCTCAGTGATGAAAAATCGCGTGCAGCCATGAATCTGGATGAGATCGGCCTTCCGTTCTCCACCGGCCGTACTCTGGAACTTACTGAGGTCTGGACCGGCGAGAACCTGTGTGCAAACAATGCATCCCTTGTCACAGAGCTCGAGCCGTTCGCATCAAAAGTATACCGTGCAAAGGTCGTAAAACTCTGATGGCACGCTGTATGCAGTGCGGCAAAGAACTCACGCATAACGAGATCGGCGCCCACCGCAAATTTATCAACCGCGGCGCGGAACAGTTTTTCTGCAAGCAGTGTCTTGCTAAGCATCTCGGTGTAACGCCGGAGCTCATTGACGAAAAAATCGAACAGTTCAAGCGGCAGGGGTGTACACTGTTTGTATAGACCTATACTGTCTGAAATGCACACAGCCGGATTTCCGCCAAATAGAAATCCGGCTCTATTTTCATGCTGCACAAGAAAGAATCCTGCTACGGCAGGATTCTCCGCCTGCGGCGGGTCGCTTCAGCGACATAATTCTCGTCCGCCGCAGTGCGATCCTGCCCGGAGGGCTTTTTTAATTTACAGGAAAATTCAACGAAGTTTCCTGTAAATTAAAAAATCATTTCTTCTTTATTTCTTTCAGATATGCTCCGGCATCCTTTAGGAATCCTGCCACAATCAGAAGAATTACCATTCCGATCGGAAACGCTGCCACGATACTGACCGACTGCAGATTGCTCATAGAGCTTTCGGAAAAGACCAGTGCAATCGGAAGCAGAATCAGCAGAAGGCACCACATAAGCTGAATCGCTTTCGATGGCTGCTGTCCCTCTTCCAGACGGCGGTAGCTGTAGCAGGAAACCGTCAGCGCAATCGAATCAAACGAGGTCGCATAAAAGGCAATCATCGTGAGCAGCAGAACGACAAGAACCAGCGATGCACACGGGATCTTCTGGATCATGGCGATAATCATTCCATAGAGATCACCGTCTTTGGCATACCGCGCGATAAAATCCGCTTTTCCCGCCATCTGCATCCCCATCGATTCATTTCCCAGGATGATAAAGCTTAAAATCGTGGAGCCAACGCCGAATCCATATCCGCCAAGGATTGTCTGCCGCACCGTTCTTCCCCGGGAAATACTTCCGATAAAAAATGGCGCCGCCACGCACCATACCATCCAGTATGCCCAGTAATAAATAGTCCAGTTCTGCGGAAAATGCGTCTCGCGCAGCGGATCGGTATCGGTCGCCAACGTCGGGAAATACTGAATCATCCGTCCCAGCGATGAAAATCCCGTCTCGATAATATACCGCGTCTGTCCGCCGAACAGCAGCACGTACGCCAGTAGCCCGAAAAACAGATAGATGCAGAGCTTTGCCAGAAAACCGATTCCGCGGAAGCCGTGAAGCAGCGAATACGTGTACACAAAACACGTAATCAGCAGAATCACAATTGTCACTGCGTTCCGGTCCAGATTGATATGAAACAATGCATTGATTGCACTTGCCATCAGCGGCGTTGCCACGCTGAATGTCGTTGCCGTTCCTGCAAGGAGTGCAAATACTGCCAGCAGATCAATCAGCCGTCCGCCGATGCCGTCCGTCTGTTTTCCCATAATCGGACGGCAGGCTTCTGAATACCGCTGCCGGTTCCGTTTCCGCACGTGCAGCATAAACCCAAATGCGGCAGCGAGAACGAGATAAAAGCCCCACGGAATCAGACTCCAGTGAAACAGCGGGTACACGCCCGCCCACTCCTGGATTCCGCCCATCTTTTCAATCTGCGGATCAGCAGCATACATCACCCATTCTGCAAAAGAATAAAACAGAATGTCTGCCGCAAGGCCGCACGTAAACATCATGGATCCCCAGGCAAAAAAAGAATATTTCGGTTTCTCGTCCTGCTCTCCTAACACAATATCGCCATATTTTGAAAATGCCAGATACAAAGAGAGCAGAAAAACGCCAAGGCCAATTGCAAGATAATAGACTCCAAAGGTATCTCCCAAGAAGAAGCGTACCTTCGCAAGAACTGTGTTGGACTGTTCCGGCAGGAGGAAAAACAAAATGCTGAGCGCTGCAATCAGTCCCAGCGGCAGCAGCGTGATCATCCAGTCAATCTGACCTTTTTTCCGTATTTTTCCGCTCTGTTTCTTTTTCGCCACTCTGTTTTCATCAACTGTATTCATGTTTTCTGTTCCTTTCTGCTATACTGCCCGATCCAGCTTATTTTTCTTCTGATTTTTTCTGACCCTGTGCCTCATATCCGCAATAGGACGGATCCAGTTCACAAAGCTCCGAAAAATCGTCAATTTCGATCAGGTCACCTTTCTGCATCGGGTAGATGCCAAGCTCATACTCCCTAAAATGACAGAACATTGCCACATCGTCCCAGTAAATCTGACGGTTCTTTTTTTCCTCAAACTCAAGCTCCAGGTGTTTTTTCAGCCGCTTTCCATCCTCCCCGCTCCAACGCGACACGCTGAAAAGCTGCCAGCCGCCTCTGCCGCCGGTTCTGCTGCAGGAGCGTACAATTCCGTTTTCCACCTGCATCAGCCATTCATCCGTCTCCGCATCGGTCCAGATGGCGTTGTAGCCGGAGCGCGTAAATTCCGGCGCGAGAATCTCCTTTTTGTATACCATCTGATCCCCATCCAGAATCATTGCATTTTCCAGATGCTCCCGCGCCACATAGAGGGAGGCAATGTTGTTGCAGGAAGCCCAGTACGGATTCTCAATCAGCTGCACCCCTTCGTAGTTCTCCGTCATGCATGCAAACTGCTCCTTCTGATATCCCGTCACCACATAAATCTCAAAAATCCCGTTTTCCTGCAGTGCCCGGATCACCGTATCAATCATACGGACACCGTTCACGCGGATCAGCGGTTTCGGCGTGTCGAGCGTTACCGGCCGCATTCGCGTTCCAGTTCCTGCCGCCATGATAATGGCACGTTCCACACGATGTTTGTTCCGTATTTCGCAATGCTGCATCTGCTCCACTTCCATCTTTTTTCACTCTCCCACTCTTATTCTTCCTGTCCTTCTGTTTTCGCAAGCCGCTGCATCACAAGCTGATAATAATCCTTTGCATACCGGTACTGCCGCAGCGAATACTCGCCAAACTCCACGCCTAACCGACTCTTGTACTCACACCAGTTGCTCCACAAAAGCCCGCACACCGCAATGTATGCATAAATTTTCGTGCGCACCTCCTGCGGACAGCCTTCCGTAAAATAACTGTCGATCAGCGCATCCACCTGCGGACGGTCATACATGGCATAAATACAGAACATCGCCAGATCCACATGTGCATCCTGCATGCCCGCATATTCCCAGTCAATCAGACGGATTTCCGTTCCACCGTTTTTCTCCACAAACAGAAAATTATCCGGCACCGCATCAATATGCGTCAGCGTCCACACCTTCGGCTGTGCTTCCAGATAAGCCTCAAGCTCCAACACATGCGCTTTCGTCGTGCTGTAATCCCGATAAACAGACGGTTCCCCCTCCCACAGACTTTCATAGTATGCGATCTGTTCAAACAGAGAAAACGTATGCTCCACATTCAGATGCTCCTCATGGAAGGAGCGGAGCTTTTTCATACAGGCCTGCACATCCTCCGGCTTTTCCGGATCGCAGACACGCGCGCCTTCCAGATATTTCGTAATCTTATAGCCGTTTTCCGGATTGATCGACACGATTTCATCGCAGATGCCCTTTCCGTCCAGCGTCCGATATACCGCCGCCTCCTGCCTGCGGTTGATCAGAAGACTCGTACCTTCCCCCGGAATTCTCATAATATACCGCCCGCCGCGACAGCGGAATAAAAACGAACGGTTTGTCATTCCCTTTTTCAGGACCTCAATCCCCGTGATCTCCTCCCCGGAAACCGAAAGCACCCGTTCAATTTCTGCCATCGCATCCGACTTCAGCTGATCCGAATTTTCATCCAGCTCCCGCAGCTGCTCGTAGGTATTAATCTCCACCACAGCCCCTTCCGGGACAAGCTTTGCCTGCACCGGCATCCCATTTTCCGCAAAAAGGGCATCCTCCCAGAAAACATGGTCATACCGGCGATCCTGTACCATCGTTTCAATTCGCCGCGCCATCGACTGTGCCACAGAATCCGTCAGATAGCTGATGCCGATCATATGATTTCCTTCTTTTTCCCCGCCTTGGGGCACAAGCTCCCACTTCCGGCTCACACGAACCGTACTGTCGGGATCTTTTGCATCACTCACCAGATACCAGGAATACCACTCATATTCCGAAAACGGATTTTTCCGGCACCAGAGATCGCACGGCATAAGATACGTTTCACCAAGCTGCGGCAATACCTTTGCCAGGGAATGCAGGTTGTTTTTCTCTGCATACTCCATATTGACAACCAGCTTCACGCCATACCGGTCAACCAGATAATCGTACTGTTCCTTTTTAAAACCAACGACAACATAAATTTCCTTCACCTTTACCGCATGAAGCTGACGGATCAGCCGCTCGATCAGCGGTTCCCCCTCTACTTCCAAAAGTCCTTTCGGCGTTTCCATATTGATCGGCACCATCCGCATTCCATATCCGGCAGCCAGAATCACCGCGTTTTTCGGGCGATGCTTTGCCATCTCAAGCCTGGCTTTTTCCGTCAGCTCCATATCTGTTGTTAAAAAACCCTGCCCCTGCAGCGCTTTCACCGAACGGTTTACCATTCCCAGTGAAAACCCACACCGCTCCGCCAGCGCACGCTGGTTCCGGCAGTGGTATTGCAGGATCACGTTCAAAATATCCGATTCCTGTTTGTTCATATACATCCGTCCTTTCATTTTCGTGAACATCGTTATTATAATACAGGACCGGCGGCATGTCAAGCTGCCAGCCGATCCTGTGAACCAATATGCCCAGATTAAGTTACGGTTCACTGGTTCCCAGCGAACCGTAACATTCGCAGCCCTCATCCATGTGCAAGTTTTTTCACCATCCTCCTTCCGGTACAAGATCCACGCAGACAATCTCCGGAATATTGTTGAACCGCGGAATCACCTCCGTATTTCCAAGCCCCGCAGACAGCACCAGATGCCGTTTTCCATCCTTCGAATCAAAAACACCCTTCAGCCGTCCCGGAAACCAGCCCATATCCGGCGCATATACACCGCCGATCCCAGGTAAAATGACCTGCCCTCCGTGAAGATGGCCGGAAAACACGCAGTCCACGTTCCATTCCTCCAGGGCATCATTTTTCAGCCAGGCAATCGGAAGATGACTGAGCAGGATCTTGTAACGATCGGTATTCTCAAAATCCCACAGAAACATGCATTCGCTAAGATCAGCTTCCTCCGTTTCCAGGTATTTGTCCGGCAGGCAGTAACCGTAAATGCCGCCGATGCGAAGAGACTGGCCTTTTACAGTAATATCCCGGTATTGGTGCTCCAGAACGATTGCACCGGCGTCCTGATACAATTGTGTGACGTCTGTGCCAAAATTGTCCTGGTATTCTATCTCATGATTTCCCAGGGACAGATAGACGGGAGCAATCTCGCATAGAGAAGAAATTAAATTGCTAGCAATCTCTGTGACGGGCTCTCCGGAATTTAACAGATCCCCCGTAAGCAGGATCAGATCGGGGGACTGACTTGCTATCCGGTCAATCAGCTCCTGATTATCTTCTCCAAACTCGCTGTTGTGCAGATCCGTCAGTTGCAAAATCCGGATTGGGGTGTCGATCTTGTCGGAGGGGATCTGATAGGAAGAGCAGCTTAGGGAGTATTTCGATTGGTCGAGGTTTTGGCAGGTTGTGATTCCGAGGAATAGAAGTATAATAATAACGAACACCCATTTATGCTGCCTTGATATTTGCATTGATTTATCCATATATTGATATACTCCTTGTCTGCCACTTTCAATGGAAAAATCTTTGATTTTGTTATGCTCCAAGTATCTGGCCTTATCATTTTTTCATATGATTTTTAAAAAATTCAACACAATACTTAAACGATTCTCTATCCACCACTGATGCTGCGATAAAAAATGCAGGAATAACTAAGAGACATACCACTGTTGCGTGAAGAATAAGCGAAAAATAACTATTTAAACTAATTTTAGTATATATCAAAGAAAATAATCTCACAAAAAACACAAATAATGCGGCGTTAACACCCCATTTTATATAGGTTTTATATGGTGATTTTTTCAATAATCTTTTTGACGCATATAGAATCATATCATTTGTTCTATATAATAATGCGGCAATTGTTCCACATAAAACTCCATAAATTCCAAATTTACTCACGCACACAAGCGATACAACTATATTTATTATCGATTCAATCACTGATCTATTTTGCGTTAATTTAAAATGACCCGCATACTCAATTACTCTTTGAGCTGCTGAACGTCCATTAGAGAGTAAATATGTCGTGATAAATAAGTATGGCAACATTTTATCTATATAACTAATATCAGAAACCCCTTCGGTATACAATTGCAAAAAAGGCAAAATAAAAATATTTGCAATACAATATAGTGAAAAAGTCAAGGACATATTATATGTTTCAAATACATTATACAACACCCCAAACTTTTTTTTATCTGTGTTATATGCTTGTCCCATAGCAAAAGAAACTCCACTGTTGATCGTAGATATGGCAGTCCCTACCATACCAAATAGCATTACATACATTGAATAAACACTTACTGTTTTTAACCCACATACAACTGTTAAAATAAGTACATCCGTATTCTGAAAAATTAATCCTGATATTTGATGTATCATCACTGAGTTTTTCTGTGAAATTGCACCATAATTTGGAGTAACAGAAAGATCAATCCATTTATAATGGTTCTTTATATAATTTGTTATGTAAATCATTTGCATTATATTAAACGCAAAATACATAATTTGCAAAGCAACAATTCCAAATCCATGTAAGATTAAAACAATCTTACCAGTGCTTGTAAATATGTTAATGATTGTTCCCAGATTCGTCAATATATAATTTTTTCCCTCAACTTGCATTAAAATTCTATATTTCCCTTGAAAGAAAAAATTAATAACTTGAGACATTCCACTCAGTAGCACTACCGAAAAAATAGTAAAAGAAGAAAGTTCTGAATCAATTATATTAGGAAACACTAACGCTAATGTCATTACAGCAATAAAATACCATGTACCAACTTTCTTATAATATTTATTTGTTGCAGACAAAATTTGATTAATATCTTGCGTATTATGTTCTGCAACTGGTCTATATAAAGCCTGCAACGTTGCTGTTCCTATTCCTGCTTCCAAAAGATTTAGATAAACTAATGCTTGGTTTATTGAAGACAATAAACCATTTGACTCTGAACCTAAATTTATCAAAACCAACCTTGGAATAAGAATTCCTAATGCGATCGAAACAATCTGGCTAAGCATTCCAAAAAAAATATTATAAAATCCCTTCTTGGCGTTCATAGGCGTCCTTTCTATGTTTTCGAAATGTATTCTTATTTTTTAATAATCTTGATAAGTTTCACATTTCTCAACGTCATATATTTATTTGCTGCATTCCACATTGAAATAACAGCTGAAAGAACATAGGTATCATTAATACCGATCAATTCACGATTAATTGCTGCATTTGCATCTAATAACAAATACAAAAGTTCTTGATCTCCATCATATAAATACTTTTCAGCATAATAACAAGCTTCTTTCTCAAGTCGTTCAACAGTTTCTCTATGTAATCCAGCCAGTTGATGGATAGACGAAAGATGCAACGACTGCGTTATACCCCTAAGGTAGTCTTTTGTCTTTTCCAGGTTTATAGTACTAATTTGATGGGAACCAGTATACAAATATACTTCTTCCATAATTGCAAAAAACTTTTCTGCTTCTACCAATGCTTTTGATAAAAATATTGGATCTTCATATATCTTTAAATCAGGGAAAGCAATATTTTTATCCTCCAAAAAAGAGCGCTTAAAAATAAATCTCTGAAACAAAAAATCAAATTGATAATCAGAAAACCAAACAAAACCTTCTTTTTCAAATACTCTTTTATTATATCCACTCTGGTTGATCCCCTTTGCTGATCCTCCACAAATCAGTGCCTGATTTTTTCTTGCTGCCAAATATAGTTTTTCCAAAGAATATATATTCGGATAGCCATCATCCGCATCCATAAAGGCAACATATTCTCCCTGAGCAAGGCTAATGCCTTTATTACGCGCGACACCAGCTCCTTGATTTTTTTGGTATTCGTAACGAATTCGAATATCTTGCCTTTGAAACTTTTTTATTATATCAGCGGAGCTATCCTCCGAGCCGTCATCAACGCAAATTATTTCTATATCCTTTAGACTTTGTCTCTGTATATTATTTAATGTGTTCTGCAAAAAATTCTCTGCATTATAAACAGGTACTATAACCGAAACTTTGCACATTTTTACCTCGCAATTATCTCCTTCAGTTTGTAAAAAACTTTCCATAACAAATAGTAATTTCTTAAATATAGTATTCTGATTTCATCTGTATCCTCATTATACTGTTTCAAAAAAAGATACTGTTCCTTTAAAAGCTCTTTATCTCTATAATCTATTGCAGTATATAATCTCTTTTTAGCATAACGGACATTTACCAAGCGAACATACCTTTCTCTGTTTTTATCATCTAAAGGTATCCTACGTAAAGTCTGATTAATTATTTCTTCATGTTCTTTCCATCTTTGTAGTTCTTTTTCTTCTGTTACATCTCCAGATGACATGCTCTTAGGATATACGATATAACCATACAACGGTTCATCCAAATAAAATCTTTTATACTTGTAATAAACAGGCAATAATAGCTGCCAATTCTGCCCTCTTCTCGCTGGATAAATTTCTCTCTCAGGATTCACTTGATCAAATGCAGACATTCGAATCATATGACATCCTGCGCAAAAGTGAGATTGCTCTGTCAGCAAATATTCAAACTGAGTCTCCTCATAGCGATGCGTAAACCTTTCCGCTTCTCTTTTAATCGGATTTTTCAAATCATCTGCGCGAAACACATAGGCATCACTGCTTACAACTGCATACTCAGGATAATTTCGTAAAATTTCCAATCTTTTTGCAATTGAATCGGACATATAGAAATCATCTGGATCAGCCCAGCATAAATACTCCCCATTAACGTATTTTAGTCCGGTGTTTATTGCCGCCCCCAAACCAGCATTTTTTTGATAAATATATTCTAGTTTCATTTGATACTTGGCAAAAATAAACACATATTCTTTAAGAATATCTGCAGTATCATCTGTCGATCCATCATCCACAGCAATCACTTCTATATTTTTATATGTTTGATTCAATATCGACTGCAAATAGTAAATCAAGGTATTTGCCACATTATAGCACGGCGTTATTATGCTAACTAATTCATCCTGCATTTCTATTTCTCCTGATTTGTACACGGTAAGCTAAGTACGCTATTATAAACAGCCTTAATGTAACTCTTAAAATACTAAATTAATTTATTTACTGCTTTTAAATTATTCAAAACTTTACCTTTAAAACAGCAAAAGCTGTATATTGCTGCATTTTAATTACATAACATAATGGAAGGGATTTTGCCCCTTTTATCAGCTGGCTTATAACTGTAAAAATCAATGTTTGAATTTCTGATACAATTATTAGCCTGTACAGCATTTTATAAGTACATCCGTTTAATTATTGTTTTTCAACGTCTTAGCTGTTGTAATATCTATCTTTCAATATTTTTCCTGTTTCCAATATTATTTTTTGATATTCATTTGTTTTATTCAGTAACACTTCTCTAATTTCATAAGAGTGTTTTTTAATCCATTTATAATGAGATAATATTGTATCTTTTGTCACAATATCTTGGTATGGGACCACATAATTTTCTGCTGTTCCAAAAATGTCTTGTGCAATCCCTTTCGATTTAACAGAATATCCTAAAGCCAATGTAGGAACCCCCGTTGAATATGCTGCAATAGTTGCATGCGTTCTAGCCCCAATAAAACAAGAGCACTTCGAAATAATCCATTTTAATTTCTGTGCACTTTGATCCTCTATTAAGCACACACGATTACTATTTTTAAATGTTTTATATAAGACACTCAGCGGCAACCAATCATTATTGTCCTCCCACGCAACATGCGGAATCAAAGCAACTGCTGAATCTGTATTATCCAGGATATCTTTTATTACCATCCTAAGATTATCCATAATAAGTTGTGCATTGAAAGCCATTTTTAAAATCAACGGACTTATATTTATTCCAACTGTATTGCCTGGTAAAAAATTCACCGGTAAAATCGTTTCACGCATTGACAAACAAAACGCTGAATCAGGGCAATATATTACATTTTTTAAACCAACATTTTTCAAAGCATCATAAGTCAAATGTTCTCTTGCCGTAATTATCTCAAATGATTTCAGATCCTCTATCAGAGAACTGTCTGCTAATACTTCTTGTTCAATGGAGCAACCTATCAGAATACTGTGTTTAATTTTTTTTAAAGCGTATTGATGTAAAAGATTATATTTAGGATAGTTTTTATAACAAAAAATATCCCCTCCAATAGACACAAGTACATCTTCTCCATCTAATTTATTAATTGCACTTTTATAAGGAAGAACATCCATATAAAAATAATTATTTTTCAATTTTAATTTTGCATAACAATACAAAAAGTCAATCAACGATTTCTTATCGTTTAATATAGCTGGGTATACTACCACAATATCTGTAATACCATATTTTTTTTCCTCTTTTGGAGTCTCTGAAAGAAGCACTATATTTTTTCCACCCAGCATGTTCGAAATCGTTCTGACTAGTGCTTCACAGCCATGATTTGCACTTCCTACATGATTATATAATACAAATCGCATTTTATCTTTATCCTTTTCTTTTTATTGTTCTATAAATATTACGAATTATATTTCTTCCATATAAATATAAATACAATTGTGTCCATTGTTTCTTTTTGATATATCGAACAATCGGGCGCATAACATGATCAATTCCTTCTTCACTTATTAATGATAGTATTTTCTTTGAATCAGAAATTTTCCCTATAATTGATTTAGGCAAAATTCCCTCCTCAAAACCGTAGAAAACACTAAATGCAACATAATAACTAATTTGTCTTTGTAGGACACTTTTGTACTGTATACAATTTCTTTTTTCGATAATCCAAGAGTAAATTGCTTTTTGAATTTCCAATTGAGCTAAATAATCTATTTTCTTTTCTATTGATGAATTCTGTGCATTAACTGTATACTGCATTGCTTTTTGAGATAAAATGTAAATCGACTCACAACACTGATACACTTTTACCATAAATTTCAGATCTTCTGCAAGCGTTAATCCCACTTCAAAGGATAATTTATTTTCTTTTATTAATGAACGCCGAATTAATTTATTCCAAAGATAACCCCAGTATCCAGATACATATTGGTACTTCATAAACAACGCTGGAAAATCTTTGCTATGAACACGCCCCTGTTCATCGACTATCATATTTTCAACTTTCCCATCTGGAAATACTTTTGAATAATTGCCTACAATTACATCCGTTCCTTTCACTATATCCATTTTAAAAACTTCTGACAAAAAGTTTTTTGAAGGTATATCATCTGAATCTACAAACCATATCCATTCGCCTTTTGCATATTCTAGTCCATTGTTTCTTGCATCTGACACTCCCCTATTTTTCTGATAATAGGCAAATATCCGTTTATCTCGTTTTACGTACTCCTCAATGATCACTTTACCATTATCTGTAGAACCATCGTCAACAATAATCAATTCCCAATTTTTAAAATCTTGATTGCATATATTCTCCAAAGTTTTACGCATATATAATTCTTTATTGTATACAGGCATTATAATTGAAACTAACGGAATCACAACATCACCTTTTTCCCATTTTTTTCTTTTTAGGAGTTACCTATTGTTAACTAAATACTCAAGCGCACAAATTCTTTTATATTTCATAAGCAATAGTTGTATTTTTAATTTAATGTTTATCGAACCAAACTGAACTTCTTCAAATGCTTTCGCCAATTCCTTATCTTTAAGTATAAGTTTCATTTGCTGTCTACATTTTTTTCTTGGCAGTAACGCAGTTTGTCCCAAGCAATTGCAAGCATAATATATCAAATGTAAATTAAGCTGATTAGAGAAATCCGTTTCTGTTTTATCTGCAAAAAAAGTACGCAAATGATGGTTCATTGTCTTATAAACACCCCATGCCCCCTCACGGTACGAAGTAGTTATCGTGCCTGAATTTTGATAATATCGATAAAATCCTTCCCCTTTCATATAATAAAATCTACTTGCATAATACCCCACGATAGCACTAAAAATATTGTCCTCTGACCAGCGTACTTCTTCATCAAATCTAATTTTATTTTTACGTAGAAATCCCAAATCATAAAGGCAATGCCAAACAGACAAAATGGGACCATAGTCAATATTGGACCCCATAATTAGTTGGGGATATATTTGTTCTTTAATCTCCTTCTTGTTGTATAAACCTTCAGGAATATCCAGTTTCTTTAAATATTCTGTGCCATCTGACAGAACCCGTATATAATCAGCCATTACAAAATCAACCTTTTCACGTACTGCTACTTCATGCATCTTCTGATACATATACTTACTAACCACATCATCTGAATCGACAAAACCAATATAATGCCCCGTCGCTATATCCATACCAGCATTACGTGCACTGCTCAATCCGCCATTTTTTTTATGAATCACTCTAATTCGAGTATCTGTTTCAGCTAGCCGATCGCATATAATTGGACACTGATCCGGGGATCCATCATCTACAAGAATGATTTCGATATCTTTATACGTCTGCGAAATAAGACTCTCTACACAACGTTCCAAAAATTTTTCCACCTTGTAAACTGGTACAATAACACTTATCTCTGCCATAGAGCATTACCTCCTCGCAACTAGCTTTTCTAACACATCAACGCATATATTTTTTCCACTTCTTCTTTATTAGAATAACAACTAGAAGAACAGTTCTTTATAAGATTTTTTCTCTTTTCATCATCCATAATCAAATTCTTAATACCTTTCGCACATCCGTCATTGTCCATTGGCACAATGACTCCATCTACACCATCAATCAACTGACTAGATGCCGTTGGGAAATTTGTAATAATAACTGGCTTATGTAAAATTTGTGCTTCTCTTACTGCAACAGCTTTTCCCTCATATCTAGATGGCTGAACATAAATGTCACATTTCTTAATATATGGATACGGATTATCTTTCTTCCCAAGAACTATTACATGATCTTCCATCTTTGATTCTCTTATTTTCTTTTCTATTAGCTTTTCATCTTTACCAAATCCTATTATATACCACTTTATGTCGATTCCTTTTTGAAGAATTTTTGCACATATCTCTGGTATGTTTTCAAAATTTTTTTCTTCAACAAATCTTCCAATAGACAATAAACAAGTTTGATTCTCTTTACATGGCATTTCTCCTTCAACATCAAAAATATCTGCTTGCTTTTGGATTAATGTTTCGGAAACTATATTATCGATCGGATAAATTCTACTTTCTAAATCTGGATATACCCTAAGAAATGCTTTTGTTACAGCCTTAGAAATAGACGCAATGTACGGGTAAGCAGACCAAACTCTTAATTCCTCTGCTCTGTCTCCATCTTTCGCCAAATAATCCGTATGTATCCACACCATTTTTTTCTTTGCACTTATTTTTTTATCCAATATATAATATGGAATAGTAAATCCTAAGGCTAAATCATATTGTTGCTCAGAGATATCAGGTAAAAAATTCAGCGTATATTTATAGCTATAATGTATTTCAACAGAATTTGACTTCCGTAAATGATTTTGGGCAATAAAACGCTTTGCTTTATATTTTCCACGCATCCGACCGTAAACCATATCAAAATGTCCCTTTTTAAGAACTTTTCCAATCGGAACTCCCAAATCCGCGTATTTTTCATTCTCCGGAAGGAGGTTAACTCCCACTGGAATAAATCGCATAAAAGGTCCCTGATGTCGTAATAAAAATAAATCCACTTGATATTGCTTTTTATCTATTGCTTCCAGTAAACCTAATAAAGCTCTTTCCGCTCCTCCAATTTCCATATCACTTGCCAAAATCAATATTTTTTTCATCTATTTTCATTGTCCTTTCAGCCTATACAATATACTTTTTATTTTCTGCGGTTCATGTAAGAATCTTTTTATATCTCTTATTTTATTTCTTCGCCATTCCTTTTCATAATCAAAATATGCAGCTTTTTCCTGCATAACCTGCTTCCAAAACTTTTCACTTGCAAGTATTTCTTCATTATATTTTAAAAATTTATTAGGACAAATTAAATAGCAGTCGGGATTTATTCCATCCTCTACATCCATCATCCTCTTTTGTAAATGTACATACATTTTTTCGGATTTAACAAGATTACCATCATTCCAATCAATTCTAAAAACACGTCCTCTTTCATAAGAAAAAACACATGGAGTCGTAGGATTAGATATTTCATAAAATGGATAATGTCTAAAATCAATATCAGCTATCCACTCAGCACAATCAAAAAACTTATATCCACAATCTAATAATTCCCCTGCGAATCCCAAATGATATCCTGTTATTGACTCATCATATCCATAAATAACAGGTGATGTAAGTGTGATTTTGTATGTATTATATTTAAAGAATAGTTCATTAATAGCTACATCGTTCCTAATAACACTAAAATGTCCTGTACGAAACAGCTTATCGTAACTAAATTGTAAATCACTAGTCAAAAAATTCTTGATTTTTCCAAAAACCAAATCACAATCACAATATCCCCAATAATCGTAACCAACAAGATATTCTGAAAATAAATATCCATAAAATTGTTTGTAATCACATAACTTATAAGCATCCTTTAAAGTCAAGAATACGTTCATCTTCTTCTGAAACTGTTCTTTTAGTTCGCTTAAAGTCAATGATACAATCCTTACATTCGAAGGTATTGTTTCTTTTATGGCAATATCCGTAACGATCATCCACTCAAATTCTTGATTTCTAGAGCAAGAATCAAGCCATAATCTAAAATAGCTATTAAATTTGCCGAAATATGGAAGTATAATCATTGTTCGCATATAAATCCTCTAAAGTTTTATAAAATAGTTTGGTAATTTTGCTCCTTACGTTTGCTTTTTTCTATTTATAATATTACATATAGATAAACAAAATATGGCAAATCATTACCTTTCAAATAAACGCTCATATATTACTCGAAATTTATATTTACATGTAAAAAAAATTTCAAATATCTTTTTCTTTTTTTCACTTAATTGAAGAATCTGCATTGCCTTCCCTAAAAAGAAAAATGCCGAAACATCAATATATTTTTTTAAAAGCAAGATTTTGTTTGGATAAATCAAAAAAATGCCACATTTTTCTAGTGCCATACTATTAAATATTTGCAATTTTCGTTTTTGTATATGCACATAGGCATATTCCTTTTTTTTTAAACTCTTTCCTTGCCTCTGTAATGAATAAATACTTCCATTGTCCCAATATATAAGAAGATTTTCTCTTTTATTACACATCCATTCATGTTTCTTCGCATCAAAAAATACGCTTTGAAAGCAACTCCTGTATGGTAAAATATCTAACATCATGCCTTCATAACAACACCGAATTTTTTTCTGTTCCGCCAATATGTTAATATTCACTCTATCTCTCGGCCATTCATCGAAAACACAATTATCTCTTCTTGAAAATACATCACGGTAGTTCTTGATTTCATCGATTTTCTCAAAGTAAATTAAGGAAGACATAAACAGCATGCGCATTTTATCTGTATTCCTATAAATTGTCATATGTCCTAGAGAAAAAATCTTATCATACTTACAAAGAAATGTGTGAGGAATATATTTCTTAAGGCAACCAAAATATTGATCCAAATCACAATATCCCCAAAATTCATATTCATGAAGTTCTTCTTCAAAAATATATCCATAAGCTGGTTTAAAATCACACAATTTTTTTGGGGTTTCCAATGCAATAGGAAAGTCAAAACATTTCTGGATTCTCTCCCGTAACTTCTGAAATGATGAGTAACAAACACGAACATTCTGTGGATATTTAAATCTTCTGGTGTCATCAGTAAACAATAGCCAATTATATCCCGGATTCTCTGCAATAGTTTTCAAGGTAATCGGCAACGTATCCGGCAAAATCCCAAAATAGCAAATCACAAAACATAAAACTTTTCCCTGACCATCTGTCAATACTTTCTGCATTTGCTTTTTCTCCCATCATGCACTTTCAATATATATCATGTCAATTTTTTTGTTTTTTTCTAAAAAAATCCTTTCCTAACAAACGATGTATTGGTTTACTAATTTTGCTACGTAATCTCTGTTTCTTATCCATCCATGAGGCTGCATACCAGTGAATAGAATAAGTCAATTCACTTTTGTTTAATTTTCCAGTTGGAGCATCATAAGGATTAAAATACTCTGCTGGAAATACTGATGCATCCTTAAGATCCTGTTTTTGTCCATTTTTTTTCAAGCCACATTTGATTAAAGCCTTTGTATTTAAATGTGGACAACCAATAATCCCCTGCCTACCATCCAGTAGAGGTTCATATTCCTTAAGCATCTGTATAATAGCAGGGTTATGTGCTTCCGCTCCAAAGCCAACTCCAGTATTCACATATTCATTTGTTTCAAATCCAAAAAAGGCTTTGCAATCTAATAAATCATCAAACGATTTTACAACCTCTACATCAGTGTCAAAGTATATTCCTCCGTTTGCCTCAATTACGACCAAGCGAACATAGTCACTAAGGAAAGCAAACTTTTTATCATCATAACACTTTTTTGTATAAGGATTCATAAAGATATTAAAATTATCTTCGTTCCATTCAATCAGTTCATAATCTGAACAATATTTTTTCCAACTTGCGATACATTTTTGCGCCATTTTAGACTTTTCTTTTTTTCCAAACCAACAATAATGTATTTTTTTTGGTATCATATAACCCTTTCCGATCAACTCATTTTTTTGTCTTTTTTCTTATCACACTAGTTAATATCCATCCCATTGGCGTACAAAAAAAAGTAAGTAATCTTTTCGGTGACTCCTGAATATACTTTTTGTTTCCTGCTATCTGACTACTAGAACAATAATGAATACAATCCATCACTAACCTCTTTCTTGAAATCGGATATTGCATACATACTTTTCGCCAAAATGCAAAGCCTCTGGGATTTTTTAAATATTGGCTCCACATCGTATTACTGGAACCATCCGACTGATATTCTACATTGCATAAAACTTCTGGAACGACCAACAATTTGTAGTTCTGATCTATCAAACGATATTTGTATGCTAAAGCAACATATTTTTCCCCTTCAAAAACAGGATACGGCGGAACAGATGTAATTACATCTGTTCGGTACACCAACTTTTTGTCACCTACTCCACCTGCAGCATAATACTCTCCTAATGTAGTATCAATCATACCCTCTGGGAAGTTTTTCCCAATAATGTTACCAGAAAAATCAGCATCTAAGCCAATCAATCCAGCATATCCTTGATTACACACTTTATCCCAGGTATCAATTATTTTTTTTGCTGCATCAAATGCCAGACAATCATCTGAATCTATACATACATTTAATTCTGTAGTTATATTTTCATATGCTACATTATGTGCCGTATGCATTCCGCCATTTTCTTTGTAAATGTACCTAATCTGAAATCCATTATTTCTATTTTTCCATTCTTCCACCAACTCTCTTGTATTATCTGTTGATCCATCATCAATAATCAACCAAATAAAGTCTTTCACTGTCTGTCCACACAAGGATTGATATGTCCTACTTAGCGTATGCGCACGATTATATGCCGGCGTAAAGATTGTTAAAACACATTCTTTTTCCATTAATAGCTCCCATTTTGATAAAACATTTGTAGTTTTTTTGCATTTTCTTTAATATCATAACCAGATTTACATATTTCCGTATAGTTGTCTAAATGTACTCTGTTTTTATATTTGATTATAGATTCAGCCCAACATTTAGGACTCTTCTTAAGCGAAAGGAACTCGACATTTTGAGTCATTCTGCACTCAACCGGAACTTGATCAGACAGAATGCACGGTATTCCTGCTGCCTGAGCTTCGACAGCTGCAATTCCTAAACCTTCATATAGTGATGGAAATACAAACACATCTATTGCTTGCAAAATCTCTGGAATATCTTCTCTGCTCCCCATAAAAACAACTTTATTTTCTAAATGATATTCTTTTACCTTCTCTCTTATCAATTCCCTATCAGGACCAGTACCCACTAAAAATAATTTCGCATCGGATTCAATTTTCACTAATTCTCTAAATATTTCAATCAAGAACTTATGGTTTTTCTGCGGATAAAAACGTCCAATATGCCCAATTACGAACTCATTACTAATATTAAGTGCTTTCTTCTCCCTTTCGGCTCTATCTGCTGAAAAACGATAACGTTTTGCATCAATCGCATTATTTAAAACGTAAAATTGATGCTTTCCAAACATCCACTTTCCTGCTTCTTCACTGCACGCAAATAAGTGTGTAGCATATTGCGGCATAAACCTTCTGGATATACTCTTAACAATGTATTTGAAATTATGATCTTGATTTTTATTATGTGCATGAGCAATCCGCACGGATGCTCCATATTTTTTCGCATATGCTAACGGATATGCACTCATACAATCCAAATGAGAATGAACAACATCGTACGAATGTTCTTTAAAAAATGCGTTTAGCTTTTTATGATACGATATTGAAAATGGATTTAGTGTCGGAAGATGATAGATGTGTCCTCCCATTTTTAAAATTTCTGCATCATACTCCGCCTCGAATGAGCGATGCACCAAAAAATCGAATTGAACAATATCTCTGTCAATGTTTCTATAATAATTCATGAGCATAGTTTCCAAACCACCACGTCCCATATAAGTTACTACCTGAAGAACTCTTACCATGATTTCTTTACTCCTACATCACTCCCCATGTAAAATGCATTTGATAATAGAAAAATGCAATATACATAATTATCGCAACAATTTTTATAAGCCTTGCGGAATTTCGTGTAAACATATGGTTCAACTCCCACGGTAGTAGAATGCCTGATGAATATAAACTTACATAAATGGGGAGTCTTCCCATAAACACGCCTGAAGTTTTCATTGATATAATTCCTAAAGCAGTAGAAATAATTCCCGCATTCGTAGCCATATTAATTACTGGATCATCTTCATTCTTAATATATTTAATACCAAATAAGGATAAAATAGTTGGAATAGCATACACTAGTATTCGAATAGGACTTGTCCCATCATCATCCCAAGATTTCCAGTCACTTACAACATTAACATACTGAGTGTCTGCCAGAAAATAATCCAGTATATTTGTGAACTGATTAACAAACAATAACGCAATTATACTTGCTAAAATACATAATACAGTTTTTTTATTCCAAGCTTTACCCTGAATAGCAAAAACAACAGGTAACATTAGTAACGCAGACCCATGCATAGTTGATGCAAGCAAAATCACAATGATTAGTGGAATATATTTTTTTTTCAGCATTAATTCAAAGCATGCAAATATCAAGGTCACAGCCAAAAATTGTCTTGTTCCGTTTTGCACCCAAGAAAAATAATCTGTAGATGCCACAAAGACAAATAGACTAAACCAATAGTCCTCCGAAAACTTTCTAAACACTAATGCAACTATAATAACTTGAATTGCTGCTATAATAAAAAAATATATAACATCTGAGTTTCCAAACACAGACTTTAAAACCACAGTAAGTGTAGAAAAGCCTTTGTCTTTTGATATCGTATCTAAATATGTTGGTAACTGATTCAATGACGACGGAGCATCAAAAAAAGCCTTTCTATAAGGATATGTATCGCCGAAATTGTCCCCTCTTCCAGCTGCCGCCAATGTATACGGAAAAGCCAGCAAAATAGCTGCAACTATGCTCCATCTTTCACTCCTTTCCCCTATAACCAGTATCTTCTGTTTAGGGAAGAGAACAGCCAAAAATCCTCCCCCTATCAACATCCAGATTATATACCACCAATAATTCGTCAATGTCATGTCATTCTCTCCAGTTCCCTTTTATAATCCAATCCCCTCACTCTTTTTCAAGTCCCTACTCTTTCCCAATTCCTCAAATATAAAACAGCTTATATGCACACGTCCAATCCCTCTCACTACTCCTCCCCAAAGAACCTGTATTTATAAGCTGCTCTCTATCATCCGTTTAGCTTTTTCTCCAACTCCCATTTCCCTCATAAGTTTCCGATCCGATTTGTCTTTGCCTGTTTTTACTTCAGACTCCTCACCGTTCTCTCCACCACAGCTTCCTTCCGAAACTCTCTTTTCATTTTCTCTCTTCCTGCTTTTCCCATTTTTTCCCGTTCTTCTCTGCTGCAATGCAGCATCTTTTTCATTGCCTGATACAGCATCTCTTTGTTTTTTACTTCAACCAGCAGACCGCTTTTTCCATTTTCTACGCTTTCCCGGCAGCCCGGGATATTGCTTGTGATAACGGGGCGGCCGGTTGCCGCTGCTTCCAGGAGGACGTTGCTCATGCCTTCATGATAGCTGGGAAGAACGACACAGTCTGCTTCTGTATAAAATGGGCGCGGGTCTGACTGAAAGCCGTAAAAATGGGCGATTCCAAGCTGTTCCAGTTCTTCTACCTGCTTTTTGTAGATATCTTCAAAGAATCCGGCCAGATCAAGGACAAAGTCTTCGTTTTCTTCTTTCAGCCGCCGAACGGCATAAAAGAGTTCTTCTATTCCTTTTTCTTTCATGATTCGTCCGAGATACAGAAAATGGACACAGCTGTGGTTCGGATAAGGTTCCATTTTGTATTTTTCCAGGTTAATTCCCGCACCGGGCAGGACAACCTGACGATCTGCCGATACGATGTTTCGTTCGCCAAATTCGCGGGCGTTTTCTTTATTTTCAAAAAAGACATATTTTACTTTTCGGAAAGCGATTCGATACAGTACCGTAACAAATCCGGCCAGTACTGGTTTTTGAAATGCAGTTCCAAGTCCCTGTACGTTGGCATAATAGGGAATCTTTTTGCAACTGCAGAGCAGACCCATATAGATATTTGGTTTAATGGAATATGTAAGCACAAAGTCCGGGCTGATTTTTTGCAGAAGCCGCTTATAATCCCGCAACAGCTTTGCCTCAGCAAATGGATTCACACCACGTCGGTTCATGGATACGGGAATACACTCGATTCCCATTTTCCGAAAATCTTCTTCATGTCCGACAAATGGCATGGCAAGAATCACTTCATGCTCTTTCTGCAAGGCTTCCACCAATTCTTTGCGAAACTGCCAGAACATATACGAATGATTGGTTACAATTAGAATTCGTTTTTTCATTTTTCTTTCCTGTTTCGGTGTAATATTCCGCATTGTTTCATTACTAATTTCATTATTTTCTTTATAAATTATATCATCTTTCAATCAATATGCAATTACTTTTCTCATTATTTTCCAGCTTCTATGTAAAACGAGGCAGCATGCTTTCCTTCCCAAAAACATCCTGCCCGTTTCTTCCTATCTTTTGCTATCTTTGCTATTTTTTCTATCTTTTGCTGTCTTTTACTACTTTTTCTATCTTTTGCTGTTTTTCTATCTTTCTCTGTCTTTTTCTATCTTTTTTATCTTCTTCTATTTTCCAACCTTCACAACCTCTTTTGCACCCTTCATCTGCTGTTTTTCCAGTCTGCCTTCGTGAATTCCATCCTGCCGCAGTACGGCTCCTGCTGTTCTCCAGAGACATTCCAGATCCATTTTGAGCTGGATATGGTGCACATAATATCCATCCAGTTCAGCTTTTTGCCGGATCGGCAGCTCATCCCGTCCATGGATCTGTGCCCATCCGGTAAGACCCGGACGGACGCTGTTTGCGCCGTACTGCTCACGCTCCACAAGGAGGTCATACTGATTCCAGAGTGCCGGACGCGGGCCAACCAGCGCCATATCGCCCTTCAGGATATTAAAGAGCTGTGGCAGCTCATCGAGGGATGTTTTCCGGAGAAACCGTCCGACTCTTGTGATGAAAAGATCGGGATTATTCAGCATATGGGTCGGCATATCATGTGGGGTATCGATACGCATCGTGCGGAATTTATATATGTAAAAATACGTGCCGTTCTTTCCTGCCCGCTTCTTCCGGAAGAAAATCGGTCCCGGCGAATCGAGATGAATCGCTATGCCAAGCAAAATCAGCAACCACGACAGTGCTGCCGTTCCAACCAGTGCAAGCAGCCGGTCCAGCAGATTTTTCAGATACATTTGATAAATTCCAGATTCCCTCATGTTTTCTTCCCCCTATTCTTTCACCGACTGGTTACTTTTCCGGCCTTCTTTTTCTTTTCCATAGCCGTACTTTCCGTAACCATAACCATATTTTCCGTAGCCATAACCGCCATAGGTGCTGTATCCGTAGCCTGTCGCACCCTCCGGCACGCCGTTCAGTACATAGCCGCAGACCGGAATTTGCGAATCCTCGAAGAATTCCAGTGCCCGCTGTACTTCACGGTCCTTGGTAGTTCCCTGGTGTACGACAAGAACTGCAGAATCTACGATTCCGCCCAAAAGGGATGCATCCGACAGTACTCCGCACGGCGGCGTATCAATAATCAGAAGATCCGCATCCTCTTTCAATTCTTCGATCAGCGTTTTCATCCGCGCGGAACGCAGCAGGCCGGCCGGATTTTGTGTACTTCCGACACCCGGCAGAATTTTCAGCGACAGATCCCGATAATCGGTAAGTGCCTCATCCAGGCTGATCTGTCCTTTCAGCACTCCTATGATTCCACGTCCCTTCCGCTCGGAAAGTCCGATACACTTCAATACCGACGGATTTCGCAGATCTCCGTCCAGCAGCACTACGCGGTACTTCTTCTTTGCGAATGCTTCTGCGAGATTCACGGCAACGGTTGTCTTTCCCTCTCCCGGCACAGAGCTTGTCACAAGCAAAACAGGACAGTCGGCTTTTCCAAGCCCGTCCTCTGTTCTTGTCCGGATGAGCTGCATTGCTTCTTTGAAGGAATCCGGCACTTTGGGGTTACAGATCGTGATGGTCTGTTCTTTTACGTTGCTTCGTTTCTTGATTTTCGCCTCCGGCAAATTTCCAAGGAACGCTGCGTTCGTCAGCTTTTTCACGTCATCTGCCTGGCGAATTGTTTTTCTTGTTCTCACATAGATGAAGACCAAAAGCAGTGCAACGGCAAGTCCCGCCGCTGCTCCGATCATTCCGGCATGTACCGCATCCTGGCTGTTGATCGGGGATACCGGTACGCCGCTGTCGTCTACCACCGTCAGCGTTGTCGCACCGATTATGTACTCTGCTACCTCCGGATAATTGGTAATGACGGACTGAAGTACGCGATATGCCGTATCCGGTGAAGAATCTTTGACGCGAATCGTGAACAGGTTGGTGTTTTCCATCACACTCGCCTCAATTTGGGATGTCACTGCTCCCACCTGAAGATCCCGTGCTACAACATCCTTTAATACACCGCTTGTTACGATATAAGGAAAGGTTTTTCCAAGCTGCTGCGCCGTCACATTGTCATAATAGGAATAGCCGACCGCGCGGTTTGATCCGACCACAAATGAGGTGTATGCCTCATACATGGGCTGATACCGCAGCTTTGCCGTCAGAAAGGAGCCGCCTCCCATGAGGATCACAAGAATCAGCACGCCCAAAAAGAATTTTCGGAATGCCTGGAAATATTCTGCCAGAAAGGCGATCAGATCGATTTTCTCCGGTTCCGCCGAATAGGTTTCATACGTTTCTCTGCTCATGCTCTTTGCTCCCTCTTATCGTTCTGCCCTGCTGTAGGTGCCGTATCCATATCCATAACCGTAGCTGTTGCCGATCCGCTCACCGAATCCCGGGTAAACATTTCCAAATACACAGCCGATCACTTTTTCCTCTTTCTGGTTCAATGCATCAATCGCATCGTTGATGTCCCTCGTCAGTACGCCGTCCTGCCGCACGGAAAGAACCGCCGCATCGGCATACTCTGCAAGCTCTTCTGCGTCCGCCGTCATTCCCATCGGCGGCGTATCCAGAATAATGTAGTCCATATTGGTCCGGCATGTCTCCAGAATCCGTTGGAAAATCTCACCGCCGATTGCAAGCGACGGCTCTTCCAGACGATTACGGCAGATTCCGGTATACACGTTAGTATCCTTGTATTTTTCAAAAACGCCGGATGCCGACTCTTTTCCGAGAACAACCTTTCCGAAATCCTTTCCGTCTTTTTCCGGGATTTCAAAGATTTTATGTAACGCCGGCTGCCGGAAATCGCAGTCCAAAAGCAGTACACGGTTCTGCTCTTCTGCAAGGGCAAGCGCCAGATTTGCCGCAAGGGTCGATTTTCCTTCATTTTCCGCCACACTGGTCACCAGCAGCACTTTTCCGCCTTTTCGGTCCAGGCGCCCCCGCACACGCGATGCAATACGCTTTAAGGATTCCACATACGGAAAGCTCCGCGCCGGATTGGTAATCAGCATGGAGCTGTTTTTCTTCTTCTTTTCGTGATACACAACGCCCAGCAGGTCCGCATCGATTTTGCGGGTGAATTCTGCCTCATTTTTGACGGTATCCCGCAGAAAGGAGAAGAGTCCGATGAGTGCCGCCATAGCAAGGGCTGCCGCAAGAAATGCGGTCGCGGCGTATTTTTTGATCGGAATCTGGTTCGATGGCACGCCGGAAACCTGCGGCTGCTGCAGTGTCTCCAACACTACATTCGGAATAATATAGTCGGAAATGCTCGTATAATTGTTCAGCACCGACTTTAAGATCCGAAATGCCATTTCCGGTGAATCTGCGGTCACTGACAGCTCCATCAGATTGGATTCCGGCACAATGGAAGCATTCATTTTTGCCGGAAAGGAGGAAAGATTAAGCTCCTCCATCACTTTTTTCTTCAAAATCGTATTTTCCAGGATTGCTTCAAATTTCTGTGCCATCTCATATGTGGCCGACAGGCTCGATGCTGCATTGGCATCCACCCCGCGCCCCATGACGGCAAATGTGGTTTTTACCGTATACCGGTCTTTATGTACAGTCGTCAATACGGTATAGGTTATCATCGCCGCCGAACAGGCAATCAGAAGGATGACCCACCAGTTTTTTGCAATGTCGCACAGGATACTTCGGAGATCCCAGTCTGTTTTGCTGTTCTGCCCGTTTCCTGTTCTGTCGTATTCTCCCATCTGGATCCCCCCTATTCGTTTACACAGACGATCAGGCGAACGGAGCTTGTCTGCCCATCCGCCGCTGTCGCAGTGTATGTCACTTCATAAACGCCCGCACTGCCGGTATCGACCGGATTGTCAATGGAAAACTGATTTTCTCCCAGGAGCTCTTCTTCATACGAAGCTGCATGAAGCGCACCGTCTTCTCTCTTTTCATACAGCATCTGATCCACACTCACGCTTTCCAGATATGCCTGCGGATCAAATGGCTGCTGCAGATCCAGATGAATCAGGTAGTCGCTCAGGGTAATCTGCGGCTTTCCGTTCTCCTCTGCCGGATCATAGAGTTCTACTGTCACCGGAAGGCTTGTCACATCTCCGGCCCGGTTTGCAACCGAATATGTCACGTGGTACAGTCCCGGTGTACTGCTGATCTCATCCTCATAGGAAATCCGGATGCGGTCGGTAATCGTTCCGTCCAGGCAATCCTCCGCGGAAAGTCCCTCTGTCAGGTCATCCGCATTCAGGCTGAACCGCAGCGGGCGATCCAGGGAAAAAACCGGTGAGGTGTAATCGTTATACACCAGTTCCCGCTCCGTATGCGTAACGTGGTTATCGGAATCAAAGGCGACGATACTGATTTTCCGCCGCCCCTTTTCCACAAAATTCGAAATATGTTCCACAGCAAGAGAACTCGTCACATCGCCGTCTTTTTTATCGTAAGCAGTTACTCCGGCCAGAAGTTCTGACTCCTCTGCATGGATGCTGGCAGAAATCTCACTGTTGTCCATCGTAATTTCCGGCCCTTTTCCGTCTTTTCCCGTCTGCTGCCGCACCAGACACCCGCCAAAGGCAAGTGTGGAAGCCAGAAACAGAATGAGAACTGCCGCTCTCGTTTTGTGCATATCAAAGATGCTCCTTTCGTTTCTGTAACGCTATTCTTCCTGCTTTTAGAGGAACCAGCGCCTTTTCCGTTTTCGCTCCGGGGACGGCTCATAGAAAATCTGACGGTCCTCCAGGATTTTTCTCGGATTCACTTTCAATAAAAGCTGTGCATACGCTTCTCCATACCGCTCCTCCAGAAACTGCCGGACCGGCCGCATGTCCGTGGTCCGGTAATCAGCTCCGTGGGCATCGCTTGCCACACAGCCCGCAAGGCGGTTGTCCAGCAAAAACCTCGCTGTCCGCTCCGCCTCTTCTCCAAATCTTCCAAACACGCTTCCTTTGTTGATCTGCAAAACCGCGCCCATTTGCCGGAATTCGTACAGAAGCTCCGGTGTATCCTGCACGCAGAAATACCGCTCCGGATGCGCCAGCACCGGGATTTTTCCCATCGCCGGAAATTCCAGCAGCCGCTTTCTGATTCCGTCCGGCGCCATATCAAACGGCACCTCGATCAGATAATAGCGGCTCTCATGGAGCGGTATCAGCTTTCTCTCTCTGATTTTTTTCCCCAGCGGTCCGATGCTCATGATTTCCATGCCGCGCACCAGGCTGATGGGAATGTGTTCTCTGTTGATTTCCCTCTCCAGACGGTAGAACTGCTCTTCTAACTGTTCGGATTCGTAGTTGACATATCCATCTTCCACGCCTTCGATTCCCGTCTGGTTTGCATGCGGCGTCACCGCGAGGATACGCACTCCGCTTTGTGCCGCCATTTCTGCCATTTCAAGGGATGTGGACAAATTCGGGGATCCGTCGTCAACTCCCGGCAGAATATGTACATGAAGGTCCGTCATCCCTGTTTTTCTCCTTCGTACTGGTATTCCGGCACCATTTTCTTTACCAGATAACAGATGTCCGGACATTCGTTTTCCGCTTCCTTTGCGAGCTCCTTGATCTGCTCCCGGAATACTTTCTCGTCAAATGCAATCTGTCTGCCGATAAAAATCCGGCTGTTTTCTGTGGTCTGCATGCCCTCTTCATTCATCAGAAGCTCTTCATACAGCTTTTCGCCGGGCCGCAGGCCAATATATTTGATCTTGATTTCTTTTTCCGGCTCATACCCGGAAAGGCGGATCATATTTTTTGCCAGATCTGCGATTCTGACCGGATCTCCCATATTCAGGACAAAGATCTGACCGTTTTTCGCATAGGCGCCTGCCTCAAGTACCAGGCTGACTGCCTCCGGAATCGTCATAAAATATCGAATGATATCCGGATGCGTAACCGTCACCGGACCACCATGTTCGATCTGACGGCGGAACAGCGGAATGACACTTCCGTTGCTTCCCAGTACATTTCCAAAGCGCACTGCTGCAAACTCTGTCGTGCTGTGTCTTCCGATCATCTGAATCACCATCTCACAGAGCCGCTTGCTCGCTCCCATGATGTTGGTCGGGTTGACTGCCTTGTCTGTTGATATCAGGATAAACTTCTTTACCTGATAATGGCTTGCTGTGCGCGCCGTTTTTAAGGTTCCGATAACATTGTTTTTAATCGCTTCATTCGGGCTGTCCTCCATCAGCGGCACATGCTTGTGGGCTGCTGCGTGAAAGACGATGTCCGGCCGGTACTTCGAAAAAATTGATTCCAGCCTCCGCTCATCCCGCACAGAACCAATCAGTACGGTCAAATTGAGATCTGGGAACTCCCATTCCAGAGATTTCTGAATCTGGTATGCATTGTTTTCGTAGATGTCAAAAATGATCAGATGCCCGACGTCGTGTCCGGCCAGCTGGCGGCAGATCTCACTTCCGATCGAACCGCCTCCGCCTGTTACCAGGATTGTTTTCCCCTTCACATAGCCAAGGATTGCATCGAGATCCACCCGGATGGAATCTCTTGGCAGCAAATCCTCAATTTTTATTTTCTTTCTGATCTTTTTTTCTTCCTTCATAGCTCCCACTCTCATTCTATTGCGTTTTTCTCCCGTATTCAGTTATCCTGTTCCTGCAGACAATCTTCCAGTAAATACAGCATTTCAAGTGCTGAACGAAAACCTGCTTTCTGTTTTCCGCAGATCAGAAATCCCTGCAGACTACAGTGCTGTCGGAACTGAATCTGAATACTGACCATACGCTCGGTTCCGGCTGGAAGCGTTGTATCCTGATTGTTCTTCATTTCATCTGTAAATTCCCACTCTTCTTTTTCCCCTTCTGAAAGGCTCCGCATACAGCTTCCTGCATCCGGCATGCCGAGCAGGTCATAAATGCGGTTCATCCGAAGCAGCATTTCTCCGTATCCCTCAAACGGAATGTCATAATGAAGCAGCGGCAGCCGGATCACTCCTTTGGAATGGCTCCCTTTCACTTCCTGAAAGCATAAAAATAATGCTGCATCTGCTGTTGTATGTACTTTTTCTCTGATTGTTTCTACTTCTCTGTTCATATTTCTCTCCATATGATATTTATTCTTTTACGGCAATGTTATATGTAATAATTATTTTTGGAATATTATACCAAATCAATCTCGCATCGTCAATCTTCTCTGCCTCCTTTTCTTTCGATTTTCTTTCGATTTTCTTTTGATTTTCCTGTTTTTTTCTTCTGTTTTTTCTGTCTATCGTTCCTTTTTTTTATCTTTTTTTACTTTTTTCGCCCCTTTCTGCCATACGGTGTCACTTTCTGTCGAACGATTTTAACAGAAGTCCGTCAATTCGGCTTGAATGAGATTCTGTCACTGTGTTAAACTACACTTTGTATTTTTATGATGTTTGCTGTAATGCTCTCCTCCTGCTTTTATTTTGTACCCTATCATGTTTCTTTGCGCCGGACAACCGCTTCGACTTGAACGGCTGCACTTCGACGCAAACGGTATGCTTTCCCGGAGGTGTTTTTCTTGTATTCCAAATTAATATTCCCACTCGATCCGAACGATTCTGTTCTGCTCGAAATTCCAGTCATTATCTCACAGGGTGTTTCCCAAAAATACCGGCTGGCGCTCGACGACCTGATTTACGTTGAGGCCTGCCAGCACCGACTGATTCTCCACACCATTCAGGGAGATTTTACAACCCGCTGCACATTTGCCGACCTGACGGTCTGCCTTACACCAAGTGATCGTTTTTTCCACGGCGGAAAAGGTCTGCTGATCAACTTTGCCCACGTTTCCCTTGTACAGGTAACTGGCGAAGTTCTGCTGAAAAATGGGCAGATCATTTTCTGCAGCCGCCGGCGGAGGCGTGAGACCCGGGAAGCCTTCCTGGTCTACGCCGGAGCAGGAAAGTTTTCTCACGAAACGATATAATAAATAATCCTGCCCTCCTGTTTTTATAACGTTTTCGCTTAAAGGCAGCCGAATGAGAACAAAACAGACCGCAAAGTGGGACTTACAGATTGCGGAAAAGATTTTTCAGACACACGTTACATCGTGTCTGCAAGCTCCATTCGAGCTGCAAATTGTGTATAGAAATCTGTATTTCCGTCATACGGAAGCAGATAAAACAGCTTCAGAATGTTCATGCTGATCTGCTGCCGGAATGCATCGTCCTCGCTTTCGCGCGCCGCATTCTGCTTTTTCTTCAGATAATAATGCCATTCTGTCGTAAAGGCTTCGTATTTCCCAAGCTCCGGCGTATCGAGCCAGCGGCGGACCTTGACCTTCGTCTTGTTCTCCTTCGGACATTCGTTCACCTGAAGGAAATAAGAAAATGTTCCATCCTCATACAGCCGTCCCAGTGGAAACATCCGACAGAAGCCCGGGCGCGCATCGTGGATGCTGCAGCGGCCTTCTTCATTTAAAAAGCTACACTGGTCTGACTGCTCTGTCATCTTCAGATGTGGCAGAATAACACCGTCCACGACACGAAGCGCCACGTTCCCAGCCAGCAAAATCTCTTCCATCGTCTTTCCCAGCTTTTTCTCCAGACGGTAGACATCCATCGGGTCGAGTACAATCGAATCTCCCATCCCATTACAGCAGGCGGAGCATCCGCGGCAGTCGTCGCAGCCCACTTTTACAAGATCATTGGCTCCGTATCGTTTTCCATCTGAAATTTTATCTATCTCTACATTTCGTTCCATTTTTTCTTCCTATCTTTTCTCTTAATCCTTGCTTTTGGTCTCTTCTCTCGATCTTTGCTTTTGATCTTCACTTTTGATCTTTGCTTTCGGTCTTCGCTTTCGATCCTTGCTTTCGGTCTTTTCTCCCGATCTTTATTTCTTCCTCACATTTCTACTCCCACAACATGCAGTACCTCGTCCTTTACCTGGAATTTGATTTCCATTCCCGCAAAGGAAAGTCCGTAGACGCGTTCTTCGCTGTTCTGATACGATGGACGCGGATCCTGCTCCAGCACTTTTTTCAGCGCCGCACGGTGATCTGTCGGAACCTTTTCCAGCAGCTCGTCCGGAATTTCAACCGGAATAAAGTATTCCTTCGTCTTTTCCGTAAAGCTGCCAAGCGCCTCCACGTGACTGTCTACATGCGGCAGATACGGTTTGATGTCCAGAATCGGTGTGCCGTCCATCAGATCAGCCCCCGTAAGGTGCAATACCGGGCCAAGCGACGGGTGCTGCTCCACATATTCCAGCTTTACCGAAGAAAGACCGATCGGATTCGGGCGGAACGGCGAACGCGTAGCAAATACGCCGACCCGTTTATTTCCGCCAAGCCGCGGCGGCCGCACCATCGGAGACCAGGTATCCCGCACGGCTTCCGAAAACTCCCAGATCAGCCAGAGATGGGAATATTCTTCCAGCCCACGCAGTGCATTTGCATCGCGGAACTCCGGTTCAAAAACGATCGTACTCTTTAGTTCTTCGATCAGTCCGCTCTGCCTCGGAATCCCGAATTTTTCCGGGAAATCCGTGTGGATTCGGGCGATCACCTTCATTGCAATTTCTTCTGCCACGTTTCTTACTCCTTTTCTTTCCTGCATCTTCTCTTCTATTTCGCATGGCTCTGAATCGTTACCATATGTTTTATCTTAACATTTTGTTTTTGAAAAGTCCACCATGCGCATTCCCCTTCGCCGACTCCCCTGCGGATACTACACGTTACGGGTCACGCAGAGCCTGCCAGACGGTGACTTATACTCCAAGCTCCCGCATGCTTTTCAGCAGCTCCTCGATCTGTTCTGCTATTTCCTTTACTTTCTCTTCCAGCCCGATCAGTTCCCCGCGGTACATCTGTTTTTTCTCCGTCACATCCAGAACATGTACCGTCTGGACCAGAAATGTTTCTGCCTTTGACTGAAGCTCTTCCGGCAGATGTGTCTCTTTCAGACGGTTTCGAAAGCTTTCCAGATCCTTTCCTGCCGCTCTTAAATACTGATTCATATGAAGCCCCGTGTGGCGCATCCTTGCACGCCCCTCGCTTCGCACCCTGGCATACGTTTTCTGGCTTTTTGCTGCATACAGTGTCATCTGTACATACATCAGGCTGGTCAGTGCCTTTTCTCCTGTCATTGCAGTTTCGTACAATTCTTTTTTTACTCTTTGGCTGCTCATACATTCCTCTCTCTCCGCCACGCTTCTTTCGCTGGCAACGGATGGCAGTTCATGTTTGGTATTCAGGAGTCGAAGGACAAGAAAGAATCCTGCCCGGAGGGCTTTTCTCATTTACAGGAAAATTCAACGAAGTCTCCTGTAAATAAAAAAAAGACTCCTATCATGACATCTGCCACAATAAAAGTCTTGCGTTCTCATTTGATACGGATGTTTCTCAACATCGGCTGACGGTTTCAAACCCGCACGGGATGTTTTTATTTCAGATCCCGTGGCGTTTCGCTACTCCCTTTTATTTGTTGAGATGAATCTTAGCACACTTATTGCTAAATTGCAAGCATATTTTTTGCATATCATGCATGATTTCATGCATCCTATTATTTTTGACGGTGTTTCTTCCTATATAAATGGAATGCCGGAAAGCATACGGTTCCCACTATTAAAACAAAGAAAACCACATCCGCATATAGCTTCACATATTCCGCTGCCTGCTCCCATGCAGCGCCGACCGCTGCGCCGATGCCAACCAGAAGAAGATTCCAGACCGTACTCCCGACTATGGTATATAGAAGAAATCCCGGCATCTTCATCCCTGCCATGCCGGCCGGAACCGAGATGAGACTTCGGATGATCGGAATACATCGGCCGAGCAGCACAGCCCGCTGCCCTTTTTTCTGAAACCAGGCAATGGTCTTCCAGGCATCCTCTGCACGAAACCCCAGAAGCTTCATCGGTCGGCTCTCGAGCAGCTCGGCAAGCCCTTCCGGGCTGACGAGGGTTCCGGCTCCGTACAGCACCAGCGCGCCAAGCAGTGAGCCCGCCGTAGATGCCAGCACAACCCCAGCCGGGTGCAGCCGGGTACACGTTGTCAGAAAACCGCCGAAAGTCAGAATCACCTCGGAGGGAATCGGCGGAAATACATTTTCCACGGCAATCAGGATTAGAATACCAAGATATCCAAAACGGTTGACCATATCCAGAATCACGCTCTGCAAATTTTCTCTTCCTTTTCATTTCCGCCATGGAAACCTCTTCCCCGCGGCTGCCAGATAGCCGGTTTTCCGGTCTTATCGGTTTTCCTGCCGGAAACGCTCTTTTTCTTCTCCTGCATTTTATGCGCCTTTTCCACGGTGCATGAATCCTTTTTGACTACTTCTTTACAATTCCGTCAGATTTTCTTCCTTTTGTTTTCATGTTCTCTTCAGAAAAGCTTTATCCCGTGTACACATTCTGGTCACAATTTTCCCGTATACTAATCTTATCAACAACAAAGGAAGTAAAAAACAACCTCCATTGTTTCTCTATAAATAAACCGGAGACGGCAAAGCATTTCTGGAAGCACGTCTCCAACGCCAACCTTTCTAATAGATAGATTTCTTTTTCATACCGCCGGGGCTCCAACCAAGTCCCGGCCTCTCTCCTTTTGGGGAGATTTTTTTTGTAACGATTCAGATCCATGCGAAATTCCGGAAAAATCGCGAATCATGCTTGCGTGAAGGAGTGCTTTTTCTGAATCGCTTCTATTCCTGCTATTCCTGCCGCATTTTTTTCTTGCACGTGACTTTTCTCTATAGTAAAATAAAATCAGTTGTTTGTAACTCTTCAGAACCCAATGGGGCAAGAATGATCCGTTTCTTTCAAACAAATACCATGGAAAAAAGGGAGAAAAATATCATGAAAATTGGATTTGACAATGAGAAATACCTGAAAATGCAGTCCGAGCACATCCGCGACCGCATCAACCAGTTCGACAACAAGCTGTATCTGGAATTCGGCGGAAAGCTGTTCGACGATTTCCACGCATCCCGCGTTCTTCCGGGCTTTGCACCTGACGCAAAACTACGCATGCTGATGCAGCTCTCCGATCAGGCCGAGATTGTTATGGCAATTTCCGCATCCGATATTGAGAAAAACAAAATCCGCGGTGACCTCGGCATCACCTATGACAGCGACGTGCTCCGTCTGATCGACGAGTTCCGCGGACGCGGCCTCTATGTCGGAAGCGTTGTCATCACCCAGTACTCCGGCCAGCACAGCGCAGACGCGTTCAAGAAGAGACTGCAGAAGCTCGGCATCCCGGTTTACATTCACTACACGATTCCGGGCTACCCGCATAATGTGCCGCTGATCGTGAGCGATGAGGGATACGGAAAGAACGAGTACATCGAGACAACCCGCCCGCTCGTTGTCGTTACCGCACCGGGACCGGGAAGCGGAAAGATGGCAACCTGCCTTTCCCAGCTTTACCATGAGCACAAACGCGGTGTAAACGCCGGCTATGCAAAATATGAGACCTTCCCGATCTGGAATCTGCCGCTGAAGCACCCGGTCAACCTGGCTTACGAGGCTGCTACCGCCGATCTGAACGATGTCAACATGATCGACCCGTTCCACCTCGAGGCATACGGCGTGACAACCGTCAACTACAACCGTGATGTCGAGATTTTCCCGGTTCTGCGCGCGATCTTCCAGCAGATCTTCGGCGAGAGCCCGTACAAATCCCCGACTGACATGGGTGTCAACATGGCCGGAAACTGTATCATTGATGATGAGGCATGCCGCGAGGCTTCCCGTCAGGAGATCATCCGCCGCTACTACACCGCTGTCGACGGCATCGCAGACGGTTCCCGTTCCGAGACCGAGGCTTACAAGATCGAGCTTCTGATGAAACAGGAAAACATCGTTGCCGCAGACCGCACCACCGTTTCCCCGGCTCTCGTCCGTGCCGAGGCGACCGGCGCACCGGCTGCTGCCATGGAACTGCCGGACGGACGCGTCATCACCGGAAAGACCGGCGATCTGCTTGGATCGAGTGCAGCGCTTCTACTGAATGCGTTAAAAGAACTCTCCGGCATCGACCATGACGTACATGTTCTCTCACCGGAATCCATCGCTCCGATCCAGACCCTGAAAACCAAGTACCTCGGAAGCAAGAACCCGCGTCTTCATACCGACGAGGTTCTGATTGCGCTGTCTGCTACTGCTGCACAGAGCGAGGATGCACAGAAAGCACTCTCCTGCCTGCCGCAGTTAAAGGGCTGCCAGGTGCACTCCAGCGTTATGCTCTCAGATGTGGACCGCAAAATGTTCCAGCGTCTGGGATGCGATCTGACCTGTGAGCCGAAATTTCAGTAAATAATTTTTATATCTTGGACATAAAAAATCCAGGGCATACGGTACTTTCCGTACCTGCCCTGGATTTTTTCTTTTCCGGCTTCTGTTTATAAATTTTCTTTTCCGAATCCCATCGGCAGCAGCTCCTCGAGTGTCATTTCTTTCCAGGAACCGTCGCCCTTGCAGAGAAGGACGAGAAATTCGTTCGGATCAACGAATTCCCGCAGGACCTGGCGGCAGACACCGCACGGTGTGCAGAAATCCTCCGGCTCTGCCTCTCCAGGGCCGCCGCAGACGGCGATCGCGTCAAATTCCGTTATGCCCTCGGATACGGCTTTGAAGACCGCGGTGCGCTCCGCGCAGCTTGTCGGTGTATACGCCGCATTTTCAATGTTGCAACCGGTATAAATCGCTCCATTCTTTGCCAGAACCGCCGCGCCTACGCGGAATTTCGAATACGGCACATACGCAAATTTCCGCGCTGCCAGAGCCTGTTTTACCAGCTCCTGTTTTATTTCTGTACTGATTTCCTGTTTCATATCCAGCATCTCCTTTCCAGTATCCCCCTATTTTTTCTTTCTTATTTCTGGTCTTCCCGGATCAGAATCCGCAGCGCCTCAATCGCTACCTGGATCGCACCTTCCGTATCGTGCGTAATGTGGTTCTCCATGCCGCGTTTCACTCTCTCCTGATTTCCCATCACAAGAAAATCCGATCCGGCACGGACGCCGCGGGCACTTGCCACGATAAAGAGTGCCGCCGATTCCATCTCTGACGCTTTGCATCCAAGCTTCATCCATGCATCCCATTTTTTCAGCAGCTCATCGCCGACCGGCATCTGCTCCGGGTCGTGCTGGCCGTAGAAGGAATCCTTGCACTGTACCACGCCCGCATGCCATTTTTTCCCAAGATTCTTTGCCGCCTGCACCAGCGCATTCGTCACGGTAAGGTCTGCGACTGCCGGGAACTCGATCGGTGCGTATTCCTTTGACGTTCCCTCCGCACGGATCGCTCCCGTTGCCACCACGATATCGCCGCCCTCTACATCGAGTGCCATACCGCCGCATGTTCCGACGCGGATAAACGTATCGGCGCCGCACTGGATCAGCTCTTCCATCGCGATGGAAGCCGACGGACCGCCGATGCCGGTAGATGTAACGGAAACCTTTACACCGTCCAAAGTACCCGTATAAGTCACAAATTCCCGGCTGTCTGCGACGAGCACCGGGTTCTCAAAGTAAGCTGCAATTTTTTTACACCGTTTGGGATCTCCCGGCAGAATCACATACCGTCCCACATCGCCTTTTCGGATCTGCAGATGATACTGCAGCCCTTCTTCTCCTGAATAATTCTGCATATGCAAAAACCTCCTTCGTATTTTCGTATTCTCATAGTTCTATTCTACCACAGGCCGCACCGCAAATACAAGGCTTGACACCATTTCGCTTTCCCTTTCATTACGGATATAATCACGTTCCGCAGTTGCCTTTTCCCATTCTGAATGCTACAATAGGCACAGAAACCAGAGTTCTTACTTTCATTTTTACGAGGAGGGATTATTTTATGAGTTCCTATGTCATTAGCTGCTGCTCTACGGCAGACCTTACCGAAGAGCATTTCTCCAAACGGGAAATCTCATACATCTGTTTCCATTACAAATTAAATGACACCGAGTACGCGGACGATCTCGGCAAGTCCATGCCGTTCGATCAGTTCTATGCCGCCATGGCCGCCGGCGCTTCCACGAAAACATCCCAGGTGAATGCCGATGAATTTGAAGCCTATTTTGAAACATTCCTGCAGGACGGCAAAGACATTCTCCACGTCTGCCTCTCCTCCGGCATTTCCGGTGTACTGAATTCCGCGATGATCGCCAAAGCCGACCTTGAAGAGCGCTACCCGGAGCGGAAAATCCTCATCGTCGATTCCCTCGGCGCTTCCTCCGGCTACGGTCTTCTGATGGACCGCCTTGCCGACCTGCGCGATGAAGGAAAAACGCTGGAAGAGGTTTACGATTTTGCGATGAAAAACCGCCTCAAAGTCCATCACTGGTTCTTCTCCACGGACCTCACCTTCTACGTGCGCGGCGGCCGCATCTCCAAAGCCTCCGGCGCAATCGGCGGCCTCCTCGGCATCTGCCCGCTGCTCAACATGGACAACGAAGGACGGCTGATTCCGCGGTTCAAAATCCGTACGAAGAAAAAAGTCATCAAAAAAATCGTCGACCAGATGGAAGAAAACGCCGAGGGCGGCCTCTCCTACTCCGGCAAATGCTACATTTCCCAGTCCGCCTGCTACGAAGATGCGCGGGCCGTTGCGGATCTTATCGAGGAACGCTTTCCCAATCTGAACGGAAAAGTCGAGATCAACAACATCGGAACCACCATCGGCAGCCACACAGGACCGGGAACCGTGGCATTGTTTTTCTGGGGGAAAGAACGGGTGAATTAACTCTCCTGCACTTCCATCTATAGCAAGACCCGAAAATAATGCAAAAAAGGCAGTGCTGCAGAGCGCGAATTGCAAGGAACAGATTTGAAGGCGTACCGGGGTACGACGAAAATCTGTGACGCAGTAATTCACGCTCTGCGGTGCTGAATTTTTTGCATTATTTTCGGGTCTTGCTATAAAAACAGGGAAGAAAAAAGCTCTGTCCATTTGGGCAGAGCCTTCTTGTTTTCCTTCTATTCTTCTATCTTCCCTCTCCAACATTTCCGCACCAGTGCAAACACCAGATACCCGATGGCTGCTCCAAGCGTATTCGTCACAACATCATCTAACTGGCAGAAGCCGCGCTCTGTTAAAAGCTGCACAGTTTCCAACATCATGCTCGTGGCAAATGCCGCATACACACAGTACCACCATCTCCGAAGAAACGGCACCGCCGCCGGCAGTAATGCACCGAACGGCAGAAACAGCAGAATATTTTCCACAAAATACCGGTCCGGCAGACACTGGTTTCCCCAGGTTTCAAACAGCTTCAAATCCACACCGGTTCTCGAACCCGGTTCTCTGGAAAACAGCGTAATAGAAAGCATCATCGCAAAATAGACTGCTACCAGAAACCACAGCAGAAGCTGGGTGCCAGGAACCGCATGCGCATGCTCCAGCCGTTTTTGTTTCTTTATCATCTGCCGGTTTTTCCACGCCGCCGCAACCGTCACAAAGCCGACACCGACTGCAACCGCATGCGGCAGATACCGGAATGTATCAAAAATATCCTGTTCAATCGTTGTCAGATAAAGAGGAATTGCCATTTACATCACCTTCCGTATTTTCGCGGCTGATCGGAAACACCCGCGAGATAATCGAGACTGCAGTCATACAGCTTTGCCAGCGTAATCAGACAGTCCAACGGAATCTCACGGATGCCTTTTTCATACCGGTTGTAGGTGTCCGGGTGACTGAAAATCTTCCGCGCTGCCTGTGTCATCGAGTAACCGCGTTCCAGACGGAGCTCTTTCAGCCGGATCAGCATTTTCTCCCGCTCCGGCGTTTCTTCTATTTTTCTGTGCATTACTTTCCTTCTTTTTCCTGCTCCGTCTCCGCCGCCGCTTTTTCTGCCTCCGGCACATAGCCCGGATTGTCGTCGTATCCTTCCAGGAAATTGTGGCGGATGCCGTGCTGTTTGTAACCGACCACGGTGTCAATGTTGACATTTTCGACACTGCGGAAGATATTGCTCTCCACAAACGGATTCACCTTTTTCAGGTTTTTGATCAGTTCCTTGATCTCCACGCGTTTCGAACGGTTCTCCTCGTTATTGCAGGTCGTGCAGGTATCGGTAAACTTGCAGGCACACTGGATGAAATGCAGACCGTTATAATCTCTCCACGCCTTGATATCATCCTCGCGCACCAGATACAGCGGGCGGATCAGCTCCATGCCCTCGAAGTGGATGCTGTGAAGCTTCGGCATCATTGTCTGCACCTGCGCACCGTAGAGCATTCCCATGAGGATCGTCTCAATGACATCATCGTAATGATGGCCGAGTGCAATCTTGTTGCAGCCGAGCTGCTGTGCAAAATGATACAGATGGCCGCGGCGCATTCTCGCGCAGAGATAACACGGAGAATTTTCCACATGGTAGACCGAATCGAAAATGTCTGTCTCGAAAATGGTGATCGGAATATGGAGGCTCTTTGCGTTGTCTTCGATCACCTTGCGGTTCTCCGGGCTGTATCCCGGGTCCATGACAACGAATTTTACTTCGAAATCAAATTTATTGTGAAGCTTTAACTCCTGAAAGCATTTCGCCATCAGCATCGAATCTTTTCCGCCGGAAATACAGACAGCAATTTTGTCGCCCGGTTTTACCAGCTCGTATGTGTTGATCGCTTTCGTAAATTTGGACCAGATCGACTTTTTGAATTTTTTGCGGAGACTCTTCTCCACGTCTGCCGCCTTGTCCTGCTCCTCCGGCGCGCTCATCACGTCCATCAGCCAGGCGATGTAACCGCCCTCCAGGCTCACAGCGTCCCAGCCCTTTTCCTGTAATTCTTCCGCCGCTGCGACACTGAACCGGCCGCGGCTGCAGCAGATAATCGTCTTTTTGCTCCGGTCAATCGCATCACTTGTCTCGATTTCTTCTGTCTTCATCACAAGCGCTCCCGGAATCGCGCCGTGGGAGATCTCTACCGCATCGCGGATATCGACGATCTGATAGCTTGACGGATCGAGCTCTTTTAGTTCTTTTATTGAAATACTGGTACTCATGTAATTTTTCCTTTTCTAATTAAAATGCCTTACTTTTCTTCATTCTTTCATTGTATCGTTTTTTCTGTGACTGTCAAGAAAAAACGCATAAAAACGGGGAGTCTCTGAACATCCGTTTCAAATCCTCCCCCACTTTTTATTTTTTCCGGATATCCGCCATCGTCTTCAGCAGCAGTTCTTTCTTCCAAAAGACCAGCCCTGCACTTGCGAGCATAATCGCGTAACGCAGGATCCTGTACGGGAAAATCAGATTGCAGATGATGCTTGCTCCAATCAGAAAAACGGCGCACGCCACAAGAAATCCTGGATTCATCAGATTTTCCTGGATTCCTTCTTTTACCAGAATCCGTTTGCTCACAATATAATGACCGACCGAATACAGCATATAGCATGCCAGCGTCGTGTAACCGGCCGCAATATAGCCGAACAGGCGGATGAAAATAAAATTCAGCACCACATTCGCTCCCGCCGCCGCCATGGACGCTGCCATCAGAAACTGTGTTTTTTCATAATAGAACTGCGGCATCGAGAGAATATTATAAATAAAGATAAAGAACACACTCGCTGCCACCGGCGGAATGACGTACACCGCCTCGCGGTACTTCGGTGATCCGAAAATCAGCACCAGCTCCGGGCTGATCAGCATCAGTGCCACGGCTATGCCGACCACTACAATGCCAAGCAGCTGCAGCACCTTCCGCATCGAGCGGATGTCGCCCTTTTTGATCTTGCTGTACATCCACGGCGTCAGCGCACTGTTCATACCACTGATGAAAAGCTGCACCAGCATACCGATACTGTACGCCAGTCCGTACAGCGCAACTTCCGTCTTTCCGACCATCTTGTCGATCATGATCCGGTCGCCCTGGTTCAGAATAATGCCGGACAGATAATGCGGCACAATCGGAATTCCGATCCGCAGTGCGTAGCCCCAGTATTCCTTCGAGAAGAACTCTTTTCCCTTGCAGAACTGGAACACAATAATCGGCACACAGATGCAGACCTGCACCCCGACGATACCCAGGATACGCATCATGGCCGTACCGCCGTTGATGCGGATCAGCACCAGGCTCGCGATCGGGTTCATCAGCGCCTGCAGAATCGTCACACAGACCAGAATCCGGTACCGATACTCAAACCGCTGCCGCCCCGACCAGTAAGAAAGCGCCGGACTCAGCAGCGCTTCCAGAAACATCAGCAAAATCATGGATTTCGGCAGATTTAAAATCTTCTCCCAGAAACCCGATGTAAAACAATACAATGCAAAAACTGCACCCGTAATCGCAAGCGTCAGTCCCTGCATTGTAGATGTATATTCATCCCGCTGCTTCTCATACTTTGCCATCGCATTGTCGTAAACACCATTAAACAGGTACAGCGATGTCATAATCGTCAAAATCTGCAGCCAAGACAGATAAACCGTATAGGTTCCGTACTCCTCGGTGCTCATCAGACGCGTGAAAATCGGAACTGTGATGAACGAAATGCCCTTCTGTAAGAAACTGCAGATCGTAAACCAGAGCGCCGCCTTCGCCTGAACGGAGAGAGAACGGTATTTTGAGGTAATGTTCATGTAAACATTCTCCTTGCTGTTTGGGTTATTTGCGTGTTTTATGGTAACACAAAAGGGGATGGAGTGCAAGAGAAAGATCCATTAAAAACCCCCACGGTGGAACGCTTCCGTTCCATCGCGGGGGATCTTCACTGTTTTTTATCTTTTATACCCAATGTCCATTCGCATCAATGTAATATTTACCATTTTCTACCCATTCATTTGCTGCCATTTTTCCATCAGCTTTCAGATAGTAGACATTCGATCCTTCTCTATACCAGCCGGTCTGCATATAGCCTTTTGCATCAAAATGATACCAGCTTTCTGCGATCTTTTTCCACTGGTTCTTTGGATAACTTCCATCTGCATTCTGCTACCACCAGCCTTTGCCGTCTTTCTTCCAGCCTTCTGTATACTTCTTCTGACCCGGTACATATTTTCCATTGGCATCTACATAGCTCTTTCCATTGTCAACCCATTCATTGACAGCCATTGCACCGGAGGATTTTAAATAATACCAGGTGTTTCCAAGCTGCAGCCAGCCAGTTGCCATCTCTCCGCTGGATTTCAGATAATACCAGGTATTTCCAAGCTGCAGCCAGCCAGTTGCCATCTCTCCGCTGGATTTCAGATAATACCAGGTATTTCCAAGCTGCAGCCAGCCAGTCTGCATATAGCCATTTGCATCAAAATGGTACCATTTGTTTCCGATTGTTTTCCACTGATTCTTTGGATAACTTCCATCCGCGTTCTGATACCACCAGCCTTTGCTGTTCTTCTTCCAGCCTTCTTTTGCTGTTACATTCACCGTACAGCTTGCACTAATACCAGTCGCTGTCTCTGTTACAGAAATCCTGGTTTTACCAGTTGCCACTGCTTTAATCATACCGGTCGCATCTACGGTTGCTACTTTCTCATTCTCTGATTTAAAAGTCACACTCTTTACATTTGTTGCATTTGCAGGATTATAACTTACTGTCAATTTTGCCGTATCTCCCACTTTCAGATCTAAGGCTGTAGCACTAAGATTTAAGCCTGTTAAGTTAATCCCCTGTGTAGTAAATGACTTTTTCTCACTCCAGAGAACATTTCCACCGGAAATATAATAAAACTGATAATAATACGTCGTTCCTGCTTTTAAATTCCCTGCTGTGTACCAGATATTTAAGGTATTCGCATTTGGATTTTCTTTTTCCCCAAGGTTCATCGCATTTGGATTTGTTCCAATATAATATCCGCACTCGCTAACATATGTCAGGCTTGTTGTTGCTGTTAATTTTGCACTGGATGTAGTGATCTCGGACGCATTAACCGAAGTGAAATTATTTGACGGCTGTGTACTGAAATCCGGTCGAATAACCCCCCAGTAGGGATTGCTTAATCCATTGTATTTATAAGTAACTTTTTCTACATATGGATGAGAGTTAAAATTCTGATGATATGTTTCTCTGTCCGCTGCATAAATCGCTACATGACCGTAACGATTAGACGAGTTTCCGGAGTACACCAGAATATCGCCTTTCTGCGGCTGTGCACCCTGAATTCTCTGCCATCCGGACGGCAGGGCATTCCATGCGTAATCGCATCCGTTTCCGCCAGGGGATCTCTGACCAAGATACTGATAATAATAACAAATCAGATCAACACACTGATTTCCATAGACGCCGTCATAATCCAGTCCTGTTCCCACTTTGGATTTGACCCAGTTGATGGCATCATCTGCGGAGTGTCCCGCCGTTCCTGCTTTCGCCTGAAGCGGTGTCAAAATCACCATCATTACAAGTGCCATCAATGCAATGATAGTCGTTTGAAAATATTTTTTTATTTTCTGCATATCCCTTACCTCATTTTTTGTACTTGTTTTAAAAGGGTCAAATTTTTCATTAAAAATATTTTATTCACCTCCATCTCCATTCAACCCTTTTCCTTATGATATGGTATCTTCATCATACTACTTTCTGTGCTGAAAAGCTATACTTTCTCTGACTTTCTGTGCATAAAATTTTATACTTCAAATTACTTTTACCTCTGCATTACATTTTCCAGGTTTTCTTCAGGAATATTTCTTTTTTGCAATATTGCGATGGCATTTTACATTCGTACGCAGTATAATAATGGCATAGCTTTTTATAAGTTTTCACACCGATGAAGGAGGGAAACAAACTTGAAGAAAAAAGAATTACTTCAAAAATCTTTAACTGTAGTGGCTGTTGTGCTCGCTGCCGCATTGATGGATCCGACGACGGCTCAGGCTTCCGCTATGGAAGCATCTGCCGTATCGTCATCCTCACAGGTACTCGAGCAGTCCGTTTCTTCGGATTCTGAAGATGCCGTCGAAACAGAAACTGCAGAATTGCAGGATGCTGCGGACGAAACGGATTCCAACATTCCGGATCCCCCTGATTCCGAACCATCACCGGAAACTTCCGCCTCTTCTGACGTGCTGTGTTGAAAAAATCGGAGCCTACTATTATTGTTTTGATTCCAATGGTGTGATGCAGACTAATGGTGTTGTCACGATCTGGAGTCCTTCTGCTAAAACATATTATGCAGATGAAAACGGACATCAGAAAAAGAATTTCTGGTTCAGTCGCTCTCGTGAATTATCAGCTGAAAAAGGAACTGTTGAACCAACTCTGTATAATCAGATTCTTTATTTTGGAAATGATTTTGAAGCCTGCAGTGGCTTCCAGACAATTGACGGAAAGCTTTACTATTTTGCAGCACACAACCTTTGGGATGCTCCGAGTCTCATTACCGACACCACTGTTACCGTTGATCAGAAAATTTATCTCTGCCAGATGGATGGCACTGTCGTTGAGTTGACAAATAATGGCTGGACCTTTGCAGAAGATAACTATTATTATGTCAAGGATCATACACTTCTGGCAGACTGTATTGCCGAGATTGACGGAAATTATTATGGTTTCCAGTCCGGCGGTAAAATGTATAACAATACCCGTTTTACCATTACCGATCCGAACGACCATTCTGTTTCCAGCACCTATTTTGCCCAGAAAGGCGGCGTGCTTGCCATCGATAAAAACATAACGATTGATGGTACTTCATACTACTTCGACAGCGAGGGAATTGCTTACACTGGCATTCAGACTATCGATGGTAAAAAATATTATTATGAAAAAGGCTTTCTTAGAAAGTCCTGCATCCTCGACGCAGACGGACGTAATTACATCGCCCTCTCGTCTGGAGAAATACAGGAACTTTTTCCTGGTATGGAATGGGTGGACGCTAATGGTTCCTGGTATTATATCAGAAATAACAAACTCCTGAAAAACACCAAAGCTAAGATTAACAATAAATGGTATCTGTTTTCCGAATCCGGCAGCATGTATCAGACAAATTCCACCATATTTTTCAATGAAGTACCATATTTTGTAAACAGCGACGGCAGTCTCAAAGTAAACGCATGGGGTTCTGTCAATGGTGCTAAAGTTTATTATGATGAGAATGGAAGTCCCGTATCCGGCGTTACTACGATTAACGGCGTAAAGTACCTGTTTTCTTACCATTCTTATGAGACTTATGGACAGTTGCTGTGCAATCGTGCATTTTGCTTTTCGTCCCTCACCTTTTATGATCCCGTCAATTATGCATCCGATTCCGCCGGCCGCGCAACCCGTTTGAAGAATAATGCATGGACCAAGGTAGACGGTTTCTGGTATTACGTTTCCAATCATTCTGTACTGCTTAACACCGTTACTCAGATCGGAAATTCCTATTACGCCTTTGATGAAACTGCAGAAAGACTGCGCTTTCACGTATCAAAACGGCAACTATGTTTCCGGTTCTGACGGACGTGTTCTTGCACTTCCTTATAACGGCTGGACAGAAGTAGACGGACACTGGTATTTTGTTTCCAATGGAACTCTTATTAAAAATACCTCTTTCACGGTCGGAAAGAACACCTATCTTTTTAACTCTGATGGTGCAATGATGACCAGTGATATTTTGTGGACATCAAATGGAGAATGCTCAGCAGCAGATAAAAACGGCATCGTCTTAAAAAATGCCTGGATGCAGACAGCGGACGGATCCTGGATGTACTTTGACGGCAACGGAAAGGCTGTCAACGGCCGCCAGACCATCAATAAAAAGAAATACACCTTCTACAACTTTGTTCTGAAAACCAATCGCCCTGCAACGGTCAACGGCAGAACCTATATCGTTGCTTCCAACGGCACGCTAAAAGAGATTACTTCCGATGGCTGGTCCAAGATTGATGATTACTGGTATTACTTCATGGATGGAAATGCGGTAACAAGCAACATTATCCAGATCGGATATAACCTTTACGCTTTTGACAGCAACGGACGTATGTATGAAAACCAGGAATTTTCAAAATTCGACTACACCAACAATTATCTTTATGCTCAGAACAATACTTACTACCGCGCTGACGCAAATGGAAGGCTGATCATCCATGATTCTTATCATAAAGATAATGATGTCTACTATTACGGTGCGGGTGGTGCCGCCTACAATGGCTATCATAAAGTAAACGGTGTTACCTGGTTCTTTATCAACGGTAAACAGCAGAAAAATACTGCTTTCTGCGACAACGACGGAAACTGGTATGCTGTTGATTACATAGGAACACTCTTTGCCCTCGAAAACAATAAATGGAAACAGGTCGCCGGTCATTACTATTATGTAAAAAATGGTAAACTTCTGAAAAACACAGTTGCTCTGATCAACGGCTCCTATTACGGTTTCGACAGCAACGGCCAAATGTACAGCAATCAGATCTTCACCGATGCTTCCGGCAATACTTACCGTGCATCGGCAAGTGGTGCCCTGCTCCGCGATCGCTGGTACAGTGATTCCACCGGTAAATATTATTTTGATGCAAGAGGCATCGGTTTTGAAAGCATTCATCTGATCAACGATGACCGTTACACCTTTGCCAACGGTAAAGTCACCTCTGTCTCCTACAAACCGGCATGGCAGAAAGACAGTAAGGGATGGTGGTACCGCCATGCGGATGGTTCTTACACCACGAGCGGCTGGGAAAAAATTAACGGCAAATATTATCTCTTTAATGTCTCCGGCTATATGCTGACCGGCTGGCAGAAAGTAGACGGAAAATGGTACTACATGTACGAATCCGGCGCCATGGCTGCAAATACCTGGATCGGCAATTATTATGTCGGCGCAGACGGAGCCATGAGAACTTAAATAAGCTTTACACGAAAAAGCCCCCTTCCAGTTTTTACTGGTCAAGGGGGCTTCTCTTTTGATTATGCTGTTTTTACCTGGTCTCTAACCCATTTTCCGTCATCTCCTACATAGTAGTTTCCGATCCATTGGGATTTCGCCATCTTACCACTGCTTAACACGTAATAATCACCGATCCAGCAGTTTGCCTGCATTTTTCCGTTTTTGAAGCAGTACCATTCGTTATCTATGAATTTCCATCCAGTTTTTACCATACTGCCATCACTTCCAAAGTAATGCCAGACATCATCCAGCTTTTTCCATTCTGATACAGCCATGGCTCCATTTGCATTTACATAGTAAGTATCTTCAATTAACTGGGAAACCTGCATGACACCGCTTGTGTTCAGATAGTACCATTTGCCATCTATTTTCTTCCAGCCGGTCATCATTGCTCCGCTGTCATTCATATAATACCAGTTTCCGTTGATCTTCTGCCAGCCTTTCTGCATAGCTCCGTTCTCATTCAAATAGTACCAGATATTACCGATTTTCTGCCAGCCGGTTTTCATAACACCATCATCTCCCAGCCGATACCAGTTTTTATCAATCCACTGCCAGCCGGTCAGATATGTGCCATTTTTATAATAAAACCATTTCCCGTTGTCATCCTGATACCAGCCGTCTGCAATCGGCTCATCTTCAAACTCTGCACGGTACAGCGTTGACGAACCATCATCCGCATTGTATACCATAAATTCCAGCTCATTTTTTTCTTTCCGTACACCTGAGATCGTTCCAGCGATCGACTGATCTGCAAGATTTATAATAACTGTTTCAGTATTGTCTTCCAGTGAATATTCATAAATATTCTCCTTTGAGCAATAATACAGAGCATTATCTTTTTGTGCAAGTGTATCTCGGAAACTCTCTGTCTGACTCAATGTCTCTTCTGTACCGTCAGTCAGATTGCAACGGCGCAGGCTTCCCCATTTTATGTAATAAGCATTTTTATTCTGAAAGTACACCGGGGAATTCGCAGCTCTCCAGAATGATGAGCTGTACTTTGTACTTGTACATTCATACAGTTTATTATCAAAGGTATGTCCCAGCTCTTCCATTTCTTCTGTACTTCTTAAGAAATATGTATGTCTTGCCTGCCCGAAACGGTCATAAATCGGATCGTCAAAGGTACAATCCACATTATAATACTGGCCATCCATTTTTACAGCATTCCACGCATGATTCATAGAACGGCTTGAAACCAGATGTGTTTCGATTCCCAAATGATTCAGAATATACATATAGGCCAATGCATACGACTGACACACACCTCTGCCGTCCATCAGCACACCATAACTGGTATAATTCTTATAATTCAGATCATACTCTGCATGCGATACCAGATAATCGTGAATTATAAGCGCCTTCTGCTCATCTGTCATGAAATTGTTCACCAGTTTGTAGATGGATGCCAGTTTCTCATCCACTGCATTAAAAATCTGTTTGGTTTCTTCCGGTGTTCCGAATGTATTGGTAATTCTCAAATCTGTATAGTATGCATCACCATACCAGGCAATGATTCTATTATACGTATCACTCGGAAAATACGGCGAATAGCCATAATAAAAGCTTAAGTCATAGATATCCCTTCTTATTTTTAAATCTTTAATGGATACCCATTCATTTCCAGCCAGCATTGCTTCTTTCACACGATTCTCCAGAACCGTATACAATTCATACTCCGTTCCGCTGAACTCATCGCCTTCATCGGCCCCGTATGTATCAATCCCGGACTCATCCTGCTGTGGTTCCATGGGTTTAATATCGCCCGTCGGCAATGTAACATCCTCATTTTCGTCCGCAAACGCCTTTTGCGGCATCACAAAAATGGATGCCGCAAGCAGAAACAAAAATGCTGTCAGTTTAACGATTCTCTTTTTTCTCCTCTCCATGCGCTTTTCCTCCCTGCAATTCTTCTAAATACAGTTTTGCATCTTTTAAGAAGCTGACCGCAATCATCACGATCACAATGCCGATCGGAAATGCCGCTACGATACTGACAGACTGCAGACTGTTCATGGAACTCTCTGCAAAAAGAAGTGCAATCGGAAGCAGGATCAGCAGGATACACCACATCAGCTGAATTCCTTTTGCCGGCTCTTCGCCGTCTTCCAGTTTCCGGTAGCTGTAGCACGATGCCGTCAGAGCAATGGAGTCGAATGATGTCGCATAAAATGCAACCATCGTAACCAGAACAACAACCATAATCAGCGGTGCACACGGCATGGTTTTGATCATCGACACGATCAGATGATATAAGTCTCCACTTTCATTATACTGCGAAATGAAATCAATTGCACCTGAAATCTGCTTTCCCATCGAATAATTTCCAAGAATAATAAAGCTGACAAGCGTGGAACCCACACCAAAACCGTATCCGCCGAGAATCGTCTGGCGCACGGTTCTTCCTCGGGAAATGCTGCCAATGAAGAACGGTGCTGCCACACACCATACCATCCAGTATGCCCAGTAATAAATGGTCCAGTTCTGTGGGAAGTTTGTCGTACGCATCGGGTCCGTATACGTTGATAAGCCGATAAAGTTCTGAATCATTTTTCCAAGAGAAGAAAATCCAGTTTCAATAATATACCGCGTCTCTCCCCCAAACAGCAGGACGAAGGCAAGGAGTCCGAAAAACAGATAAATGCACACCTTGGCCAGAATGCTGATTCCTTTGAATCCATGCAGAAGAGAATAGGTATAAACACAGCAGGTGATCAGAAGAATGATAATATTAATCACAGTTCTGCTGACTTCCATATGGAACAGCTCGCCGATGATTTCCGCCATCAGAGGAGTTGCCACACTAAAAGTGGTAGCAGTTCCGGCCAGCAGTGCAAAGACAGCCAGAAGGTCAATCAGACGGCCGCCAATTCCATCTGTCTGTTTTCCCAGAATCGGACGGCACGCCTCGCTGTATTTCTGACGGTTTCGTTTTCTTACATGAAGCATAAAGCCAAACGCAACGGCCAGTACCAGATAGAATCCCCACGGGATAAAGCTCCAGTGAAACAGTGGAAATACGCCTGCCCAGTCCTGAATGCTGCCAAGTTCTGCGATGTGAGGATCTGTTGCGTACAAAATCCACTCAGAGAACGAATAAAACAGAATATCTGCTGCCAGACCGCAGGTAAACATCATACAGCCCCAGGCAAAGAAGGAATATTTCGGTTTCTCATCCGGCTTTCCAAGCACAATGTTTCCGTATTTGGAACCCGCCAGAAACAGAGATAGAAAGAAAATGCCAAGTCCGATGACCAGGTAATACGTTCCAAAGGTGTCTCCAAACAGAAATCGAATCTGGCCAAGTACCTGATTCGACTGCTCCGGTGCAAAGAAAAATACGATACATAGAGCAACGATCAGCGTCAGAGGCACCAGCGTGATCATCCAGTCGATTTCTTTTTTCTTCTGTTGGTTTTTACTGTTCATTTTCTTCCCTTTCTGCGTAATCCGCATACGATGCATCGAGTGCAACAAGCTCGCTGAAATTGTCTACTTCTATGATATCATCCGCCTTCATCGGCCGGATGCCAAGCTGATACTCTTTCGGGTAACAGAACATTGCCACATCGTCCCAGTAAATCTGACGGTTTTTCTTTACTTCAAACTCCTGCTCCAGATGGCCTTTCAGCCGCTTTCCATCTTCTGCTGTCCATCGGGAAATGCTGTATAGCTGCCATCCGCCCTTTCCGCCGGTTCTGCTGCAGCCTGTCACAATGCCGTTTTCCACGGTCTGCAGCCACTCGTCGGTCTCATCATCGGTCCACACGCTGTTGTAACCGGATCGCTCAAACTCCGGTCCCAGAATTTCCGGATGATAGATGATCTGGTCACCGTCAAGAATAATCGCATTTTCCAGATGTTCCCGCGCCACATACAGTGATGCAATGTTATTGCAGGTATCGTACCATGGATTATCAATCAGTTTCAGGCCCGGGTACTCCTCTTCCAGTGTCTGGAACTGTTCCTTGAGGTAACCGACTACCACGTAAATTTCTGTGATTCCGTTTTTGTGCAGTCCATCGATGACGGTATCAATCATCCGCACACCGTTTACCCGGACCAGCGGTTTTGGTGTTTTTAACGTTACCGGCTTCATCCGGTTTCCGAGGCCTGCCGCCATAATAATGGCACGCTCTACTTTGTACATGTTTCTTTTCCTTCCTCTCCCAGTTCCTGCTGGACTATTTTGTAATAATCTTTTGCATAGCGGTACTGCCGCAGGGAATATTCTCCGAATTCCACGCCTAATTTCCGTTTATATTCGCACCAGTTGCTCCAGAGCAGACCGCAGACTGCGATATAACAGTAGATTTTGATGCGTGTTTTATCATCGCAGCTTCCCTCAAAATAAAGATCAATCAGATGGTCCACCTGCTCTTTTTTGTAAAGAGAATAGATACAGAACATCGCAATATCCACATGCGGATCCTGCATTCCGGCGTATTCCCAGTCGATCAGGCGGATCTCCTCTTTTCCGTTTTCTTCCACAAACAGAAAATTATCCGGCACGGCATCAATGTGAGTGAGCACCCACTCTCCGGCATTTGCTTCGATGTAATCCTTTAACTGAAGCACATGTGCTTTCGTCTTTTCATAATCTTTATATGCCGACGGAGTTCCTTCCCAGAGGCTTTCATAGTATTCCATCTGTCCGAACAGGTCGAAAGAATGATCCACTTTTAATTTCTGACCGTGAAACTCCCGCAGTTTCTTCATACATTTCTGAAGATCTTCTTCATTTTCTGCATCGCAGACCCGCGCACCTTCGAGATATTCTGTGATTTTGTAGCCGTTCTCCGGGTTAATATAGGCAATCTCATCACAGATCCTGCGGCCGGCGATCGTCTGATATACAGCGGCTTCCTGCCTGCGGTTGATCAACTGATCGGTTCCCTCTCCCGGAATTCGCATAATGTATTTTTTATCTTTACAGGAGAATAAAAATGATCGGTTTGTCATTCCTTTTTTCAGAACTGTAATGTTTGTCACTTCGTTCTGCTGTGCTCCAAGTGCTTCACAGATTACCTGAATCGCATCCGTCTGCAGCTGACTGGAATCGCTGTCAATCTCACGCAGCTGCTCATAGGTATTGATTTCTACGGCATCGGCAGCATGTACAACACGGGCCGTCACAATCATTCTGTCTTTCCGGTATAAGGTTTCCTCCCAGAACGCTCCGTCGTATCGGGAATCTCTTCCCAGTTCTTCCAGACGCTCCCGCACGATCTCCGCTTCTGTTTCCAGCAGATAACAGATGCCGATCATCGCGTTTCCGCCTGCCTGTTCTTTCTGTACGACCAGCTCCTGCTTCCGGTTTACGCGGACGGTACTGTCATCATCCACCAGATCGCTGACCATGTACCAGGAATATAATTCGTTTCTGCTGTATGGATTCTTTTCAAACCAGATATCACATGGAATGATGTAGCTGTTTGATAAATGATCTGCCGCTGTTTTCAGGGAATGCAGATTGTTTTTTGTTGCATAATCCGGGGCAACAATCAGGTCTACACCGTATTCATCGATCAGATATTCATACTGCTCTTTCATAAATCCGACAACGACGTAAATCTCTGTAATACCGACTTCATGAAGCTGACGGATTGTGCGCTCAATCAGCCTCTCTCCTTTGATTTCCAGAAGTCCTTTCGGTGTCTCTGTATTAATCGGAACCATCCGCATACCAAATCCGGCGGCAAGAATAATGGCGTTTTTCGGCGCTTTTTCTTTTGCTTCACGCAGTGCCTTTTCTGTCGGACGGATCTCTTCATCCAGGTAACCTTCTAAAATCAGCTCCTTAATCGAACGATTAACAATACCAAGCGAATGGCCGGTCTGTGCGGCAAGGATTCGCTGATTGATGAATGGTTCTTTTATCAGGTTGTTCAGCATATCTTGTTTTGAGTTGTTCATATACTTCCTTCTTTCATTTTTTATGAACTTTCGTTTTCGATTATACTATACATCTATGGATTTTTCAACCTTTTTTCTTTTATTTTTTTTGTACCTAAGAAAAAAGGTTCCGAATTGTTCATTTTTCTAACAATTCAGAACCTCACCTCTTATGTCGAATTTCAATTCTAGCTTTATGAAATTATTTTCCACGACATTTTTTTTGCATTATTTTTTAAATTATCCCACGTCGACGTATAAGAAGAATAACTGATAGAACTCTTATTTCCATTTTTGTCTAAATAATAACACTTGGAATCTTCCATACCATATTCTTCGATAAACTGAAGGGATGAAGAATTCTTTTTTAATTTATAACGTGTTATACTATTTGACCAAGCTCCACTGTGTCCATCTTCCAATAAAGTGTTATCATTCAAAAGTATTACTCCATATCTACAATCACGAAGTGATCCTACCTTATAAACAGCCTGAGGGCTCGATCCGTCTGAAGTAAAGAGTTCATAAACATCCGTAGTAGAATCATCGCTATATCTTCCTCCAATAAACAATTCTTCAATGCCATCGGCATTAATATCATCTAATGCATAATAAATATAAAAGTCTTCATCCAATATTCCACCATAATTTCTAGCATGCCGCATTGGAGATAAGATATTCCTTCCTACATATTTTCCTTTAACCAAGCCGTCAAATCCCGGATAACCTTTATGCTTGATTGCCTCTTTATATTCCTCGATAACATCCGCATAATACTTTGTCACAGCATCTGTATTTGGATTCCACACTCCGTTCTTATCTACATAAGAATTTCCGATCCATGTGTTCGCGGCCATAACTCCTGACTCGTACATATAATACCATTTTTCTTTAATTTTGTGCCAGCCTTTTCCCAGCATTGCGCCATCTGCATTAAAATAGTACCAATTACTGTTGATTTTCAGCCACCCATTGCTCATCATCACACCATCAGACTTCATATAATACCAGGTACCATTCACCTTTTTCCAGCCAGTAATCATATATCCGCCAGCATCAAAATAGTAATACTTTCCATTAATTTTTTCCCAGCCATTCTTTGTATAGGAACCATCTTTATGACAGTACCACCAGCGATTTCCACTTTTTTTCCAGCCCTGCACATATTTCGTTTTTCCCTGAATCCAGACACCGTTGGCATCTACATATTCATTCCCAATCCAGGTGTTTTGTGCCATTGCGCCCGTATCATACATATAATAATAGGAACTTCCGATCTTATGCCAGCCCTTCTCGAGCATAACACCATTTGCATCAAAATAATACCAAGCACCATTGATTTTTTTCCAGCCAGTCACCATATAACCATTTGTGTCAAACCAGTACCACTTTGAAGATATTTTTTTCCACTGATTTTTAGGATAGCTTCCATTATCTGTCTGGTACCACCATCCCGTACTGTCTTTCTTCCATGAAGCCGCACTGACAGACTGTGGTAAAACGGTTGTAGAAACACAGGTCACAGCAAGAATGATTGCTAAAAATCGTGTTGCTTTTTTCATTTGAATTTCTCCTCTTCTTCATTCTTTTACTTAAAAAGCTTATCTACCGATGCCACCCATTCACCTTCCGGCCAGTTGTTTAAATACCAGCTGGTGATATGATTGTTGGAATCAATATAAAACATTAACATATACAACGTTCCATCGAATTTTGCAACATATCTATAGAAATTTGAATTGCTGTATTCTTTTTTCCAGGTCGTTTTCTGCATAAGTTTCGCAGCTGTTTTCATATCATCGCCCAAACTGATACCATATATTTTTATATAATCCGCCTTTTCATTTTTCATACTGACCAGATCAGAATATGTATTGCTCAATTCCAGATAAAATCCATCTTTCATATAGCTGTTCTCACGTTTACCGAACTGCCATGGTTTGGTGTTTTTCATGTCCAGTAAAGAGATCAATGAGCGATAATTCTGAATATAATTAGAAATATCCAAATCCCTTTGCACTCCGTTTTGATCGACATAATATTTTCCAATCATTGTATCAGCAGCCATCGCGCCAGAATCATACATATAATAATAGTTTCCTTTAATCTTATGCCAGCCTGCCCCCATCATGGATTCATCTTCCCTGAAATAGTACCACTGCTCTTTAATTTTCAACCAGCCACTGTTCATCATGGCACCGTCCGATTTCATGTAATACCAGGTACCACTCACCTTTTTCCAGCCGGTAATCATATATCCGCTAGCATCAAAGTGGTAATACTTTCCATTAATTTTTTCCCATCCATTTTTCGTATAGGATCCATCTTTATGGCAGTACCACCAGCGAGTTCCGCTTTTTTTCCAGCCCTGCACATATTTCGTCTTGCCCTGAATCCAGACACCGTTGGCATCTACGTAATCATTTCCAATCCAGGCATTTTGTGCCATTGCACCAGTGTCATACATATAGTAATAAGAACTTCCGATTTTATGCCAGCCTTTTCCAAGCATGGCACCGTCTGGCTTGAAATAATACCAATTGTTGTTTATCCTTTTCCAGCCGACAGCCATATATCCATTTTTATCAAACCAGTACCAGTTTGACCCGATCTTTTTCCATGCATTTCTTGGATAAGTACCATTATCCATCTGATACCACCAGCCCGTACCATCCTTTTTCCATGCATCTGCCTGAACTTTCTGACCTGAAAACAATGTGGTAAGGACACACACCGTTATAAGTAATATCGTAATATTTTTTGTTTCCTTCTTCATGTAAACCTCTCCTAAAACATTCTAATTTGCCATCCAGTATCGATAATTCTCTAAATTCACATAAAAAATCTTAGGTTTATTTCCCAAGTATCCACTCGTGTCACTACCAGACAAATAGACAGCAGCTTTACCGTTTTGAATCACAATCTTATACGCCCCATAGTAATGTGAATTAAGGCTCTTGATTGTTTTTAACGTTTTCCCTGAAAATGATATCGCATAAAAATCTGGGGAAGTAGCAGAACACAGATAAATTGCATTTTCTCCCATTGCAGAAGCTGCATTATGTGCTCCAAAATCAGAATTTCTCCAGAGTACCTGGCCTGTCTGTGCATTTAGCGCAATGACTGAACGTCCTTCCACCAGAAAATATTTGTCATTCTTTCGTCCAATTTCACACACTTGAGAAGCATCCATTTCTTTATAATGAGGCGTTTTATATTCCCATGCAATCAACCCATTTTTTGTATAAGCAGTAATCGTGGCATAATTTTTCATTTTAGAAGGAACAAACTTAATACGTTCCACACTGTTTTTCCATTGACCATCCTCTGAGATATAATAATTCCCAACCCAAGTATCATGTGCCATGGAACCATCCTCATTGAGATAATACCATTGCTCCTTAATTTTATGCCAGCCCGCTCCCATCATGGAACCATCTTCCCTGAAATAATACCACTGCCCTTTAATTTTCAGCCAGCCGCTGTTCATCATAGCTCCATCCGATTTCAGGTAATACCAGACACCATTCGCCTTTTTCCAGCCTGTAAGCATATAGCCGCTGGCATCAAAGTAGTAATACTTTCCATTGATTTTTTCCCAGCCGCTTTTCGTATAGGAGCCATCTTTATGGCAGTACCACCAGCGGGTTCCGCTTTTCTTCCAGCCCTGCACATATTTTGTCTTGCCCTGAATCCAGACACCGTTGGCATCTACATAATCATTTCCAATCCAGGTGTCTTGTGCCATTATTCCAGTATCATACATATAGTAATAGGAACTTCCGATCTTATGCCAGCCTTTTCCGAGCATTGCACCATCCATCCTAAAATAATACCAGCCGTTGTTTATCTTTTTCCAGCCGACAGCCATATACCCATTTGTATCAAACCAGTACCAGTCTGATCCGATCTTTTTCCATTGGCTTTTTGCGTAAGTACCATTATCTTCCTGATACCACCAGCCTGTACTGTCTTTCTTCCAGGCAGCAGCACTGATCTGCTGCGGTGATACAGACAAAATTGCCAAAGATACAGCCAGCATAAGTGCTAATTTTTTCTTCTTCATAAAAAGACCCCCTCTCTTTTCAAATCATTACACTACAAATCTTCGTTTTAATTTTACGCCTTAAATCTGTAGATAACAATATCATGGTTGGCATTTTATTTTTCTATGTTTTCTAAAATCACAGAACCCTCGCACGATGTAAAAACTGCATCGTGCAAGGGTGTTCTGAAGAGGACCAAATCAGATCATTTTTCCATCTCGATCAAAAAGATAGTTTTTTCCATTGATTCTCATTTTTCCTGTTACCTTGTTTCCATTTTGATCAAAGTAGTACCAGATACCATCTATTTCTTTCCAGGATAAGCAAAGCATGACACCATTCTGATCATAAAAATGGTCTCCACTGAAAATATCCTTTAACATTTTACCATCTTCTGCAAATTCATAATAGTTCTGACCGATTTTCTGAATACAGCCTGCTGCAAGACTTCCATCCTCATTTTTATAATACCAGTTTGTTCCTTCCTGATTCCATCCCGTCGAGAGCGTTTTTTTCGTTCGTGTTCCAGATTTCGTGTACAGATAATAACTGCCGTCTACAAAATATAAGCCATCAGATACAACTCCATCCTTAAAATAGTAAAATTTTCCATTGATGTCAATCGCTCTGTTTACAGTAGATGGCGCGGTGCTGTCGTCCACCCAGTATTTCTCAGCGTTCCAGCCTCGGGTAGAAAGAACACCGTTTTTATCGGAAAATCCGATCCCAGCCTTGGAGTCATTTGTCATTAAAATACCATTCTCTTTGAAATAATACGCGCCATTTTCATTGCAGTATATCTGGTCATGTAAGAAAACACCATTCTGAACCATATACCATGTTCCCTTTGCCGTTTTCACCCAGCCATTATTTCCTGCCTCTAAAGCTTTTGTAATCTCGCCGGATTTACTTACCAGATAAACTTCCGTTCCATCTTCTGATATCATATCTTCTTTCCGTAAAACACCGTCATCCGAAAACGCATATTTCTTTCCATTGATAGTATGCACTCCCGCATAGAGTCTGCCATCAGCGCCTGCATAAGACATTCCTGCATTACACCATTTGCTGACAGCAAGATCACCATTGGCAGTTGCATAGTAATACGCTTTTGACAAAGTATCATAAACGATCTGTGCATATGCCATTTTTCCATCTGCATCAAAATAGTATTTTTGACCGTCTATCCGATGAATGCCTTTCAGAAGTCTCTGATCCCAGAAATAATAGACGCCCTGAATGTCTTTCCATCCTTTCGTAAACTGTTCTGATATACCCGTCCACACACCATCTGTTCCAAAATCATATTTTTCATTCTGAATGATCCGGTTTCCAGTTACTCGACAGAAATTCTCGAAATAGTACCATTTTCCGGAAATCTTTTTCCACCCGCTCTTTACTGCTTTTCCATCAGCCTCAAAATACCAGAATTTTCCTTTTTCTATTTCCAGCCATTTGTTCTGCAGTGCGGCACCTGTCTGTTCCAGATAATAGGCCGTATTTGTTTCTGTATCTACATACTTCTGAGCAGCGCGCATCTTGCCCTCGAAGTCAAAAGAATACCATTTTCCATTGATCTCTTTTTCTTTTCCTTTTACAGGTACACCATTCTCAACATAATAATAGATCTGTCCGCATTTCATCCAGCCGTTGTCCTTCGTGGTGAGTTTTCGAATCCAACGTCCACTTTGATCAAATAACTGATATGCACTTTCTATATAGGAAATACCCGTCATCATAGCTTCATCTTTGAAATAATACCACTCGCTCTCATTGATTTTTAGCCATCCATTTTCCTTCAGCTTTCCAGTGGTATCCGCATAGTACCAGACACCCGTCTGATTTTTAATCCAGCCTTTTAACATCGTGCCGTCTGATAACAGATAATAATAATTTCCATCTACATAATATTTATCATCCCGGTCATTTTCCGTTCTGCATTTCGTTCCCTGTGAAGAGAAAAAGTACCATTTTTTATTGATATATTTCCATCCCGTTGTTATTTTACCATTCTGAATATAATAATCTCCATTCCATCCTTTCTTGGTAATTGCAGTACCTTTTCCATCGGCGCCAATCTGATACAGAACATTTTTGTAAACGGTTTTTAAATTTGTGCACATTTCTCCGTTTTTGAAATAATAAATGGTGCCATTTACTTTATGAGCGCCGGATAGGAACGAACCGTTCTTGTCCCGGTAGATCCAGTTTCCAGTGCTGCTGCGATACCATCCTGTTTCGTGCTGTTTTCCATCGGCTCCAAAATAGTATTCTTCTCCTGTCCTTGGATCCTTCCAGTATTGATTGACATACATTTTACCGTTTGCACCAAAATAGTAAGCTTCATTGTCAATAAGATGCCAAGCGTTTCTGACCAGTATTCCATACTCTGCATAGTAGCGGCTTCCGGAAATCTTCATCAAACCATTTGGATTAAAGACTGTTTTTCCTTTTAAGACGCCGTCTTTCCCAAAATAATATAAATATCGTTTTCCATCTTTGGAGTCCGTTTCTACTATTGTCTGGTCGGAGACCATTCCGTCATCCGCGATGTAATATGTTTTTCCATTAATAGTGCGAAGACCGCCGATTGGATAACCCTTTTCGTTAAAATAATACCATGCTCCGGCATAGTAGGGGTCATCCTGAATCTGCATCCAGCCGGTTACCAATGATGCATGTCCCTGATGATTAATCCGATAAACGGCTATACCAGAAGACCTGTCCTGATAGATATCGTCACGAATCATTTTTCCATTTAGATCAAAAACATAGTCGTATCCGTCTATTTTAATTCGTTCACTTTTCACAAGACTGTTATTTTTGACATAATACCAGTCATCCATCATCTGAACCCAGCCGGTTTTAGGAGCCTGCTGGAATATGGTAGAGATTCCGTCGGACGCAAAATAATAGAGGACACCATCCTTTAAAGCTGCAGTATTTTTCTGCATTTCCGGAGTCAGATCATACATAAGACCATTTATGGTTATCAGACCGTTTTGTTGTCTTCCAGATTCATCATAGTAATACCAGACATCTCCGCTAAATTGACGCCATCCAGTGACAAGAACGCCGGATTTGTCTGCATAGTAAGTGAACTCTTTGTTTTCTGTGGAATCATATACAGAAAATCCAACATCCCGATACATTTTACCGTCATAATCCATATAATATTTTTTGTTATTTACTGTAACAAAATCATTGATTACGACTTCGCCATTTCGGACATAATACCAGTTGTTGTTAACCTGGAACCAGCAGTCTTTTCTGGCATCCTGTTTTTTCTGCATCTCACCATTTTCACCAAAATAGTAACAATACCCATCGATTGCAATCACACAGTTTCTCCGCATACCATAATCAAAATAGTAAGTTTTTCCATTGATCTGCAGAATACCATCTGCGCTGCTTCCGTCAGAAAGATAATAATCACTTCCATCCCAGCCAATTACCAGACTGCCGTCTTCCTCTGCTTTGTAATAAATGTATTTATTTTTATCTTCCTGATAGATACTGAACGTCTGATCTTTCACCATCTGACCATTCTCATCCAGATAGTAGATTTTATTATTTGACTTTACAAACTGCTGCCGTAAAGTTTTATTATTTTTTATGTAATACCACTGGCCATTAACCTCACACCATCCATCTTTGGTAATTTTTTTCTTCTGTGCTAATTCGCCATTTTCATCAAAATAATATGTATAGCCGTTTTCTGCTGTAAAATATTCTTTTCTTAAAAACGGTTGGAAACAGTATGTTTTTCCATTTATGGTACAAATTCCACTTTTTCTTTGGAAATCATCTCCGTAATAGTATGTGTCCCCATAGTAATCCGTATACAGCCCCCTGATCAATCTTCCTTTTTCATCTGTGCGATAATATACGGTTTCTCCTGTTTCCGTGTCTTGCTCTTCCACATCCCAGTTCGTTTGTAGAAAGCCATTTCTGTCAAAATAGTAAAATACATTGTCGATTTTTGTGATCCCTTTCTGCTTTCTTCCATCACTTGCATAATACTGATCATCACCATACCATCCGGTTATTATTTTTCCGTTCTCATCAGCGCGAAACGTACCATAGCTTCCATCTTCCAGCTGAATTGTGGTTTCCCAATCCCTAAAAAGCTCTCCATATGATCCAAAATAGTAGAGATCTCCATTCAGCTTAAGAAAACGGTTGCGCACCAGTGCTTTGTCTTTTAGGTACCGCCAGCCATCGTCTGTTTTCAGCCATCCATCTTCATCTGTATCTCGTTTTCCAGACAGCTTTCCGTCTTCGCCAAAATAATAAGTTATGCCATTTTCAATAAGAAGATAATTTTTTACAGGTATTGCGTCGCTGAAATAGTAAAGTGTGCCATCAATTTCAGTTAAACCGTAAGCGCCCTGACCTTTCTGGTTATAATACGCATCTTGTCCCGTTTCCTCATCTCGGTACCATCCCTTCACAAGACGTCCATCCTGATCAGTTCTATATTTAAAGCAAATTCCGTCTTCCCATTCATGAATCTCCTGATTTCTACACAAACAGCCCGATTCCTTTTCAAAAAAGTAATCGATCCCGTCGATCGTTGCAAATCCTTTCGCTCGTGTATAGTCGTTCGCATAATAGAATGTCTGGCCACCTGCACTTTCACGCCAGCCTGTGACAAGCTTTCCTGACTCATCCGCGTAATACCAGCACAATTCTTCTTTTCCGGTGACTGGGTTCTTTGACGCAGAATCAAATTCTTCGCCAGTGACCATTCTTCCTTCACTATTTACATAATAGACATCATTACCCTCAGAAATAAACAAATTATACTGTATTTCTCCATCTTTTTCATAGTAATAAAAACCGTCTATTTTTACCCAGCCATTCTGGATCGTCTGCTCTGTTACCTGTATATCATCCGAAGTTTCCTTGTTCTCTAAAGAAACAGGATCTGTTTCATTCTGTGTTTCATCCTGCGTTTCTTCCTGTGCCTCCTCATTGGATTCCGCAATCTCTTCCCCGGTAATTTCAGCTGATATCGAATCATCATTTTCTTGCGTTTGTTCTGCAACTACAAAATCCGAAGAATTTTCTTCTGTATTTGCTGCTTTTACAGGATTTGCACTTATTACAGCAGCCGCAAATACCGCCGTTGCAACTACAGAAGATTTCTTTATCAGTTCTTTTCTTTTCATGGTATTTTTACCCCGTATCTTTTTCATTATGTTTTCCTTGAATCTCAAGGATTTTTAATGTTTCCTCAATAAATATCTCATTGCAAGAGAGATAACCTCTATTTTGTATTTGAAAGCGTTTGTTTTGTTTGATAATTCACATCTCTAATTTTTTCAAATTGTGAATTGAAATCATATGATACACATGTTTTGGACCAAGCATTTATTTCGCTTTTATATGTGGATTGCGAAACTGTTTTATTGTTAATTTTATAATTTGAATTTCCATCCGAGGAAAATGTTTTTACTTTTGTAAACGTATTTCCAGAATACCCGCGAAAATAATATGTGGAAGAAAAATCACTTGAATCCATATATCCTGTTAATAAGTAGGTTTTGCTTCCATATTCAGCTAATGAAAAATGTCCATATTGGGGAACTAAAGTAGATGAATTCTCTTCCACTCCCCACACTGGTCCCCAGGCTAGTAGATATGACTGATCATTATCCCAATTCCAAACTTCAAAATAATAGCAGTTATCTGATGCAGAATAAACTAAAAGTAACTGTTCTGTTCCGTTATGATCAAAATCCACTAATTTTATAAGGCATAGCCCCGTCATATGAGGATATCCATTCGACGGTTTTATCACTTTTGCAGTGCCGTAAGTGAATTCGTGATTTTTAACAATCTGATTATAAGCCTTATAAACTTTTTGCTTGGATGTAACGGTTTTTGTCCAAACACCATTTGCATCTACATAATAATCACCAATCCACGTGTCCGAAGCCATCGCACCATTGGAATTCATATAATAATAGTTTCCCTTAATCTTGTGCCAGCCTGCTCCCATCATGGATCCATCTTCCCTGAAATAGTACCACTGCCCTTTAATTTTCAGCCAGCCGCTGTTCATCATAGCACCGTCCGATTTCAGGTAATACCAGACACCATTCGCCTTTTTCCAGCCTGTAAGCATATAGCCGCTGGCATCAAAGTAATAATACTTTCCATTGATTTTTTCCCAGCCATTTTTCGTGTAGGATCCATCTTTATGGCAGTACCACCAGCGAGTTCCGCTTTTCTTCCAGCCCTGTACATATTTCGTCTTTCCCTGAATCCAGACACCGTTGGCATCTACATACTCATTTCCAATCCAGGTATTTTGTGCCATTGCACCAGTGTCATACATATAGTAATAAGAACTTCCGATCTTATGCCAGCCTTTTCCGAGCATGGCACCGTCCGACTTAAAATAATACCAGCTGTTATTTATCTTTTTCCAGCCGACAGCCATATATCCGTTTGTGTCAAACCAGTACCATTCAGACCCGATTTTTTTCCATTTACTTTTTGTGTAAGTGCCATTATCTTCCTGATACCACCAGCCTGTATTGTCTTTTTTCCAGGCTGCCGCTTGAATCTGCTGCTGTGATACAGACATGATCGTCAAAGATGCTGCCAGAATAAGTGCTAATTTTCTCTTCTTCATAGAGATCCCCCTCTCCTTTTGAATCATTACAATATAAACTTTCGCTTTAATTTTACACCCTAAATCTGGAGAAAACAACAACATAAAGCGGCTATTCATTACAAAATTCAGGTTATCTATGCATTTATCCCCAAATGTATTATTAACGCCCAAAATAAAAACATCAGAATCCTGTTTTATCCAGAATCCTGATGCTTTCCTTCACCCTAACGCAGATACACCTTATATTCATGATGCGGAATTTGTTCCTCTTTTGGCGGAAGCTTCATATAATCCCCATAGTGACACCGTAAAAATTCATCATACCCAACCGGAACTTTTACCTTTAGATTTTCAAAATCCATATAAAGATAATCATCAAACCATTTCTTTTCATACAAAGTCAGTCCTGAATCCCATGTCATCTCTGCAATGTACCGGCTCTCATCTATATCATACAGATTTTTGAACGCTTCCAATTGATCCAGGAAATACTTTGATCCTCTGATCTTAGCATACAATCTTACAAAATACTTGATCACCGATCTGTACCATTTATGGTAGGTTGACTTGGTATAGTGATCATCTATGCTCCATAATGTGATTCGAAACAAATTACTTTTTTTCTTTTTAACTCTTTTCATTACCTGTTCCGCATTCGTTCCTGCACCATCGATCGGATAAATGTCAATAAAAATACCGGAATCATATCCCTGAACATTGTCATATACTGCCTGATAATCCATATTATTTAATCTTGCAATATTGTAAGGATATTTTTCCTCACTTTCTCTGGTAAGTAATTTGTAAGGGCTCATTTCCTTTTGATGCTTTGTGCAATAATCGCAAAATTTTTCATAATCGTTCCGCAGCATAACAACATCAAAATCATCATCCCAGGGAATAAAACCTTTATGCCGAACTACTCCAATCAAAGAACCATATGCCACATAATAATTAACATGAATCTCATCACAGATCTCTATCAATTTTTTCACAATATCCAGTGTAACCTGATGAATCTGCTCAATATTTAATTCTTCTCTGCTCTCACTTGACATCATCTTGCAATTCCCTTCTGATCCATTATTTTTTCAGCAATTTCGATAATATGTTTCTGCTTTTATATCCTGCAATCGCAAGGGCTCCGCCTAATAAAACAATAAATAAAACTCTGAGTTTAACATGCGAATATAAGAGTGAGCTTACAATCGCCAGAAGCACAAACACAATTGCCGGTCCCCATATAAAATAAACATTAAATGGAATTTGTTTCTCCTCTTCTTTGGAAACACGATACATCAGATAATAATGTATCATTGCATAACCAATATAGCAGGCAAGCGTAGTATAACCTGCCGCAACCATTCCATATATGGCAATAAAATATTTATTCAGGATAATATTCAATACTGCAATCACACATGATGCAAGCATAATAGATTTTGTCTTTTCATAATAAAAAGTAACCGTACTGATCAGGCTGTACATCATGATAAAATAAACACTCATGCAGACCGGCGGAACAACCCAGATTGCGCTTGCATATTTTTCGCCTCCAAGTAAATAGATAAACTCCGGTGCGAATAAGGTGAAGAAAAAGCAGATAATTCCTGTTATCACCAAAATGATCTGCGCCAGTTTTCCAACCTCTTTTTCTTTTCCCTCACTTATTTTCTGATATGCCCACGGTGTAAAGGAACTTTCAATCGCAGTTGTGATAATATTAAGTACCATCGCAATCTGGTATGCAACTGTATAGATTGCTGTTTGAGCACTTCCGCACATCTTGTTGATCATCAGCCGGTCTGCCTGATTCAATACCTGCTGAGATAAATAATGCGGAATCAGCGGCAAATTATAATTCAGCGCATATTTCCATGCACTTGTCCATACCAGTCTGCGGCCTTTGTACATAATTTTGTAATATACAACGGAATATATCACCACATGCACCAATGCCATGGTATAAATTCTGGCATAGGCCTTACTCTCCGGAAACAGATAAATAGCAAAAACACTTCCAAATGTACTTAAAATTGTGGAAGCAAGTGTAAATCCAACAATATTTTTATACTCATATTCAAATCTGTTTCTTACTGTCCAAAATGACATTGCCTGGGAAAAAATAAGGTCAATAAACATAACAACCGTCACAGCGGTATTCATTCCCAGCATATTGCTGAATGGTTTCCTGAAAATCAGAAAAATAAAAAGGCTTGTCAAAACCAATACCGTTGTAAGAAAAAGCATGGATGACGTATACGCATTCCTCTCTTTTTCATATTTGATCATAGCCTTATTATAGACACCTGTTGCAAGCTGAAAGGTTAAAATTACGGTCAAAATACTTAACCACGAACTGTAAACGCTTACCAGACCGTATTCTTCCGTCGACATCATTCGCGTAAAAATAGGCGTCGTAATAAAGGCAATCCCTTTTTGTACAACGCTGCAAAAAACAAACCACATTGACGCTTTGGCCGGTAGTGGAATTTTTCTATACATGTCTAATATATTATTGATTTTTCCAAGTTGTTTTTTCATTTTCATTTCATCCTTACATGATTTATCCATTAAATCTTCTTATCGAAAAGCGGGCAGCGAACATATTTTTTCCCGCTGCCCGTCTTTTTAAAATCAGATCAATAAGAATATGTTATTCTTCTTTTCCATTCATAGCTGTCGCAAAAATATTAATTTTGTTTTTCCCTAACAGGAAAATAGCGATCAGTAAGAAAAACACCCAATTAAAGGTAATGTTATACAGAATTCCCTCAAACATAAATGTAAGCATAAGAACAACATATCGTTTATCAAGTTTGAATGTTCTAACAGCATTCTTAATGTACCAATAATAGTAAACCACAAATCCAATATATCCATACGACCACAGCTGATTTACATAGTCACATTCAATTGACCATTTTTCAAGATCCGGATAAAAATTCATAAGTACAGATTGTGGATATCCCGAACATCCTGGACCATAACCAAACAAATTGGATAACAGATCATTTTTCCGTGTAACAGCCGGAATCGAGGTTAAATAATAAAGATGCGTATTTGCACTTCCCTCTGTTTTGACACGCTCTTTCAAATTCAGCAGATCACTGATCTCAATCACTTTTTCTACAATTGCATTTCCGTATTTAACAATAACAACAAAAAGAACGCCCGTTCCTAAAAGTCCAAAAACAAGTTTCTTCGATGTAAGTCGCATTCTCCTTCTGTTTTTCGCCAGCATAAACTGTAATATCACACATACCATCAAGCCAAGCATAAGTGTTCGGCTTCCTGAAACGAAGCCCAGAATAAGAAATGCTCCTTTTAAATACATATTGTTACTATATATATATCCAAAGGTAACTAACGGAGCTAAATTTCCAGCATTCCAGCACATTCCACTGACTTTTAATCTGCCAAACTGATACTGTGTCGTATATTCTCCCATCATATGAAGAATGTCTTTAAACACCAAACTGTTTAAATCCATACCAAGCATATCAAAAAGAAGCTGTGCATATCCCCATATCATCTGAATAACTGCCGAAATATAAACTCCTTTTATATAATATACGAGATACCCTATTCTGTTTTTTGAATCAAAAAATATGTAAACTATGATCAAAAAACATAACTGTATAAAACTTGTTACAATACCATTCTTCCATTGCGCTGGCATTCTTAATGCACAAATCACATAGGAAATCACCCACGTTATAACTACTGCCGTAAAAGCTTTCTCACGGTTTCTTAAAACTTTGATTCTTCCCTGCCAGATCCATTCACCTAATGCCATGCATCCCAGCAATAAAATGCCCCATACATACATTGTTGTTGAAAACACATTTATAATCAGCATAGGAGCCAATATTCCAAATATATACAGAGCCCTGCTATATAACTTTTTTTCTTTAATCATATCATTTGCTTTCTTTTCTTATTCTATTATCCAGGTTTTCTACATTAAATTCAAAAGAACTTTACACCGAATTGAAATACTTGTTCTGCCAAATTTTTCTTTTGTATACGGTTTTGTCAATACTCTTAATCGTTTTATAAAACTCTTATCCATTTCTGAAATAAGCTGATATTCCTTCTTCTGATCTGCACTCATTTCGTTTCCCAGAGCCTTCAAAACTGCTCGTGCATACTCAGCCGTTGAATAATTTTCTTTACAGCGAATCAAATGCATTTTATCCTTAATCCATTTTCTTACTTTTATCTTCTTATGGCTGTATCCTAAAACATTATCACCATGCTGACGATATAATACAAACGGATTTTTTTCAAAATATATCTCTCCTGTTATCAGCGCCACATTCATGGCCATGATATCATGCATACGAATTTCCGAAATTTCTATCATTCGCATTTTCTGCATAAGCGCCCAGTTAAAAACCATTGTGCATCCTGGAACATTGTTGTAGAACATGGATCTGACATCATCATGAATCGGTTGTTTCAATGCAGAGGGAAGTATAATGTTCAGATTTGCATCTGTTACCTGATAGTCCGAACACCACAGAATCGGCTTTTCGGTATCTCCGATCTGCTTTACTGCCGTTGCTATTTTTTTCGGCAGCCATACATCGTCCTGATCGCAGAAAGCATAATAATCAGCTTTTGGGCAGTTTCTGATTGCAAGTAAAAAGCTTCTTGCTGATCCCGCATTTTCTCCTGCATCTATTTTAATTTCAACATTGTTTTTCTTTCCATATTCTTCCAAAATCTGTATGGTATCATCCTTTGACCCGTCATCCCGTACGTACAAAAAGATATCCATATCTTCTGCCGACTGAAATATACTGTCAAGCTGCTGACATACATACTTTTTTCCATTATATGTCGATAATATTATACAAACTCTCATTTTACTTAACTCCAGTTCTATTATCCTTTACATTTTTCCAAGAATCACTTTCACTATAAAAAGAACTCTAAGTGTACTGCTGTTAAAGTATACCATCTTCGAATTCAGCAGTTTTATTTTTGCCGATAGATTTCCATTTGCTGCCTTACATATCAACTCTAAAAAGTTTTTCCACTCTTTGTCCAGTTCTGTACCATATGCTTTTAAGATTTCTGCCGCATAACTGGAATCCTTATATACAAAAATATATTTTTTGGCTCTCTGCATTTTACCATGAAACGAATCTTCTAATCCGACAACATTATTACCATGCTGTCTATAAAGAATATGTCCTTTACTTTCAACAACAATCGTTCCTCCTGTTGCCGCACAAAGTTTAAAGCACCAGACATCATGGCCAAACACATTCTGCGGCACATATCGCTTTAATTTTTCTAATAGCACCCGATTAAATACAGCCGTACATCCCGCCATTTGATTAAACACAAAATTAGCGCCCAGACTTCGCTTAATATCTATATTATGTTCTGAAATGTTTTGCAGATTTTTATCTGTCAGTTTTTGACCGGAATAATATAAAGCTGGTTTTTTCTGGTCTACATCTTTCAGTTTTACTGCCGCTGCATAAAGTTTATCCTCTTCCCAGTAATCATCCTGATCGCAAAGAGCATAATAATCATATTCTAACGGAGCTTTTTTTATAAGCTCAAAAAAGCTGTTCGTTGCTCCTTTATTTTCTTCTTTAAATATGGAAATTCTGGAATCATTCAGTTTTTCTATTACAGCTACCGTGTTATCTTTCGATCCATCATCCCGAATGAAAATATCCACATCAACATTTTTTTGTTTCAAAACACTGTTCACTTGTGTTTCAACATATTTTTCCCCATTATAGGTCGACAGCAGTACTAATACTTTTTTCATACTTTTCCCAATCCGCAAAACATCATTTTTTACTATATCATTTTTCTACTTGTTAATCTGACTCTGATACTACAGGCTCTCTATATACTGTTTAATACTTCCAATAATACGATCTGTATTACTCTGATAATCATCAAAATCATGTGTTCGAATATAGCCTACCGCGTTTTCAAGTCCTTTTACATCCGTTAATCCGCAAATAAGATTCTGTTCTTTAAACTGATTAATGATTTGCAATTGATGATTATCTACATGTTCTCCATACTGTGCGCTTCTTGCAACAGCAATTACTTTCTTTCCTTTTTTTACTGCTCCAATAATGGCCCCTGTTCCGCCATGTGTAATCACAATATCAGCTTTTTCCATCTCCTTTTCAAATTCATCTCGATTCAGGAAATTTTTGTATTCATAATGTACCGGCTGATATGTGCTGTATCCTGTCTGTGCAAAAGCCTGTTCTTTTAAAATGCCTTTCTCATACAATTCATCAACGGCCTTCAGCAATCTGTCAAACTGAAATTTCTGAGATCCCAATGTTATAAAAATCCGTTCACTCATTTTAATAGATTCCTCCTAGATAGATGGCATTTGGATAAACTTTTAACATCGGTTCCCACTGAACATAGAATTGATCTGCAAATTTGTAAAGCAGCTTTCCTGTTTCTGTTGCAGATGTAACCTTGGCAAATGACTCGATATAAATTAATTTCTTGCCCATAAGCTTAGAAATAAGGCAAATCGGTATCATTGCCAAAACCCCTGTACAAATAACTACATCTGGTTTTTCTCTTTTATAAATGGCAATTGATTTCCATGTGTTTTGAATCATTTTCCATATAAAATCTTTTTCTCGACGATTTACCTGCTTCATATAATACACTTTTTCATCTTTGGCTTTTGCATTATACAGCGTTTTTTCCGTGATTACAAAGCTATTATATTCTTCCATTAACGGTTTCAGCATCATAAGCTGCTCATAATGTCCACCGGATGAAGCAGCAAAGCATACCTTAACCTTTCTTTTTTCTCCCATTTTCCCTCTCCATTGACTTAATCACGTTGAAAAATATCACGTGTATAAACCTTTTCTTTTACATCATCCAGACTTGCATCATAACGATTTGCAATAATAGCCTGGCTTACTTCTTTAAATTTTTCGAAATTGTTCATTACCACGCTTCCAAAAAAAGTCTCTCCATCTTTCAGCGTTGGCTCATAAATTACTACCGTAGCTCCTTTTGCCTTAATTCGCTTCATAACACCTTGAATAGAGCTTTGACGGAAATTATCACTGTTGCTTTTCATAGTCAGACGATACACACCGATGGTAACTGCTTTTTCTTTACTCTCATCAAACTCGTTTTCTGCATCATAGCCATAATAACCAGCCAGTTTCAGAACACGGTCTGCAATAAAGTCTTTTCTTGTTCTGTTGCTCTCAACAATGGCCTCAATCAGATTTTCCGGTACATCAGCATAGTTTGCCAGCAGCTGCTTTGTATCTTTCGGCAGACAATAACCGCCATATCCAAAAGACGGATTGTTGTAATGACTTCCAATTCGAGGATCAAGGCAGACTCCATCAATAATCTGCTGCGTATTCAGTCCTTTGCTTTCTGCATAAGTATCCAGTTCGTTAAAGTACGCAACGCGAAGTGCCAGATAAGTATTTGCAAACAATTTGACTGCTTCTGCCTCTGTGAAGCCCATGAACAATGTATCAA
>ERZ779842.85-NODE-85-length-116743-cov-23.947578_pt1 | contig 116743 bp, 108 predicted proteins | sample MGYA00511095_ERZ779842 | MGnify/ENA primary metagenome ERZ779842 (study PRJEB29588, sample SAMEA2154036) | human gut metagenome | biome: human gut; feature: human-associated habitat; material: faeces | place: Denmark | collected 2008/2010 ... | reverse complement strand
TCTAAGTGCCGACCGCCTCATAGTACCTTCTTAGTAATTGTTTAATTTGCATATATAATAAAGATAAATTATGAGCTTCGCAATTAACTAATCATATTAGTTAGGAACAAGGAGGAAAAAATTTATGGATACTCAAACAAGGTATAGTGGAAAATTAAAAAAGGTAAACCTGAAAATTAATTTAAAAACAGCATTTATGACGGGGCTGGTAACAATGCTCGGGCTTGCCGGCACGATGACCGCAGATGCTGCTACCATCAGCGATGACGGAAAATATGCCCTGATTATGGACGTTATGGATGGAGATATCAACGGCGAGGAATATGGAAAAATGATACGGTTCAATGTTGAGGATGGGGAAACGACCGTTAAGCTGTCCGAACTCACGGCAGGAATGGTTCCATTCAGCAATGGAAATGAATTTGATTACTGGGGAACAGGTATCTTTGGAGATGAAAGAGCCGATGAGGAAATCCCAATCACGGATTTTAACCATAGTGGTACTTTCGGGGATGAAAGCTATACAGATGGTTATGTTGTCTGGGCGAAATTTTCAGACAAGGTAATGCAGGGAACAGGAACGTATTATCTGACACTCGACCCATTTGGAGGCACATTAAATGGTGAGAAAAAGAAGTTAAGATTAACAAGTAAATCCAGTGAATATACAACCGTGGATTTATCAGAGTATACAGCAGTAAGACCGGGATATACCTTTGTGGGCTGGGCAATGGATGGAAATTTTGTAACTTCTGTTGATTCGAGTTATTTTGCAGATAAGGATGCAGTCCAGGTAACGGCAACATATAAGAAAAATTCTTTTGATGGCGATTATACCTGGGTAACTTTGAATGCAAATGGCGGAACGATTGATGGAAAAGCTTCGGAAAAATATGATTATGTGGGCGGAGCAAATTCAGGAACCGATATGTCCGTCTTCCAGTATGTGCCGGTAAGAGAAGGTTATACTTTTCATGGCTGGAATACAAAAAGCGATGGAAGCGGATCAAAGGTGAATTATCTGTACTGGGCATACTGGAGAAACGAAGGCGAATCCATATATGAAAGAGATACATTAGTAGATAATATGTATAAAAATCTGATTTTATATGCAAGCTGGACAAAAAATGTAGAAGAACCGACCACATCAGAACAGCCAACGACACCGGAAGAACCGACCACACCGAAACAGCCTGCAGAAGATACTGTAAAGGAAATCCAGGGTACAGGAGATGTGAAAACAAACATTGAATTTGCAGACGGAATAAACAAAGATTATAAAGTGGATATTAAAAAGGTAGGAATCAAAAAAGAACTGGCAGATAAGCATGTAAAATTCATTGCAGATATTAATGTGCTGAATGGGGATTCCGTGGTAAAAATCAGCGATACAAAAATGAAAATCAGCATTGCAATGCCGGATGATTTAAAGGGATACAATAAATATGAAGTAGTGTATATTTTAAATGATGAAATAAAGGAAACCATCCCGGCAACGGTGGAAAATGGCAATATTGTATTTGAAACATCCCATTTAAGCCAGTATGGAATTGTTGCAACAAATGTAGAGACAACGGATCAGGAAACAACTGCATCTATCAGCCAGACAACAGGAAATAAAACAGCTACAGCAGTAACGACAGGAAACAAGACAGCCGGCAGCCCTAAGACAGGAGATGAAAACCATATGATGATCTGGATTGCCGTATTAGTCCTGTCCTGCACAGGTGTAGTCAGCTATACAATGCACAGCAGACGCAAAAAGCTGGATCAATAGCAGCAGAAGAAAATAAAAAGAAGGAGGTATGCAGGATGAAGATTGCAAAGAAAAGGCTGATATCCATTCTGCTGGCAGTGTGTCTGGTTATCGGAATCATGCCGGTCAGCGGATTGGCAGCAAAGAGCAGTTCTTTTGACGCGGTCGGCGGAAAAGTAACGTATGAAATTATGGATGATGGAACTGTTACCATTACCGGCTGTGATACATCGGTAACGGCAATAGAGATACCGGATACACTGGAAGGTCTGCCGGTAACGAAAATTGCAGATTATGCTTTTAATACTGATAACTATAGTCATGCCCATGAGGCACTTACTTCGGTAAAACTGCCTTCAACACTTGAGGAAATTGGTCAGAGTGCGTTCGGTGGATGTAAAAATCTTATGGATGTAAATTTTGCGGATTGTGTATCATTGACTACGATAAAAGAATACGCATTTGAAATTACAGGTTTTACTTCTGTAACATTGCCTGCATCCGTATTGGAGATTGGATGGGCTGCTTTTGCAGCCTGCCCGCAGCTTATGGAAGCAGATTTTACTGCATGTACAAATCTGGAAGTAGTGGAGGACAGTTTGTTCGGTGAGAACAGTCAGTTAGTATCGGTAAAACTGCCGGAATCAGTAAAGGTCATAAATAGGGAAGCATTTGCATTTTGCACCTCTCTTTCTGAAATAGACCTTTCCGGATGCCGGAATCTTACTGAAATCGGGGAAAAAGCCTTTTATGGAGATACCGCACTTACGGATTTAAAGCTGTCCGCAGGTTTAAAATCGGTTGGAAAAGAAGCATTTGAATCCTGCACTTCACTGGCAGATCTGGATTTATCCGTCTGCACTTCGCTTACAGAGATTGGAGAATTAGCATTCAGACAGATTCCAGTGACGTCCATTTCCTTTCCGGCAAGCCTGGAAGTAATTGGAAGAGGAGCATTTGACGAATGTGAACAGCTTAGCAATGTGACATGGCCGGAGAACAGCCAGCTCAGGGTGCTTTCCGGATTCAGCCGTTGCACGGCATTGCCGGTATCGGTTTATAACGAAGGAGTATCGCTGCCAAAGGTAACGGTAATCGGGGAGGAAGCTTTCCGGAACAATTACTTTGAAAGCGTGACCATTCCGGAAAATATCAGGGAGATTGGAAATTCTGCTTTTACGGGGGATGGAGAGGATTATACCTCACAGTTAAAATCACTTACCATTCTTCCGGGGGTGGAAACGATCGGAGAATATGCTTTTACCGGCTGCCCGATAGAGGGAACACTGGATATTCCGGAAAGTGTCAGTGAAATTGGATCTGAGGCTTTTGCGGGAACGGACATTACCGGAGTGAATCTTGCTTTTGGTGTGGAAATGATTGGCGAGGGAGCTTTTAGATCCTGTGAAGGACTGGAAGGAACAACGATTGTTGTGCCGGAATCAGTCAATCTGGTCGGCAGGGAGGCCTTTGAGTGCATCGCTCCTGACAAGCCGTTGACCGTAGAATTCCGGAATCGCGATATCATGCTGCAGGAGGCTTTATATGATGGTCAGGTAAGCGTAGGAGAGAAACAGTATTATACCGCATTTAGTGATTCTTATGAGGCTTCCAATATTATTATACGGGCATATGAGAAAGATTCCAATGGCGATACATCCATGATGAAACTTCTCTATGATGCTTTGGTAAATGATCCGAACAGAGACCCTGAACATATTTATCAGTTTGAAGCAATTTCAGATGAAACCTGTACTGTTTCCGGGATGATACCGGATAATGCTAAAATCAGGCTGTATGTCAACGGAAGGGAAGTGCCGGTGCAGATAAAAGAGGGCAGCTTTTCCGTACTGGTGGACAAGGGGACAACAGTTGAAGCAGAGGTCAGCAGGGATGCATATTATGAGAAACATTTTATTAAGACAGATATCGGTGCAGACTGGGATTTGGGCGAAATTACATTTACAGAAAAAGAAAAAATTCCTTCCAATCGTCTGATGCTTGTAGATTTTCAGAATGTGACCGTCAGCAGTTTTGAAAAACTCAGCATGACACTGGCGGAAGGCAGTACGGTTCTGAACGAAGGCAGTGATTATACGCTGCAATATCCGTATATTGCACTGGCACAGAACGTAACAGCGGATACACTGACACTGAGCATAGATGCGGATGGAATTTCCTGCACCGGTGCAAGTGTGACAGCCGACCGCAGCAGTGGTGTATTTCAGGTATCACTGACACCGTGGGGCAAAGCCGGTATCACGGCAGAAAGTGAATTTGCCGGGGATAACAATATCCTGGTATTTTCCGGTGACGGCGCAATGGTATGCCACGGTACAATTACCAGTAACGGGCTGTTTCTTACGGATGCCCTGAAAGCAGGAACTTATACCGTCGTTGCATTTAATGCAAACGACAGTTTTTCCACCGTTTCTTCCATCGATGGGCTGAAAGCCATGGGACTGGAAGCGGGCGGAGATTATGCAAAGAAGTCCGTCCAGATAACAGATGACAATCAGGCGGAGATAACACTGAATGTTCCGATCTTAAAAACAAATGTTTCAGATGTTCTGAATCAGAACAAATGCAATGTAATCGCCAGCCAGAATAAGATAATTGCCGGTCAGAGTCTCCGTACAAGAGTTTATTACAGCTTTGCGGATGGAAAAACAGGCACGGTTACAGTGGCTCTGCCGAATGGTGTAAAACCGGATATTATTTATACCCAGGATGAAGTATTAAAGCAGGGAACGGATTACACTTTAGAGAATGATATTTTAACAATTCCGGTAAAGAAATCCGAGGGATTGCTGTATATGCGGCTGATATTTACAAAGCCGGGCTGGCAGAGTGTTTCCGTTTCGGGAACGGTTAAAAATGTGACAGCGCCGGTTGGCAGTACAACAGTTCAGGTGCAGGGACTTTGTTTAGAACCGGAATCACAGATTCTTACGGAACGCACCGGAAATGTTGCAAATATAACTGCAGCACCGGATTCTGAAGTAGAACTGCGTCTGGATGGTGAGACAGTTGCTTCCGGCACAACAAACAAAAGCGGAACACTGCGTCTGACTTATGATTTGCCGGAAGATATCCTCAGCGGACAGCAGTTCCGGCTGGAGGCTGTCTGTGGCGGTGAGAAAAGTGAGACAACGGTATCCTATGTTATAAAAGAATCAGGACTTGAAACATGGTATTTCTATTGGAATGATAATAAAGAGTTTTTATTCAATGTATCGGATCAGGATATAAAGACATCTTATTATACGGAGGTTTATGTTGGTGAATATCTGTATTTTGCAGCAACATTTCTTGCAGAAACCGAGCCGACTGATGTAATCACTTATGTTGGCATGACAAACGGAGATGTGGAATATGTTCCAATGTCACTGGTTAAGACAGAAAAAGTTACAACTCCGGGAAAAGAACAGAACCGCTATACATTTTCCGGAAAAATGAAAGCAACAACCAGGGTTGCAGAAGATTTTGCACTGGACTGGAACGATGACAGCGAGTATTTTACTTACGATGTATCGACGGCTGCACAGATTGAGAAAAAAGCGGCGAAAGTCACAGCGGAACGCAGGGAACTGATTGCAGAAGCAAGAGATGCTTTTGAAGATAAACTCAAAGGAATTGTTCCGGAGATTGAGGATGCATCTGCTTATATTTTCGGTGCAAAATACCGGGTATCACAGACCGACTGGTTTTTGGGACTTTCGGAAAGCGAACAGGCAGCAGCCTATAATCTTGAGAAAGCTATTGACCGTGCCATCAGCGGACTTTCCAAATCCTATGGTCTGAAAAAAGATTTGACCGAATACAGCGGATGGGATGAGGTATATGCAGAAATCGGAATTACGCAGAGCAAAAATACCCGTACCGCTGATGAACTGCGGGAAGATGGCTTTACCGTATGTGAAAATGGAAGTACATTTACTGCGTATAAAGATGATGCAGAAGAAACACAGACAGAAACAGCACCACTGTCCGTTCTGGGACGTGCCGGAGGTGGCGTCAGCGGTGTCAGCGGAGGATTCACCTTTATCGATGAAAATGGCAATCAGGTAGATTTCGAGGCAGGCGCACTTGACAATATCAATCAGTCCATAAGAAATGATAATTTTTCCGATTTGACAGATGCTTATGATGATTTTGCCAATGCAGTAAAGAGCAATCCATCCTGTGGAACTCTGGAAGCGGGTGTTTTAGACGGTGTCAGTGGCAGCCTGCAGGTTGTAAATACGATAAATGCCATTGATGGCGTAAGACAGGATGCCGAATCGATGGTGGATTTCACAGTCCGGGCATCTGAAATGCAGGGATATGTGGATGAATTAAAACTGTTTGAAAACCGCTATGCAGATAAACCGCTTTGTTCCAATGCCATTATGAGGGAACGGTTTACGGCACAGAGCCTTCAGCTTCTGCTTGATAATGAGGCATTCCGCTTTGGTGCAAATTCGATTGCAAATTCCATCCTTATCGTAGGCGGTGTGGTTGATAAAACCGGAGCATCGGATATTATAAGTTTTGTCTGGGACAAAGCGACAAATGCCGTGGGTGCAAGACGTGCGGCGCAAATCCAGAGTCTTCTGGAAAAACTGGATAAACAGACGAGGGAAAGAAAACAGCGGTGTGAAAAAACAGATATGGCAGATATTATGCGGAGAACGCGTAAAAAAGCACATAAAAAAGGTCTGGTTGACCCGTCCGGTATGGTATATGAGGCGGTGGAATCCAATACACTTGCCGGAGTAACAGCAACTGTGTGGTATGCAGATGATGCAGAGGGAACAAATGCGAAAATCTGGGATGCAGATGCTTATGACCAGATAAATCCTCAGATTACGGATGAGAGCGGCAGATACGCGTGGGATGTTACCACGGGATGGTGGCAGGTGCGTTTTGAAAAAGACGGATATGAAACTGCATACACGGAATGGATGGAAGTTCCTCCGCCGAGACTGGGACTGAAAACCGCAATGATTTCCAAAGCATTACCGGAGGTTGTATCTGCGAAAGCATATCCGGACTATATCGAGGTAATGTTCAGCCAGTATATGGATACCACAAAGGAAATTACACTTCCGGAAGGTATGACAGGAACATGGCAGTCCGTGGACAGCGGATTTTCAAAGGTTCTGCATATTACAAAGAAAGGCGGATTCAAAAAAGGAAGCACCATTTCCTTTACCATTGACGGTGCGGAAAATTATGCAGGAAAAGCACTCGCCTCTTATCAGAGTGGGGAACTCACAGTCTCTGCGCGTCCTGCGGAAATTATTCTGAATTATGAGAGTGTGATTTCTGCCAAAGCCGGAGTGACACGCAAACTTACGGTTCGTGTAAAAGATGCGGATGGTAATTATATGCAGGGAGTAACACTGGAAGCTGTCATCGGAAACACAGACATTGCCGGGCTTGCAGACAGTTCAGCTATCACGGATGAAACTGGAAAAGCAGTGTTTGGCATGAATACGGAGCTTCCGGGATTGACAGATATTACCTTCTGTGTGGAGGGAACAAGTCTTGCAAAGACACTTTCTTTAGATATTACTGTTGATGAGAACCGGCCGCTCAGACCGACCGCCCAGATTGGCACAACCGTATATACGGCAGATTCTCCGAAAGAGAATTACATTACCGTGGACAAAGGCGAACAGCTTATTATTTCTGCGGAGGAAGATGTAACCATTTATTATACAACGGATGATACCTGCCCTTGCCAGAACAGTGAGAGCCGTAAAGTATATACCGGTCCGATTACCATTACAGAAAACACGAAATATCGTATAACAGCTTATAGGGACGGCATGGATTATAGTGAACGGCTGAATATCACAGTGACCGTGGACGATACGCATAAGCACAGCTACGGAAGTGAGTGGAAAATGGACGAAAGCAGTCACTGGCATGAATGCAGCTGCGGGGCTGTCAGCGATAAATCAGAGCATGACTGGAAGGTAGAAAATGCAAAAGATGCTACCGTGACAGTGTCCGGATATACGGGCGATAAAATCTGCCAGATTTGCGGTTATACGGTAAAAGGAACAGAAATTCCTGCCACCGGAACAACGACACCTGTCAAACCGGGAGATGGAGATTCGACAAATTCGGGAAATGGAACAGATGCAGATTCCACAAAACCGGGAAATGGAACAAATACAGATGCCACAAAACCGAATGAAACAATGACAGACGCCACAAAGCTGGGCGGAACAACAGCAGATGCTACGAAACCGGAAAATGGAACGGTAACAGATTTGACGAATTCCAATGGAGATAGCAATAAAAATGCAGATGGTCTTCAGACAGGAGATAACGGCAATCTGTGGATGTGGTTCGTTGCATTGTTTATATCAGGTGGAGCTGGTGTAACCATATATTCCAGAAAGAAAAAATATGTGAAATAAGATTTTGTTCACAGTTTATAAGAAAACGGCTGCTTAGACCGATTTGGCCAGGCAGCCGTTTTTTGAAAAACGTTAAATATGTATTCAAGTGCTTCTAATTAAACAGTAAAGTGAGAATAAACAGTATATAACAGTTGACAGAAGAAGCAAACTGTTATATACTGTTTACTGTTAAAGGAGACAGATAATATGCATATTATTTTAAATCATTCCTCTATGGTACCAATTTATGAACAGTTAATGGAGCAGATTAAATCGGAAATTATTTATTCCAGATTAAAAGAAAACGAAGCTCTTCCTTCTGTAAGGACGCTTGCAGGAGAACTTCGGATAAGTGCTCTTACAGTAAAAAAAGCTTACGACGGACTGGAAGCTGCCGGATTTGTTACAACCATTCATGGAAAAGGAACTTATGTGACGGCAGCAGATAGGCAGCTGGCGATGGAAGCAAGAAGAAAGACAGTGGAAGACGAGTTTCAGAAGATAATTGACCGGGCAGAAGCAATGGGTTTGGACAGAGAAGAGATACTGGAAATTGTTCAGAAACTGATAGAAAGAGGTTAATATGATAACATTTCAAGATGTGAAAAAAAGTTATGGCAGTTATATATTTGACGTATCATCCCTGCATATTCCGCAGGGAATCATAACCGGACTGGTTGGAAAAAATGGAGCAGGAAAAACTACAGCAATTAAGATGATGCTGGGGCTTGTAAAGCCAGAAGGTGGGGAAGTAAAAGTATTAGGGACAGATGCAAGGCATCTGTCAGCACAGAAGAAACAGGAGATAGGAGTAGTACTTTCTGAATCAGGCTTTAGTTCATATCTTAATATTTCTGATATTGAACATATACTTATGAAGATGTATCCGGAGTTTGACAGGGATTATTTTAAACAAAAATGTAAGGAATTTCATCTGCCGGAAGGAAAAAAGATTGCAGAATTTTCCACAGGAATGAAAGTAAAACTTAAAGTTCTTATTGCAATTACACATAAAGCAAAATTGCTGATTCTGGATGAACCGACTACGGGACTGGATGTGGAAGCAAGAGAAGCGATATTAGATATACTGCGGGAATATATGACAAAACAGGAACCGTGCTCCATACTTATTACATCACATATTTCTTCCGATTTGGAAAATTTATGTGATGATATTTATCTTATCCATGATGGGAAAATTATTCTCCATGAGGATACAGATGTAATTGTAGAGCAGTATGGCATATTGAAAGTAACAGAGGAACAGTATGAATATCTGGATAAAACTTATGTTTTGAAAAGCAGGAAGAAAACATATGGATACGCATGTTTTACTGGCTGCAAAGAATTTTATCGGGAAAATTATCCGGAAATAGTGATTGAAAATGGTGGAATAGATGAACTGATTATGATGATGACAGGAGGAGATGAATAATGGCAGGATTATTTGAAAAGGATATTCGATTAATTATGCAGAGGAAAAATGTTCTGATGATTTTAATGTTGTTGTCTGTGTTCCTTGCATATACGCAGGAAGGGACATTTATTGTGAGTTACCTGCCGGCGGTGGCTACTATTATGATAATAGGAACAATGTCTTATGATGAACTTGATAATGGATATCGGTTTTTACTGACACTTCCTGTAACTACAAGAATATATGTAATAGAAAAATATATCTTCTGCGTTGCAGGCATATTTATGTCATGGATTTTAGCAGTTGTACTGTATTTTTTTATGGGAGTTCTGCATGGAAATAAAATAAATATCGTTTCGGACATACCAATGTTAGTTCGGTTTTTTATAGCAATAGAAGCTTTGGTGTTTATCATTCTGCCAATGCAGATAAAATTTGGCATTGAAAAAAGTCGTGTTGTGATTCTGATTGTCTGCGGTGCTATTATAGCAGGTATTATAGGAATTTCCAAAGTAATAGATATAGCAGGTATTATAAATAAAATTAGATGGATTGACCAGCTGAACATTGCTGTTCTTGTGTCAGGAGAGATTTTTATTGTATTTGGAATCGGTATAATTTCCTGCTTTACAGGGTGTAAAATAATGGAAAACAAGGAGTTTTGAAGAACCGGAGAATAGAAATGGAGATAATATTCCCTGTTTTGTATTGACAATAAAGTAAATTTGATATATAATCCTAATTAAGAATAAATCCTAATAAGGAGGACGAATGACAAATAGGAGAAACACAATTCAGAAAGACCTGGTAAGAAATGCTGTATATGAGATGAAAAGGCATGTTACAGCAAATGAAGTGTATGATTTTATAAAAGAAGCACATCCTACAATTGGAAAAGGAACTGTATATAGAAATCTTGATATATTGGTAGAGGAAGGTGCATTAAGGAAGGTTGAAGTTCCAGATGGACCGAACCGATTCGATTTTACATTGAAAAAACACTACCATGTCAGGTGCGTAAAATGCGGTGAGGTTTCAGATGTGGATATGGATGAAATATCGGACTTGCTGGAAAGAATTCATAACACTCATGGAATTAAATTTTTGGATTATGATATTTCATTTCAAGGAATTTGCCCCAAATGCATGGAGAAGGTAAAGGAGGAAAAATATGGATAAAAAAGCAATGTATAAGCTGAGTTATGGATTGTTTGTACTGACTGCCAGGGAAGGTGAAAAAGACAATGGATGTATTATTAATACAGCCGTTCAGGCAGCTTCAGAACCAAACCAGTTAAGTATCTGCGTCAATAAAGCAAATTACACGCATGATATGATTCAGAGAACCGGAAAATTCACAGTATCGGTCTTAAGTCAGAATGCACAGTTTGAAGTGTTCAAACATTTTGGCTTCCAATCAGGAAGAGATACCAATAAGTTTGAAACATTTGAAAAGTGTGCAAGAGGTACAAATGATATTTATTATATTACAGAAGGCACAAATGCATATATTTCTGTAACAGTTAATAAAACAGAGGATTTGGGTTCACATACAATGTTTATCGGTGAGATAACCGATATGGAAGTGTTAAGTGATATTCCTTCTGTCACATATGAATATTATCAGAATCATATCAAGCCTAAGCCAGAGAAAGTTGGCAAAATGGAAGATGGTCAGACAATATGGCGCTGTAGAATCTGTGGATATGAATATGTAGGCGAAGAACTGCCGGATGATTTTATATGTCCTTTATGTAAGCATCCGGCATCAGATTTTGAAAAAGTAGTAAAAGCGGAGGTAAAATAGATTACTGTTATGAAACACCCCTTTTTATGTGAAAGAAGGAGAAAACAATGAGATTAACAACGATTTGCTACATTGAGCAGGATGGAAACTATCTGATGCTTCACCGGACAAAGAAAGAAAATGACCAGAGCCATGACAAATGGCTGGGAGTCGGTGGAAAATTTGATAAAGATGAAAGTCCGGATGAATGCATTCTGCGCGAGGTAAAGGAAGAAACGGGGCTTACCCTGACTTCTTATCAGCTCCGCGGAGTCATGACATTTGTATCCGATATATGGGAAACAGAATATATGTTTATCTATACGGCGGACGAGTTTGAAGGAGAACTGGCCGAGTGCAGCGAGGGAGACCTGCAGTGGATAAAGAAAACAGAAGTGATGAATCTGAAGCTCTGGGAGGGGGATAAGATATTTTTAAAGAAACTGATAGACGGGGATGGATTTTTTACCGTAAAAATGGAATATGAGGGAGAAAAACTGGTAAAGGTGCAGTAAATATTCCACAACCATGGAAAGTATGGTATAATAGAATATACTATATACAGAAAAGAGGAAAACCATGGAAAATGTAATTATTATGAAGCATCCCCTTATCACGCATAAGATTTCACGTCTGCGTGATAAGAACACGGGAACAAATGAGTTTCGTGCGCTGGTGGAAGAGATCGCCATGTTGATGGGTTATGAAGCATTAAGTGATCTTCCAACGGAAGAGATAGAGGTGGAAACACCGATCGAAACTTGCAAGACAGAAGTGATAGCAGGAAGAAAGCTTGCCATTGTACCGATTCTGCGTGCCGGACTGGGCATGGTGAGTGGTATTACAGCACTTGTACCGACCGCAAAGATTGGTCATATCGGTTTATACCGTGATGAAACAACACATGAACCACAGGAATATTACTGTAAGCTTCCGGATCCGATCTCAGAGCGTCTGATCGTGGTCACAGATCCGATGCTGGCAACCGGCGGTTCTGCTGTGGAAGCCGTTAATTTTATCAAGCAGCATGGTGGAAAAAATATTAAATTCCTCTGCATTATAGCAGCGCCGGAAGGAGTAAAGCGTTTTCACGAAGCACATCCTGATGTACAGCTTTATGTGGGACATCTGGATCGTGAATTAAATAAGGATGCCTATATCTGTCCGGGACTTGGCGATGCAGGAGACAGAATCTTTGGAACAAAATAAAACAGAAGAACAGAAGCTGCAAAAAAGCCGGTACATTGTGTATCGGCTTTTTCGGATCAAAAGGATTTTATAAGAAAATATATTTCATAATAAATAAGACTGCCAGAACATACATCAGAGGATTGATTTTTTTTGCATTTCCGGTGCATGCCTGAAGAATGACATAGGAGATAACTCCAAGACAGATACCTTCTGAGATACTGTAAAACAGCGGCATGGCAATGATGCAGAGATATGCCGGAATTGTATCGGCAAGACTCTCGCCATCGAAGGTGAGGTCTGTAACCGTTTCAAACATTAAGAATCCGACGAAGATTAATGCAGGAGCGGTTGCAAAAGACGGAATGGAAGTAAATAACGGGGAGAACAAGGTAGCAAGCAGGAATAAAACACCTGTGGTACATGCGGTAAGCCCGGTACGTCCGCCGACAGCAACACCGGAAGAGGATTCCACGAAAGTAGTTGTGGTAGAAGTTCCGAGGATTGCACCTGCAGAGGTTGCGATGGCATCGGATAATAATGCCGGTTTGATATTTGGAAGTTTTCCGTTTTCATCCAGCATATTTGCCTTTGTGCTGACACCAATTAATGTTCCTAATGTATCAAATAAATCTACAAACAGGAAAGAAAATACAATAACGATAAAATTGAAGATGCCCACGGCATGAAAGTCGATTTTGAAACACTGGCCGAACGTTTTGCCAAGTGCAGAGAAATCGGTACTGATAATGCCGGCAGGTAACAGGCTGTAAGCACCAAGTTCCGCATCCGGAGTGTAGATGCCGGTCAGTTCACATATAATACCGAGTCCCCATGTAATCAGGATGCCGTATAAAATGCCGCCTTTTACTTTTTTAATATGGAAAATGGCGGTAATAAGAAGTCCGATGACGGCGAGCAATGCACAGATTCCTTTCGTATGGAAATCTTCTGTAAAGCTGGTAATCGTTACCAGAGTAGAAGCATCTACACTGAGTCCGGCATTCTGCAGACCGATAAATGCGATAAATAAACCGATACCGACAGAAACCCCTTTCTTTAAGGTGAGTGGGATTGCATTAAAGATAGCTTCACGGACATTTGTCAGTGACATGATAATGAATACGATACCTTCCACAAATACGGCAAACAATGCAATCTGCCAGGATAATCCCATACCCTGCACAACCGTGTAAGCCATGTAGGCATTTAATCCCATACCGGCAGACAGTGCAAATGGCAGATTTGCCATAAAAGCCATGCACAGTGTTCCGATAAAAGATGCAATACAGGTTGCAATCAATACGGCATTGCTGTCCATTCCGGTACTGCCAAGTATACTCGGATTGACGGCAAGAATATATGCCATGGTCATAAACGTAGTAATACCGGCGGTAATTTCTGTTTTTACATCGGTATGATGTTCCGTTAGTTTAAAAACTTTTTCTAACATGTTAAAAATAATCCTTTCTAAAAAATAGCATAACACATCTATTATAGCATAATAAGAAAACTTGGCAATAAGTGAATTACTGTCCTTGAAAAAATCCTGTTATACTGATAAATATTGTGGTATGAATGAAAAGGTAATACTTGATAGCTGAATTTGAAAGTGTTATACTGTAAGATATAAAATGTGAAGGAGAAAATGGTTTATGAAGAAGCATCCGCAACATCAGAGGAACTGGCGGCACAGGCAATGGCACTGGAAGCATTGGTAAATAAATTCGATTTAGACGATAAATATAGCGGGTTATAAGACAGATAAATGTATTCAGGAGGAAGAAGAGATGAAACAGTTATATGGAATGAGTCAGAATGGAAATCTTGCAGAGGCTGTGAAAAATATCCGGAATCCGAAATTGCTGATTCTGGCATCGAATCCGGGACAGTTTGAGCAACATGTAAAAGAACTGGAAGAACTTTATCCGCAGGTACCGAGTATTGGTTGCATTGCCATGAGTTATGGTGATAAAATGGTGGAAAACGGGGTAAGTGTTACGGCATTAACAGAACAGGTTGAAGCAGTAACCAATGTAATAGAACATGTATCTACCATGCCGGTAAAATACATTGGAAGACTGGAGAAAGATGTGGCATCAATCCGGGCTGACAGCAAGGACACGGTATGCATTGATTTCTGTACGGGAAATGATGCGTGTGTGTTGACCACAATCTATAGTGTATTTGAGAAAAAGCATATTTCACTGACCGGAGGTACAGGAGCGGACGGAAAAGTGTCCGTGAATGGAAAAATCTATGAAGATGCAGCTGTTTATGCACTGGTAAAAAATCTGGGCGGAAAAATCAAAGTATACAAGGAAAACATCTATGTTCCAATGAAAGGTTACCGGTTTGTTGCTTCAAAGACGGACAAGAGCAAATACATCATCGGGGAATTAAATGGAAAGCCGGCAAAGCAGGTATACACAGACATTTTGAATATATCTGAAAAAGATGTTGTAAACCAGACATTTAAAAATCCGTTGGGAAAGATGAATGGGGATGATATCTATATTATTTCGATTAAAGAAGTTGTGGGAAATGCACTGGCATGCTTCCGGCAGGTGAATGATACGGATGTTCTGACCTTATTGCAGCAGAAAGATTACAGGGATGTGGTTGAGGAAACACTGCAGAAAATACAGCATGACTTTTTAAAAGTGAGTGGTATTTTCTCTATTAATTGCCTCTTCCGTTATCAGCATTTCCAGAAAGACGATTATTTTGATAAATATCTGCAGAGCATGGGAGCATTAGGAATTCATACCGGTATTGTAGGTTATGGTGAGCATTATAATGCACAGTTTGTAAATCAGACTATGAGCTGTGTTGTATTTGAATAATGGAGGTGGAGCTATGTTTGGCAGCAGAAAAAAGGAAAATACAGAAGTAATAGAAAAAGAAGCACCGGATGTGCATCCGTTTGTTCATGTAGCGGACAGTCTGAGAGGATACCAAAGGAAACTGGTGGTCAATGAGGTAGAATCCCTGGACGAACTGCAGAAGATACAGAAGGCATTTGATATTGTGATAGAAGAAAATCAGGAATTGCGGGAGCATATGAGATCCTTTCAGGAAATTTTCGGAACGGTCGGAGAGGCTGCAGGAAGATTTCAGGATGTAAAGGGAGAAATTGCTGCTTCTGTGGAAAATGCACAAAATCAGGTAAATACGTTAAGAGATGGTTCGATGGAGATCCGGGATAGTTTTGAGGAGATTAAAAGTATGTTTTCAAACTTTGAAGTGTCCGTAAAACAGATTCAGGATTGTATGTCACAGATCATCAGTGTTGCGAACCAGACCAATATGCTGGCATTAAATGCTTCGATTGAGGCAGCAAGAGCGGGAGAGCAGGGAAAAGGATTTGCGGTAGTTGCGGATGAGGTAAAAAAGTTAGCCGATGAAATTAAAGCGTTAATTATTACGGTAAATGATAGTGTTAAAGCGATAGAAAGTGATACCGGAAAGTTAAGTTCAAGTATCGAGGAATCTCAGAATGTACTGGGAAGAAGTCTGAGTAATGTAGAACATACCTATGCCATATTTGACCAGATTACGGAAGCAGCAGGAGGTGCAGAATCCGTTGAAAGTCAGATTCGTGAAACAGTAAATACATCGGAACAAAAACTGGAAGAAGTAAAACATTCGTTTGAACTGGAAGAACAACAGTTTCATGATGTGCTGGAACATATTGAACAGGCAAATAAGCTTGGAACAATGAAGAGTTCACTGTTTGAAAATATGGATAATCTTCTCTGTCAGGTAGAACCAATGGCAGAAGATTTAAAAAAAACATTTTAGGCAGTGCCGGAACAAACAGTAAAGGAAGATAAAAAGGTGAAGAAATTAGCAGTTTTTTTTCCGGGAATCGGGTATCATTGTGATAAGCCGTTGCTGTATTACAGCAGGGAACTCGCATGTGAATATGGTTACACACAGTACCGGAATGTAACATACCGGTTCGGCGGTGGAAATATCAAGGGAAATGCGGAGAAAATGCAGGAAGCATTTGAAGATTTGTATCGGCAGGCGGAGCTTCTGTTAGCCGATATTGACTGGAAAGAATATGAGGACATTTTATTTATATCCAAAAGCATCGGAACGGTAATTGCCAGTGCCTATGCCCAAAAACATGGTGTGGACTGCAGACAGATATTGTATACACCATTGGAGCAGACCTATGATTTTTGCCCGCAGAATGCCATTGCGTTTCTCGGGACAAAAGATCCATGGAGTAATATCGATAAAGTGAAGCAGCTTAGCAGAGAACAGGAAGTACCGCTTTCCTTATATGAGGATGCAAATCATTCCCTGGAAATGGCAGATTCCATGAAAAACATTGAGATTTTACAAGAAGTCATGGAAATGACACGAAAATATATCGGCTCACCGGCATAGAATGGGAAATAGAAAAGTGGAAGAGGAAGAACAGAACAATAAGAGGGAAATGAAAGGATTATTTTAATGGAAAATAAAACTTTAGAAAAAAAACTGAGGATATTTGAACAGGCATTTTCAGCAGATACAGGAGGGTGTTACAGCATTAATCTGACCAGAAATGTGATTGAAGGAAAGATGTATCAGATTATTGATAATCAGAAATATTGTATCAATGATGCGATGGGGCTGCCTGAGAATGCACGGTTTACAGAGGTAACGGAAATGTGGGAGAAAGCATTGCCGGCAGAGGAGCGAGAAGGGTATCTCCGGTTTATGAATATGGATCAGCTGATGGAACATTACCGGAAAGGGGAAAAGCATCTCAGTCATACCTACTGGGCAAAAGCCGTGACCGGAAAAGCAGTCTATGTTAAACAGAGCATCATCATGTACGAGGAAGAGGAAACCGGCGATATTCTTGCCATCAGTTATTTTATCGATTTGACGGAACAGAAGGTAGGATCTATGGAACTTGGAACGGAAAGACGTTTTCTGGATGTGATTTGCAGGGATTATACAACCGTACATTATGCAGATCTGAATGAAGATTTTTATGAGCCGTTAAAGATTGCTGCGAATGCCAATGCATCAAGAATATCGCAGATTCAAATCCGGCAAAAGGTTAATTATACAGATAGTGTAAGGTATTATTGTGAGAAATATGTGTCGGATGAATATAAGAAGAGGTTTGCAGCCTTCCTGGATAGAAAATATCTGAGGAAGGAATTGTCACAGGCAGACCGGTTTGTGTTTCGGTATCAGTGTACTCCTAATATGGCAGGTCATCGCTATTTTGAGGTACAGATTATACGGATTAACCAGGAGAAATTTGATGGAAAAGTAATTGTGGCATTTCATCATATTGATGATATTGTCACAAAAGAACAGACCTATCAGTTGGAACTGGAAAAGACGGCTTATCAGGATGCACTGACCGGAATAGGGAACCGTTCTGCATTTACGAAGGAAATGCAGACTTATGGAGAAAATCCGGAAGCGGCATGTATTGTGGCCGATGTAAATAATCTGAAATTATGCAATGACAGATACGGACACAAGGCAGGGGACAAATTTATTGCAGATGCTGCAGACTGTATCTGCCGTGGCTTTGAGAAACTGGGAAAATGTTATCGTATTGGCGGTGATGAATTCTGTGTATTGATCCGAAAAGGAAGAGAGAATACTATTCGTGTGGCAATTGAGAAAGTAAAATGCCTGATTGAAGAAAAAAATGCAGAGAGAGCCATGCCTCTGTCAATTGCCTGTGGATATGCCATCCGTGATAATGAAGAGGAAACCATGGAACAGCTGTTCAATCGGAGTGATGAGATGATGTATGATGTGAAGTACAGAATGAAACAGCAGTTTCCTGTGTATTGTGAGGAAAGAATTAAAAATTATCTGAATGTATTAAATATTCTAGCAAAATCAACCGATGATTATTTGTATATGTGGAGTATCGACAGGAATGAATTCTGGTATTTTGGAGGAGTGGAAAAGGAGTATGCTCTTCAGGATAAAGGAAAGCCGATGTGCAGTGCGGAGGAAGTCGAGTCGGTCGTATATCAGGCTGATTTAAAGATGCTGCACGAGGATCTGGGATTGATTGTAGAAGGAAAAAAGATGGTGCATGACATGAATTACCGCTGGGTAAACAGGCAGGGAGATGTCGTATGGATCAATTGCAGGGGAAAAGTAATCAATGATGACAAAGGAAAGCCATTTGTGATGATTGGAAGAGTATCAGACACTGCATTGAGATATTTGTATCATCCATTAACAAAACTGTTTAACAAGAATAAAATGCTCCTGGACTTGAAAGAGGACTTTATGGAAAGAAACAGGGGATATTTTATGTTTGCCGGAATCGATAATCTGGGAAGTATTAATCTCAGACATGGAAGAAATTATGGGGACGAAGCAATAAAACAATGTGCCCGTGTTTTTGAAGATTATGTAACCCTGAACAATATCTGGCATGTGGAAAATAATTGTTTTGCCATGTATCTTGACGTGGATTCCAGAGAAGAGGTGCAGAAAATATATGAGAAACTGAATAAAAAACTTATGGGATTCTGCACGATTTCTGCGGGGATTGTGCCGAACCGGAAGCAGATGTTCGGGGATGAAAACAATTTGTATGACTGTGCGGAAATCACATATGAAAAGGCAAAAAGTAATGGTATGCATATGATTACATGTTTTTCACAGGAAGACCTGGAACAGAGGATAAAGGAACAGCAGTTTCTGGAAGAAATGCAGGAAAGTGTGGAACATGGATGCAGAGGATTTTACCTTTGCTACCAGCCGCAGATTAAAACCGGAAATTACAATTTGTATGGTGCAGAAGCATTGCTGAGGTATCATTCGGAAATACAGGGAGAAGTATATCCGAATGAATTTATACCACTGTTGGAAAAATCAAAACTGATTAACCAGGTAGGAATGTGGGTATTAGAAACAGCCTTGCAGCAATGCAGACACTGGAGGAAACAGATGCCTGAATTCCGTATCAGTGTAAATTTTTCTGCGGTGCAGTTAAAAGAGCGCAAGGTTGCCCAGGATGTGCTTGATGTGCTGGCAAAAACGGGACTGCCGGGAAATGCACTTACCATAGAAATTACGGAATCTGTACAGCTTCAGGAGTTTCAGTATTATAGTGAGATTTTTAACTGTTGGAGAGAAGCTGGGATAGAATTATCCATCGATGACTTTGGAACAGGTTATGCCAGCATGAGTTATTTAAAGCAGCTTAATGTCAATGAGATAAAGATAGACAGGCTCTTTGTAAAAGGTGTGGAAGAAGCCACATACAATTACAGGCTGATCAGCAATATGATAGAGTTTGCAAAAAGCAACGCGATCCGTATCTGCTGTGAAGGTGTGGAAGATGTAAAAGAACTAACCGTACTTGAAGGACTTGCACCAAATCTGATACAGGGATATCTTTTTTCAAAACCATGCAGACAGGAAGAATTTGAACGTTCCTTTATTGACTGTGATACAGAAGACTACAGGGAGCATGAGGCATTTGTCCAAAAGATATATCATTACAAGGATAAGATGCATGTCATATATTTTAATACCAAGAATATTCTGAGGGAAACAGCCCTGGGACTCTGGATTATCAGAATTAATAAAGAAGAGGGATATTATGAGATGCATGTGGATGAAACCATGGAGCACATCATGTCGGTGGACAGAAAATATACACCCCAGGAATGTTATGACTACTGGTTCAGCAGGATAAAAGACGGATATCAGGAATATGTGGTAAAGAATGTGAATCGTATGATAGAAGCAGATAAAGTAATACAGTTAAGTTATCCCTGGAAACATCCGTCTTTTGGTGAAGTGACAGTGCGGTGCTGCGGTAAGCGGGTGGAAGATTCAGATGGTATGATTACACTGGAAGGATATCACAGAATCACCAGCAATATTGAACAAAATTAACTGTGTTTTTTGTATACATATGTCGGAAAGTGCTGCGAGAGCAGCACTTTTTTTGATGACTTTTGCCGGAAAAAGTAGTATAATATCAGACAGAATTTGTGAAAGGAGAAAGGAATGATATTTTTTGAAGCACATAAGAGGATAGGCATGGAACAGCCATATTATGTAAAAGTGCTGGAAAATGTGAGCTGGGGACTGCATTTTCACAGTGCATATGAGTGTATATCTGTACTGGAAGGCAGTGTGGAATGTGTCATTGGACATGAAAGAAACACTCTGACAAAGGGAGAGGCGGCATTTATCATGCCGGAACAGCTGCATAGCATAGAAACAAAGGAAACTTCCAAAATCCAGGTGCTTGTCTTTCGGCAGGAACTGGCGGAAGATTTTCATGCCGTATACCGGGAGAAAGTGCCGCAGGACGTAAAATTTGTATGTGCAGTGCAGGAATGGGAGAAAGAACCAGAAAATATATATCTGTTAAAAGCACTTTTATACAGGGTATGCGGTAGTCTTGTACAACAGACAGCATTTGTAAAAAGAAAGACCCTGTCACAGGACAGACTGTTATATTCCCTGATTTCGTACATAGAGGAACATTATATGGAAGAATGTTCCCTGAATCAGGTGGCACAAATCTGTAACTGTGATTATTTTTATGCATCAAAGATATTTTCGGAGACAGCAGGCATGGGATTTTTAGAATATGTGAACCGGCTCAGGATTTACAGAGCATGCCATATGCTGCGGGAAACGGATTACAGTGTACTGCGTGTTTCGGAGGAATGTGGATTTCAGTCACTTAGGAGCTTTAACCGTAATTTTACCAAATATGTAAAGTGTAAACCGACACAGTACCGCAGGGAAAACAAATTAGTTTAAAAGGGCAATTCCAAGATTCAGATATCCAGCGAAAGTAACCCATATGAGATAGGGAAAGAGATAATGGACCACCAGAAATTATATTTTTACGAAATTAGTCGATACCAACCTGTATCCCCCCTTTTCTTTCAGATGGCTGGATAATCACGGAAACACGATCGCCGCCGTTCCATTCAAAGTAATAGGATTCGCCGGAAGCCTGGCCAATCAGGTTTTTCCAGGAAAGGTCGGTACGGATGGCAGGGTCGCATGCCCCGTCCGGACTCATCCAGCAGACCACGGCATCCGGATCGACGCAGATGGTCTCATGATTCTGGATATTGCTTAATGCAATCGGATTTCCGCCTGCAAGGACGGCAACATAAGAATTCATTCCGCGTGCAGTCAGGGTGGAGGTGGCAAGACCTTTCTGGGAGAGAATACCACAGCCGATAAAGCGGACTTTATAATCACAGTCGCTGGTGAAGGCGAGGATATTTTCGGATTCCAGAGAAATGGTTTCGCCCGGAGCCAGCTTATAGACAACTACATGCTGTCCCAAATTAGCATAATAAGTGACACTATCCCCATTCATGGTAACTTTCATCAGTGGAAGATTCTCACCGGTTACACGGCGGACCAGAGAACCGAGAGCTGCCTGTGCAAAATTATTCTGCGGCCCTAACAGAACCTTTTCAAATTTATAGTTTTTTCCGTTTGTACTGTTTCCAGCAATAAAAGCACCAGCTTTGGTAAACAATACATCATTTCCTTTGCAGGTAACTTTTAGTGTCAGTTCGTTTACTGTTTCAAATGTTATCATATCGTTCTCCTTATAGTACGCGGACTCCGTATAATTCACAGAGTCCCTTTAAATCTTTTGCAACACCATCTCCAATGGCATGAAATTTCCAGCTTCCCTTATATTTGTATAATTCTCCGATCATCATGGATATGACATTGGAATAATACTGATCCATGCGGTAGCTGACCAGTTCCTGACCGGAGGAAGAATCCATAATCCGGATGCAGGCATCTTTGACCATGGAAAAATTTAGATGATTCTGTAATGCTTCATGAATGGTCAGGACAAATACGATCTTTTCCACTGCAGGATTCAGACGGGAAAAATGAACCGCGATCTTTTCCCTGTCCCACGGATCCTTTATCTGTGAAAAAAGAACGGAGTGATCCGGACTCTGCGGCTGACCGTAAAAAACGAACCAGTCATCGCCTGGAACTTTTCCCTGCCTGGATAATAAGAATGCTGAGACATCAATATCACAGACAGAATTCTTCACATTCCATCCGAGACGGACATCCAGCCCTTCCGCAGAGAAAGATGAAAGAGGTATTTTCTGACCTTTCGCAACCGGATTCAGAAGCGAGGGAACAGTCCGTATATCCACAACAGATGTATAAGACGGATTTGCAGGGCTGTTATACAATGCAGCAGAATTTGACGAATTCCTGGTATTTAAGGATTCGATGGTGGAAGAGGTCAGGCTTCCCTGAATGACTGCATTAAGATTGTGAATGGAAGCAGAAGTAAAAGCTGCTTTTGCGTTATTCTGAATCATAAAAGTATTCTCCTTTGGGCAATTTCTGTGCCTCACATACGATGGATTTTACATCCGTAGAGATGAGGGCATTTCCGTCTATTATCGCATTCCCGGAGGCATCCGGTACGGTAATGTTTCTGGAAGTGTAGTTTTTGAGGAAAGAGGTGTTTTCTGCAACCTGCTCCGGAGTAAGTGTCAGTGAGAAATTTTGTCAAATACCGCATAACTGGAAATACTGTTCTGGAATTCGCCTTCCGTACTTCCCAGTGCATAGGAGAGATAATTTCCAGAAGAATCTGCGGCACGCACCTGAACCACATTAGAACTTCAATAAAAGCACTGATAAATCTATAATAATATTGTATAATAACTTACACTTATAGTCAAATACAAAATATTGATTGAAATATTTCGGTTTGACTTTGTGATAGAGATATGATATATTAAAAAAGTATAAACTTGCGGAAACACGATTTTTATTTTGGAAAAAAGCGATATAATAAAAGGTTTGGTTGAAAGATGGAAGAAAAAATACACCGGGCAAAGAAAAGAATATGGAATGATATCTGCAGCCTGAAATATTGTATTATTCTGCTGGCAGTTTATGCAGTGGCGACACAGCTGGCTTTTGGAACTGTCTGTCCGATGGTGATCTTTTGCGGACTGCCCTGTCCGGGATGTGGACTTACAAGGGCAGTGTGCTCCATTTTGCTGGGAGATCTGAAAAGTGCTGTGGAATATAATCTGACGGCATTTTTATGGCTCCCGTTTCTACTGTTATTATTATGGGAAAGATATCTGACCGCAAAAAAGATCTTCAGCCGCCAGAGGGTAATGATTTTTGTTGCACTGGTTACGGTGGTATATTATCTTTACAGAATGAAGATGTTCTTTCCGGGAGAGCCTCCTTTGGTTTATCAGCCGGAAAATATCATGGCATGGATTTTGCAGGTAAATACATAAATTACAGGTATCAGGCATAATTGTGTACTTAGGTAATTGCGAAACACTTAAATTTTTGTAAATGCATATGCAAACGAAACATTACACGAAGGCACGCTCCCGCTACATTCGGCTGGTAGCGGTACTAAGATGCTAAAATACAGCATCTAAGTGCCGACCGCCTCATAGTACCTTCTTAGTAATTGTTTGATTTGCATATACAATAAAGATAAATTATGAGTTTCGCAATTAACTAATTGTGTACTGATAAGAAGGAGGAAGTGCAATGTTTTGTGCAAATTGTGGTACAGAAAATGGTAATGGAGAAAAATATTGCAAAAACTGTGGTGCGGTTCTGGATCCGGTGAGCGGACAGCCGGGCGGCAGTAACCCGAATACGGGATATAACGGAAACACGCAGTACCAGTATAACGGAAATCAGCAGCCATATTATACGTATAATAGTAATCAGTTTAATGAGAACAATGTTCCGGCTGAATATCAGCCAATCAGTATGTGGGGATATTTTGGATACGAATTGTTATTCTCGATTCCATGTATCGGTCTGATTTTACTTCTGGTATTTTCTTTTGGCGGAACGAAAAATAAGAACCTTCAGAATTTTGCGAGATCTTATTTCTGCCTGCTGATTGTAATCGCTGTTATAATATTGATTTTCGGTTCGGCGATAGCTGGCAGCTTTGCATTTATGGGAAATGGATCATTTATTTAAGATTAAGGGAAACTTCTGTTATCGTGGCAGGTAACAGAAGTTTTTTATATTCGCAACAGGAGGAAAAATGGATAAAACAGGCATAGAATATCTGCTGGCAATTAATCTGGTCACATTTCTTACATTTGCACTGGATAAATGGAAGGCAGTACATAATAAATGGAGGATAAGGGAAAGTGTGTTGTTTTTGTTGGTATTTATGGGAGGAGCGGCAGGAGCAGTCGCAGGAATGTACCTGTGTCATCATAAAACAAAGAAAAGCCGTTTTAAATACGGGATTCCAGCGATTCTGATTCTTGAAACGGCAGTCATTATTTTTCTGCATTTCAGATAAAATGATTGACAAAGATAATGGGGATTTGATAGAATAATGTAAGAATTTATAAAACATAGACATAAAGGAACGTGGGAGAGATGAATATACTTATTGTTGAAGATGATGACAATATTGCGAATGTTGTGAGTGAGATTCTGCAGGCGAGGGAGTTTGAAACGGTTCTCTGCGATACCGGAAGTCAGGCGGTTGAACTGATCAAAAATAATATGTATGACCTGATTCTGCTGGATGTGATGCTTCCGGGACTGGATGGATTCCAAGTTATGCAGAAGATAGCATACCGTAGAATACCAGTTATATTTATGACGGCGAGACAGGATATCAAAGACCGGCTGTACGGATTTGAACTCGGAGCAGAGGATTATATCACAAAGCCGTTTAATATTATGGAACTTCTGGCAAGAATAGAAGTGGTGCTTCGCAGGAATAATAAACTGGATGACCAGTATCAGTATGACAATGTGCATATTGATGCAAAGACACATTGTATTAATATGAATGGGGAAGAATTACTTCTGAGACCGAAGGAGTATGAACTGGCACTGTATCTTGTGAAAAACCAGGGAATGGTATTAAGCAGGGAAATGCTGATGCATGCCATATGGGGAGATGAATACGGGGAAGAAAGCAGAACACTGGATAATCATATTCTGCATTTGAGAAAAAAACTGGGCTGGGAAGAGAAACTGATTACCATCCCGAGAATTGGATATCGTCTGGAAAAACTATAAAGAAAGGCTAAGCTGCAGAATCAGGATACAGCTTAGCTTCTTTTGTTTTGAAAATTCAGTGTTTTTCAGAAAATGCAAAAAAGTTTTTGATTTCTTCATACACCAGAGTATGCCCATGTTCATTGAGAATCTCATGCCGCATATTCGGATAGACATGGGACGTAATGTTCTGGAATCCTGCAGACTGCAATACCTGGACAGAATCAATGCGGCCTTTTTTTCCACCGGTACACGGATCATCATTTCCGCTGATCAGCAGAAATGGAAGATTTGCACTGATATTCTGGTAAAGACCGGGATTATGCATCAGAATCACCAGACGGTATAAATCATGAAATGCCGAAGTTGTAAAGCCGATTCCACAGAGCGGATCGGAAAGATACTGCTCTATGGTATCGGGATTTGCACAGATCCAGTCCACATCGGTGCGTGGATGGGCTATTTTCCGGTTAAAGCTTCCGACACTCAGATACTGTAAAAGTTTTGATTTGTACTTTGGACCGTGAATTGCAGACAGAACCGAAGACAGGAAAATGCCGGCATATGCACCATACTGGAAATTAGGATATCCCGACAGTACCACTTTATCATAATCCGCTGAGTGCTTTTGCAATACAACACGGCTGATAATTGTTCCCATGGAGTGGGCAAAGAGATACACGGGTTTGTCCGGATAGTGTTTTCTGATATCATTCCGTACAATCATTACGTCCTGAAGCAGGATCTGATATCCATTCTTCTCACTGAAAAATCCAAGGTTTTCCTTTGGTACGGAACTGCCGTGACCGCATAAATCAGCGGTAATCACCGTATAGCCGCAGGAATTTAAAAATAACGAAAAATCCTCATAGCGTTCCTTATGCTCTTCCATGCCGTGGACAACCTGCACGATAGCACGAGGCTGTTCCACCGCATATTCACAGAGCGACAGGGTATGTTCCTTATGAGTGCGAGATGACAGAGTAAATGTTTTCATAAAAAAATCCTTTCGCGTCAATGATACATTAGTTAATTGCGAAACTCATAATTTATCTTTATTGTATATGCAAATTAAACAATTGCTAAGAAGGTACTATGAGGCGGTCGGCACTTAGATGCTGTATTTTAGCATCTTAGTACCGCTACCAGCCGAATGTAGCGAGAGCGTGCCTTCGTGTAATGTTTCATTTGCATATGCATTTACAAAAATTTAAGTGTTTCGCAATTACCTAAAATGATACATTTATTTTATCATCACTTTCTCTTTTGTGCAACGGTAAAAAGGTCAGCGATGCAGATAGATAGCACAGTCTCCTTTGGTGGAAACATATCCGATTTCACGTGCAACTTCAAGGCTGGATTGCAATTCATTAAGAAGGGCAGCCGCATCATCCTGGGAAACGGCGATTAGAAGTCCGCCGGAGGTCTGAGGATCGTAAAGGATATCTTCCAGAGCCAGGGGAATTCCGTTTTCAACCGTAACATGTGACTGGGCAAATTCACGGTTGCGGTATGCTCCGGCAGGAATAAAGCCCATCTCCGCCATTTCAAAGGCTTCCGGGTGATATGGAATTGCAGAAGTGTTCAAATGAAGACTGACATCGCTTCCGAGTGCCATTTCACACCCGTGTCCCAGAAGGGAAAATCCAGTTACATCGGTACAGCTGTGGATATTGTATTTTACCATGATATCCCGTGCCGTTTTATTTAAAAATGTCATCTGGGCATAGATCCGTTTTTCTACATCGGAAGAAATCATACCTGCTTTTGCGGCAGTGGTAAGAATCCCGATACCGAGCGGCTTTGTAAGAATCAGGACATCCCCCTCACGGGCAGTAGAATTGCGGATGACTTTATCCGGATGGACAAAGCCGGTTACGGACAGTCCGTATTTTGGCTCGGTATCATGTATGGTATGACCGCCGGTAATCAGAACACCGGCTTCATAGGCCTTCTCGTAACCACCGCGAAGTATTTCATGAATTGTCTCTTTTGTCATGGAATTCTCTATTGTCATGACATTCATGGCAAGTTTTGGTTCGCCGCCCATGGCATAGATATCACTGATTGCATTGCAGGCGGCAATCTGTCCGAAAAGGTTCGGATCATCCGCAATCGGAGGAAAAAAATCAATCGTCTGTATGATTGCGGTATCATCATTGATTTTATATACCGCTGCATCATCACTTTTGTCGAATCCAACCAGAAGCCGCTCATCCTTCTGAACCGGAAGATCCTGCAGAAGCCTTGACAGTGTGCCTGCCCCCACCTTTGCACCACAGCCAGCACAGCTCGCAAGTTTGGTTAATTTAATATCTTCACTCAAAATAAAACTCCTTTCGCTAGAAATTATTTGGGGAAAATTAACTGGTATTCTTTTTGAGTCTTCCCATTTTTTTCAACCTCATCCAGGGCAAAGATCTGTTCTATTTCATCCGTTACGGATGAATCTGATAAAACATTCTCCGCAAGTCTGTCGGAACCAACGCAGGTTCCGCAGGAAGAACTGAGATTCCGCGGAACCGGCATTAGTTTTGCCTTTATCTGGTATTCGTCGCATTTCTTTTTGTACCTCATTGCACCATAATGGGAAAAAAAGGTAGTAATAAAATCATGTCCGTTGTCTGCCATTAGTTTCCCCCGTTTTTGCGGATGAAAAGATGGAAGTCTTCTCCTTCTTCTTTACATTCCGTATCATAGCCGTTATGACCGGCATATCTGGTAAGATTTTCCACGGATACGCGGTTATCAACAAGGATTTCATAGGAATCCTCTTTTGTGAACATTGCTTTTCTGAGCATCATTACAGGTTCCGGGCAGGAATAACCTCTTGCATCAATCATAATAAAACCTCCTAAGCTTCTTTTTTTCCAAATGTATTTGCAGCAGCGATACAAAGCAGTACGACAAGTCCGATGACCACGGCTGCTTTTCCCGCTGGTGTAGGACCGGCAGCAGAAGATGCCAGACCAAAGTTATGTGCAAATGCAGCACCGGTCAGAAGTCCGAGCCATGTAACGGCAGAATCTGTATTTCCTTCTCCTGCAAGGATGAGCTGACGGAACGGGCATCCTCCTAAGAGGGAAGAACCGAGACCGGCAAGCACCATGCCTAAGAAGTTCCATAATCCGTCCGTGTGTGCGATCGGCTGATTTGCAAATCCCGGATGGAAGAATCCGAGGACTATATTTCCGATGAGAGCTGCTACAAGGATGCATACAAATCCGATGATCAGACGGGAATCTTTAAAGAGAATCAGATCACGGATTCCGCCTGCCATGCAGAGTCTTGTTACCTGACCGATGATTCCGGCAGCAATTCCGAATACAAGGGATAAGATGATAGGGGCATGCAAAGCACCCGGTCCGCCGCCTGCTTCCGTAAAGAGCAGAAGTGTCGGAAAACCAACCAGAAGAATCAGGAATACAACCTGGAGCACTGGGAAGATAATACCTTCGGAAGAACTCTGACGATAAGTTCTCTTTAAGCTGTAGCCGCGTGTCAGGAAAAATACACCGCAGCCGATTCCGCAGGCGAAGCCTGCCAGTCCGAAGAGTGCATTGAAATCTCCGCCTGCCAGACGTAAAAGCATACGGAATGGACAGCCGAGAAACATCAGGCATCCGATCATGACGAAAAATCCCATGATAAAACGTGTGAAAGGAGAAGAACCGCCTTTTGCGGAAAATTCCTTACGTCCAATGGAAATAAGGAAAGCACCGAGTACAACACCGATGATTTCCGGACGAAGATACTCAACAGCAGCTGCACGGTGCAGTCCCAAAGCACCGGCACTGTCCCTGATAAAGCAGGCGATGCAGAAACCCATGTTGGCAGGATTGCCAAAGTAGGAAAGAGCCACGGCGATCATACCTAATAAAGCACCGCCGATGGCAATGGTAATTTGTTCTTTTTTTGTGTCCATAATAAACCTCATTTCATAATTTTTTTGAAGTATGCGTACTTCAGAAACCGTAATCATTGTATCATATTTATTCCGGAAGATTTATAATAATATAGAAAAAAGAAATAATATATATTGAAAAAATCTATAAATAATAGTAAGATATACCATGTTAAATTCGTAATGAACCAGAACGCACAGCAACAGGAGCGGATAAAGTGAAAGAGAGCATTTATTTTGATCATGCAGCAACATCGTTTCCCAAGCCGGTACGGGTAATGGAGAAGATGTGTGAATATATGAAGAATGTCGGCTGCAATGTCGGCAGGGGAGGATACGCAGGTGCATATTCGGCGGAGGAAACCGTGTATGAAACGAGGGAAAAGCTGAAAGAACTTTTTCATGCAAAGAGCAGTAAGAATGTGGTGTTTACCCCGAATATCACAACCAGTCTTAATATGGTGCTGAAGGGACTGTTAAAGCCGGGGAACAGGGTGCTTGTCAGCTCCGTGGAACACAATGCGGTTATGCGGCCGCTGCACCAGTTGGAAAAGTCCGGGGTGATTGTGGAGAAAATTGCGGCAGACACAGAGGGAACCATGGATATGGACGATTTTCTGCGGAAGGTGGAAACACAGCCGGATGCGGTTGTAATAAGCCATGCGTCCAATGTGTGCGGAACGATCCAGCCGATCGGACAGATCGGTGCAGAGTGCAGAAAAAGAAAGATCCCATTTGTTCTGGATACTGCTGCCACGGCGGGAAGCATGGAGATTGACATACAGAAGGATGGGATAGATATTCTGTGTTTTACTGGGCACAAGGGATTGATGGGACCGCAAGGGACGGGCGGTTTTATTCTGGAAGAGGATATGGCGGAAAGAATCGAGCCTGTGATAAGCGGGGGAACGGGAAGTATCTCACATACTCTTGATATGCCGGACTTTCTGCCGGACCGTTTTGAGGCAGGGACGCTGAACCTGCCGGGAATCTATGGGCTTTCTGCAGCACTTGATTATCTCAGGCAGGAAGGAATGGAACGGATCGGCGGACGGGAACTGGATTTGACGGAGCAATTTCTGGAAAGCATAAAAAACAGTGTAATATTAAGAGAAAATATGGAAATAATAGGAAGAAAGGACAGAAATAACCGGACTTCCACCGTATCATTGTATACAGAAAAAATGGACATGGCACAGATTGCATTTCTGCTGGATGACCGGTATGGCATAGCAGTCCGACCGGGGCTTCACTGTGCACCGCTGGCACATCGGTCACTGGGAACTTATCCGGCGGGAACACTCCGGTTTTCTTTCGGTTATTACAACCGTGCGGAAGAAATAGAACTGGCGGTCCGGGCAATGGAGGAAATCATAACAAATGGAATTTAGACAGCTGGAAGCATTTGCGGCAATAGCAAAATATAAGAGTTTTTCTAAGGCTGCAAATGCACTTTATCTTACACAGCCGACAATTAGTGCACATCTGGGCAGCCTTGAGCGGGAACTGCAGAAGAAGCTGGTGTCAAGAACAACAAAAACCATACAGCTTACACAGGACGGAGAAAAATTTTTAAAATATGTAAATCGTATTCTGGAATTAAAAGAGGCGGCGGTACAGGAACTGGCAGGAGAGGAAAAAGAGATTATTTCGCTGGGAGCATCAACGATTCCGTCCGGATATCTTCTTCCGGGACTGCTGTCGGAGTTCCGCAGGCAGCATCCGGGCGTTTTCTTTCAGATTCGTCAGGGGGACAGCTGTGAAATCGAAGAAAAAGTAACAGATGGGACGGTTGAACTGGGACTGGTTGGCAGCTCCTGCGATTTGCCGGAATGTATCTGTACAAAATTTTGTTCGGATTCCATGGTCATTGCCATGCCATGTACTTCTTATTATATGAATCTGAAAAGACAGGCGGAGCAGACAGGCGATATCCGGATGTTTTTTTCCGAACCGTTTATCATGCGTGAAATCGGCTCCGGAACAAGAAAAGCGGCGGGAGAATTTTTGGAAAAAATGGGAATCCGGGAGGAAAATCTGAATGTTGCGGCAAGAATCAATGATATCGAATCAATAAAGCGGATGATTGCAATGGGCATGGGTATTTCCATGATGTCCGGATATGCAGTGGAAGATATGGTAAACAGCGGACAGCTGATTACTTATCCTCTGGACACACAGATACACAGAAAGTTTTATCTGCTGTACCGGAAAAAGAGGGAAAAAAAACCGGTGGTGGACAGCTTTATCCGTTTTGTAATGGATTTTTATAAGGATGCAGGAAATGAAAGATAATTTTGGAAGAGAAATAGATTATATGCGTATTTCGCTGACACAGGACTGTAATCTGCACTGTGCTTACTGCAGGCCGGTACAGGAAAAGAACAGCGGAAGATTTCTGGATGCCGGGGATGTGGAAAAAATCAGCAGGACTGCCGTTACACTGGGAATCACGAGGTTTCGCATTACCGGAGGAGAACCGCTTCTGCATCCGGAGTGTGGAAAGATTCTGAAAGGTCTGAAAGCATTGCCGCAGACAGAATATGTTGGAATTACAACAAATGGAATTCTGCTGAAACAAAGGCTTGGAGAAATCTGCGAAGCCGGGACGGACAGTGTAAATATCAGCCTGGATACCATGAACCGGGAGAAATATCAAAGAATTACCAGAAAGGACTGTCTGGATACGGTTATTTCCGGGATAGATAAAGCATACCATGCAGGATTGCAGGTCAAGGTAAACTGTGTTCCGGGCAGTGATTTTACAATGGAAGATTTAAGCGGATTTTTAGATCTGATCCGGGAACATAAAATGGCAGTACGTTTTATTGAATATATGCCAATGGCAGGGCAGGATTACCGTGGATTACCCATTTCGGAAATAAAGCAGATGTTAGAAAAAAGAAAGATATCCCTGCAGAAAACAGAGGAACAGATGGGAAGCGGGCCTGCCGTTTATTATAAGGCAGCCGGATATCGGGGCAGGATAGGATTTATCGAACCTCTTCATGGAAAATTCTGCAGGTATTGCAACCGGATCCGGGTTACGGGCGATGCCGGACTGCAGACCTGTCTGTTTTACGGAGAGCAGATAGATTTAAAAGCGGCACTGAATCAGGAAAAATGGGAAGAGGCATTGCGGCAGACGATTAGGGAAGCCGTGTGGAATAAGCAGGCAGAACACCATTTTGAAAAGGAAGCAGGCTGCTGTGAAATGAACAGGATAGGAGGTTAATCATGGAATTTTCACATTTTGATAAACAGGGTAATGCCGTCATGGTGGATGTGACGGCAAAGGACGATACACAGAGAACGGCGAGAGCAACCGGGACGATTGTCGTAAGTCAGGAAGTATATGAAAAGGTAAAAGAAGGAAGCATGGCAAAGGGAGATGTCCTGAATGTGGCAAGAACCGCAGGAATTATGGCGGCGAAGAACACATTCCAGTTAATACCGATGTGCCATCTGCTGATGCTGACCGGCTGTGGCATTGAATTTACCATGCAGGAAGAGAAACAGAGGTACAGCATATCCGGAATCTGTACGGTGCGGACCACCGGAAAGACAGGAGTCGAGATGGAGGCACTGACCGGAATTATGACAGCATTGCTTACCATTTATGATATGTGTAAAGCTGTAGATAAATCCATGAAAATTGAAAATGTTCATTTAATAGAGAAAACTGGTGGAAAGAGTGGTGAATATCATTGGAAGGAATCATAAGGGCAATCTGTACCAGCGAAAAGCGGGGGACGGAAAAGAAACAGACGGAAATGGCAGAATTTGTAAAAAATTATGGAATCTCAGGTGATGCACATGCTGGGAACTGGCACAGACAGGTAAGCCTGCTGTCCTATGAGAAAACGGAAGAATTTAACCGGAAAGGGGCAGATGTAAAAGCCGGGGACTTCGGGGAAAATCTTCTGGTAGAAGGGATTGATTTCCGGAAGCTTCCAGTCGGAACGATTTTAAAATCCGGAGAGGTCTGCTTAAAGATTACCCAGATTGGAAAGGAGTGCCATAACCACTGTAGAATCTATCAGCGCATGGGAGAATGTATCATGCCGGAACAGGGCGTGTTTGCAGAAGTAATACAGGGCGGAATGGTTCATGTGGGAGATGGAATGACAGTACAGCTTCCGGGGACGGACCGGGCATTGACGGCGGCGGTGCTGACATTAAGCGATAAGGCATCACGGGGAGAACGGGTGGATGAAAGCGGCCCTGCGGCAGTGAAAATATTAAAGGATTACGGCTATGATATCATCGAAACACTGATTCTTCCCGATGAACAGGATCAGATAGAACGGGAGCTTATCCGGTTAAGCGATGACAGACAGGCGGATTTGATTATCACGACAGGCGGAACCGGATTTGCAAAGAGAGATCGCACTCCGGAAGCAACACTTGCGGTCGCAGAGCGGATAGCACCTGGGATTGCCGAGGCAATGCGCATGGAATCCATGAAGATTACCGGACGGGCGATGTTATCAAGGGCAGTGAGTGTGATTCGCGGGAATACACTCATTGTAAATCTGCCCGGCAGTGTTAAGGCAGTAGAGGAAAATCTTGGATTTGTGATTCCACAGCTGGAGCATGGCATCCGGATTTTAAACGGAACGGCAAAGGAGTGTGGAAGAAGATGAACGGAATCGACTGGTCTCCGGTCTGGATTTCCATGAAAGTGGCGGGAATTACGATGCTGATTACGTTTTTCCTGGGGCTTGGTGCCGCATGGTTTGTCTGCAGAAGAAAGAAAGAGATAAGTAAGGCGGTATGGGACGGCATATTTACCATGCCGCTGGTGCTTCCGCCCACGGTCGTTGGCTTCGTACTGCTTTACTTATTCGGGGTAAATGGCCCGGCAGGGAAATTTTTCCTGCAGTTTTTCGGGGTAAAGATCGCATTTTCCCAGACGGCAGCCGTACTTGCGGCAGTGGTCATCTCATTCCCGCTCATGTACCGTTCCGCACGAGGTGCGATAGAACAGGTAGAGCCGAATCTTCTGCGTGCCGGACGGACACTGGGAATGACGGAATGGCAGATTTTTTATACGATACATATTCCAAATGCACTGCCGGGAATTATTTCCGGAGGAATTTTAGCTTTTGCAAGGGCATTGGGAGAATTCGGTGCAACTGCCATGATCGCGGGAAATATTCCGGGGAAAACAAGAACACTGCCGCTTGCGGTATATTCGGAAACGGCGGCAGGAAATATGGAAATGGCAGGAAGATATGCCGTGGTTATTCTGGTTATCTGCTTTGGGATTGTGATAGGGATGAATCTGTATCTTGCAGCAAAAAAGAAACGGACAGGACATTAGTAAAGAGAAATTTAAGATGAAGAAGAGATTTATATTACCAGTTGTATTATTAACAATGGCAGTGATTGCAGGATGTGCATCACAGAAAGAAACAAAGACAGCTCAGGAGCAGAGCAGCGAAAAACAGGAAACCATCATGGTTGCTGCAGCAGCGAGTCTGGAGAAATGTTTTACACAGGATTTGATTCCGATGTTTGAAAAGGAGCATGGAAATGTGAAGGTAGAGGGAACTTACGACAGTTCGGGAAAACTCCAGACACAGATTGAGGCAGGACTGGATGCGGATATTTTCTTTTCCGCAGCAGAAAAGCAGATGAATGCACTGGTGGAAGAAGACTATATTGCAGAGGGCGATGTGGTAAATCTTCTTAAGAACGGACTGGTGCTGATTACCGGAAAAGACAGCCAGACAAGTGTAACCGGTTTTGAAGATATTACAAAATCCGGGACGATTGCAGTGGGAGATCCTGCCAGTGTTCCGGCAGGACAGTATGCCAGGGAAGCATTTGAAAGCATTGGAATCTGGGATGAGGTGTCAAAGAAGGCAAGTCTTGGGACAAATGTAACGGAAGTACTAAACTGGGTTGCGGCACAGAGTGCAGAAACCGGTGTTGTATATGCAACGGACGCAGCGAGCAATGAAAATGTAGAGGTTATTGCAACGGCGAAAGAGGAATGGCTTGAAACTCCTGTCATTTATCCGGTTGCGACTTTGAAGGCATCGGAAGATAAGGAAAGTGTAAAAGAGTTTATGGCATTTCTTCAGACACCGGAAGCAAAAGCGGTGTTTGAGGAATACGGATTCACCTGGAATAATTAGGAGGCAGAATGAAGTTAATCGATACGGCGGATGCGGCTGGACAGGTGCTGTGTCACGATATTACGCAGATTATCAGAGGAAAAACAAAAGATGCGAGATTCCGCAAGGGACATATTGTAACGGAAGAGGACATACCGGTTCTGTTATCACTTGGAAAAGATCATCTGTATGTCTGGGAAAAGGATGAAACAAAGCTGCATGAAAATGAAGCGGCGCAGGTTCTTTCCCGGATATGCCGGAATCAGTGGATGGCAGAATCCGAAATAAAAGAAGGAAAGATAGAGCTGTCCGCAGAATGTGACGGACTCTTTCTGGTCAACAGCGAAAAATTAAAGGCGGTCAATCGCCTGGGCGAGATGATGATCGCCACAAGGCATGGAAGAACCGCCGTCCGGAAAGGGGATAAACTTGCCGGCATGAGAGTAATCCCACTGGTAATCGATAGGAAGAAGATGGAAGAGGCGGAGCAGGCGGCAGGTGAAGCACCGATTCTGGAGCTGCGCCCCTTTGTGAAGAAGAAAGCAGTGATTCTGACAACCGGAAACGAGGTTTACTATGGAAGAATACAGGATACCTTTACACCGGTGGTCGAAGAAAAACTGGCAGTATATGGTACGGAACTGGCAGGACATACCGTACTGCCGGACGATCCGGACAGACTGACCCGGGAAATACACCGGGCTGTGAAAGAGCTTGGGGCGGAGCTTGTCATCTGTACCGGCGGAATGAGTGTGGATCCGGATGATAAAACCCCGCTTGCCATCCGCAATACAGGAGCAGACGTTATTTCCTACGGTGCACCGATATTGCCGGGAGCCATGTTTTTACTGGCCTATTATGAAAACGCAGGCAGAAGGATTCCGGTACTTGGTCTGCCGGGCTGTGTCATGTATGCAAAGAGAACAATCTTTGATCTGGTACTGCCAATGCTCATGGCAGATGTCGAGATAAATGCAGGACAACTTGCGGATTACGGCGAGGGCGGACTATGCCTGAGCTGTGAGGTATGCACATATCCGAACTGCGGTTTCGGAAAGTAAGGAGATTTGTATGAAGAAAAGAAATCTGGTCGTAGTGCGCGGCGGCGGTGATATTGCCACAGGTACGATCTATAAACTGGTAAAATGCGGATTTGCGGTGCTGGTCCTTGAGATAGAAAATCCATCTGCAATCCGGCGCAATGTGGCGTTCTGTGAGGCTGTTTACGAGGGAAAAATGCAGGTTGAGGATATGAACTGCTACCGGGCGGAGAATCTGAATCAGGCGAAAGAGATTATGCGGACAGGAAGTCCGGCACTGCTCATTGATCCGTCCGGGGAATGCATCCGGCAGCTTAAGGAGATGAGCGACGGGGAGTGGAATTACATCGCCCTTGTCGATGCGATCCTTGCAAAGAAAAATCTCGGAACGAGGAAGGATATGGCAGAACTGACCGTAGCACTCGGGCCGGGGTTTACGGCAGGACAGGATGTGGATATCGTTATCGAAACCATGCGCGGACACCGGCTTGGCAGGATCATCCGGGAAGGTCATGCAATGGAAAATACCGGTGTGCCGGGAGTGATTGCAGGCTACGGAAAAGAGCGCGTGATTCATGCACCGGCAGCGGGAATCTTAAGAAATGTAAAGAAGATTACGGATCTGACAGAGCAGGGCGAACTTATGGCATATATTGAGCAGGAGAATGGTGAAAAATGTGAAGTCAGGGCAACGATTCCGGGGCTGATCCGCGGACTGATCCGGGACGGTTATCCGGTTACGGAAGGGTTTAAGATTGCGGATATCGATCCGCGCAAAGAGGAATACAATAACTGTTTTACCATATCTGACAAGGCGCGATGTATCGCAGGCGGAGTGGTGGAAGCCATTATGTCATATTACACAGGAGGAAATCATCATGCATAAGCCACTCATTATTTCAGTTGTCGGAGCAGGGGGAAAGACCACCCATATTCACAGACTTGCGGAGAAATATTTAAAGCAGGGAAAAAAAGTTCTGGTAATTACCACTACACATATGTATCTTGAGAAAGATACCATTCTGGAATTGGAAAATGACATGGAAACATCCGTGGGACGCATGAAAGATGCTCTGGCGCAGGGCTTCTGTATGGCGGGAAGTCCGTGTGAAGAGGAAAGAAAGATGGGACCGTTATCAGATCATGTGACAGAGCAGATTTTGCCGGCAGCGGACGTTGTGCTGGTGGAAGCGGACGGTGCAAAGCACCGGCTGATTAAATATCCGGACAGTACTGAGCCGGTGATTTATCCGGGAAGCAGTGAGATACACATTGTTATGGGAATGGCAGCAGCAGGAAAGAAATGCAGGGATGTGGCACATCGGACAGAAAAAGTCATGCAGTGCCTTGGCATAAAAGAGGATACGGTGATCCGGGAAGAAGATATCCGGACACTTGTGCGATATGGATATCAGGAACCATTATCCAGCCGTTATCCGGATGCGGTGATCCGCTTTGTTCCTGGGGTATGCGAAAATCTCTGGCAGCGTGTCATGGGAGAATGTATCCGGGAGAATGTGGATTTCTCCATTGTCCGCCCGGAATGGTTTTACACCCGCCCGCATCTGTTTATCTGCGGCTGCGGCCATGTAGCCGGAAAAGTGGCTGTGATGGGGCAGTTCCTGGATTTTCAGGTCACTGTGATGGATGACAGGGAAGAATTTGCCAACAAAAAGCTCTTCCCAAAAGATTGTGAGGTAATCTGCGATTCCTTTGAAAATCTTACGCATTATCTGGAAGAGTGTAAGGGAGAAAGCACCTATTACGTCGTCGTTACCAGAGGACATAAGGCGGACAGACAGTGCGTGGAGCAGATTCTTAAGCAGAATTATGCCTATCTTGGCATGATAGGAAGTAAAATCAAAGTGGCAAAAACACTGGAGATTTTAAGAAATGAGGGTTATACCGGGGAACAGACGGATAGTATCCATGCCCCGATCGGATTAAAAATTGGTTCACAGACACCGGAGGAAATCGCCGTAAGCATTGCGGCGGAAATCATTCAGGAAAAAAATGCAAAACAGATCAGCAGTATGTCGGCAGAACTTTCCACGGTCCGGGAAACTGGCGTATTATGCATGATTACGGAAAAATACGGCTCTGCCCCGCGTGGAATCGGAAGCGGTATGTTTGTATACCGGGAAGCTGGCAGGGAAAAAATCATCGGAAGTGTCGGAGGCGGCAGTGTGGAGCATGCGGCGATCGCACAGGCACTGGAGCTGTATGATCAGGGCGAAGCTGCCGTTATTACAGAGAAGGAATACAATCTCTCCGATCGGGAAGGCGGCGAGCTTGGCATGATTTGCGGCGGCGGTGTAAAGATAGTCTTTTTTCCAATTTGTTCTTGACAATTATCGACATATTGATTAGTATTTATCATGTGATGAAATTTTGAAAGGATAGCTGTCATAAGGACAGACGAAAGAAAAATGAGCGAGAATAAGAAAGAAGGTTCTATTTATGAACTGGATGGAAGAGTAAAATTATCAAAAGCACTTCCATTGGGAATCCAGCATGTGTTGGCGATGTTTCTGGGAAATATTACTCCGCTGCTGATTGTATGCGGTGCATTGGAGATGGATTCGTCATCGAAAACCATGCTGATACAGAATTCCATGTTTATTGCAGGAATTGCAACACTGATACAGCTTTATCCAATCTGGAAGATTGGTTCCGGGCTTCCGGTTGTTATGGGAACGAGTTCCGGATTCATCGGAACAGCAAAGGTTATCGGACTTGCAAGCGGATATGGAGCGATCCTGGGAGCATCCATGATTGGTGCATTGATCGAGATGGTGCTTGGCTTCTTTATTAAGCCGTTACGGAAAATATTTGCACCGGTTGTAACCAGTCTGGTTGTGTTATCCATCGGTTTGTCACTGCTTCCGGTGGGAATCAAATATCTCGGCGGCGGAGAAACGAATTCACTCGGATTCGGCCATTGGAAACATTTACTGGTAGGATTTCTGGTAATTGTTGTCATTGTTGTATTAAAGCAGTTCCAGGGAAGCTTTTTAAGCGTTTCCTCTATATTAATCGGTATTATTGTGGGATATATTGCGGCGATTTTTCTCGGCATGGTTGATTTTACCCAGGTAAAAGAAGCTGCATGGTTTGCCATTCCGAGACCGGTGATGCTGATCGACGGCATTGGAATTAAATTCGTGCCAAGTGCAATCATTGCGATGGCGATTATGTTTATTGCGACCGCCGTGGAGACAATCGGCGATACTTCCGCTATTGTAAACGGCGGACTGGACAGGGAGCCGACCAATGAGGAATTATCCGGTTCCGTAATTGCAGACGGTTTTGGCAGTCTGATTGCGGCAGTATTCGGGGTACTTCCGAATACATCCTTCAGTCAGAACGTGGGACTTGTAGCAGTAACAAAGGTAGTAAACCGCTTTACCATTATGACCGGTGCGGTATTCCTTGTTGCGATGGGATTCCTGCCAAAGCTGAGTGCGTTATTTACAGTTATGCCGCAGTCCGTACTGGGCGGAGCAGCAGTTATTATGTTTGCCATGATCATTGTAAGTGGCCTGACCTCCTTACAGAGACTCGATCTGAATGGAAGAAACGGACTGATTATAGCACTTGCACTCGGACTGGGTGTCGGAATCGGAAATGTTCCGACCGTACTGGATCAGATGCCGCAGTGGGTAGGAGATATCTTCGCACAGAACGGTATCATTATGACATTTGTAATAGCAACTGTTTTAAATCTTGTGCTTCCGAAGGATAAAGAGGAAAAGGGAGCAGAATAGAAGGATAATGTCAAAAACTCATATTGCTGTATGGGCTTTTGGCATTTTTTTAGGAATAGTTGATTGCGAAACTTAGAAATGTTTATAAATGTATATGCAAATGAGACAATTACATGAAGGCACGCTCTCGCTACATTCGGCTGGTAGCGGTACTAAGATGCGAAAAGACCGCATCAAGTACCGACCGCCTCATAGTACCTTCTTAGTAATTGTTCGATTTGCATATACAATAGATATATATTATGAGTTTCGCAATTAACAATTTTAAGAAATCAGAAAGGTGGAAGAAGATGTTTTCATTTCAGCAGTATGTACTGGCGGAGAGTGTGGATCAGGCATATGAATTGAATCAGAAGAAGAATAATATTGTGCTGGGTGGAACCGGCTGGTTAAAGACGGGCAGGAAGAGTTATGGAACGGCGATTGATTTATCGGGACTGGGACTGGATACAATTACAGAGAATGAGGAAGAGTTTTCGATTGGCTGTATGGTCACATTGAGACAGATTGAGACACATGAGGGACTGAATCAGTATTTTAATCATGCCTGCCAGGAGGCGGTACGACATATTGTCGGCATACAGTTTCGTAATCTGGCAACGGTGGGCGGAAGTATATATGGAAGATTCGGCTTTTCTGATGTTCTGACCTGTTTTCTTGCCATGGACAGTTATGTGGAACTGTTTTCTGGAGGAATTGTTCCGCTTCGTGAATTTGCACAGATGGAATATGACAGGGATATTCTGATTCGTCTGATTGTGAAGAAAGATGGCAGAAGGACGGCTTATCAGTCGTTCCGTCTGCAATCAACGGATTTTCCTGTTGTTGCCGTGTGTGCGGCAGAACTGGCGGATGGAAGCCAGGTGGCGGCTGTCGGTGCAAGACCGGCGAGAGCCGTATTAAGGGAGCTGGAAAACGGAACATGGAAAGAGCCGGTTGTATTTGGAAGCAATATGAGAGCGGGACGGGAATACCGCAGTTTTCTGGCAGACACCCTGTTAAACCGTGCATTGGAAGAAATCAGAAATGGCACAGAGCCGGATAAGGAGGAGAGATGAAGATTCAGTTTTCATTAAACGGAAAAAAGATCACGGATGAGATTGCCGTGGATATGCCGCTGTTGGAATATCTCAGGGAAAAAGGCTGTTACAGTGTAAAAAGAGGATGTGAAACTTCAAATTGTGGTCTCTGTACGGTTCTGATGGATGGAAAGCCAGTTTTATCCTGTACGACACTTGCAGTCAGGGCGAATGGAAAAGAGATTTTCACACTGGAAGGACTGCAGAAGGAAGCTGAGGAGTTTGGTTCATTTCTTGCCGATCAGGGTGCGGATCAGTGTGGATTCTGTAATCCGGGATTTATTGTAAATGTGATTGCCATGACAAAGGAATTACAGCAGCCGGATGAGCAGGAGATAAAGGAATATCTGGAAGGAAATTTATGCAGATGTACCGGATATCAGGGACATTTAAGGGCGGTACAGTCATACCTGCAGGCAAAACAGGCGGAAGGAGGTAGTCATGAGGAATCATTTTGTAAATAAGGCGATCAGAAAAAAAGATGCGATGGCACTGGTTACGGGAAAACCGGTATATACGGATGACATTGCACCAAAGGACTGTCTGATCTGTAAAGTGCTTAGAAGTCCTATTGCACATGGTATTATAGAAGAGATTAATACAAAGATTGCTGAAAAAGTGCCGGGGATCACCTGTATTCTTACCTATAAAGATACACCGGGCAAACGATTTACCATGGCAGGTCAGACATTTCCGGAGCCAAGTCCGTATGACAGGCTGATTCTGGATCAGAGGGTGCGTTATGTGGGTGATGCGGTTGCCATTGTGGCAGGTGAGGATGAAAAGGCGGTCAATAAAGCGATGAAACTGATAAAGGTAAAATATCAGAAATTGCCGGCGATTCTGGATTTTCGCAAATCGAAGGATAATGAGATTCTGATTCATCCGGAGGAGAACTGGAAATCGCTCTGTCCCGTGGGTGCGGATAACCGGAGAAATCTGTGTGCAAGTGCATCGGAAACACACGGAGATGTGGAAGGAATCCTTGCGGAGTGTGATTATGTGGTGGAGCATACCTATCACACAAAGGCAAACCAGCAGGCGATGATGGAAACCTTTCGGACTTACAGTTATATGGATGCTTTCGGAAGATTGAATGTTGTGTCCTCGACGCAGATTCCGTTCCATGTAAGAAGAATTCTTTCCAATGCCCTTGATATTCCGAAATCACGGATTCGCGTGGTAAAGCCGAGAATAGGAGGCGGATTTGGGGCAAAACAGACGGTAGTGACCGAAGTTTATCCGGCACTTGTAACCATGAAAACAGGAAAGCCGGCAAAGATTGTATACACAAGAGAAGAATCACAGATCGCTTCTTCCCCGCGCCACGAGATGGAAGTAACCGTCAGACTGGGAGCGGACAAAACAGGAAAAATACGGGCAATCTCGGTGCATACCCTTTCCAATTCCGGTGCGTTCGGGGAGCATGGACCGACGACGGTAGGTCTGTCCGGACATAAATCCATTCCGTTATACAGCGGAGCGGAAGCCTTCCATTTCTCCTATGACGTAGTGTATTCCAATGTCTGCAGTGCAGGGGCATACCGCGGATATGGCGCGACACAGGGATTGTTCGCACTGGAATCGGCGGTCAATGAACTGGCGGCGAAGCTGGATATGGATCCGGTAAAATTACGTGAATTAAACATGGTCAGGGAAGGAATGAAGATGCCGGCATATTATGGAGAAACGGCAAACAGCTGTGCATTGGACCGGTGCCTGGCAAGAGCGAAGGAAATGATCGGATGGGATGAGAAATATCCGTGTAAAGACATGGGAAACGGCAAAGTAAGAAGTGTAGGAGTAGCCATGGCAATGCAGGGTTCCGGTATTTCAAACTGTGATGTCGGTTCGGTTACGTTAAAGGTCAATGATGATGGATTCTACAGCCTTATGGTAGGCTGTACCGATATGGGGACCGGCTGTGATACCATTCTTGCCCAGATGGCGGCTGACTGCCTGGACTGTGATGTCGAAAATATCATTGTATCGGGAGTTGATACGGATGTATCTCCGTATGACTGTGGATCGTATGCATCCAGTACAACCTATATTACCGGTATGGCAGTGGTTAAGACGGCGGAAGAACTGAGGAAAAAGATCTGCAGAAACGGGGCAGAGATTCTGGGAGTGCCGGAAGAGGACGCTGAATTTGACGGACAGAGGGTATTTGTTCCGGGCGGACCGGAGGTTTCCCTGAAAGATATTGCAAATAAGGCAATGTGTAATAATACGCACGAGCTGGAAGTGACAAAACAGCATTCCTCTCCGGTTTCACCGCCTCCGTTTATGGTAGGAATGGTAGAGATTGAACTGGACAAAGTAACCGGAAAATATGATATTATCGACTATGTTGCCGTGGTGGACTGCGGTACGGTGATCAATCCAAATCTTGCCAGGGTACAGACAGAAGGCGGCCTGGTACAGGGAATCGGAATGGCAATGTATGAAGATGTAATCTACGGCAGTGATGGAAAGAATTATACTTCTTCATTTATGCAGTATAAGATTCCAACCAGACTTGACATGGGAAATCTCAGGGTGGAATTTGAGAGCAGTTACGAACCGACCGGACCATTCGGGGCAAAATCCATAGGCGAAATCGTCATAAATACACCGAGTCCGGCGATCGCACATGCGGTATATAATGCGACGCATGTATGGATTCGTGAACTTCCGGTTACACCGGAGAAGATATGGAAGGGTATGCATGAGCAGTAATATTATCCTTCTGGCAGCAGGAAACGGCACAAGATTTGGCGGTGATAAGATGCTGTTTCTGCTGCATGACAGACCAATGTACAGATACATGACAGATAATGCAATTAAAATAAAACAAAATTGTAATAATATAAATCAGGTTATTCTGGTGTCCCGTTATGAGGAAATAAAGCAGGCAATAGCCGGATCCGGTATCGATTATGTGGATAACCCTCATCCGGAATATGGAATTTCCCATTCCATAAGACTGGGACTGGAACACGCAGGAAAGGCAGATTACAATATATTTGCAGTTTGTGATCAGCCCGCACTGACCTATGAAACCTTTGCCGGTTTTATTACAGGTCTGGAAAAAAGCGGGTGCCTGACCGGTGCGGTCGGTTGGAAGGGGCAGCTCTATAATCCATGCGGCTTTCAAGAGAGCCTGAGGGAAGAACTGCTCAGCCTTCAGGGCGACTGCGGCGGAAAAAGAATATTAAAGAAGCATATGGATTCTCTGTTTATATGGCAGGCAGAATCAGAGAAGGAAATTATTGACATGGATGTGAGAGAGGAAAGGATATGAGTCAGACGGAAAAGAAAGGAAAGGCGGCGGCATTATGCCCGATCGTGGTTTTCCTTGTGTTATATGTCGGGAGCGGTATTTATTATCAGTATGTAAAAGGGGAAAATCAGGGATTTTATATCATGTCCGTAGTAGTGGCATTTACCATTGCACTAGTCGTTGCATTGCTGCAGAACCGGAAACTGTCATTTCAGGAAAAATTAAAAGTCATGTCGCAGGGAGTCGGCGATGAAAATATCGTAGCCATGATACTGATCTTTCTGTTTGCCGGAGTGTTCAGCAGTATGGCACAGGCGGCGGGTGGTTCGGAGAGTACGGCATATCTCCTGCTCGATATTTTACCGGCCAATCAGCTGGCAATCGGTTTCTTCCTGATTTCCTGTATTATATCGATGGCGATGGGAACTTCCTGCGGAACGATTTCAGTATTAGTTCCGATTGCAGCTGCGACGGCACAGGCGGCAGATTTGAATCTGGCCGTTCTTCTCGGAGCAATTATCGGCGGCGCAATGTTTGGTGATAATATGTCCTTCATTTCCGATACAACGATTGCGGCAACGAGAACGCAGGGCTGCGATATGCGGGATAAATTCAGGGAGAACTTCGCCATTGCCTGTCCGGCAGCGGTCATTACCGTGATTATTCTGTTTTTCCGTGGTGGTGGCGGCGGTCAGGTAGAGAATCTTAGTTATAATATCTGGCAGGCACTTCCGTATTTCGCAGTGCTTGCACTTGCACTTCTGGGACTGAACGTATTACTGGTTCTCGGCTGCGGGATTTTGCTGTTTACCCTGGTAGGATTTCTTACCGTACCGGGATTTACCGTATCACTGGTGTTCTCCAGCATGGGACAGGGAGCATCCGGAATGTATGAAACCATCATCGTTGCGGTACTGGTGTCGGCACTTGGGGCATTGATGAAGGCCTACGGCGGCTTTGATTATATTCTCTATATTATAAGGAAATATTTCCGGGGAAGAAATGGCGGACAGCTTGGTATCGCCGTTTTATCCTCCGCCATGGATATTGCGACGGCAAATAATACGGTAGCGATCGTTATGGCGGCACCGATTGCCCGGGAAATCAGCCAGGAATATGACATATCGCCAAAGAAAACCGCATCCCTGATGGATATTTTCTGCTGCATCTGGCAGGGAATCATCCCATACGGAGCGCAGATGCTGATTGCACTCGGACTGGTAGCAGAATATGAAATATCGGCATTTGATATTATTCCAAATATCCAGTATGTATTCTTACTGCTTATCTGTGCCCTGTTTTCCATATTTGTAAAAGAGAAAAAATAAGTTAAAAAAGCAGTCTCTGTCTGGTATTTCCCCAGACAGAAGCTGCTTTCTTATCTTTTATCTTAAATTAACTGCGGAATACGATTTCCCCTGTTGAAGCATCCATCGATTCGACAATGGCAAGTGATTCCAGATGGATGCCCTGTTTACGGATCAGGTCACCCCCCTGCTGGAATCCCTTCTCAACAGCAATGCCCACACCGGCAATGCTAGCACCGGCATCCGTAATCAGCTTGATCAGCCCGTTTACGGCACATCCATTTGCAAGGAAGTCATCAATAATCAGTACATTGTCATTTTCATTTAAAAACTTCTTTGACACGATAACATCATAAACTCTCTTCTTGGTAAAGGATTCTACCTTGGAAGAATATACCTCTCCGTCAATATTGACACTCTGGGCTTTCTTTGCAAAAACAACCGGTACATGGAAATGCTGTGCAACAATACAGGCAATACCGATCCCAGATGCTTCAATCGTCAGAATCTTTGTAATATTCTGACCGGCAAACAGACGCTTCCATTCTTCGCCCATCTGACCAAATAATTCCACATCCATCTGATGATTCAGAAAGCTGTCTACTTTTAATACGTTTCCTTCTTTCACGATTCCGTCACGTCGGATTCTGTCTTCTAATAACTTCATTTGTAACCTCCATAGTATTGTGAGTAAACTTATACATCATTATAGCTGAAAATGAAAAAAAAGAAAAGATATAAAAACTGGTTTTTTTCACAAAAAAAACGTTAATTTATAAAAAACTATAGTGCAAAAATATGGTAAATCATGGTATACTATACTTATGCAGTGTAAACAAATATCAAGAGGAGGTTTTTTGTTATGAGCAACAAATGGGAAGTCTGGACAAACAAAAGAACAGAAGAAATAGGAGACTTATTTGGATTATTTTTTGAAGATATTAACCATGCGGCGGACGGCGGTCTGTATGGTGAACTGATTCAGAACCGTTCCTTTGAGTTTTCCGAGGTTGATAATAAGGAATATCATGCACTGACCGGATGGGAAAAGGTGACTGGCAGTGGAATTATAAGTCTGAATATCGAGCAGGATGAGCCGGTTCATTTCAGTAATCCGCATTATCTTGCGATGGAGATTAAGAAGCCGGGAAAAGATCTTGGTATCCGCAATCTTGGATTTGGAAGCGGTATTCCAATCAGAGAAGGGGCATCCTATCGTTTTTCCTGTTATGCAAAGAGAACCGAAGATTTTGATCGCTGTATCTGGGTGTCATTAAGAAGTGAGGACGGTGTTGTTTATGAGAAACAGTCCGTAAAGCTGAATCGTGACTGGAACAGGTATGAGTTCTATTTTATGCCGGAAGTAACAGATGACAGTGCAAAGTTATACATTACGGCAGAAGGAACCGGAACAGTTTGTCTTGACCTGGTTTCCCTGTTCCCGACCGATACCTTCCATAACAGAAAAAATGGTATGAGAAAAGATATCGCAGAGCTTCTTGCGGAAATGAAGCCTAAGTTCATGCGTTTTCCGGGCGGCTGTCTGGTGCATGACGGTTCCCTGAATTCAGAGGACAGGGATTCCATGTACCGCTGGAAAAATACACTGGGAGGTCTGGAGGGAAGACCGGCAAGAAGAAATAACTGGGGCTACAATCAGACACTGGGACTCGGATATTATGAATACTTCTGTTTCTGCGAGGACATCGGAGCAAAACCCGTACCGGTGCTTCCGGGAGGATACGATCCGCATCATCAGAGAATCACACCGATGGAAGAAATGCAGGAATGGATCGATGATGCACTCGACCTGATTGAATTTGCAAATGGCAGCCACAGCAGCGGCTGGGGAAAGATAAGAGCGGCAATGGGACACAGAGAGCCATTCCATCTTGAATATATTGCGATCGGAAATGAGGAAGTTGGAGAAGCCTTCTTTGAGAGATATCCATTATTCCACAAAGCCATAAAAGAAAAATATCCGGATATTAAGATTATCAATACGGCAAGTCCGTTCGCGGCAGGCGGGGAATACGAAAGAGGCTGGAAATCAGCGAGGGAAAATCATTCGGATTTAATTGATGAGCATTATTATATGTCACCGGAATGGTTTATTGCAAACCAGCACCGTTATGATAACATGGGCAAGGACGATCCGAAGGTATTCCTCGGGGAGTATGCAACATGGGGAAATACCTGGTATAATGCATTGATTGAGGCATCCTATATGACCGGACTGGAGAGAAATGCCGGAAATGTAGCGATGGCATGTTATGCGCCGATGTTATGTAATGTCGATTATGTAAACTGGAAACCGGATATGATCTGGTTTAATAACCATCAGGCATTTGGAACACCGAATTATTATGTGCAGAGTATGTTTATGAAATATCAGGGTGACAGCCTGCTTGAGAACAGGATCGAGTTCGAGGATGAAATCCGTGATCTGATGCCGGAGAAATCCTGTCTGTCCGGTGAGATTGCACTGGAGTGGCGTGATGCAGACGTGGAATATACGGATATTGTTATTACCGATAATGAAACCGGTGAAGAAATCAGACCGGCAGACGTATGTGTCAATGCAGAGAATAGAAATGTTACATTGACGGATATGAAGTCCGGAAAATACACCATCCGCATGAAAGCAAAAGAAGTAAGCGGAACAAAGGGATTTTTCATTGAATTTAATAAGAAAGATCAGAAAAACAGAATGTTCTGGGAGCTGGGTGCATGGCAGAATCTTGACATGGCAGTAGCAGAAGATATCAATGGAAGAGGTTCGTGTCTGGCACAGTATACCTTTTCCGTAGAGCAGGGCAGAACCTACGAACTGGAGCTTCAGGTAGACGGCAGAAGCATTAAGACCTTCGTCGATGGAAAACAGTATCATGATGTATATCTGAAACCGGTGCTGGAGGAACCGTTATATACTTCAGCAAGTGCAAAGAATGACGGAAGCATTATTCTTAAGATTGTCAATATCTCAGATTCCGTAAAAGAACTGGATATCCATCTTCATGGAATGGGTGGAAAGACTAATATGGGACGTATGATCCGTATGTCAGGATATCAGCTTGATGATGAGAATACATTTGAAGAACCGGAAAAGGTAACACCGAATGTTACAGGTATTATTTCAGAAGCAGGAGATGTTATGCTGGGTGTACCGGCACATTCCGTAAGCATCATCGTGATTAACAAAGAAGAAAGCTATACCGTACCGGCATAATTCAGTAAATTCAATATAGCAAAAAAAAGGGCAGGCATTACCTGCCCTTTTGTCATGAGCTGATATGACAGGTTTTCATCCAGTAATTAATCTGAAGCAGATAGGCCGTCATCTGCGGACCTGCCATCAGCTGACCGTACCATGGCCTGCCATAATCAGACGGTGTCTGGAGAAATGCAAATACCTTATTTTTATCGATAATGGAATGGATCGGTTCATTTGGCGAATTCATAATGTCAACCAGCCTTGATTTAAGCAGGGCTTCATATGCCGGATCGTAAGTCTTTGGATAAGGGCTTTTTTTCCGGAAGAGAACTTCCTCTGGAAGAAGAGTTTTTCCGGCTGAAACCAGAAGGCTTTTGGCAACACCGTTATTACATTTCATATGCCACGGGATATTGTATACATATTCTACAATGCGGTGGTCGGCAAACGGAACTCTGGCTTCCAGACCGGAATACATACTGGTGCGATCCATGCGGTTTAAGAGTGTCATCATGAACCATTGCAGATTAAGCCAGGATAGTTCACGCCGTCTGGCTTCTTTCGGATCTTCGCCGGCAAGGGCAGGAGTCTTTGATACTGACTCGTGGTATGCCCGGTCAGCATAGGCCATGACATCTGTTTCTGCGGCAAAATCGTCCCGGAGAAGGCAGGTTCTGGCATTTTTGTCATGACTCCACGGAAAACTGTCTTTGTTAAACATTTCTTCTTTATGAAACCACGGATATCCGCCGAAGATTTCATCCGCACATTCCCCGGTCAGTGTAACCTTCTGGTGTTTCGCAACTTCGCTGCAGAAATACAGGAGGGAGGATTCCACATCAGCCATACATGGCAGGTCGTGGGCATCCACGGCTTTATAGAGATAATCTGCCTGGATTTCATTGTTACATTCCAGAATGGTGTGATGGCTTCCTATGTGTCCGGACATCAGGACGGCAAAGGGGCGATCCTGTGATGACTGGAAGGCATTCGCCTTAAAATTTTTATCATTATTCACAAAATCAAAGGAGTAAGTATTCAGTGTTTTTCCCTGCTTTTTTAATTCCCCCGCACAGATGGCGGAGACAAGACTTGAATCCAGTCCGCCGGATAAAAAGGTACAGATGGGGATATCAGAAACCATCTGACGTTTTACACTGTCATAGACAAGGAAACTTACTTTTTCCTCCGTTTCTTCCAGGGAGTCCGTATGCTCTGCGGCGGTTAATTTCCAATATGCCTGTATGCTCCGCCTGCGTTCCCTGGCAAGCAGGAAATGTCCGGGAAGAAGTTCATGGATGCCGTGAAATACACCATTTCCGGGGGTGTGTGCCGGACCGGTGCCGAAGATTTCTCCCCAGGTGTCTTTGTCTGCCGAAGGTTTGAAGCCATAGGCAAATAATGCCTTCTGCTCGGAAGCAAAGATAAGCTGCCCATCTGATTCGCAGTAAAACAGAGGTTTGACTCCGAGGCGGTCGCGCACCAGAAGCAGTGCATCTGCCCTGAAATCATAAATGGCGAATGCAAAGATGCCGTTCAGTTTTGCGAGAAAGGCAGTGCCTTCGGCAAGGTAGCCGTTCAGAATGATTTCCGTATCACTCGAAGTATTCCAGGTTATCCGGTATTTCCGGAGATAAATTTTCAGTTCTTTTCCGTTATAGATCTCACCATTATAAGAAATAATGGCTGTTTTGTAAGAAAAAGATTTTTTCATTGGCTGCCTGCCGCCCGCCAGATCAATGATGGACAGTCGTGTATGGGCAAGCCCCGCATGAGCCGACAGAAATAAATCATTATTATCCGGACCGCGGTGCAGAAGACTGTTTTTCATATGATCCAGGCGGTGCAGATATTCCTCTGATCTGGTATAATCAAAACCGGTCTGATAGAATCCTGCGATTCCGCACATATGAGTCACCTGACTTTCTTATAAAATATGGCTTTTAATTACAGGCTGAAGCTGTTTGTATTCAAATGCCAGTTCTATGGTATCAGAAAGAAGCTCTACATGAGCAATCATGGAGTTTGGCTTCGTCCTGTAATTATCCTGCCCGAAAGGTACAAAATAAATGTTTTTGGTATTAAGAAGTATACCTATATTTTTCAGATTCATTCCCAGTGCATCATTGGTTGATAAAGAAATGACAAGCGGTTTATTGTTCCGCAGGTGTGATTTTGCAGCCATTAATACGGGAGTATCAGAGATACCGTTTGCCAGTTTTGACAGGGTATTTCCGGTACATGGTGCAATGACAAGGATATCAAGCATGGATTTCGGACCGATCGGTTCTGCATCCGGTATGGTCAGAATCGGTTCTTTTCCGGTTAAATCCCTGGCAAGTTGAAGAAAGTCATCATGTGTGCCAAAACGACTGTCCGTACTTGCGGCATTAAAGGAAAAGATAGGAATCAGATTTGCTCCGGTATCTTTTAACTGCCGGATAGCTTCAAATGTCTTTTTGTATGTGCAATAGGAACCGGTCATGGCGATGCCGATATTTTTTCCTTCAAAAGAATGTTTCATAGATGGCGTCCTTTCTTATAATAAAATCAGAATTGTTTCAGAAGGGGAAGAACTGCGTCAGCAATGGCTTCACCTGCAGGCTTCGGTGCTGTTTTTCCGGGGATGCCGGGACAGGAGATAAGCTTCAGGGAGAGACCGCGGCACATATCCTCATCAAATCCGCCCGGTCTGGAAGCGACTTCAAACAGTACACAGTCCTTTTTCAGATGGCGCAGAAAACAGGATTTGAATACAGGGGAAGGAATCGTATTAATAATCAGATCAAAGTCCGCATGCACAAATGGCCAGGAACGGATGTCATAAAATGGGAAACCTGCATTTTCAGCGACTTTTTGTCGATCGGGATCTTTATCAAAGATAGAAATTGCCGCTGATAACGCGGACAGTTTTGCGGCAATTTGTTCCCCGCAGTGGCCATATCCGGCAATTAAGATCCGGGATCCTGAGATGGAACAGTCCGTATTCCGGATAATGTAAGAGAGAAGTCCCTCTGCAGTCAGCGTGGAATTTGTATTCAGAAAATCAGAGTCTTTCATATAATCTTTCAGCAGTGTGCGGGATTTTACGCTATTTGAAAAATGTTTTGGAAATCCACCACCGGCAATAAAGGCAGGCAGATGTTTTAAGTCCGAAAGTTCGCTGATGGAAACGGAATTTGCCCGATCGGACAGGTTCAGGTGTATGCCGTCTCTGGTAAAAGGTGCAGGACAAATCAGAAGATCCGCTCCTTTCACGGCTTCCGGCAGCCCGCTGCAGAAAAGAATACTGTCATGGTAACAGGTCAGAAGTCCGGTCTGCTGCTCCGGAGAAATATTTAAACCGTAACATTTGATTAGAACGGGCTGACATATCCGGCTGAAATAAGTGAACAGCCGGAGAAGCATATAATATTGGCGGGAATCGCCTCCGACTGTGGAAATACACAGAGACATATAAAGCCTCCTTATTACGTTCATACGATAGTATATGCTTCCGGGAAGAAAGTGTGAATATGCTTGCATTTGCGGATATAAGCGGGTATAATAAAGCAGCATGGAAAGGAAGAAAAATTATGAGCAAGGTACAGGGAACATGCGAGATGTGCATGTATTATGAATATGATGAAGATTACGAATGTTATACCTGCCAGATGAATCTGGATGAGGACGAGATGGCAAGATTTATGATGAACCAGGTATCACATTGCCCTTATTTCCGGTTTGGAGATGAATATATGATAGTAAGGAAGCAGATGTAGGATATGGGATGCAGATTATGTCCGAGAGATTGTAATGTGGACAGGAAAACAGGGGATGGTTACTGTGGCATGACGGAGCATATTATGGCGGCACGAGCGGCTCTTCACATGTGGGAAGAACCGGTCATATCAGGGAAAAACGGAAGCGGGGCGGTCTTTTTTTCAGGCTGTCCGCTTCGCTGCGTGTTCTGCCAGAACCACAATATTGCAATCGGAAAATCAGGAAAAGAGATTAGCATGGAACGGCTGGTGGAAATCTTTTTTGAACTGGAAGAAAAAGGTGCAAATAATATTAATCTTGTGACACCGACGCATTTCGTGCCACAGATCCGGGAAGCCATCATAAGGGCAAAAAAGCAGGGCTTCCGGCTGCCGTTTGTCTATAATACGGGAAGCTATGAGAAGGTGGAAACCCTGAAAAGTCTGGAGGGCTTAATAGATATTTATCTTCCGGATATGAAATATTATTCTGCAGAGCTGGCAAATCGTTATGCAAAGGCACCGGATTATTTTGAAGTGGCGGCAGCAGCGGTACAGGAAATGTTCCGTCAGACAGGGACACCGCAGTTTTACCGGGAAGGGAATCTTTCGGAGAATGTGGAATACACTGGGGAGGAAGAGGATGTTCTCATGCGGAAAGGATTGATTTTAAGGCATCTGATTCTTCCGGGAAATACAGAAGATTCCAAAAAAGTTCTGGATTATGCCTGGCATACCTATGGAAATCATATTTATTTCAGCATTATGAACCAGTATACACCGGTGGGAGAGCAGAGGTTTGAAGAATTGAGAAGAACTGTCACGGAAGAAGAATATGAGTCAGTCATTGATTATGCACTGGAGCTTGGTGTGGAAAAAGGGTTTATACAGGAAGGGGGAACGGCAGAAGAAAGCTTTATTCCTGAATTTAATAATGAAGGTGTTTCATGAGGAGGCATCATCCGGTGGTATACCGGGTGGTGTTTTTTGTTGAAATTAATGAGTTTATCATCGTCGCATAGGTTATACGCATAAAGAACTCCTAAAATGGCTCTTGAGTATGATTATAACGAAAAAAATGGATGTGACAAGCAGTATGCTTACCGTTCGGTAAAAAAAACGACCGTTCGCGCAGGAGGGGTAGACAGGAAAATTGGAATCTGTTATGATAAAAACGTAAAGCAAATATATAGAATGTGCTTTTTGGTGGGGAGAAATAAACGTGTCTAAAGGATTGAAAAAGTATCGAAGGAAGAGGAAAGTTATAAATAAGAGTAAGATTGGGTAATGAAGATTTGATAAGGGTAAAAGGAGGTGAGCCTGTGAGAAAAAGAAAATGTTTTCGTGCAAGGGACAAAAGAAAAGGAAAAATCCTTAGATTATTTTGAGCAGCCAAACTCTGAATACATAAGAATGTATAGATATAATCTAAGGATAGATTTAGTGTAACATAGAGATAAAAAAAGGTCAAGAAAGACAATGAGGTAAATAGATGAAGAAAAAAGTCAGTAATTTTATAAAGACAGCTGTCGTTGGAAGTATGTTAGCATTATCAATGGGCTGTATTGCATTTGCAAGCGGAAGTCATAGTGGAAGCAATATTTATATAACAAGAAATGGTGGATTTTATAATAGTGGAAAAGTGTCATTCACAGCAAATTCAAACCATAAAGAATCAGTAGAATATAATAAAATCGAGACAGCAGGATATAGCAGGGTTAGTATAAAAAAGAATATTTTAGGTGTTTATCAGTATATAGATTATACAGATATTAATGTTACCAGTGGTTCGGTTGGTGTTACATATACAGTGGATTGGGGAAAAATATCACAAAGTGCAGGTTATTATTTTTTCCAGAATTATGATACCGCACAGCATTATGTAAAGAATTATATTGATAGATGGTCATAACATAGTTAGGAAATAGCTTATCTCTCATCAGCTTTTGCTGATGAGAGATGTTTACAAATGAGGAGGTGTATAAATGAAGAAATGGCTGCAAAAAAGAAGCTTTATGGTAACAATCGCATTTGTCATAATATTAATTGGAATTGTAGTATGGTTTTTAATTGGGACAAAGACATTCGGATATTATTTTCATGGTGCAAAGATTAAAAATGTTGAGTATATTGAAGTGCGGATTGACGGAGGAGAGGAAGATGATATTTATAAGAATCAATATAAAATAGAAGATAGTAAAAATATAGAAACAATTATGAAATATTTGAAAAAGACAAAGTACAGACCGGCTTATGAAATAAATAATGTGAATAATATAGAAGACAGAAGATTATATCTTGAAATTCACGGGGACAGTGAAAGATATTTTATATGGGATGGCAGTATTATCATGAAAAACCAGGCAGATATTTCATGCGGAGTATATTGTGCCGGAATGGGCGTAAACAATATAGCCACCCTTACAGGTGGAACATGTAGAATAAATGCAGACAGTGTGCTTGAACTGCGAAGTATGATAACAGAAATGCTATCAGAGGAAATTCGGACAATTACCATGCAGGATATCGATGAACTGGTGCAGGAAAAGGAAAGTGAATGGGTAGAATATGAAAAATATTATTATACGGACAGACAGGATCTGGTAAAAAACGGAGCGGTATCTAATAATTGTGCGGATTTTAGCATAGAAGGCACACAGGATATTTTAAGGGTGTGGTATCGTTATGCCGGATGGCAGGAAAATGGAAAAGATACTGTATTATACCGGGATGTGCAGAAAGTGCAGAAGATAACCGGTGATGGAGAAGAAACACTCTATGAATTAGAATCGCCGCAGATGGAGGTGGAGGATTGATATGAGTTTTGCCGATTACATAAAAAGTGCATGGAAAAATGAAAAATCAGGCGGCGGAAGAGGAAAGTCGCTTACGATATTAATCTTTCTCGGATTATATCTGTTCCTGACAATGAATTCAATCACGGATTCGGTAGGAAAAGCAGTAGATCGGGTAATTGATATTCCGGCGGGACGGACATTGATCGCAAATGATAATAATAAAGGGGAAATTTATGAAAAAATGCGGGAGGAAATGAAGGAAGAAAACAGAATAGAAGAGGTATATCGTTATGTGAGCGGACAAAGCATACAGGTAAGTGATATTCGTGAGGGAGCAATGGTGTATCTGACCGCACAGACATACCCGCAGGCTATGCAGGAGTATCTGTGTGATGGAGAAAAACCAGAGGAAGGAGAAATTCTTCTGCCTAAATATATGTATGGTTTTAATGATGAGCAATATCTGGATGGAGGTAAATTTGTCGGAAAAACAGTAACGGTAAGGGTAACGGACTATAATGAGAAGGAAACGGAATTTTCTTTTCTGGTGTCCGGGACTTATGATAATGTCTATGCTGTAACAGGAAACGATACGGTATTTCTTGCACAGGAAGATGCGATAAAGATCATGGAGACAGCAGGAGAGGGAAAGAAAAGTAAGATGCTGCAGGATATGAAGGATTCCGGTGACTATGATGCAACACACTATTTCGGTTATGAAAACCAATACAGGTGTGCCGTGGTCGTAAAAAATACAGAAGATATTTCAGAAATACAGGAGAAATATGCAGATTTGAAATTACATACACAAGCAGATACCATGCATAACACAATAAAAGAAACCTTTGAAATTCTTCGTTTATGTGCAAATGGAATTATGCTGCTGCTGTTTATCACTGCATTAGTGGATATTATGATTATGACCGTACACGATATCAGAAAAAGAAAATGGGAAATGGCACTGTATCAGGTACAGGGATACACAAAAGGACAGATAACAGGAATGCTTTTGCTGGAATACTGTGGGAAAATACTGCGGGGTATAGCAGTCGCACTGATTTTATGTATACTTACCATTATAACAGGAAACTGGCTGATTACCCACAAGCTGTCCATGGAATTTTCCATGATACATCTGAAATTTGCTATGTGCTACTTCTGGTATAGTATAGCATTGGCAGGAATTCTACTTACAGGCGGACTATACCGGATTCATAGTGAACTTGGCAAGATGGATTTAATAAACATACTGAAGGGAGAATAGCATGGTTTTTCTATGGTTATTCCGGGTTAGCCGGAAAGAGTGGAAAGAAAGTCTGAGAAATATGCTGCTCATGCTGTTATCCGGAATTCTGCTTCAGGGGTGTGGACGGATCATTGCCGGAATTATTTATCTCAGGAGAAAATCCGAAGTATCAGTATCTGAAATAGCAGTACTGACAGGGGATTATTTTCTGGTGGAAAAACTGGATATGGTTGAGGCTGTAGTGTCGTTGCTGGCAGTGGGTGTGGCTGCATTTGCCGTAGCCGTTATTGGGTTGAAAATGATGGCTGATTTGGGAAAAACAGATGCACAGGCAGCATTATCTGAGATATTGGGCGAAAAACGGGTATATAGTAAGATAGCACTATGGAAAACGGGTGCAGCCGTTTTGTATGGGGGAATCAGCATATATTTTTCAGATATTTTATGGAAAATAATATTGAAACAGGAAAAACTGCAGAAATTGTCCATGCTGGGGGTAGGAAACGGAGAGGGAATAACAGAAGTGACGGCGGTAATTATACAGGGAGTAACTGCCTGTGTAACGGTATTTATATATGCATGTAGAAGAAGAAAAAGAGGGTTGATGCAGAGGCTTGCAGCAAAATAAAGAAAAAATTTCAGAATTAAATAGTAAAAAGTGCAAGCAAAGAGAAAGAAATTGTACTTAATAAGTAGAAGAGTAATAACTTATGGTATTTAAAAACAGAATAAGAGGTGAGGAAAAATGAAAAAGAGGGTGTCAGTAAAGAAAATTCTGTCACTTCTGTTATTGTTTCTGCTGCTGGCAGTGATCGGTATGCTTGTGTGGATATTCTTTCTGCCGAAGAAATATACGGTAATGTACCATATGTCGGGAAACCGGACAATAGAATCTGCAGAAGTTATTCTGTATGGAAAACAGGAAAGCGGAGAGTATGGATATTCGATGTATCTGCTGGAAGACAGGGATAATCTGGAGAAGATAGAAAAAGCACTCAGCGGAATGAAGATGTATCCCTGCCATATTACAAAATTATCTGATATAACAGAAGCAACAGCAGAGGACAGAAACTGGCTGCTGCATTTGAATGGAAAGAATGATACTTACCTTTCCATAGGAATGATAGGAACAGATCGTAAAGGACAAAGTATTATAAATCAGGGCCTAATGAACAACGGAGTGGGAACAAAGGATTATCTGGACATCATCGGAAATGTTGTGGTTTCCGCAGAGGAGGAAATGAATGTATGGGAAACTTTACTGGATGCGGTAAAGAATGAAATCGGAAAGATAACAGTACAGGATATGCTGGAACTGGCAGATACGGATTGCCATGATTGGACAAGATTTGAGAAATATCTTTATACAGAGGATATGGGAGAATTGAAACAAGAAGCAATAATGAAAGGTACAATAAATGGTGAGAAAGTACCAGATGGAATGAATATGATTGCAATATTTCAGACGGATATGGATGGCGTTTATATGCAGGTAATACATTGTGACAATATTATTGTGAAAAGTGATGGAAAAACGGCTGAAAGAACGAAGGAGGTCTGTCAGGCAACGGTATACCGGCAGGATGGGGAATACATGGATCTGTATGATGATGGACTGGAAGAATTTCTTGGGGTGGCCAGGTGAAAGCAGTAGATTATATCAGATGTGCAAAAGAAAATCTGTGAGGACACAGGAAGGAGAAGTTTTATGGCAGAAACAATTAATGTAAAAAATTTAAACAAAACATATGATGGAAAAACTATGATACTGGAGGATTTTTCGTATACCTTTGAATCCGGAAAATTTTATGCGATTATGGGGCGTTCCGGGGCAGGAAAATCGACCTTGCTGAATATCATCGGAACAATCGACAGTGCAACGGACGGGGAAGTTCTGGTTATGGGAAAAAATGTGACCGGATTAAAAGAGAAGGAAAAAGCTGAACTGAGAATGAAAAATATAGGATTTGTATTTCAGGGATTTTATCTGAATCCATACCTGAACGGAGAGGAAAATGTGATAGTGCCGATGAGGATAAACCGGGAAATTCCATCAACGGACAGGAAACAGATTGCAGAAAAGCTGATGGCGGATTTTGGGGTAGAGAATCTGAAATCATCCCTGCCATCACAGATGAGCGGAGGGGAACAGCAGCGGGTTTGCATTGCGAGAGCATTGGCAAATAATCCGGATATTATACTGGCGGATGAACCGACCGGAAATCTGGATGAAGAAAATGAGAAAATCGTATTTTCGTATCTGAAAAAGCTGGCGGAGCAGGGGCACACGGTAATCGCGGTGTCACATAATGAAGCAGTGAAGGATTATGCAGATGAAATCGTGGAAATGTGACCAAAATTTTTGGAGGTGGAGAAATGAGAGCAGCAGATTATATCAAAAGTGCATGGGGGAATCTGAAAGGAAGAAAAAAGACAGGGAAAGCAATGAAATATCTGTTGTTTACGGCATTGCTGATTTATTTTATCGTTAATTCGCTTTCTTCTTCGGCAAAATCATTTACGGAGCAGATAAGCAAAGTTCCGCTTGCGAGAACATTGACGGTGGATGATGATGAGAATGACAGTGTATACAACAGAATTCTGGCAGACAGCAGGGAAGATGACAGGCTGGAAAGTGTTTATCATTATATCACGCCGTTAGTCGTGCATGCAAAGGAAACGCAGGCAGGAAAAGAAACTGTGCTTGAACTTAAGGTTTGTACGGATGCGATGAAGAATTACCTGTATACAGGAACAATGCCGGAAGAAGGAGAGATTCTTCTGCCACAGTATTTATATGGAACAGATGAGGAAGGCGGGACAATTTCTGAACTGGTGGGAAAGAAGATTACCATTACTGTTACGGACTGGAATGAGAAGCAGACAGAGCTGGAATATCTGGTATGCGGAACGTATGACAATATCATGGCGGTAACGGGAAATACTACGGCATATCTTGTCGAAAATGAGGCAGTTCAGGCATATGAAATCTCCATGGAAGGAATCCGGGATTTAATGCTCCGCCAGATGAAGGAAAGCGGGAATTATAACAGGGAAACCTATGTCGGATATGAAGTACAGCATATAGTAGGGGTACAGGTAAAAGATTATAAGGATATGGATGCGATAAAAGAAAAATATTCCGATTTGTATCTAAGTCCGGTAATGCTGCTGGAAGAGAACAGCATAGAGCAGATTGCTGGAATGGTACAGTTTGTCGGAAATCTGATAGCGGTATTTTTACTGGTGATAGCATTGATCAATACCATGATCGTAGTGCTGAATGATGTAAGCGGAAGAAAAAAGGAGATGGCACTGTATCTGACACAGGGGTATACCGGAAGGCAGGTAACGGGAATTATCCTGCTTGAATATGCTGTCCGTATGCTCTGGGCTTTTCTGATGGCAGCGATCATAGCATTTGCGATTCTGACCATAGCAGATTCGGCAGTGGAAAAAATATTCGGAATAGAATATGGCATTCTGCATCTTAGATTTGAGCCGGGGCTTTTACCGGGAGCATTGGCTATCATAATCATTATTATGCTGGCAGTGGTATATCAGACCGAAAAACAGATCAGAAAAATTGTACCGGCAAGGGAATTAAAATCGGAGGGATGAAAAATGGCAGGATGGCTTTTTAAGAGAAGAATTATGAAACTCAGGGAAAGTATCTATACAATTCTGTTTTATATCACAACATTTACACTGGCATGCATATCATTAAATGTCATCGAGAAAGGAATGGCGGTATACCAGAGCGACTGGTATAACAAAGTACTGCAGAAACAGGCGGGTATCGATTCCTTTTTTAAAACAAAAGGAAAAATCATCTGTACCGTTATCGCAGTGATGTTCGTCCTGATTGTGCTCGGAGTAGTGACGGCAGTATATTTTAAACAGAAGATTGATTTACAGAAGCTGCGGAGTGAAACAGCATATTTTAAGATAGCAGGTTACAGGCATACCGGATGGAGTCTGTGGGCGGACAGCCTGATAGTAGCATTTCTGGCACAGATTATTTCTGTTCCCGTATCCCTGGTAATATGGAAAAATATGCTCCGGACGGAAATATTCGGGAATCTGATAAAGGTTTCAGGGGCTGGCAGAGGGTTTGACCTGAGAATGGTTCTGTTATGCATTGTTATCGTGGCAGGCATACTGGGATTTGCGGGAATCGGAAGAAGGAAAAACTCTGTGGTGACGGAATTATATGAAAAATAAGGAAAAGCTGCCATATTGACAAACAGACTGATTTGTAGTAAATTAAAAAGTGTTTTATGCCGCAGAAGGTATGAAAATGTACTGCGGGAATGCAGAGTATAGTTGTATACATGGTATACAGAGAATGGAGGATTATATGAAACTGAAAAAGTTTACTGCGATGTCATTAACAGTTGCGATGGCGGCTGCAACACTGGCAGGCTGTGGAAGTGCCGAGAAAGAAAGTTCAGAAACCAAAGAAGTATCTGCGAAATCTTTTGCAGATGCAGTGGAGAAAGGTGCTGCAATACAGAAAGGTGATTACAGTGTAACAATGAATCTTTCCTTAAAGGGAGATGATTTGGAGCTGTTTGGCTCAGATGAAGAAGAAATTATGAAGACACTGGGCATGAAAGCAGATGCATTGGATGCAAAACTTACCCTGAGCGGAAAGATTGCAGGAACAGATGCCATGAGTATGAAAGTCGGTGTCGAATGTGGAAAGATAAAAGGTGACCTTACAGAATTTATTCTGGCAGATGATACCTTATATGTCAATGTGTCGAATGCAGTGGATATGGTAGTGAATGTAGCTGATTTATTCGATTTGAAGGATGAAGTGGAAACATATACTACATTGATTCCGGATGGCGATTATATCGCAATTCCGGTCAGCACAATTAAGGATGTGTATGAGGCAGTTCTGGAGAATGCCGATGTATCGGATGAAATGGATGAGATCAAAGACACCCTGAATGACGAAGATACCATAAAGAAACTTCAGAAGTCAGCAGCTTACCTTTTAAGTGAAGCAGAAAAGATAGCGAAAGAAGCAGATGGAGTTTATTCTTCCAAGGATGGATATACCATTGAAATAAACAATGATAATGCTGTATCACTGGTGAAAGCGTTCATAAAGGTATTTGCAGAGGATGGCGAAGATATCATGAAGAGTATTCAGGATATTGTCGGAGATATGGGTGTTTCCGCAGATGATGCCATCAGTGAGATTACTTCTGATCCTGAGAAACTTCAGAAAGATCTGGAAGATGCCATGAATGAAGATGATATGCCAGACTTTTCACTGAAAATCGGAACAGATTATTCCGGTGAGGAAGGTGCGGCAGTATGGACACTTTCCTATGGAATCGATCTGAAAATGGATAACGACAACATGAGTGCGAATGTTGAATGTAAGGTATCCGAAGATCAGGATGTAAAAGTAAAAGCTCCGGACAGTGTAATGGATGAGGAGGATATCAAGTCCATCTTAGCTCTTGCAGGAATTGACCTCAGCGATCTTTCAGATTTAATCAGAAGCTATGGCAGCGGTGTTTATGATGATTTTGATTATGACTACGATGACGATTATGATTATGAAGATTTATGGAGCGATGATGCTGCATAACCGGTAAATGTATAAGAATCATATGACCAGCAAAAAGCAGTCCCATGACAGGGACTGCTTTTTTGGATCTATTTTTCTTTCTGAATTAACTGGTAGTAATGACCTTTCTTTGCCATCAGTTCGTCGTGGCTGCCCATTTCCACAATGTGCTTATCATCAATGTAAAGAATACGGTCTGCATTCTTTATGGTAGAAAGACGGTGTGCAATGACAAAGCTGGTACGTCCCTTCAGGACAACTTTTAACATTTCCTGAATCTGGGCTTCTGTCTCCGAGTCGATATTACTGGTTGCCTCGTCCAGAATCAGAATCTTTGGATCTGCAAGAATCAGTCTGGCAAAGGAGAGAAGCTGACGTTCACCTCCGGACAGCTCACTGCCCTGTTTGGATAACCGGGTGTGATAGCCGTGCGGCAGCCTGGTAATAAATTCATCCGCAGAGACTTTCTTTGCGGCAGCGATACATTCTTCATCCGTAGCATCCGGTTTGGAGAAACGGATATTTTCAATGACCTCACGGCTGAACAGGAAGGTGTCCTGCATCATGGTGCATACCTGACGGCGCAGGGACTGTAAGGTAACATCCTTGATATTATGTCCATCAATAGTAATTTCTCCGCCGGTCACGTCATAGAAACGGCTTAGAAGACTGATAAGTGTCGTTTTTCCGGCACCGGTAGGACCTACCAGTGCAATCATTTCGCCCGGTTTTACATCCAGGTCAACGTGTTCCAGCACGTTGATGCCCGGTACATAGCCAAAGGATACGTCCTTATAGCAGACATGGCCTTTGATTGGCGGAAGAACGGCTGCATCCGGGGAATCTTTGATGGCAGGTTCTTCGTACATCAGTTCAAAGATTCGCTCCAGATTGGTGGTCAGGGTTGTGATGTTCTGAAGCCTCTGACAAAGTTCAAATACCGCATTGGCAAATAATTCCATGTAAGTAGTAACACTGATGATAACACCCAGTGTCAGACTGGCAGGATTCTTCTGAATCATGGCGAGTGCGGACACATAGATGATAACCGAACAGCACATACGGATAATACCGTGTGCCATCGGGAAAATCGCTTCCCGGAAATGAGTTTCAAACATGAAACATTTGTTTGTCTGGTCTGTCAGGTCACAGAGAATTTCCGAGTTTAAATCTGCCCTGTTAAATGCGTGGATAACATCCACACCGCTGATATCTTCCGCAACAAACGCGGTACGGTTACTGTTCTTGTTTCTGGTGATTCTGGCGGCTTTCTGCAATCCACGGACCAGAAGATAAACAATCACGAGAAGCGGAAGCTCGATGGCGAGTACGTTTATCATCAGATGAATCTGAAGGAAGCATACCACAACCAGGGAGAGAATCAGCTTAAATACATTGACAATGATATTGGTCAGATGGTCAATGAAAATACTGGATACCTCGTCACAGTAGGAAGTGATTCTTACCAGAATCTTGCCGGATGGACGGGTGTCATAATAATCAAAACTCAGATCCATCAGTTTCTTGAACATATCATTTCGCAGCTCACTGACAATATTTGTTCCCAGACGGATGGTCATGCGGTTATTCAGGTATGCCGTGATAACCTGGCCAATCATGACGCTCGCCCAGACACTGACCAGAACAATGGCATAGGTCTGGAAGTGGGAGCTTAACACACCGCTTTTTGGAAGCACATGGTTGATCAACATCATATTCAGTGTTGCAGGAATCATGGAAAGCACACTGTTTAAAACAAGGAAAAGCATTACCAGAAAATAAGTTTTCTTATATTTTTCTGCGTAAGACACGATATTTTTCAGCATCTGGAAATTAAATTTCCGTTCCATGACTTCGTCTTCAAAGTACAGATTCTTCTTACTCATTCTAACACCTCCTGACCGGCCTGATGATTATAGATTTCTGCATATCGGCCATTTAATTTCATCAGTTCTTCGTGTGTGCCGCGTTCCACAATTTTTCCGTTCTCAAAGAACAGGATTTCATCCATATCTTTTAAGGCATTTGCACGGTGGCTTGCGATTAACAAAGTTTTATCCCCACAGAAATCCTTGATATTCCGGAAGATTTTCTTTTCCGTTTCAAAGTCCAGGGCACTGGTGCAGTCATCCAGGACAAGAACCGGTGCATCTTTTAACAATGCTCTTGCAATGGATACACGTTGTTTCTGACCGCCGGAAAGGCCAAATCCTTTTTCGCCGACGATGGTATCGTATTTATCCGGAAGTTTGTTGGCAAATTCATCTACTTCCGCAGCTTTTCCGCAGGCATGCACCTGTTCTGGGGAGGCATCCGGGTTATAGTAGGCAATATTTGCCTCGATCGTATTAGAAAACAGGAAGATATCCTGCATGGCAAAACCGAAGGAACGGCGGATGCTTTCACGGGAATACGCATGGACATCAATGCCGTCTATCTCATAAGTACCGGATTGATAACCAGTTTTCTCACTGTCATTTTTTGTCTGGTCTGTACGGAATTTATCCAGATTTTTAAAATCTCCTCTCAGGTGATAAGAGCATTCTGGATCATCCGCAGAATATTTGTTACTTTCATATTCCAGATAGGTCTGGAGTCCCTTTAAGAGTACAGACTTTCCACTTCCGGTACGTCCCATGATGCCGACTTTCTTTCCATAAGGCAGGTCCAGGTCAATATTTGTGACAAGGTCCGCATGCTCATTTTCGTCATGATCATTGGAACGGATCGTAACGTTGTGCAAGGTAATATGCGGTTTTGCACTGACCTCTTTCGTACCATAGATTTCCTGTGCCGGATCTTTCTTTCTTAAGAAAGTAAAGATACGATTGCTGGACACAACGCAGTTCTGCATTTCCCCCAGCGTATTGGAAATACCGGTAAACTGTCCGGCAATGGTCATCAGGTAGGACAGGAAACTGGTAAATTCACCCGCTGTCATGCTGAAATGAACGGATAGCACGATTCCATAAATCATACTGATAATATAAAGGGCATTCTGGATACTGGAGTAGAGCAGGTTAAATCTTGCCCTGTAATCACCAAATTCATAAAGGGTGTCGCGCAAGGCATGGTTTTTACGGCTGAAGATTTCTGTCTGGTAATCTTCCCTTACATAAGCCTTAATGGTACGGATGCCATAGATACTTTCCTGAATCTCGGAAGTAAGCTCGGAGGTTTTTCTCCACTGTCTGTCATAGTAATACTTGGAACGGCGCATATACCGTCTGGTAACAATGACATAAAGAATACCTGTAATGGCAGGAAATATCATCAGCCATATACTGATCCGCATCAGGTAAATCGCGGAAAGGGAAATGTAAAAAATAGGATCAACCATTCTGGTCAGATAATCTGCATACAGAGATTTTAGTTTCTGCGGGTCGGAGTTTGTGATGGTCAGCAAATCTCCGGCTGTATAATCCTGCAGCAATTCACTGCTGGAGTGGTTGATTTTGTCCAGTGTATCTTTCCGCAGCATTTTCTCACTTTTGATACCGAAGTAGTGGGATAAATGCCATTTCGCGTAAAAACTGACGAAATACACAGCCATAAGCACGAACATCATGCCGACTAAACGGGCGAGAATGGCATCGTAGTCATCTGCCGGCAGGTCGTCAATCAGGAAAGAAAAGATGCTGCTGTTTGCCGTTGGCTCTTCACCGAAGGCAGGGTTGATTACACGGTCAACAATCAGGGCGAGAATCTGAGGTTCTGCCACAAGGACTACCATACGGATAGCACTGAGTACACAACAGAATATGTGAACTCCTATGTACTTCTTAAAATAGGGGTAGGTGTCCTTAAATAAGTTTTTCATAAAAAATCACCTCAATTTTTCTTGATTTTAGCTTTGGTAATAGTAAGGGAATGAGGGAAAAAAGTCAATATGGAAAGAAGAACAAAGCAGAAATTGTCAAAAACAAAACAGAAAAGGTCAAAAATAAGAAAAAAATAGCTCCGGGGAGAAGACCGGAGCTACGAAAAATGGGGAGGAGTAATTTTTCTTTAATGAAAAGAAAAATTATTATGAAAAAATAAAAAAATTAAAAAACTATATAAGAAACTCTTCTTGTTTCTTACAGTACTAAATATAAAGTAGAAATGTGGTTATTCTGTGACGCGTTTGAAAATAATGTATGAAGAAAAATACAAGAAATTGTGCAAAATAAGGAAAGAAAAAAGCAATAATTGCCGGATTTCTATCGGATATGTAAAATATTGCCGAAATTCGTCCCTGAAAGATACGGTTTCGTCCCATAAACATTTACAAACAGGCTGGTTTATTATAAAATATTAAAATAAAAAGTCCACAGCGAAATAAGAAAAGGAACATGGTATGAAGGAGCAGTTGAAAGCAAAATGTTTGCAGCTAACAGAACAGATATTGCAGGAATACTATTTCAGGCAGCCGGGCAGGCTGTTTACACATCTGGATGGGGAAGTAGTATGGATTGGAGCGGCAGCCGGGCAGTATGTACGGGGAGCGGATAAGGTAAGGCAGTACATACTTGGCATAGTAGAAACAATGCCGAAGGTATATCTTCACTCTGCCCGGTATGAAATTGTGGCAGATGATACCTCCATGTGTGTGGTATCGGGAGAATATATTGCCCGGACGGGAGAGGAATGTGAGATTCTTCTGGAAGAGAAGCAGAGAGTCACATTTGTCTGGAAAATAAGAAAAGATGGGGAAAAAGAGCAGCCTGTCATTTTGCATATACACGTTTCCAACATTCTGCATATCCAGGAAGAAGATGAGAAGTTTCCGGTAAGGGCAGGGAAACAGACTTATAAGTATATGAAAAGAATACTGGAAAACAGGGAAAAAGATCAGGAAATACTGATTAAGGATTCCAAGGGAATCCTGTACAAAAAGAATTTATCCCAGGTATTATACATTAAGTCAAACCGGAATTATGTTGAGATTTACTGTAAAGATGAAAAAGAACCGATTATCTGCAGAAGAACACTCTCAGATATAGAGGAAAATTGTCCGGAATATTTTACACGGGCGGGCAGGAGTGTCATTGTCAATGTAAGGAATATTGCCTGCGTCAAAGAAATGAAAGTGATATTTAAGGATAATTCTGAGGTGGAAATACCTTTGAAATATGCCAGAATTTTAAAGAACTGCAGATAACGGAGCAGAAGGGAGGCACAAAATGGCGGATATCGGATTACTGAATGAAGAGGATGAAGATTTTGATGAAGATGGTATGGAATTAGAAGACATGGAAGGAGAATTATACAGCGAAGAACGGCTGTGCCGGCTGCTCAATGCCATAAAAGATGCAGATACAGAATTAATCTGTAAAAAAGTAAAAGAAGATGTGGATCGTTTTGTAGGAGATGCATTACAATTTGATGATATTACCATGCTGGCATTGTGCTATCAGGGCAGTCAGGAATAACAGGGAAGAAATAAAGCAAAAAAAGGACTCCGGGGAGAAAGACCGGAGTCCCAAAAATGGGGAGGAGTAATTTTCTTTATGTTTAAAAGAAAATTATTATGAAAAAATAAAAAATCAAAAACATAAGAAACACTTAGTTGTTCCTTATGCTTTATAAGATACCGTATAAATGTGATAGCTTTGTGAAAAAAGTAAGGTTAATCTGTGAAATAAAGAAAAAAGCGGTACACTGGGTTATACCAAATCACAGATAGATGGAGGCAGATATGACATACGAACGTTTTTTGGAATATATTAAATATCCGACACAGTCGGATGAGAAATGTGCGAATTGTCCAAGTACCGGAGGGCAGCGTGTTTTCGCGGAATATCTGGTAAAGGAGTTAGAGTCCGTCGGGGCAGAACAGGTAAAAATGGATGAACATGGCTATGTATATGCTGCATTGCCTGCCACAGAGGGGCTGGAAAACCGTCCGGTCATCGGATTTATTGCACATATGGATACCGCACCGGCATTTTCAGGCGAGAATGTCAGACCACGCATCATTCCGGATTATGACGGAGGAGATATTGTGCTGAATCAGGAGCAGAATATCATTATGCAAGTCAGTGAATTTGAACATTTAAAGGACTACATTGGCCAGACGATTATTGTGACCGATGGTACAACCCTGCTTGGAAGTGATGACAAGGCAGGTGTCGCAGAGATTATAGCGGCACTGGATAAAATAAAGCAGGATAAAATAAAGCATGGGCCGGTGCGGATTGCATTCACACCAGATGAGGAAATCGGCAGGGGTGCGGATTTGTTCGATGTGGAATATTTCGGTGCAGACTATGCCTATACCGTCGATGGCGGAAAGCTTGGAGAAATTGAATACGAGAACTTTAATGCGGCCTCAGCGGATATCCTGGTGCATGGTGTGAACATCCATCCGGGAGAAGCAAAGAATAAGATGAAAAATGCGAGCCTTATCGCCATGGAATTTCAGCAGATGCTTCCGCCGGCAGAAAGTCCTGCCTGTACGGAAGGGTATGAAGGCTTTTACCATCTCTGCGGAATGAAAGGCGATGAGAGTGAAGCAGAACTGTCCTACATTATCCGGGATCATGACCGGGAAAAATTTGAGAAGAGGAAACAGTATATACAGCATGTAACGCAGTATCTGAATGAAAAATACGGGGAGGGGACAGTCGAAGCCGTCGTGGAAGATTCCTACTATAACATGAAAGAAAAAATTCTTCCGCATATGCAGATTGTGGAGGCAGCAGAGGAAGCCATGAGGAAATGCGGTACAGAGCCTGTCATCGTCCCAATTCGTGGTGGTACGGACGGAGCAAGACTTTCCTATATGGGGCTGCCATGCCCGAATCTGTCCACCGGCGGACATAATTTCCATGGAAAATACGAATACATTCCGGCAGAGTCGATGGAGGTTATGACCAATGTTCTGGTTGAACTGGTAAAATGTTGAAATTCTGAAACAATGCTTGCGAATATCTGTTCGATGTGTTATAATGACAATAGAACAAATATTCGATAAAAAGAGGATTGTCATGAAAGAGTATGTTTTATTGTCACAGAATGCAACGATAGAAGATAAGTTAAGGATTTTATCCGATGCCGCAAAGTATGATGTGTCCTGTTCCTCGAGCGGAGTGGAGCGGCGGGGAAATGGAAAAGATATGGGAAGTTCTTCGGCTGCCGGAATCTGTCATTCTTTTGCGGGAGATGGCAGATGTATCTCCCTTTTAAAGATACTGTTTACCAATGAATGTATCTTTGACTGCCGGTATTGTGTGAACCGGGTTTCCAATGATGTTCCGAGGGCGGCTTTTACACCGGAAGAACTCTGTAAGCTGACGATGGAATTTTACCGCAGGAATTATATTGAAGGATTATTCCTGAGTTCGGGGATTATACAGAGTCCGGATTATACCATGGGACAGATCTATGAGGCGATATGGAAACTCCGTATGGAATATCATTTCCGGGGCTACATCCATGTCAAGGCGATTCCGGGATGTGATCCGGAGCTGGTAGAGCGGCTTGGCTATCTGACTGACAGAATGAGTGTGAATCTGGAACTGCCGACAGCGGACGGATTACGTATACTTGCACCGCATAAGAACCGCAGAAGTATCCTGACTCCGATGAAAGAAATTCAGACCGGAATTACAAATAACCGGCAGATGCATGGCATAAAGAATATGAAACAGTCCATCGTGATGACGGATGCAGGATATGATCAGCAGAGCCGGGTGCTGCCGGAACTGTCCGAAGAAGCACTGAGGGAAAGCCGGGAAGGACTGATGGAACGGTTGGGAAGCAAAGGAAAAAGAAGAGTACAGGACAGTGACGTGGCAGAGATTGCAAAACAGGGAAATGAAATCCGGACCGCATCTTATGTCGGAACAAACGGGAAATATTTCGTTCCAGCAGGACAGAGTACCCAGATGATAGTCGGGGCAACAAATGAGAGTGATTACCATATTATCAATGTATCACAGGCATTGTATGACCGGTATGATTTAAAGAGAGTATATTATTCCGCTTATATTCCAGTGAATGAGGATGCAGCCCTTCCCGGAAAGAATGTAAAACCGCCGCTGCTGCGGGAACACAGACTGTATCAGGCGGACTGGCTGTTGAGGTTTTACGGATTTCATGCGACAGAACTTCTGACCGAGGAACGGCCGGATTTTAATCAGCTGATTGATCCGAAATGTGACTGGGCGGTAAGGCACCTGGAATTGTTTCCGGTAGAAATCAACACGGCAGATTACTACACACTGCTCCGTGTTCCGGGCATCGGAGTAAAAAGTGCAAGACGTATTATTGCAGCCAGGAGATATGGCAGACTGGACTTTGCTCAGATAAAGAAGATGGGAGTCGTATTAAAGAGAGCATTGTATTTTATAACCTGTAACGGACGAATGATGTACCATACGCGCATGGAACAACAGTATATTACCGGTCAGCTGATAAGCAGTGACCCCCTGCCCACATATGGAAATGAATATCAACAGATGACAATTTTTGACTATATAGAAAGAAGATGATGTTATATGGAAAAAATAGTATTACTTTGCGAAGACTCCATTGAAGGAATGCTTACGGCAATTTATGACGGATTTGTTCTGAAGAATGAGAAGTTTTCGGGAAAGCCCGGTGCACTTGCCGACCATTATGAAGATAATATACGGATTCACCCACGGGAAAATTATGAATATGAGATGTTTACCTCTATTATTCAGGTAGAAACAGATGATAAGAAAGCAGATCAGACCATATCGGCCATCCGGAGAAAATTAGGAGAGGAAGCCTATCTGATGGTTCTGCGAGCCTTATGCCATTACGATGAAGACAGGGCATCGGATGTATTTGCATTTCTTGTGCGCGGCTTCCAGATTGGAACCGGCATTGTGAAAAAGCTTGGGGATGCTTATGTTATGTCCGTCATGGAATTATCCAGAAAAGCTGCAAATGAAGCACATTCTTTCATCGAATTTATAAGATTTGAAGATACCGGGGACGTGTTATATGCCAGAATAGAGCCGAAATGCAATGTCCTGCCGCTGATTGCAAGGCATTTTGCGGGACGCTTTCCAAATGAGAACTTCATTATTTATGATGAAGTAAGGAAATTATCCCTGGTACACAAGAAGTTTGAGGACTTCTTCTTTGTAAAAGACAGTGAGGCGAATATTCCGGGAACAGTGGGGTATGATGTGTCCACCGAAGTGTGGGATTATAAACAGCTCTGGTCGGCATATTTTGAATCTACAGCCATTGAAGACAGGAAGAATCCGAAGTGCCAGCAGAATCTGCTTCCGCTGTGGTATCGGAAAAATATGCTGGAATTTTCGGAGAAAAAGGTTGATAAATAGATAATTTGATGATATCATTCTTCTAGTTGACTATAAGAAAAGAAAGGAAAACTCATGAAAAAGGAATTAGAAAAAAATTATAATCCTGCCGACATAGAGACACGTCTGTATGAGAAATGGCAGGAAAAGAAATATTTTCACGCAGAAGTAGATAAAGATAAGAAACCGTTTACGATTGTGATGCCACCGCCAAATATTACGGGACAGCTTCATATGGGACATGCCCTGGATAATACGATGCAGGATATCCTGATCCGTTTTAAGAGAATGCAGGGATATTCCGCACTGTGGGTACCGGGAACGGATCATGCATCTATCGCTACCGAAGCAAAGATTGTGGAGGCAATGCGTAAGGAAGGCATTACCAAAGAGGAAATCGGAAGAGAGAAATTCCTTGAGAGAGCCTGGGACTGGAAGAAAGAATACGGCGGAAGAATCGTAAAGCAGTTAAAGAAGATTGGATCTTCAGCAGACTGGGACAGAGAAAGATTTACCATGGACGAGGGATGTTCCGAGGCCGTAAAGGAAGTATTTGTAAAGCTTTATAATAAAGGACAGATTTACAAAGGAGAAAGAATCATCAACTGGTGTCCGAAATGTCTGACCTCTATTTCCGATGCAGAAGTAGAATATGAAGATCAGGCAGGTCATTTCTGGCATCTGAGATATCCGTTATCCGATGGAAGCGGCTTCATCCAGATGGCAACGACCAGACCGGAAACCATGCTTGGCGATACCGCCGTAGCGGTTAATCCGAACGATGAGAGATATAAGGATATGGTTGGCAAGACGGTTATTCTGCCTATTGTACACAGAGAGATTCCAATCATTGCCGATGAATATGTGGATATGGAATTTGGTACCGGTGTTGTAAAGATTACTCCGGCACATGATCCGAACGACTTTGAAGTAGGACTTCGTCATAACCTGCCTGTTATCAATGTCATGACAGAGGATGCAAAGATTGTGGACGAATATCCGAAATACGCAGGTATGGACCGTTACGAAGCAAGAAAAGCGATTGTTGCGGACCTGGAAGCAGAAGGTGTACTTGTCAAGATCGAGGATCACAGCCATAACGTAGGAACCTGTTATCGTTGTCATACTACCGTAGAGCCGCGTGTATCAAAGCAGTGGTTTGTCAAGATGAAAGAGCTTGCAAAACCGGCAATCGATGCGGTAAAGAACGGTGATACCAGATTTGTGCCGCCACATTTTGACAAGACGTATTTCCATTGGTTAGAGGGAATCAGGGACTGGTGTATTTCCCGTCAGTTATGGTGGGGACATCAGATACCGGCATTTTACTGTGATGACTGCGGCGAAATGGTCGTTACAAAAGATGCACATCCGGTATGCCCGAAGTGCGGCAAACCGATGAGACAGGATCCGGATACCCTGGATACATGGTTCTCCTCTGCATTATGGCCATTCTCAACACTCGGCTGGCCGGAAAAGACAGAAGAACTGGAATATTTCTATCCTACCAGTGTACTCGTAACCGGATATGATATCATATTCTTCTGGGTTATCCGTATGATGTTCTCCGGACTTGAGCATATGGGAGAAGTTCCTTTTAAGACTGTTTTAATCCACGGACTGGTAAGAGATTCCCAGGGAAGAAAGATGAGTAAATCACTCGGAAACGGAATCGATCCGCTGGAGGTTATTGATAAATATGGTGCAGATGCCCTGAGATTTACCCTGATTACGGGAAATGCACCGGGAAATGATATGCGTTTCTACTGGGAGAGAGTAGAGGCAAGCCGTAACTTTGCAAATAAGGTATGGAATGCTTCCCGTTTCATCATGATGAACCTTCCGGAAGAGGGGGTAAAAGAAGTATCCGAAGAAGCCCTTACCGATGCGGATAAGTGGATTCTCTCGAAGGTAAACACACTTGTAAAAGATGTGACAGAAAACATGGAAAAATACGAACTCGGAATTGCTGCGGATAAGCTTTACAGCTTTATCTGGGAAGAATTCTGTGACTGGTATATTGAGATGGTAAAACCACGTCTTTACAACGATGCGGATGAAACAAAGACAGCAGCGTTATATACCTTACAGAAAGTGCTGATTACTTCATTGAAACTGCTTCACCCTTATATGCCGTTTGTAACCGAAGAAATCTTCTGTACCTTACAGGACAAAGAGGAATCCATCATGATTTCCGAATGGCCGGTATACACAGAAAAGATGGTATTTGGAAAAGAAGAAAAAGCAGTGGAAACCATCAAGGAAGCTGTAAGAAATATCAGAAATATCCGCGCTGAGATGAATGTTGCACCAAGCAAAAAGGCAAAGGTATTTGTAGTATCTGAAAATGAAGAAGTAAGAAATATTTTTGAAAATGGAAAGGTATTCTTTGCAACTCTGGGATATGCCAGTGAAGTTCTGATTCAGCAGGATAAGACGGGCATTGATGAGGATGCCGTATCCGTTCTGATTCCAAATGCAGCCATTTATATGCCGTTTGCAGAACTGGTTGATATCGAGAAGGAAGTAGAGCGTCTGAAGAAAGAAAAAGAACGTCTCACAAAAGAACTGGCAAGAGTAAATGGAATGCTTGCAAATCCGAACTTCGTAAATAAAGCACCGGAGAAGAAGATTGCGGAAGAAAAAGAAAAGCTGGAAAATTATACACAGATGATGGCACGTGTAGAAGAAAGACTGGCACATCTTTCCAAATAAACACAACGGTATTAGAAAGACTGTCGAAACTTGCGGTAGAAACTGCTTGAAAACGGCAGTCTTTTGACTATAATAAGTAATGTAAAACAGGTAACTGTAAAAGAGGAGAAAAAAGATGACATACGAAGAATCCGTTTCCTATCTTCTTGATATACCGAGATTTTCCAGAAAAACATCATTGGAAAATCTGAAAAAACTTTTAAAAATACTGGGAGATCCGCAGGAGCAGGTAAAGGCAGTACATATTGCGGGAACAAATGGCAAAGGCTCAGTCTGTTCTTTTTTAAATACCATGCTGATAAAATCACAGAAATCAGTGGGACTTTTTACATCGCCCCATCTGGTACATATGAATGAAAGAATCAGAATCAACGGGGAGATGATATCGAATCAGGAATTTACAGATGTATTTGAAAAAGTAAAAAATGCAGTTGCAATACTGGAAAGCAGAGGCGGTGTCCATCCATCTTTTTTTGAATATCTGTTTGTTATGGCTGCGGCTGCTTTTGCGGGGCATGGAGTAGAATATGCGATTTTTGAAACAGGACTGGGCGGAAGGCTGGATGCGACCAATGTGCTGAAAAAGCCGGTGGTAACGGTAATCACATCACTCAGTCTGGATCACACAGAGATTCTGGGGAATACAATCGGAAAGATAGCGGCAGAAAAAGGTGGAATAATCAAGGAAGGTGTACCGCTTGTTTATTATTACAGCGGGGAAGAAGCTGGTCAGGTCATTCAGGACATGGCACAGGAAAAACACGCACCGTTAGCCATTTTGTACCCGCAGGATGTAAAATTAAATGAAATTTCTTCAAAACAGGTTGATTTTTCTCTGAATAATAGGTATTATAAATGTGATAATGTGAAAGTGAATTTTCCGGCACCTTATCAGGCGATGAATTGTTCCCTGGCTCTTATGACCTGGCGGGTTTTAAAAGAACAGGATGCGTTATTGGGAGCAGAAGAAGCACCGGAGCGGTATGTGTGTGAAACCCATTGGGAAGGAAGAATGGAAGAAATCAGAAAGAATGTATTCCTGGATGGGGCGCATAATTTATCCGGTATCAGAGAATTTATAAAATCAGTACAGGTGATTCCATGTAAAAAAAGGAGAATCCTGCTGTTCGGTGTGGTATGCGAAAAAGACTACCGGCATATGATTCAGCTGCTGGCAGAGAGTGATATGTGGCATACCATATTTGTTACACATATAAATAATCACAGAGCTCTTTCACAGGAGAAAACGGCAGAGATTTTCAGGCAGTATGCAAAAGTACCGGTGATTGCGGCAGAAAATGTCGGGCAGGCCTACCGGCTTGCCATGGAAGAAAAAGAGGAAGAAGATATTCTTTTTTGTGCCGGTTCTCTGTATCTGACAGGTGAATTGAGAGGATATTTGGAGGTATTAGATGATTAATTTTGATGAGGAAATCAAGAAATTTCAGCCGAGTCTGGAAGTAGATGATGCAGAAGATGCCATATATAATAATAACACGACGGATCTGGCAGATATATTTGTTGCCATGATGAAAGAATCACAGGATAATACAGGAGATAAGAAATAATGAAGTGTTATAAATGCGGAAGCGAATTATCTTCTCTGGATTACTGCAACAAATGTGGTGCGGAAGTAGGTGCATACAAAAAGATTATTGTAATGTCAAACACCTATTATAACATGGGGCTTCAGAAAGCCAATATCCGTGATTTATCCGGGGCTGCGGAACTGCTGAGAAGAAGTGTAGGTCTTTATAAGAGAAATATTGAGGCAAGGAATCTTCTGGGGCTGGTGTATTATGAGATGGGAGAGATTGTCAATGCATTGCGCGAATGGGTTATCAGTAAGAATTTTAAACCGGAAAAAAATCTTGCCGATGAGTACATCAGGGATGTGCAGTCAAATCCGAACCGTCTGGAAGCCTTAAACCAGTCCATAAGAAAATATAATGTGGCACTGGGTTATGCGAACAGCGGAAAAGAAGACATGGCGATTATCCAGTTAAAAAAGGTAATTAATATCAATGAGAAATTTGTCAAGGGATATCAGCTGCTGGGCTTGTTATATATTCATAAACAGGAGTATGACAAGGCAAGAAGAGTTCTTACCAAAGCACTGGGAATTGATGGTTATAATACATTAACCATAAAATATTTAACCGAAATCAGGGATCTGACGGGGGTGACCGAGAAGGAATTCAAAAAAGAACAGGCAAAGGAAAAGAAAAAGAACGAACAGCGGGAATTAAGCGGAAATGATGTAATTATTCCGAAATCTACATACAAAGAGATAAATTACGGATTCTTTACATTTATTTATGTTGTAATCGGTATACTGATTGGTGCTGCAATGGTCTTTTTCCTTGTAACACCGGCGAAAGTGAAGGATGCGAAAACCACGCAGTCATCCAGTCTGAAATCCTATATGGAAGATATTTCCAAATTAAATATTACCATTACAGATTTAGAGAAACAGGTGGAATCCCTCAATTCGGATAACCAGAGCCTGAGTGATCAGATCACGCAGCTTGAGGGACAGCAGGCACCGGACAACACCGCTATTTACAATACATTACTTGAGGCGGTTACTTTATATGTAAATAATGATAAGACCGGATGTGCGGACAAGCTTACAACCATTACGTCTACGGATGGAATGTCAGAACAGTTCATGTCCTTATATCAGACACTGGTAGCACAGACCTATCCGGATGCGGCAACTACGCATATCAATCAGGGAAGCAAGCTTTCCAATAATGAACAGTGGCAGGAAGCTTTGAACGAACTTCTTCTGGGTGAAAAGATGAGTCCGGAAGATATCAGCTGCCTGTATAATATCGGTAAATGTTATTATGAGCTGAACGGAAAGCAGATAGAGGATCATTCAAAGGCATATTTTGAAAAAGTAATAGCACTTGCACCAAACAGCGATTACGCAGGCTGGGCAAAGAGCAGATTAAAGTAAGTTACGAAAGAGAAGAACATGGTAGAAATACTGTTTTCTTCTCTTTTTTTGCAGAAAGGAGTATAAATCATGCAGAATGTAAAGCAGAAAGAAGAAACGACTTATTTTTTGGAGAATGATACGCTGGTGGTATATCTGGCGAGGGAGCTGGATCACCACAATGCAGAAGGGATTAAAGAAAATGTGGATTTATCCGTAATCAGCAAAGGTGTAAAGCGGGTTATCTTCGATTTTTCAAAAACCGTATTCATGGACAGTTCCGGAATTGGTATGATTATGGGGAGGCAGAAAATCATGGAAAGCATTGACGGAAAAGTATTTGTACGGAATATGGGAAAAGAAATCCAGCGGATTTTTCTGATATCCGGATTACATAAACTGGTAGTAAAAGAACAGAACTTGGATGAAAAGTAGGAAGGGGATATTATGTATACAAATAAAGTGCATTTAGAATTTGACAGTAAATCAGTAAATGAAAGATTTGCAAGGGTAACGGTAGCAGCATTTGCCACCCAGCTCAATCCGATTATGGAAGAAATCTCGGACATTAAAACGGCAGTATCGGAGGCAGTTACCAATGCCATCGTACATGGCTATGAGGGAAAGGAAGGAACGATATACATGGATGTGGAAATCAGCGGAAATAAGCTGTCTTTGCGGATTCATGATGACGGAGTCGGAATTGCGGATGTGGAAAAGGCGATGGAGCCGCTGTTTACCACAAGACCGCAGGAAGAACGTGCAGGCATGGGATTTATGTTTATGGAAGCATTTATGGATGATCTGCGCGTAGAGTCAGAACCGGGAGCGGGGACTACCGTATTCATGGAAAAGACGATAGGAGAGAGGTAGACAGGAAGGGGAAAGGATGGATACTTTAGAGCTTATCAAAAAAGCTCACGAAGGGGATAAAGAAGCAAGGGACAGAATCGTAAGTGAGAATGCCGGTTTAATCTGGAGCATTGTAAGACGATTCAAAGGAAGAGGCTGCGAACTGGAAGATTTGTTTCAGATCGGCTGTATCGGAATACTAAAAGCAATCGACAAATTTGATTTATCCTACGAAGTAAAGTTTTCCACTTATGCAGTAAGTCTTATATCCGGGGAAATCAAGAGATTTCTGCGGGATGACGGAATGGTAAAAGTATCACGTTCTTTAAAGGAAAACGGATGGAAAATAAAACTGGCGGGGGAACGTCTGTCACAGGAATACGGGAGAGAAGCCACCATCGAAGAAATAGCTGCCGCCACGGAGTTGTCTTTGGAAGATATCGTTATGGCGATGGAAGCAAATGTGGAAGTAGAATCCATCTACAAATCCATTTACCAGAGTGACGGAAATGAAATCTATCTGGTTGATAAGCTGCCGGAAGAAAAAGATGAAAATGAAAAACTATTAAATAATATGCTGTTAAAACAGCTCTTAAATGAACTGGGGGAAGAGGAGAAACAACTGATTGAATTAAGATATTTCAGAGAAATGACACAGATGCAGGTGGCAAAAATCCTCGGAATCTCACAGGTACAGGTCAGCCGTACCGAAAAAAAGATTCTGCTGAAAATGCGGCAGAAATTATAAAGAACTGCCCCGGAACCGGGGCAGTTCTTTAATGAATACTGTATTTCTGGATAACCATGGAAAGCCAGAGTTTTAAGATTAACATAAAGGATATGGATAAATAGGACAGACCGGAGCTTAGAAGATTCCGGAAAGCAACCTTTCCAATATCGAAAAATCCCATGGCATTCGGAATCATGGCAATGACGGAAAAAATAATCAGTGCAAGATAGCATTTGATAAATGTCATACGGTTTTTGCGGAGTTTGTCCGCGTCGTCGAGCCGCATGGATTCTTTTAAGTATTTTACCGTTTTATTTAAAAGATTTCCGAAAAACAGAACATCAAATAAATAAAAGACAATCAGAATCAGCTTCTGGATGGCAAGCCCGTATCCGAGAAAAATACCGGTAATCCAGTAAACACAGGACAAAATAAACAGCCGCAGGCTTTCTGCTTTTAAGCTGTTCATATATTCCAGATTTGTTTCCGAACAGATGGCGGAAGTACCGCGCATAATAAGAAAATATCCGATAAATGCGGGAACTATTTCAAATCCGCCCAGTTCCGTAGAAATATAAATATGGATAATACTGATTAAAATTCCCCATTTTATCTGATTATATCCAGTTGAAATCATAATAAAAATCCTTTCTGTTTAAACTATTACTGCAGGGGATGACTGGCAAATAATTCTTCCAGTTCTGCATAACTTTCGATGGTATTTATCTTACGGCGGATATCATTTGCATGCCGCAATCCGGACACATAAAAACAGATGTGGGTGCGCATTTCACGGATGCCGGTGTATTCCCCTTTAAATTCAATTAACATCCGGGTGTGCCGTAAGATCATATCCGTGATTTCCTGAGGGGAAGGACCATCCGGAATCACTCCGGTATTCAGATATTCGGAAATCTCCCGGAAAATCCATGGATTTCCTCTGGCGGCACGTCCAATCATAATGGCATCACAGCCGGTTTCTTCTAACATGGATTTGGCAGAAATGGCATCCGTAATATCGCCGTTTCCGATGACCGGAATCTGTACTGCATTTTTTACCTGGCGGATGACCGACCAGTCTGCCTGACCGGAATAATACTGCTCCCTGGTACGTCCGTGTACGGCTACGGCGGCAGCTCCGTTTGCTTCAGCAATTCTGGCAATCTCAGGTGCATTGATGCAGGAATCATTAAAGCCGGTGCGAATCTTCAAAGTAACTGGTTTTTTGCATTTTTTTGACATTGCCCCAATGATTTGACCGACCAGATCTGGATTTTTCATGAGGGCGGAGCCTTCGCCGTTATTGACTACTTTGGGAACCGGGCAGCCCATATTCACATCGATGATATCGTATGGACCATCTTCCAGCTGTGAGGCGATCTCTGCCATAATATCCGGATCACTGCCAAAGAGCTGCAGGGCAAGCGGATGTTCTGATTCTTCAGCGGCAAGCAGCGGAGCGGTATTGCGGTTCTTATATAAAACCGCTTTTGCACTTACCATCTCACTATAGAGCAGGGAACAGCCCTGTTCTTTGCAAAGCTGGCGGTATACCGTGTCCGTGATACCGGCCATCGGGCCAAGTGCCAGAATACCGGGAACCGTGACATTTCCAATCTGTAAGGTATTCATCAGGATTCCTCCGCTTCTTCAAAAGTTTCCCCAAGTGCAAATATCTTGTAATACATTTCAAGGGATTCCAGTAAATCCCGTTTCTTCGTCTGCATTTCTTTGATTTTCAGCCCACAGCTGATTTCATCGAACAGGAGATCATTTTCCTCAGTGCGGACATTAAAGTGGAGAGAACCCTGTTCATCAAAATCGAGCGTCAGAATACAGCTTACCTCTTCCGTAAAAAGAACGCACATGATTTTCAGTTCGTCCTTGATAGAATCCGGAAGATTCTGGAAAGCCTCATTAAAATAGAATTTTTTCTCGTAGCCGCTTGAGCCGCATAAAGTTACATAATCTTCATTATACATATCCATAAACACCTCGTACCGATACTTCGCCGGACAGAACCTTTGCCCTTGCGCCGTCCCGTTCAATGATGAGTTCGCCGTCATCATCAATGGATCTGGCGATGGCTTCGTATTGCTCATCCGGACGGATTACCAGTACCTTTCTATTTGTATTAATCATAAGAGAATTGTACTCTTCCTTCAGTAATGATAAATCAGAAGTCTGAAGAAAAGTATTATAATATTTTTCAAACCATGCCATGACACCTGCGATAATCTCGCTTCTGCGGAATGGCTTTCCTGTTTCTAACAGGGCGGATGTGGCAACCTGCCGGATATCTTCTGGAAATTCCGGATTATTTACATTAATGCCGATGCCGATCACGATATGATTGATGGAATCCATCTCCGCACTCATTTCCGTAAGGATTCCGCAGATTTTCTTTCCGTTTATCACAATATCATTCGGCCATTTAATCATGGCAGGAATTCCGGTTATTTCACGGAGTGCCTGACATACTGCCATTCCCGCAGGAAGGGTAAGCATGGATGCCTTTAGCGGCGGAATATCTGGTTTTAACAATAATGTCATAAAAATGCCGACACCGCCGGGAGAAGAAAAACTCCTTCCACGCCTGCCTTTTCCGCTGGTCTGCCGGTCTGCGGTTACAAGGGTGCGGTCTGGCAGACCATGTTCCGCCGCAGACTTTGCATAAGTATTTGTAGAATCAACATCCGGAAGATAAACAACCTTCCGGATAAAATCTGTCTGCCGTTCGTGAAGGGAAGATGAGATCAGATCTTCCGAAAGAAGATCCGGACAGGAAAGGAGTTTATATCCTTTGTTGTTCACGGAGTCAATCACATAGCCTTCTTCCCGGAGACGGTTCATGACCTTCCATACGGCAGTGCGGGAGACTCCCAGCTGTTCACAAATCCTCTGACCTGAAATATAATCATCCGAATGTTTTAATAATTCAAGAACTTTTGATTTCATAGTATACTCCTTAGTGAGATAACTGCAGGGTTTCCCCGGCATCATAAGATAACGATGAGTGAAAATATACTGAATCCGATCAGGATGGCAGCAGCCAGAAAGGAAATAATGCATGCCATATATTCATCCATCTTATAACGTTTTATTCCCAGACAGCCGTTCATGATGGCTGCAAGCAGAAATATCACAGGAAACATAAAAAGATATTTCCGCAGATTAATCACAAGAAATAATCCTGCGATTAAAATCAGTACACTCAGAATAATATTGATAAAATCAATAACCATACCGCGCTGTCTCCAGCTGCTGCGCCGAAAAGTATTTTTTGCCATTTCAGACCTCTTATTTCATTTCCATTCCTAAAGTAGCTGCCATAACAGCCTTGATGGAATGCATTCTGTTCTCTGCCTCATCAAATACAACGGACTGGGAAGATTCAAATACTTCGTCAGTTACTTCCATTTCATCCAGTCCGAATTTCTCACTGATTTCGCTGCCGATTTTTGTCTTTAAATCGTGGAAAGCCGGGAGACAGTGCATAAAGATCGCATCCTTCTTTGCATTGTCCATAGCGGCTTTGTTTACCTGATATGGAAGAAGATCTTTGATTCGCTCTGCCCATACTTCGTCCGGCTCGCCCATGGAAACCCATACATCGGTATAAATCACGTCGGCATCCTTTGTTCCTGCCATGACATCATCGGTCAGGGTAATGGTTGAACCGGAAGCTTTGGCATATTCTTCACATTCTTTTACCAGGGCTTCGTTCGGGAAGTAGCTCTTTGGTGCACATGCAACAAAATCAATGCCCATCTTCGAGCAGGCAATCATCAGTGCATTTCCCATATTGTAGCGGGCGTCACCCATGTATACAAACTTCAGTCCTTTAAAGCTGCCCTTATGCTCCTGAATCGTCAGTAAATCGGCAATCATCTGAGTCGGATGGTCTTCATTGGTCAGTCCGTTCCATACCGGGACACCGGCATATCTGGCAAGTTCTTCCACGATTTCCTGTCCGAATCCGCGGTACTCAATCCCTTCGTACATACGTCCGAGAACTCTTGCTGTATCAGCAATGCTTTCTTTCTTTCCAATCTGAGAGCCTGACGGGTCAAGGTAGGTAGTACCCATGCCGAGATCATGTGCCGCAACTTCAAAAGAGCAGCGGGTTCTTGTGCTTGTCTTTTCAAAAATCAGGGCAACATTCTTTCCCTTTAATTCGTCAACTAATATCCCTTTCTTCTTTTTATCCTTTAAATAAGCGGAGAAATCTACCAGATACTGGATTTCCTCCAGGGTATAATCTTTTAATGTTAAAAAATGTCTTCCTTTTAAATTCATAAGTCTTAATCCTTTCATGTTTTTCAGTCTTTTCTGCTGTTTTACCTATTATTATAGCCTACTTTACTGCCCTTTACAACTGTTTTTTGGCAGCCCCAGGGGAGCAGGAAAACGGATTTGTTTTTTTCAGACTGTGAAGTTGACTTTTCGGAAAAGATTATCTATAATAAAAACACTTACAATAAAGAAGTATTAAACACTAAGCTTAAAAGGAGAATTAGCGTGAAGGAAGAAAAGATTATTGTCATTGATTTCGGCGGACAGTATAACCAGCTCGTGGCAAGACGTGTCAGAGAGTGCAATGTATACTGCGAAATCTATTCTTACAGGACAAATTTGCAGCAGATTAAAGATATGAACCCGAAGGGAATTATCCTGACAGGCGGACCAAACAGCTGTTATGAAGAGGGAGCACCTACTTATACAAAGGAGCTGTTTGAACTGGGGATTCCGGTACTCGGTCTCTGCTACGGCGCACAGCTGATGCAGCATGTACTGGGCGGAACCGTAGAGAAAGCTCCGGTCAGGGAATATGGAAAGACAGAGACATTTGTAGACAATGGCAGTGATTTATTCCACAATGTGTCAGAAAAGACCATCGTATGGATGAGCCATTTTGATTATATCTCAAAACCGGCACCGGGATTTAAAATCGTTGCCCACACGGCAGACTGTCCGGTAGCAGCAGCAGAAAATACAGAGAAGAAACTGTATGCCATCCAGTTCCATCCGGAAGTACTTCACACACAGGAAGGAACAAAGATGCTTGAGAACTTTGTACTGAAAGTATGTGGATGTAAGGCAGACTGGAAGATGGATGCGTTTGTGGAAAATACCATTGAAGAAATCCGCAATAAAGTCGGCGATGGAAAAGTACTCCTTGCCCTGTCCGGCGGTGTGGATTCCTCCGTGGCAGCAGGACTTTTATCCAGAGCAATCGGAAAACAGCTGACCTGTGTATTCGTAGACCACGGTCTTCTCCGGAAAGACGAGGGAGATGAAGTAGAAAATGTATTCGGACCAAATGGCCAGTTCGACTTAAACTTTATCCGTGTCAACGCACAGGAAAGATATTACAGCAAGCTTGCCGGCGTGACAGAACCGGAAGCAAAGCGAAAAATCATCGGTGAAGAATTCATCCGTGTATTTGAAGAAGAAGCAAAGAAAATCGGTGCGGTAGACTTCCTTGCACAGGGAACGATCTATCCGGACGTGGTAGAATCCGGACTCGGCGGTGAATCCGCAGTCATCAAATCCCACCACAACGTAGGCGGACTTCCTGATTTCGTTGATTTCAAGGAAATCATTGAACCGCTCCGCGACTTATTCAAGGACGAAGTGCGGAAAGCCGGATTGGAACTGGGACTTCCAAAACATCTGGTATTCCGTCAGCCATTCCCGGGACCGGGACTTGGAATCCGTATCATCGGCGAAGTAAGTGCCGATAAAGTCAGAATCGTGCAGGATGCCGATGCCATCTACCGGGAAGAAGTAGACAAGGCGGCAGCAGAATATGAAAAGGAAAACGGAAAAGCACCGGCATGGATGCCGAACCAGTACTTCGCAGCACTCACAAACATGCGTTCCGTAGGTGTCATGGGTGACGAGAGAACCTACGACTATGCCGTGGCACTGCGTGCAGTCAACACCATAGACTTCATGACCGCAGAAAGTGCAGAAATTCCATTCGCCGTATTGCAGACCGTTATGAGCAGAATCATAAATGAAGTAAGAGGGGTAAACAGGGTATTCTATGATTTGACGAGTAAACCACCGGGTACGATTGAGTTTGAATAGAATGCATATAAGACCGAGAGGATGCCCCAAAGGGTGGACTCTCGGTTTTGTATAAATAGGAATTTGAGGTGAGCAGGTGATACATATGGGGATTGGTGCATGGCAGGAAAGTGACAACGAAAGGGAGTAACATCAAATGATAGATATATATACAAATAAAAGTGATTCAAAAAATTGGATAATCAGGAATGACTTGTATTTTAATTTGAATACCGGAAATGAAGAGATGTCACAAAAAGAAATTGATTTAATCTGGCAGGTTGATGAGGCTAAGTTGACACCAGACAAGCGTATAGAAACAAAATATGGTTTAGGAACAATCCGTAATTTATCATCAGGCTGCAAGACATTACTTAATATTGTAAAGCACCCTGATAAGGTGGTAAATGTTGAGGAATGTGGTCCGAATGTGCTTAGAATTATTTTTACTATGGATAATATAAAGATATATATGTCAAGACCAACACTTTTTGATATTCCGGATGATGCAAAAATCAGATTTAATGATGCTGATATAGTTACCGGTGGCAGAGGTTATAATGCCTGGTGGAGTAAGGAGTATGAAAGGAGAGAAGCAGATGATTTATAAAAATGTTAGATTTAAAGCTAATCCATTTTCATACGATTTGGAATTTGATGACAGAATTACTCTTGTTGGTGGAGACAGTGGTACCGGAAAAACAGTACTCTATGAAATGTTGGAAGATATAAGATTGACAGATGAATACAAAGCAATCAAGCTATTTAATTACAAATCAGATGATTTTTTAGAAGCAATAAAACAGTGTAGAGATAGTTTTATTGTGATAGATAATGCAGATTGTCTGATTAATGATGATGTCAGGAGATTCATTAATTTTGAGTTATCAAACCAGTATATGCTTTTTTTGCGTAATTGTGACGGGCTTAATGTATCTGACAAAAGTTTTAAGGTGCTGAAGTTTGATAAAAACAGGATAACATTGGAAGAGGAACTGTGATATGAGATATTTATGGACGGAGGATACCGGTGCAGGACTTCACTTCTGGAAATTAGTTAACCAACTTTTCTTTGATAATCAACTTGTAGTTGAGAGTAAAGGAAGTAATCAGGGATTAGTGGATGCAGTATTAGACTTGGATATTAAAGATGACGATAAATACTATGTTGCATTTGATTATGTGGTTGATAATCAGGACATTCGTAACAAGTATCGTATGTTGAAATCAATAACAGATAAGTCGGAAAGAAAGATTGTAATTCTGGATATGATTTGTTTTGAATACCTGATTCTTGCATTTGACAAGCTGGTAGCATGGACTGGCACAGGAAAGACAGATAAAATTAAAACTCGTGCAGAAGTATTGGCGGCAGTTGAGAACCACAGAATCGATTTATCAAAGATTGATGATGAGAAAACATTGCAGTACATAGCAGGTTTTAAGAGATATTCTACAGAACGGGTGATAAAGTCATTGGTTGGCGAATTTGCACAAAATGAAAAATGGTCAGTTAAAGGAAGTCTTATGGGTGAGTGCTGGTATAAGGATTGCTGTGTGTCGGAGCATCCAGAGAGTCTTAGGTGTGGTAAGCCGGAGGTTGAGGATGGGAATGAGAAGATGAGGATGTTGATACAGTCGGAAACAGTTAGAGATTTAATAGAGGTAATACACTAATAAGGGATATGTAAGTACTCAATTAGGTAATAAATAATGAGAATAACAATATTGCATTATTAGGATCATGCAAGAGTAGGAGAATTTGAAATGTCAAAATTAAACATAGATCAACAAACAATAAAAGAATTGTTTTCAAATAAAAGAGCGGATTTTTTAATCCCAGATTATCAAAGACCCTATGCATGGGAGGAACCGGAATGTCAAACATTGTGGGATGATATATTTATATTTGCATTCCCGGAAAATGACTATACGAAATTTGATAGTGATAACGATGAGTATTTTTTAGGACCGATTGTAACTTTTAAGAATGATAATGGAAAACTGGAAATTATTGATGGACAGCAGAGGCTGACAACATTGATGTTATTACTTAGAGCGTTCTATTCTAAATTTGGAAATATGAAGGATCCATATGCGATAAAAACGAGTGAAGATATTTCAACTTGTATTTGGAAGACAAATGAATTTGGACAACCAGATAAGAATAGGCTAAAAATTGATTCAGAGGTATCAACTGATGATGACAAGGAAGAGTTTTTGACTATTTTGAAAACAGGAATTGTGGATGGCTCACAAAAAAGCAAATATGCTCGTACATATAGATTCTTTCAAGAGAAGATTAATGAGTTTTTGCAGGAATATCCAGCATATTTTGCCTATCTTCCAACGAGAATATTAAACAACTGCATTCTTTTACCAATTGAAGCAGAATCACAGGATACAGCACTTCGTATATTCTCAACTTTAAATGACAGAGGTAAGCCATTATCTGATACAGATATTTTCAAAGCACAATTTTATAAGCATTATAGTAGCCTTGGTAAAAAGGACGAGTTCATTAGAAGATGGAAGGACTTAGAGGCGATTTGTGATGAAATTTTCGCTGCGCCATCGGGTTCTCCTATGGATGAGTTATTTACAAGATATATGTATTTCGAAAGAGCAAAGCAGGGGATAAAAAGTACTACTACAGAAGCACTTAGAAAATTTTATGAGAAAGATTCTTATGCAATATTAAAGAAAAATGAGACCTTAGATAATTTGGAATGTTTGGCAGAATTCTGGAGAAAGGTGTCGGTACAGGATGAAGGATTTTCTGACAGAGTACTGAAAAAATTGTTTGTTTTGAATTATGCACCAAATGGAATGTGGACATATCTGGTATCAGTTTACTTTATGCAAAACAAAGATGCTGATGGATCTTTGAATGAAGATAATTTTTTTGAGTTTTTAAATAAAATAACTGCTTTCATATTTGGGTATGCATTTATACGCCCGGGTGTTAATGCATTAAGAAGTCCAGTTTATCCTGAGATGATAAATATTGTTTCTAATCTTCCGGTTACATTTGCAGCATATAAATTTGAAGAAGAAAATGTAAAAAATATTATGAGTAACTATGTGTTCACAAATGGAAGACCAATTACTAAATCTATACTTGCTTGGTGGGCATATACGGATCCAAATCAGGAACTAATTTTGCTGGATACAAATCTAGAGATAGAACATATTTATTCAAAGAAACGACAGGAGAATGAAAAATCGTTAAGTGACAAGAGTAGTTTGGAATCTCTGGGAAATAAGGCACTATTGGAGAAGAGTATTAATATTAGAGCATCTGATTATAGATTTTCAGATAAAACTAAATATTATCAAGGATATACAACTGTGAGTGGTAAGCAGAAGACGGGGACAAAAGTGTACGAGTTACTGAGCTTATCAAATGAAAAAAGTGATTATACAGAGCAAGATATTGTTGAGAGAAAGAAGCGCATTGTTGAAGGATTTTTACAATATCTAAAAGATAATGAACTTATTGGATAAATATTATCTACGGAGGTACAAAGAAAATGATATCACATGGATTATTAATATGCAGTTTTTTTTTGAAGAAAAAGTATTCAAGAACTGAGGATGAGATTTTAGAATTAAATCGGCCATATGAATATGATGAAGTTACATATGATAATATTTTTTCTCTGTTTAATGGATTTTATGATAATTATACCGAATTAGCAGATGATGAAAAGTTAATGAAGATGTTCTCAATAGACAGAGATAGCATAAAAAGAGATAGTAGAGAAGATTATGTTGTAGAGAGTGGGATAATACATTCGGGATCTTATGGAACAGAGTCGGCTATAACAAATAAAATTACCAAAGAAGTAGTCTATCGGCGTAGTCAGGATGATGCGGATATTAAACAGTTTCATTATATGATTTACGTCCCAAATGATGCAGATGAAAATGAAATTGTTAAAGGTATGTTATTGTTTGAAACAATTGGAACCTTTGGAGTTAAGACAATATCTGTAAATAACATGAAACGTTTTTTTTCTGAAAAATATGGATTAACAATGGAAACGAGAAGTATTTCAGTGAGAATATTTATAGAAAATCTACTTAAAAAGGATAAGTTAAAAAGAGTAACATTAATCAGAGATTCGGTGTCAAGAGATCCAGCAGACAATATGTTTTTAAATATAGGAAGAGAAGAAAAAACATATATCAAACCTACACTTAAAGAAAGTTGGATTACAAAATTATTAGAGTATTTAGATGGACATAGTAACGAAGATATTTTTGAAATTAATGATGAAGTATATGAAGACATTCAGCTTACTTTTTTACATTCTGGAAGAACAAAAACAGTTAGGCTTAATAATATAGATAAATTTAGTATGGTAGAGGATATTCCGGATTATGTTTTTAATGTCGACAGAAATGGTGGTCAAAATCTAATAGAATATATGGAGCAAACAGCCAATAATTATGCTTCAAAAATGATATTTGTAAGGAGCTAGCAGAGGAGGTGTTACAAATGAAAGAGAGTACCCTTGGTTTAGTATTGATTGCTATATCATTTTTTCTGATTACTTTGGGACTATTCCGAAGAAACTCAAATTTTGTTGAACTTAGAAAAGTTTTTATAGAACACATGGCACTATTTAAAAATGCAAGATATCAATATTTTATTTTTTATGTTTATCCGTTGGTTATGTCGATTGGAATTTCGATTTTGTATGTTGCAGAAAAAGAGATGTATAGAGATATTACAGTGGCAGTAAGTATTTTTATTTCAATGTTACTTGCTATTTTAAGTATTATAACAACTAAAGATTTGTCGAAGTATGAACCAAATCAGCAGCAAAGAATAAAAGAGGTTATCAAGGAAACAAGTAATGCTATTGTATTTTGCACTGCAATTAGTATTTTCATCATTTGTGTTTCACTTATTATGACTGTTATTGATTTTTGCAAATATCAATATTTGTCAAGAGGTGTAGCGATAGTTATTTATTATTTGTTATTGGTGTTACTTTTGAATATATTGCTAATAGTAAAACGAATGGGAAAACTATTGTCTTAGTAGCTATATCCATAAGCTAATTTTTCTTTGGTACGCAATAATTTATTTCATATATAATTAAAGAGCAGCAATTCAAATGATATGATAGCAGCATTGAATTGTTGCAAAATAATATCTCGTTTAATTTACCATTGCTACTAAAACCTCTCTATGATATGAAACAACCAAAGAGTCCTTTCTTGAAGTGTATGTAGGAGCTTTTAGTGTGGTAGAAAGATGTATAGTTGAAATGGGAAATCCAAGGGAATCAGCATTGTTTTTATATAAAGAAATATTTGATGGAAAAGAAATTAAAGTAGAGAATCGATTAGAGTTTGAACAGATAATAAGAGAAAAGATTCGATTAGAATATAAAAATATACCATATTGGATACAGGTGCAGTTGGAGTTTTTAATTTAAATTTATTAAACGTACGAAAGAAGGGATTTTAATGAATATTCTGCTTATTGGAAATGGTTTTGATCTTGCTCATGGTTTGCCTACACAATATAAAAAATTTCTTGATTTTTGCATTAAGGCAAAAGTGATTTTTACAATTATAGATGGAAGAGGAAGCAATCGTTATTATGATGAATATTTACGTGATTGGGATATTAATTTAAAGATTAAGGAATCGTTAATGGAAGCATATAAAAGTAGAAAAAAAGATATAATATTCTTTGCTGATGGAACTCACAGATATAATTTTACTACACAAAACGATGCTTTAAACCAATTGTATCCGCTTATAAATGAAAATGTTTGGATAGAGTATTTTAAGGAATGTCCGTCGTATATTGGCGAAAACTGGATAGATTTTGAAATGGAAATTTCAAGAGTGATAAAGACAATAGATGCAGTAAGGAATTATACAGTTCAACACGAGGATATTATGGAGATTCCAAGAGATATGCAAGGCATATTAATGGAAATAATAAAAAAAGCAAAGGGAAATTTAAAAGATATATGTGGTAGTATTGAACAAATTGATAGATTTACAGGTAGGTTATATAAGGATTTAAAGTCATTGATAAGGGCATTGGAAATATACCTTACAGAATTTGTTGAAAAAATAAACAATGATATTGTAATTCCGGAAATTAACGAATTAAAAATAGATCATGTTTTGTCTTTTAATTATACTAATACTTATGAAAAGAAATACGGAGTTGGAAAGAGTATTGAATATAATTTCATTCATGGAGAAGCAAAGATAAGTAATACAATAGATTCCAACAATATGGTTTTGGGAATTGATGAATATCTTCCGCAAGAGAGAAAAGACAAAGAAACATATTTTATTGGTTTCAAAAAATATTATCAAAGGATTCTTAAAGCAACAGGCTGTGATTATTTGGATTGGATAGATATAATAAAAGAAGCGTACGAAGATGCTTGTAATAAAGCTGCTCATTGTAGTGGGAAAATGGGAAACAACTCAAGAAAAGCAAGACCAACGGATTTTCATTGTAGTTCAAATTTATATATATTTGGTCATTCATTAGATGTTACTGATGGGGATATATTAAGAGCTTTTATTTGTAACTATAATGTGAATACAAAGATTTTCTATTATAGAGAATCGGAAGATGATAAAAAGGCACTTGAGAAATTAATTTCGAACTTAGTAAAAGTAATCGGTCAAGATGAACTTATAAAGAGAACCGGTGGAGAATTCAGAACAATAGAATTTATTCCACAATCATTACAAGAATAACGTCAGTAGAGGTGATAAAACATGAGTAGACGGTTTTCGTTACATATTTTACTTCCTATAGAAGGCTATGAGGGAGATAAGATATACGAAAGCGAAGATATTTCGCTTAAAATGATGAATCCTAATAAGAAGCCAGATGACGTATATTATAGACGTTTAAAGGAAAAATCCGTTTATGCATCTTTTGATGATATTGTTAAATTCGCTTGTCAAAAATATTTGTTGGGAGAAATACATAACTTTTCTATGCATACGGACTATTTTGGCGACTGTGAGATAGAATATGAAGGTAACAAATACATCATTGGAGATGAACTGGTTCCAGATGATTTTGCTATTGTGGATGATGAGTTGATACAAAAAGCTTCAGCTTTGGTGGGATATGAATCAGAGAAAGATTTTGCAAATGGTTTGGCTACTGTTATTGAAAATAGTTCAGATGGAGAAGATAAGTTTATAGCATCGCTCATATTGGCAAAGGAAATAGCAAGCCGTATGAATGGAAGGGCAGTTCTTATGTATGACTGATAAGAAAACTGGGAATTATAGATAGGTTATAACTAAAACAGAAAGTGGATGTTTATTATGAACATAAAAGATTTAATTGGTGAAGCAACTGAATATGACAAAAAACGGGCATTAGAAGAAAAGAAACCCAAAAGTTGGCGTAAAAGTGTAAGTGCATTTGCAAATACATTTGGTGGAGCATTGATTTTTGGTATTTCAAATGACAATCAGGTTGTTGGACTTGAAGATCCGGAAGGTGATGCAGAAAAGATTAGTGAAGCAATTAAGACAAGACTTGATCCGATACCAGAATTTAAGCTTAGATTCCATAAAACCGAAGATGGGAAGGTTTTGGTCATACTTGATGTATATAAAGGGGACATTTCATTTGGGTTAGTAAATGAGTAGGGCGATTTAACGAATGCAGGGGCATTACTTGCGGATGAAAGTCCGATTCGTTGTTCAAGATTATTTTGCACAAGGTGGAATGGGCTGAATAAAAGTGGTGGCGCAGTGGATGCGTTGGACGATGCGGAGTATTCAGGTAGTGTTATTTCCATGATTGAGAATGGAGAGGCATTCATCAAGCGTAATTGTAAAATGAAGTGGCGTAAGACTGCGAATTCAAGAGAAGAAATGCCGGAGTATGTAGAGCGAAGCTATCACGAAGCACTTGTAAATGCTTTGGCTCACCGTGACTATCTGGTAAATGGAAGTGAAGTCCATATTGACATATACGATGACAGAATGGAAATCTATTCTCCGGGAGGAATGCCGGATGGTTCCATGATTCAGGACAGAGCCCCTCTTACAGTGCCTTCAACCAGAAGAAATCCGGTTCTTGCCGATGTATTCAACAGGCTTGGATATATGGAGCGTAAAGGTAGTGGATTTGGAAAGATTATTAGTGGATATGAATTTCAAATAAATTATAATGAGAGTAAAAGACCATCATTCCGCTCAGACAGATATCAGTTTACGGTAGTGATGCCGAACCTGAACTATGATGTCCCTCAAGATTTTGAAGGAAATGAGACAATGTCCGAATCAATGTCCAAATCGATGTCCGAATTGGAAAGGACAAGAATGCAGATAATTTTGCACTATCTCGATACAAATAAAGAAATAAATAGTTCTATTACAGCAAAATTATTGAAAGTGGAAATAAAGACGGCAAGTCGACTGTTATTGAAGGCAGAAAAATTGGATATTCTTAAAAGTTACGGAAAAACAAAGAATAAAGTATATTTTAGAGAATAATACGAATGGATGATAAAAATGTTCCCAGGGCTAGGGAACAAATTAAAAAAAACATGAAAAAGGATAAAAGATGAAAGTAAAATTAGAAGACATAATCGAGGCAATGGAATTTGCCGGTATGGAAACAGAATATTATTATGATACCCAAAACGAAAAAGTTCTGATGTTGTTTGATGGAATGGTGGATGGTGAGGACAATCCGGAACTTTTTGAAGATATCAAAGAGGGATTTGTTGAGGATTATATACCGTTACCGGGACAATACGATATCAACGAGTATCGAATAATGGAAGAGTTTATATACGAGCTTCCGGAGGGAAAGAATCAGAATGTATTGGCAAGGGCAATCCAGGGAAGAGGCGCTTTTAGAAGATTTAAGGATAAATTGTATGACTTGAATCTGGAGAAACAGTGGTACCAATATCGTGATGAAGCTTATGAAAAAATAGCAAGGCAATGGTGTGAAAGACATAAGATTGATCTTGTTGAATAAAAGAAAGAGGTAAATTGTGAGTGATTTCGGAAAAAACAGAGTACTGGCATTATATAAGATTCTGACAGCATATACAGACGAACAACATCAGATTTCTATGCAGGATATTCTGGTTCACATGGATGCAGAAGGTTATTACTGTAGTGAAGACAGTATTCTGCGATATATAAAACAATTAAGAAATGAATTAGGGATAGATGTAATTTCCGGTCGTGGAAGGAATGCTCGTTATTTCATTGGAAACAGACTTTTGGAAAAGGAAGAGATGAAACTTATTATTGATTCCGTTAATGCGTCTAATTTCATTGAGAAAAGTATTGCCACCAAAATGATTGATAAATTGAAATCTACTATGAGTCTGTATGATGCGGAAGAACTGGATAGAAGCGTGTTAGGGATTAATATTGCAAAAGCAGAGAATAAGAAAATTCTCTATAATGTAAATTTGATTCAGGAAGCTCTATCTAAGGGGGTTCAGATAAGCTTTGATTATATGGTGTGGGACAGAAATAAGAAGTTAGTAAAAAAGTCGGATAGACGATATAACATGAACCCCTGGGCTTTAATATGGGCAAATGATAGGTATTATTTGCATGGATATGATGTAAAAGAAAAAGATGGTGTATTAAGTGAAAGAAATTATAGAGTGGATAAACTTGATAATATCAAGTTGTCCGATATACCAAGAGCTGGTAAAAGTCAGTTCCGTATTTTTAATGCTAATACATATGTTTCAAGACGGATGGGTATGTTTTCAGGAAAAGAACAGGTAATAACTGTGAGAATTCCTGATACGTTAGTTGGCCCTTTTATAGATCAATTTGGTAAGAGGATTACAATTTCGGAATACACAGAGGGTATGTTGTTAGTTACTTTTAATGCAGTTGCGTCTGTTATCTTGCTTGGATGGTTATTAGGATTACAATATGTAGAGGTATTAGAACCACAGAGTGTTAGGAATGCTATGACTGATTTGATAAAACAAAATATGGAAATATATTCTAAAAAGAATTGACGCAAATATGCGTCAATTCTTTTTCCGTTCTATGATAAAATTATATATAATTTTACTGTTACCAATCATGCAAGAAATAAGCAACCACAAGGAGGTTTGGTGTTGAAAGATTACTTATTAGATGTTATGCAACAACATGAACATGGTTTGTATATGTGCGAATTACCAACGGGCAATGGAAAAACCTATGATTCGGCACGGGCAATGAAAGAATATGCGGATTCAATTGGTGATGCTACCAAAATCATTTACCTGACAACTTTAAATAAGAATTTACCAGAAGATGCATTGAGGGCGGCATATGGGAGTGAGGAGCTTTATAAGCGTAATGTATTGAGATTACGCTCTAATTTTGATGGGGTTGTAGAAAAAATTCTTGAGATTGAAGTGCCGGAGGAAATGAAAACGGATGCGTATCTTAAATTATGCAAGGATGTTTCCCTTTATCGTAATGCTGTGGAAAAAAGATATGCCGATAAGGAATATATAAAAGAATTGGCTGACAGAATAACAGAAGGGGACAGGCAGCTTCGATATGAAATTACTAAACGTTTAAAGAATAGATTTCAAACAAAGACACAGCGAAAAAATGCTATTAGAACTGATGCTAAATATAAATGGATTGGGAAATTATATCCTGCAGTATTTACAGACGATTACAAAATAATATTAATGAGTGTCAGTAAGTTTATGAAGAGAAATTCTATTCTTATTGATTCCAGTTATGAGTTTTTGAATTCGGATTTAATAGAAAACGCAGTAATTGTTATTGATGAATTTGATGCAACGAAGGATACCATACAAAGTGAGCTGATTGATAAGTCATTGGCAATGCAGGAAGACTATATACAGTTGTTTCGTCAGATATATCGTACTTTGAATCCAAACGATTTTTCTTCCAGTATGAGACAAGCTATGGAAGAGGTTGAAAAATTAGGGAATAGAAATACATTTACAACACTAATGGATGAAGCAAGAAAAATTGCAGAGAATTATCATGTAAGGTTAAGTATAAAAACCAAAGAAGATTTAGTGGATCAGAGACAGATTTTCTTGTTTAATGATGGTTCATTCCATACGGTTTTAAAAGAAGGGGCACAGTATATCCGCTCATCCTTAAATAAAGAAGACAATCGTATTGATGTTTTCTTTGAGGGGAAAGATGATTTTTTCAAGAACAGAAACAAAGAGAAGGATATTGTGTTATATAGCTTATTGCGTGAGATTAATGTATTTCTTTTGCATTTTAGGTTATTTTCTATAGAATGGGCAAGAAATTACATGGAAATTATAAATAGCTCCAGAAACGGTATCATGGATGCGATGAATTTGGAGAATGCTATTAGTACAATCCTAAAAAGATTAGAATTAACTAATAAGCAAAGAGATTTGTTGATGGGTGAAACATGCCAAATGATTAGAAATAATCGTGAACTGATATTGGAGGATAGAAGCTTCTATCAAGTTGGCATGGAGTATTATGAATTTGAGGATAATGATTCTCATCATGACAATACAAATCTTAAATTTGTTAAGGTATATGATACTCCTGAAAAAATCATGTTATACCTTGCAGGAAAAGCAACTGTGTTTGGGATATCGGCAACTGCTGAAGTTGATACAGTTGTTGGAAATTATGATTTGAGATATTTGAAGGAACAGTTAAAAGAAAGGTTTCATAAGACGCCGGGTTATTTAATGGACAAAACAAGAACTGCATTAGAAAAAAGATGGAGCGCTTATGCAGATGGCGAGATAAATGTACATGGGGAAGTAATCAGCAGTAATATACAAGGATTCAATGCAGAAGATTATTGCAAAACATTTATGGATGCAGAATTTGCACGTTATGCTTCAAACATTATCACCAATATAACAGATAACGAATATCAGATAATAAGATACTGCAATATACTTCAATCAATGTGTATTTTTAATAGGAATGAAGATATTCAATCAATTTTATACTTGGGAATGGCATTGCCGAAAAAGAACAATCCCGGCATGGATGAAGGCATTCTGCAGCAGTTGTTTGAATACTCTCAGATGGAGACTCAGCAGAGTAATAGTAGTGTTTGTTTCTTGAAAAGCGACAATTTTGAACAGGATAAGGAAGAATTGCAGCAGCGATTGTCATGTGGAGAAAAGATATTTGTTATGTCATCTTATCAGACTATAGGTGCTGGACAGAATTTACAATATAAGATTCCGAAAGGTAAAAAAGTTGTTCAATTGGGAGAGTTTACCGAAGGTGACAAGAGATTCTTATATAAGGATTTCGATGCATTGTATCTGGCAAATATAACTAATATGACAGTAAATACATATCAGGATGAGACAATAACATCTCATGATTTGTTGCAGATGTTGTTTCAAATTGAGGAATTATACGAGAACGGTGAAATGAATTATTCTGAAAAGGACCAAATGTTAAAGCTTGCGTTTCGTTCTTATACAGGAAGTGACCAATTCACTTTAAACAAGTTGTATAAGTTAAAGAGTGTAGTTGTGCAAGCTAGCCGAATGGTTTTACAAGCAGTGGGTCGTATGTGTAGAACATTTGTAAAGAGTCCTAATATATTCTTGTTTGTTGAGTCGGAACTGTTAGAGAAATTGTATGTTGGTGAAATAAATAAACGTATATTATCACCTGAAATGGAAGCAATTGTATCTATGCGAGAGACAATTGGAAAGGATTATCTTCCGGAAGAAAATCTTATGCTTAATAAGGCGGAAAAGATATCCTCGGTTGGTCTTTGGACGATTCGAAGAATGTTGGCAAATGATTGGACTGTTGAAAGTATGCAGTTGTGGGAACAGTTAAGGTCGTTGGTATTACAGTATCCGACGGCAAGTACATATGACTGGCAGAATAATGAATATCTTCAAAAACTTTATATTACAAGTGGAGAAAAGCGGAACCAGTATATTTACTCACAGTATTCAGATTTCAATGATGTTACTATAGATTTTGGAAACGACAAGGTGGCATTTAAAAACAGTAAAAGAGCTAAAATAAAGGGGAATTCTGATGAAGTTGCTATTTATGAAATGAGTGAAAAGGAATCCGGTTTGCAGGCGATACTTAGATATCCCGGAATGAAAGCTCATTTTGAAGAAATGGGATATGCATTGAAATTTGAAATGAATGAATATCTTCTTAGTCCAGTGTTGTTTCATAATATTTATAAAGGTGCATTGGGCGAAGAGGCTGGTAAGTTTATATTGAAAAGAGAATTGGGAATTGAATTATCATCAATAACAGTGCCGGAATATTTTGAATTCTTCGATTATAAGCTATCTGATGATGTGTATGTTGATTTTAAGAATTGGAAGTTTACATATGTGCAGGATAGAGACGAAATCAGAAAAGATATATTGAGAAAGCTGGAGGCTATAGGGGCTAAACGGGTTTATATCATAAATGTTGTATCAGATAAAAATTACAAGCCAGGTGCCATAGTGGATCAGTGCTTGGTGGAGATTCCGATGCTTATAAGAGAAGATGGTACAGTTTGTTATGAAAATTTACATATGATTCGTAAGGAGGATTTCGAAAATGTTAACTAACAGAATTAATGTTACCTACAATATAGAAAATATTGATGCTGACTTTGATATTTTTAGGGTCGAGAAGGCTAATAAGGATTATTACAAATACAATATCTTAGATTCGGCAGTATATGAATTTAAGGCGGCAGCAGTTCAGTGGACCTTTGGTGCAACTGCATTGGTGCTGTTCCGTAAGGGTGAGGTGACAGAAAAGCAATTTAAAGAAAGTATTATGAAAGAGTATGAGGATGTAAAAATCCAAAAGATTGATTTGTTTGATAGCGAGCAGTGCAATAAATGTTTTTATTTTGAAAACAGATTACTTGCACAACTCCTGATAAATTCAATGAGAACGCCTAAGCATGAGGCTTTTATGTATAATAATCTCACAGGTAAGCTTTTCTATCATGACCCATCATGGAGACATAAAGATAAATTAACAGGTAAGGTGAATTTTATCAGATTCTTGGAGATTGTTATTGATCCAGGGATGTATCACAATTTGGAACATAAAACTTTCAAGAGATATGATCGAGAAAGTAACGGATTGTATGTAATAGATTCAAAGACTGGTGGGTTTAGAAAAAAATTAAAGACAGATACCAATGTCATTACATACAAGGAAGGTTCCTTGCCGCATAATCACTTTAGAGTAGATAATTTTGATATATCTGATATTACGCATTTTAGGAAAAGTAAGATGGGCGTAATGGAGCAGTTTTTAAGAGATGTGAATGATAATCTTTCTAAATATATGTCCATAGAAATTGTGGAGAGAGAAGATGCACAAGAATTTGATATCTCCAATTTGGAAAAGAAGGGAATATCAGAGCTTGAATATGGTGAAATGTTACAGAAAAAGGGTGTTGTAATTGTAGATGAAAATAACTCTGAAATATCAAAGGATATTGTAGCGAAGCTCCAAGAGGAGTTGGAGAAGTATTATCATGTAAAGGCAGCGGTAGGAAATCTTTCGGAAGAAGCATATAATATCAGAATTATTCATGATGGTGAATATTATGCTGAAAATGAGATGCATGATCCACACAGTGATAACTTAAAAGGATATATTGTACAGCATATAACAGAAGAGGCCGAGCATTTTACAAATACAAAGGGAAGTTCTCCAGACATAAAGAAGATTGTTCAGGAACTTATAATAAAAGGTGATGTAAGAGAACGCATGATTTCAATTTTTGATTGGGAAAGACTTGATTCTGGAAAAGATTGGACCTTTGTTCTTAGAAAGAAGATAAAAACAAAATACGGTGAAAATGCAGCGCATATAAATCATGTTAATAAAAAGGCGCTCAATTATTTCCAATATTATCGTTTGAAAATTGATTGCAATGGTGAAATGGAATTTGATACATTTTGCGATAGTAATCAAGATGAAGTAGAAGAGTGGAGCAAGATTTGTTATGCATATGATTTTGTAGAAGACAAACATCGTGGTGCACAGAATCAGGTAGAAGGATTAATGTATTCGGATATTGATAATATTCATGCCATATTGTTAACACGCGAAAAGACATTGCCTAATATATCAGCATTAATGAATACACTTATGGAAACAGATGCAAAAGAAAGAGTTTCAAAAGAATTATTATTGGAAGCAATAGATGATTTTGAAAAAGATAATATTGATTCAAGGGAATGCATTTCTGAATGGAAAAGTAAGGTGGCTGCAGAAACAGAAATGATTACCAAGAAAGCATTGAAAAAGATTTTAAATATGCGCACAGGAATTGCATCAAAATTCAATAGGTTTTTACATGAAAAGTATGGAGTCTGGATTGATGGCGAGTTGAGAAAAGGGGAATTTGAAGCGACTTACCAAATTGGAAATCTCTTAAACATCAAGTACGAATACAATGAGAAAGACTACTTAGATGGACGTGCATTTGTATATTATGTGGGGGCTAAGAGTAAGAGATTAGCATATCCAAATGCTTGTTGTATGCGTAAGGTGATTTCTTTGGGAGAAGAACTTGAATATGAGGAGGCTCTTCCGTTGATGGCAGTAGAATTTGTGCGTAATAGTCAATATACGGTTCTTCCATTTCCGTTTAAGTATTTGAGAGAATATATTGAACAGTGCTAATTTTAAAGAATCTGTTGCATTTCATCCTCATCCACATTATAATAATCTCATGGCAACAGTTTGGCAACGTCCATTCAGTAGGTCAAAATAAATAGTGTAATTGATATAGAAATATGCCCCATATCCAACTGAAACTTAACTGGAACAAGTTAAGATTAGCCTGGGACATAATGAGTTTGAATAATTTTCAAAAGCTCGCAAAGCCTAGTAAAATGGGCATTTGCGAGCTTGTTTTTTGCCTTGTGGTACTATTTTGGTACTAAACAGTAATTATTAGATTAGTCAGTCAATATTTGGATTGATCCAAATTGACGAACGATACTGGGATTTTCTTCTGGATATTCTTTTAACAGTATTTTGTAGCCAGAATCAAAATAGGCTGCAGGGAATAGACTACTAACTGTTAGAAATTCATTTGTACCAAGCCATTTAAATCCTAATTTTGAAGGTATTTTCGCAATGCCAATTATAAGATCACTATAATCAATGGGATATGTATCGGTTTTACGAAGCATATATGCATGTTGTGCATGAGGTCGTAAGAAATATGATGGAAGAGATTTTCTTAAATCAACTAAACGCGACTTTTTGCCTTCGTATACTCCTTTGTATTCAGAAACAGTTATTGCATCTGTGGCTACAAGAAGAATATATGAGTACTCATTTGGGGTTTTGTAAAAATAAACATACTCATGAGAATTTATTACTTCAGATTTAGCTTGGTGAAGTGCAAACCATAGGGCAACCCAAACATTATCCACTACGTCAATATGAGATGTTTTGATTCCGTAATGCTGTAGTAGAGGTTCTAAAATTTTGCGATCATATTGTTTAAAAGATTTAATGTTTCTTTGAATGAAATTCATCTTTTGGTTATAGCTTGCGGTGATTGAATCAAAACGTGTGCGACCTCTGTATAAGGAAGGTGTGAGCGAACCATTGAAAAGGTCTGTTTGTCCACGTAAGAATACATTGTGTTCCAAATTATTCATATACTTGCCATAGCCAATAAATTGTGTTAAGTCATGAACAGTTTCGATAGTGTAGATGTTAATTGATTCACCACATGATAATGTTATCGGTTCAAAAGTAATGTTTGAAGGCGTTTTTTTCTCAAAATTTAGTACTTTGTAGAGCATAGTTAAATCTCCTTTTGTAAAAATTGTTGTGCAATCATCCAAAGGCTATGATATAATCTACTTGTCTAGGGTGATTATAAAGCCTTCGGGTAAGTCACTTACATAAGCTTCGGTATTTCCTTTTGCGAGAAGGATAGTGCCGGAGCTCTTTTTACGCAAGTAATGAATCCTAAGTCTATTTCATTTTTCAAATGTGTAAGCTTATCTGTCAAGATGAGTATCTTTGTAATATGCTAACATATCAGCTTTCCACGAATCAAACTTTTCCTGAGTGATTCTTCCAGCCTGCAGCATATGCTGTTTTTCTATCCAGCTTTCCATAAAGAGACAGAAATCTGCATCATATTTTCCACTGCCCTTACCATTAACACTGATACCAGCAGTCCATTCAGGGCTTTCAGGCGGTTTAGTGTTAGTAAGTTCAAATGAAAAATCTGTAAGTTCTGTTATGGCAAACAGAGCATTGATAACATCTGACATTGTATTAAATTCACAGGCAGGATATTTAGATGTAGTATTATCAGAAATACTGGTATCTTCTGATGATAAAAGCTCCTGCCAAGGAACATTCAGTTCATTAGCAATCTGCTTTACAACATCTATCTTCATCAGTATTTCACCAGATTCATATTTCTGAATAGTACGTTCTGATTTACCCAGCCGCTGTGCGAACTCTTTCTGCGTAATCTTTTGTGCTCTGCGCCGTTTCTGTATTGCCTTTCCGATTTCTTCTGGAGAAGACATATTCAGTTTAATGGAATCAGAGTAAGCCATTTTGTTCACCATCCTTATTATGAAATAGTCCGTTGCTAAAATGCGTAATCATCTGATAATCGATGAAATGCGTATCAGCAAGTGACTTTTATGTGATTGTAAGAATACTTTATCATAAGTAAAAACGTATTGCAAGTGCGTAATTGCAAAAAGTTCTATTGACAAATTTTGAAAAGGATATTAAGATAAATACAAACTAAAAATACGGATTAAATAAAGAACAGGATAGTGACTTTGTGAAAAAACGTATTTAAGATAACAATTTATGAAAGGAGAAGCTGCATGAAGGGGGTAAAGGAAGCATTTATAGATGCAGGTGAGATAAGCCAGATGCTTGGTATCGGGATGACAAAGGCATATGCAATTATAAAGGAATATAATGCAGAGCTTGAAGCAAAAGGTTATTTCACCATGCGGGGCAAATGTCCAAGAAAGTACTTTGAACGGAAAATCTATGGTTACGAAGATTATTACAATCCGGATTATGAACCGGAACGCAACCGGAGTAAGGTTGCAGAAGAAAAGGATTATGAAGCGGCAGTTGAGGATTCTGGGATAAGCAAACAGGATGAAGTGGATATACAGCCAGAAACAAATGAATTGCCGGAAGCGGGTGCTGAGATAGCAGAAAATGTAATATCAGATGTGGATGCAATGGCAAAAGAGACAACTGAATAGGTGAAACCGGTGTGGGGGCAAAAAGCGCCGCCAAAACATGAAAATGGGGGCAAAAAGCGCTCCCAAAACCACAAAGTGGGGGCAGAAATGAATTGTACCCTTTGTCAAGGACATTTTTAAATTTGAGTAACCATATTTTCAGACATGATTTTTTTAGTGTATCCTGCCTGAGAGACAGGCTTTATTTCCAGCACCTATAAAATAGACAGATTAGAATTGCCTACCCTAAAAATCGGACATTTCTTATGATTGATACTCTTTTAAGTTATTAAATATTCTGTATATAATCCCCCTCGCCGGGGAGGCAGGAAAGGAATTTTCCTTTCCTGTTAGATAGGGTTCTCCGTGTCATTCCGTCAAGGGCTGCCTGGATGCTGATGCATCCAGCGTACTGTCCCTTGACTGCATTCCCGCTCCCAATTCCGTGGCTGGTTTCGATGCCATAGGAACTGGCGGTTTGTTTGGAACATCCAATGGATATACTCCTGTTATGCAGAACTGGTAGAATTCATTTGGTGAAAGCTTTGCCAGATCCCATTGATAACGGTGATTATTGTAGAAATCAATATAGGCATCAACGATTGCTTTTACCTCATCAAACCGTGTGCAGGCTTTTAGCTTTTCACGGATATGGTCTTTCATATGCCCACGAAAGCTTTCCTGTGGAGCGTTATCCCAGCAGTTCCCTCTCCTGGACATGGATTGACGCAGGGATTTATCTTTCACAAGCTGAATAAACTGATAACTGGTATAATGACAACCCTGATCTGAATGTATGATCGTTTCAGCCTGCAATGATACTTCATGTCGATCCATTAATTGTTTCACCGTTTCCAGTACAAAATCAATTGCAAGAGAATCACTTACAACATAGGACAGTACTTGCTTCGTAAAAGCATCAATGATTGTTGAAAGATATGCAAATGTATCGTTATAGGGAAGATATGTAATATCTGTAAGCAATACGATTCTTGGCCCATAGCTTTCAAATTCTCTTTTCAGGAGATTATCAGCAACGTTACTGGTCTTCAGGGCTTTTGCCATCCTTCGGTAGGGATTTGCCTTTCTAATAGGACAGGAAAGGTTGAATTTGTCCATCAATCTGCGGATCTTCTTGAGGTTCATTATGACAGGTGGTTCCATGTGTTCCAATGCCATTCGGATCCCTCGTGCACCTTTGGAATAACCATGCATTTTATATCCTTCAAGGACAAGTTCAAAATCTTTCCGATTCTGTTGTTCCTGTCTGGCTCGGATCGGTGCAGCCTTAACCAACGCATAATAGCCGATTCGTGATACTCCAGCTATCTGGCAAAGTTCTTCTACGGACAATGACGAAGTTGAACTTTTTACTGTCTGAGCAATGATTTCAAATATACAGGATGAATCATTCATAAGGACTGCACCTACTTTCTGGTATTTTTGATCGAGGAAATTTTTTTTTAAAACTCAACCTCCTGTGTAGATAGTCCAGCTTTTGCTGAAGCTGTCTGATCTGCTGTTGTTCTGATAGGGCGGCTTCTTGTTCATCAGGAGTTATTCTGGAGTTTTGAATATCGCAAAAATCTCCGAAAGTCTCATATTCCTTTTTTATGCAATGAGCAATACCCCAGATACGACGTTTGCCAAGCCATTCTGCTGGATAACCGTGTTCACGAAGTATATCACGTGGAATACTTCCCATCTGACCTGATAGAACAATTCTTTGAATTCCTTCGTAAATGATAAAGAATTAGCTGTTACTCTGGCGGTATACTTGTTATTCCGTAATTCTTTTTGCTGTTCTTCTGTAAATTTTACTTTACTCATGATATCTCCCCCTGTAATTAATAGAGTACCATGATTTGAGAAAATGTCCAATAATAAGGGAACAGCATTTTATATGTGTTCATAAATGAGGGAACTCAAAATATATCGTGTCCACGGTTATGGGTACATTATAAAGTGCCCCACTCAAATCAGAGGGAAAAAGTCATGGTTGCGGAAAGTGCTATCAAAATGGAAAAGTGGTGGCGGAAAGTGCCATCAAAATAGAAAAGTGGTGGCGGAAAATGCCACTAAAACAGCAAAGTGATGGCAAAAAGCGCCACTATATCAGTAATTGTGGTAGTACATTAACCACCACATATCATATACAGGGTGCAGGTGCTCCTGTCAAGATGAAAAATTATGTAAACGCTGATGCGTTTATATTTTTTCGGGAAAAGGTCCGACCTTTTCTGCATCTTGCAAAATCTATAAGCAGAACTTTTAGAAAGGATGAAAAAAGCAATGGTACAGATAAAAAGAGATTGGTTTGATACAGAATTTGGAAATTACGAAAGGGGAAAAACGTATGGCAGATGGAAAGAGAAGATACAAGTCTGACAGGAAAGATTATAAGATATCGGTGAAGTTGTCAGAGAAAGATATGGATATTCTGAAAGCGGCACTTAAGCGAACAGGAATGACAGCAAGTGCCTATATAAGAGAATTAATTCGGACAGGCGGCAACATTGATACAAGTTATCCAGAGGACAGGGCAAAAATAATTCGTGTTATTGCAGGTATTGCAAATAATATTAATCAGGCGGTAAAGCTTGGCAATTCACAGGGAAGATTGTATTACAACGATATTGATAAATTGCAGAACAGTCTGGATGATGTAAAGAAAACATTCGGGGAGGTGCTGGAAGTATGGCGATTACAAAGATCTTAAATATAAAAGAGTCAGAAGGTAGAAATCCAGCATCACACCTAAAGAATGCTTTGGAATATATCCAGAATCCGGATAAGACAGAAGAATGTGTACTGGTGGGCGGTATTAACTGCCTGCCGGATACGGCATTTGAGCAGATGGAGGAGACAAAGAATATATTTCATAAGACAGGTAAAAGACAAGGCTATCATGTGATTATATCGTTTTCGCCGGAAGAAAAAGTAACTGCAGAACAGGCAATGTACGTCCTGGAGCACTTTGCGAAAGATGTGCTTGGTTATGATTATGAGGCTGTGTATGCAGTCCACACAGACAGAGAGCATATGCATGGACATCTTATCTGGAACAGTGTCAGCATGACAACCGGCAAGAAATACAATTCACCGAAAAGCAACTGGAAGAATCATCTCCAGCCTATCACAAATAAATATTGTGATGAACTTGGACTTTCCATAATGCCGGCAGAGTACAGCAAGAATCCAAAGAATATCAGCAGGGACAAGTGGGAAAAGGAAATGTCCATGAAAGAAATAATTCTTCGTGATGCCAAGATGTGTGCATATGCAGCCGGAAATGTGGAGCATTTTAAATATCTGGTGAAAAGACTTGGATATGTATTCAAGAAAGATGCATGGATGGAAGTGCAGGCACCGGGATTCCGGTATTATCATAAACTGGCAAAGCTGGACGAGATGTTTTCAGAAGATATGCTAAGGCATCATGTGGATATGCCCTGGATGGTAAAGCCTTACTTTTATTCGTCGGATATCAGGGGATTGCACAGGGCGAAGCTGGCATCATTCCAGAAGAAGTTTTATGCAAAGCTATACAGATTAAGGATTGTAGAGCAGAAGCGTTTTGCAGTCGGTGGAGCAAAGTATACAGAGGATTTGAAGCGGTTTCATCAGTTACAGGACGAATATCTGCTGCTTGTAAATAATGACATCAAAAGTGTTGTGCAGCTCGTGGATTTCATAAGTGAACAGGAAGAAAAAATTCAGCAGATTGAGGACAGACAGCATGAGATATACAGAGAAAACTCTAGCCGGAAACGGAAGATTAAGACAGAAGCACAATATAAGGGATATCAGATGTGGCATGTGGAAGTGCAGGAAGAACTGGACGAGCTGAAGCAGGAGAAAAGAGAGATTAAGAGGCAGTTGCAGCTTGCTGAGGGCATTGTGAAAGAAGATTTGTATACAGCTTATTATGCGGTGTCGGAGAATGAGGAGATTGTTGGTGATAAGGAAATTGAGATACCATGGATGGAAGAACTGGAGACTGTGTCTGAGGTTGAGAAAAAGACAGCTACTGATATTGATGATGTTGATATGAAAATATGTCGGAAGGAAGATTTTTCTGTTATAGACGAACAAAGTAATATCGAAAAAGAACAGGCAGACTTATATTTTGAGGAATCTCGTGAAATGGATGATGGTGATGCGGAACAGATTTATACAGGTAAGAATGTAGCTGTAGATGATGAGGTTCCGGTTATTCCGATGGCTGCTGATAAGGTTGAATGGATTGCGGATAGGTTATCTGAGTGTGGAGCATATGAAGATGTAGATGTTCATGTTAAGGCGGATATATTCGGATTTGATATTGCAGATGTAAGTGGAAGTATAAGGCTGTTTTCAGATGTTATGAAGAGGATGGGAATAAAGCTGGCTGGAGATGAGCTTTATGAGGAGTTTCAGAGAATTTATGATGAGAGCGTTGGCAGGGATGCAGGGAAGGAAAAGGCAGAAGATAAGATGTGGAATATGGGCAGAGGGAGATGATACCTCTGCTTCTTACAAAGTATAAAAAAATATTCCTAAGGTTTGAAAAAATAGACTATCCATGATATACTTAAAGAAGTGTTTAAGCCCTATATTGTTAAGAACAGATAAACAAAATTGAGGTGTAGTATGGCAATTTTGTATAATAATCTTTGGAAAATTCTGATTGATAAGGAAATGAATAAAGGTGCTTTATGTAGCAAGGCAAAGATTAGTAAGGGAACAATGGCAAAAATGACTAATAATGGGCCAGTCACATTGACAGTTATAGAAAAAATATGTGAAGTGCTTCAATGTGATATCGGTGATGTTGTTCAGATTGTAGATATAGAAAAACAGGAGAAAAATAATGGATAACAGAAGTATAAAGAAGTTAGAAGCTGATTTATGGGAATCAGCAGATTTACTAAGAGCAGGTTCTAAACTGACATCAAACCAGTATTGTATGCCGGTGCTGGGATTACTCTTTTTAAGATATGCGTATAGTCGATTTAAATTGGTGGAAGCAGAGATATTAAAGGATAGACCAGTGCGTAATGGCAGAAAAATGCCTGTAGAAGCCAAGGATTTTTCTGCTAAAAGTGCACTGTTTTTGCCAAGAGAAGCACAGTATGATTATCTTGTGAATCTTCCTGAAAATATAGCATCAGCTGATTTGAAAAATATTGCTGGACAGGCAATGAATAGTCTGGGTGAGGTAGTAAACAATGCTATGGAACTTGTAGAACAGCAAAGTGAACAGTTAGCAGGTGTATTGCCGAAAAGTTATACGGATTTTTCCGATGAACTGCTGGGAGAGCTGCTTCGCATATTCAATAACAACGCACTTGATGAAGTTGGTGGAGATGTAATAGGTAGGATTTATGAGTATTTCCTTAATAAATTTGCGAAAAATATAGCTTCGGATGACGGAGTATTCTTTACGCCAAAATCTTTGGTAAAAATGATAGTTAATATTTTAGAGCCGACATCGGGAGTGCTTCTTGATCCAGCATGTGGTTCAGGTGGAATGTTTGTACAGACAGGTGACTTTGTAAATGAAGCTGGGTTACAGGCAAATAGTAGTATGACATTTTATGGACAGGAGAAGGTCGAATACAATGCACAGCTTTGTCTTATGAATATGGCAGTTCATGGCCTTACAGGAGTAATAAAATCTGGTGATGAAGCGAATACATTTTATCATGATGCTCATAACCTTGAAGGTTGCTGTGACTATGTAATGGCAAATCCACCATTCAACGTGGATAAGGTAAAGGCAGAATCAACATTCAGTGCAGGAAGACTTCCATTTGGTTGCCCGAAGGAGAATAAGAATAAAGAAATTGGAAACGCAAATTATCTATGGATTTCGTACTTTTATGCCTATCTCAACGAAAAGGGCAGAGCAGGATTTGTTATGGCTTCCTCTGCAACAGATAGTCAGGGAAGTGATAAGGATATAAGAGAAAAGCTGGTCAAAACTGGTCATGTTGATGTGATGATAAGTGTCGGTAACAATTTCTTCTATACAAAGAGCCTTCCGTGTTCATTGTGGTTTTTTGATAAAGGCAAAAAGGAAGAATTGAAGAATAAAGTTCTCTTTATTGATGCGAGAAACTATTATACAGAGGTTGACCGTACATTGAATGAATGGTCAGAGTGGCAACTTAAAAATCTGAATGCTATTGTCTGGTTATATCGTGGAGAAAGCGAGAAATATACTGCATTACTTCATGAATATAGAAATGCACTTGGAAGTGACAAATTATTTGATGAACAGGTTCATGATTTGACTGAAAGATTAAAGAAACTTCGTGCAGAAGCCAAAACAACAGTTGAGGCAGCAGATAAGCGAGAAAAGAAAAAATTACAGACTGAATACGATGATAGAATTTCTGAACTTACAGAAAGGCTTATAATAGCAAAAGAAGCTAATTGGTTATATGAAAAGTTTGGAGAAGGAGAGTATCACGATATCCTTGGATTATGTAAAGTCGCTTATACAACAGATGATGTAAAATGTAATGATAAAGATGAAATCAGCATTGAAGAAAAAGGGTGGTCACTTACTCCGGGAGCCTATGTTGGTGTAGCACCTGTGGAAGATGATGGTGTGGATTTTGAAGAGCGAATGGCAGAGATACATCGAGAACTTTTAGCATTGCAGGCAGAATCAAATGACTTGATGGATACTATCTCGAGGAATATGAAGGAGATGGGAATATGAGTTATGAAAAAATTGAAATAGGACGATTGGTAGCTTTACGTCAAGGATTCGCCATCAATAAAAAGACCAACCACCATATTTCTGATGAACCGACTAATCTTCATTTGTTGCGTATAGGTGATATGAAAGACGGTAATTTCAGCATATTTGTTAAAAATACAATTCCTGAAAAATTTATAGCAAAAGAAAGTGACGTCATTTTTACAAGAACTGGTCAGGTTGGATTGGTTTTTAGGAAACAATATGGCGTAGTACATAATAATTGTTTTACTGTGACTACCATTGATGAAGATATTTTGTTACAAGGATTCATTTACTATGCTCTGCAAGAAAAATCATTTTATGAAGAAGCCGTTAGTCGCGCTACTGGAGCAGCACAACCTGATTTGTCACATGGAGCATTCAATTCAATACAGATTTATTTACCTCCTATAGAGAGTCAAAGAAAAATCACCAATATATTAAATGCCTACGATATCCTCATCGAAAACAACAAAAAGCAAATTAAATTATTGGAGGAATCAGCGCAGCGAATATACAAAGAATGGTTTATAGATTTGCACTTTCCAGGATATGAGAATACAGAGATAATTGACGGGGTGCCAAAAGGATGGGAAAGAGCACCATTGACGGAATTTGCAGATGTTACTATGGGGCAGAGCCCAAAGTCGGGATTTTTTAATCAGGACGGAATGGGGCTACCTTTTCATCAAGGTGTAGGGTCTTATGGATTTAGATTTGTAATAGATGAGACTTTTTCGACTTCATATACAAAGATAGCAGAGGCTAATAGTATTTTATTTAGTGTTAGAGCACCTGTTGGAAGACTAAATATTACTATGAATAAGATTGTTATAGGAAGAGGTATCGCAGCTATTAATAGTAAACAAGGTTACCAAAGTTTTTTGTTTTATATGTTAAAAGAAAAGTTTTATAAAGAAGATATTTTAGGGAATGGTTCTATATTTTCATCAATTACAAAAGATGAACTTTTAAAATTACAGTTTGTAATTCCAGTATTTGAGTTGATTGAAAAATATGAAAAAATAGTGGAACCAATCGATAAAGATATCGTCGTACTGAATAAAAAGGTACAAGGTCTGAAGGAAGCGCGAGATCGTCTATTACCTAAACTTATAAGTGGAAAAATCGAAGTATAAATGGAGGTATTGCCATGAGCTATGATTATTCTGAAAATATATTAGTACAGGAAAGTGCTGGTCACCTTCTTGAAGATGAGCTTGGTTGGCATGTAGAACTTGCTTATAATACAGAAGTATTAGGTGAAACTGGCACATTTGGCAGGAAATCATATAAGGAAATCCTTCTTGTGAAATATTTCAAGCAGGCACTTTCAAAACTCAATCCATGGCTTACTCCAGCATTACTTGAAGATGCCGTAAAAACATTTGAAAGTCATATGTCATCAGCTTCTCTTATGCAGATAAATGAGGAAAAGTATAGATACATAAGAGATGGTATTCCAGTGAAAGTGAAAAAGCCGAATGGTCAGATTGAGGAAAAGAAGGCAATTGTAATTGATTTTACAAATTCAGAGAATAATGATTTCCTTGCTATTAAGGAAATGAAAATACATGGAGATCTTTATCGGAGACGCACAGATATTGTGGGTTTTGTAAATGGAATACCTCTTCTTTTTATAGAATTGAAGAAGAATTCTGTAGATGTGCAGAATGCATACACAGATAACTATACAGACTATCTTGATACAATACCGCATCTGTTTTATTATAATGCATTTCTTATGTTGTCCAATGGAACAGAGGCTAAAGTGGGAACATTAGGTAGCAAATATGAATTTTTTCATGAGTGGAAAAGATTGTCTGAGCAGGAAGAAGGTAATGTTGCACTTGAAACGATGCTTAGAGGTATATGCAAAAAGGATAACTTCCTTGATTTGTTGGAAAATTTCATATTATTTGACCATTCAGATGGAAAAACAGTAAAGATTCTAGCACGAAATCACCAGTATTTGGGTGTAAATGAGGCTGTTAAGGCGTATGAAGCACGTAAATTAAATAATGGAAAACTTGGTGTATTCTGGCATACACAAGGTTCTGGTAAAAGTTATTCTATGGTATTTTTATCACAGAAAATTCGGCGAAAATTTGCAGGTTCTCCAACGATTGTGATTTTGACAGACAGGGATGAGTTAAATACACAGATTAGTGATACTTTTGAGAATTGTGGATTACTTGGAAAAACGAAGGCTGCAAAGTATATTGCTACGAGTGGTGATGACCTTATAACAAAATTACAAGGAAATCCTAGCTTTATATTTACTTTGATTCAGAAATTTAATAAGAAAGATGTACAGCCAATCATACCAGATCATGACATTATTATAATGTCCGATGAAGCGCATAGGAGTCAGTATGGAATATTTGCAGATAATATGATGAATTTGCTGCCTACAGCCGCACGTATTGGTTTTACTGGAACGCCATTATTATCGAATGACAATATTACAGAGAGAACATTTGGTGGATATATCTCTATCTATGATTTTAAGAGAGCAGTTGAGGATAAAGCAACAGTTCCGTTGTATTATGAGAATCGTGGAGAGAAGATTTTGGATTTAGATAATCCGGATATTACGGATAAGATATTGGATGCGATTGAGGCAGCAGATTTAGATCCAGATCAGACAGAAAAGCTGGAGCGTGAGTTTAAGAAAGAGATTCATATCATGACAGCACCACAAAGGCTTAAATCTGTAGCCAAAGACTTTGTTTCTCATTATTCGGATTTATGGACAAGTGGTAAGGCTATGTTTGTGTGCCTGAATAAAGTGACTTGTGTTCGGATGTATAACCTTGTACAGGATTACTGGGAAGAAGAAATCAAACGATTAGAAGGCATAAAATCAAAAGTATCACAGCAGGAAGTACAGGAACTGGAACGCAAGATTAAATGGATGAAAGAAACCGAAATGGCTGTCGTTATTTCTCAGGAGCAGAATGAGATTCAGACATTTAAGAAATGGGACCTTGATATAAAGCCGCATCGTGAAAAGATGGAGAAAAGAGAACTCGATAAAGAGTTTAAGGATAAGGATAATCCACTTCGAGTAGTGTTTGTCTGTGCAATGTGGCTTACTGGTTTTGATGTAAAATGTTTGTCATGCCTATATCTTGATAAGCCTTTGAAAGCGCATGCTCTCATGCAGACAATAGCAAGAGCAAATCGTGTGGCAGAGGGCAAAAGTAACGGACTTATTATTGACTATATTGGCATAGTAAAGGCACTTCGTAAAGCACTTGCAGATTATACAGCAAATGTTGGAGGAAGAGAGACTAATCCAACAATAGATAAGGAAGAACTTATAGAGCACGTGCTGGAAACTATATCAGCAGCTATAGAATTTTTATGTAGCAGAAATTTTGAGTTGGAGGATTTGATTAAGGCAAAAGACTTTTCAAAATTAGCATTATTACAGACAGCAGCAAATGCTGTTTCTGACAGCCGAGAATCACGCAAACAGTTTATGACATATGCAAATGAAATAAATCGTATGATGAAGTATCTGGACAGAGATGATATATCGGATGAGGATAGAAATAAAAAAGATGCGATTATAGCAATATCTGATGAACTAAAGAAAAAGAAGAAGCATGTTGACAATGTCGATTTGATGGTTCAGATTAATGGAATTCTGGGTGAATATATAATGATAGAACAGGAATCTAATAATAGTGACATAGCCAAGCGTTTTGATATCAGCAGAATAGATTTTGATTTGCTCCGAAGAGAGTTTTCAAAGACAAAGAAAAAGAATCTGCTCATTACAGATTTGGATGAACTGATTCAAACAAGATTAGAAAGCATGCTCAAAGAAAATCCGAGTCGTGTGGATTATTATGAAAGATATCAGACAATCATTGATGAATATAATAATGAGCAGGACAGAGCAAACATTGAAAAGACATTTATGGATTTGATGAATCTGGCTAATTCCATGAATCAGGAAGAAAAGCGTTATGTCAGAGAGGGCTTTACAAGTGATGAGGAACTGTCATTGTATGATATGCTTTTCAATGAAAATCTTTCAAAAGAAGATATCAATAAAATAAAGAAAGTTGCGGTAGACTTGCTGGAAAAGATAAAAGAAAAGATATCTGAACTTGACCATTGGACTGAGAAACAGGAAACAAGGGATGATGTAGAAACATATATAGGAGCAATTCTCTGGGAAGAATTACCAGAGAGTTATTCTGATAATGCAATATTTGCATACAGACAGAAAATTTATGAGTATGTATTTATGAGGTATAAAGAGGTGGCGTAAATATATGGATGAACCAATGCAATAATGAATGAACTTAAAAGCAAAGGGGTTATGAAAGTATATTATTGCCAGATTAGAGGAATTATGAAATATAAAGATAAAGAGTATGTTTTTTTTAAGGATGATATTACGAATATTTGGATTGCGTTAAATTATGAGAGCGCATTGAACAACAATAAAGAAATTATTGTAAACGTAATGGAAAAGAAAAAGATAGTCAAGACATTTCCCGCTCGAAATAAAATTATTTGTGCATTAGAACAAATCGAAAATGTATTGGATTATTTGAATGATGATTTTGAGTTAAAACCTACGCATAATCAAAGGAATGCATTTGACTTCATTGCGTTTTTAAATTGTGAGTATGTTGTGGTGCATAGTATTGCTACTTTGGCAAAGATATTTGGAGTATCAATAAAAGATATCACTGAAAATCGAGATTGTTTTTCAGGGTTTACGTATGGAGATGGAAATGATGGAGAAGTGTTTGAGTATATCAGATCCTTATGTGCAGTACATCCAACTGACACAAGTATGCATCCAACAGTACATAAAGCTGGAGAGTTTGATTGTTGTTCAAGAATAGTATGGGATGGTATTGGGTGTGTAGATCAGAGGGATTTGACTGCAGTTGTGTATCCATCAGAAGAAGGGGGAGAAGAAGAATATATTGGTATTAAGGTTGAGCCATTTATCTTATATTTGAATAAATGGATTTCTCTTATGGATGATATTAAAGAACATATATATTCATTTGCAGAAAATGAAAAAGAAAGGCTTAGGGGAGAGTCTATTTTAGAACCGGAATCGTTTGCTAATTACATAGAATATATAGATAATTTGCATAAAGAATATCAACGAAGAGTTGGCGAAGAACATGAATATTTGTTTGAAGAGTATAAATTAGCTTTTCAAATACATTTTGATAATGATAAAACAGAAAAGATGAAAGAGTGTTATAAGAAAGCCATTAAATATATGTTTGGTTTTTTGCACAAGCAAATGCAGGAAATGAATAAGGAATGTTATACAGGGATAAAAGGTTTACCGAATAATGTTGAAACTAATTTGTTTTATGAATTATACCAGCCAATTGAAGGAAGAAGTAGTTTTTCAAATGAAAGAAGTGCATTTTCGTATGTACATAATTTAAATAGCAGTCATCCATATGATGTATATCATGCGAGACAGGTACTTAATACTATAAAGCCTTTGGTGAATAAATATGTTGAATTTAATAATACAGAGTCACAGAAAGAGACAAATTTGCTATTACAAATTGCAACTTATTTTGATGCGCTAAAACAGGATGGATATATAAACAGAAGTATCCCAAATACAATTGAGTATAGAGGTCATTTTTATTCGTCTGAAAAAGATGTAGAACTGGAAGAATTCGATGAATGAGTTTAAAATCAAGATGATTACGAAAGAATATTTATTGCCAGATTAGATATGAAAGCTTATTAGGAAAGAAGGTGTAACACTAATGACCAAAGAAGAATTTAAAGAAATATTAGATAAAGAGGAAACTGATACAGTTGAATTTAAGTCTTGGATAAATGCAAGAAATATGAAAGAAATTATTTCCCTTGCTGTTGATGAATTAATAGCATTTGCAAATACTAAGGGCGGAACAGTTTATTTTGGGGTAGAAGATAAGCCAATTGAAGTTACTGGTTGTGATAGGAATTATGATGGGCAGCGTATTATTGAGGGGATTTATGATAGAACTGTGCCACCATTATTTACAGAAATATCAGACTTCGAGTATCAAGGAAAACTCGTTATTGCAATATCAGTTAAAGCAGATGGAAAGACATATACAACTACAGATGGCAGATGCCTGAAGCGATTAGGTAAGAATTCAAAACCTGCATATCCGGATGAGTTGAGCAATTTTTATTCTTCTGCGCAGAATCCGGATTTTTCTGGCAGAATTATAGGCGAAAGTACTCTAGATGATGTAAATAAGTTAGAAGTGTACAGCTTGAAGGAAAAACTAAGAGTCAGGGATTCTAAATCTACATTACCAGATTTGGATGATATAGATTTTTTGAGAGACTTACAGCTCATAAAATATGACGGAGATGTAGAACGTCTGACTATTGCTGGTCTGCTCTTTGTGGGAAAAGAAACCTCAATTCAAAGATTGTTACCGCAGGCGGAAGTTATATATTTACATTATTCAGCTGATAATTTAGAAGAAT
>ERZ779842.79-NODE-79-length-119997-cov-35.850286_pt1 | contig 119997 bp, 108 predicted proteins | sample MGYA00511095_ERZ779842 | MGnify/ENA primary metagenome ERZ779842 (study PRJEB29588, sample SAMEA2154036) | human gut metagenome | biome: human gut; feature: human-associated habitat; material: faeces | place: Denmark | collected 2008/2010 ... | reverse complement strand
CCTTTCCATTCCGAGGGTTTGGGACACTTCCCAACAAGCAATTTTCAACCGACGCACCGCAGGACGGGAGGGCGAAAATACGGAAAAGGGTACTCTTTTCCTATGCTTGCTACGAAACTTTATCCCTTACTACCTACAACACCGGGAACGGCAAATTTGACGAACTTTCCCAAAAGAAAAACGCCGCAATCTGCGACGTTTCAATCACTCTATATAAACAAAAACGAGAGAACTTTATTCCCCCGTTTCGTCGTTGTTGGCTTCCTCTATTCCTTTTGCAGTAGCAGACAGGATTTTCAAATCTTTTTCGCTCATACCGTCAAGCATAGTATCGAGCTGACGGCGGCGCGTGGATTTCTCCTGTTCCCGTTCCGGGAAAAAGAACTGGTCTACTGATACATCAAGCAGGGTTACAAGCTCATATAAAATCTGTAAACTTGGGTGCTGCCCGCTGTTCTCAATGGACGCGATATATCGGGGCGCAATATTCAGCGTATCGGCTAACTGATTGCGTGATATTCCCTTTGCTTTTCTTGCTGCTTTAATGGCTTGCCCGAAAGCCTTAAAATCAAATTTTTCTTTGTTCTGCTTCATAGTCATTTCACCCAACTACATTGTATATTTCATCTTCCTTTCGAGATATGATTACACACAGCACATTATTGACTGAAATAGAGCATATCATATACTTGATATTATTCGGCTATCCGAGTATAATTATACTGGTAAAATTTGAGGAAAGGGCGTTTTGATTATGGAATATATGTCTTGTCCCGAAGCGGCAAAGAAATGGGGAATTTCTGAAAGACGAGTACAGATACTTTGTAGCGAAAATCGCATACCGGGCGTTTCAAAACTGGGGTATATGTGGCTGATACCAAAAAACGCGGAAAAACCTTTTGATATGAGAAAGAAACAACATAAAATGCAGATACAATAAACAAACAAATAAACCTTACAACAACTGTAAGTGGTGTGGTTGCTTCTTATGCAGTAAAATTATATTCGTAAGATAAGCGTAAGCAAAAAATGTGAGGTGTGAGATATGAATGATACAAAAAAACTATTAGAAGTACGCGACTTGCACAAAGCATATTCCAAAGAGGGGGTTCCAACAAAAGCACTAAACGGAATTACCTTTGATGTTCTGAATGGCGAATATTTGGGAATTATGGGAGCCAGCGGTTCTGGAAAAACAACATTGTTGAATTGTATTGCTACGGTCATTAAACCAACCTCTGGACAAATTTTACTTTCAGGTGCCAATATAAGCTCTTTTGATGGCACGAAGTTGGCTGAATATCGTGGCAACAAGATTGGTTATCTATTTCAAGATTTTGCTTTACTTGATAATCTAACTGGTAAAGAAAATATTATATTGCCTTTATCAATTCATAATATTGACATTGTTACAGCGGAAAAAAAGCTAAAAGATATAGCAGATTTTCTTGGAATTACAGACGTTCTTTCTAAATTTCCGTCACAAATGTCGGGCGGTCAAAAACAACGCGTAGCTGCTGCACGTAGTTTGATTTCTGACCCCGATATTATTTTGGCTGATGAACCTACAGGTGCATTAGATACAAAATCAGCACGTTTACTCATGGAGAAGTTACAGGAAATCAATCTTAGGCGTGGACGCACAATCCTAATGGTCACGCATGACCCTAACGCCGCGAGTTTCTGTTCTCGTATTTTGTTCATTCAAGACGGTGTTATTTTCCATGAGTTACGTCGTAAAATTCCAAATGAAACACAGGAAGATTTTTATGCACGTATTTTACAAGTGATGGCTCAAATGGGGGGAGGAAGTGCAAATGTTCTTTAATCTCACATGGCGAAACGCCAAACGGAGCCGTAGCGAAAACCTAATTTATTTTCTGACAATGATAACAGCCGTAGCAATGTTTTATATAGTGCTTTCTCTTGGACAACAGGACGTAATACGTTTTTTAAGTGAAATTGAGAGCGACGCAGTAGAACGGTTGCTTACTAATCTTTTACCGACGGTTTATCTTTGTGCTTTATTATTTGTGTTCTTTCTCGTAGTATTTGCAAACAAATATCAACTTGAATGTCGTAGTCGAGAACTGGGGCTTTATTTGATGTTTGGAATGACAAAGATTAAATTATTTATTCAAATAATGACAGAGGGGCTAATCACGTCGTTTTTAGCTCTTTTAGGAGGGCTTGTATGCGGTGGCTTTTTATCCGAAGCTATAAGTCTTACAACCGCGCGTTTAGTAGGGCATGGTATCATTACACACCAATTAAGTTTTTCTGTAAGTGCCGCTATTTTCACATCGTTAGGCTTCTTGATTATTCAGTTTGTAGCATTGTTTGTTCTATGCGGAAAGCTGTTCCGTAAAGAGCTACATCAACTTGTTTATGGAGAGATGGCGAAAAAGCAACGCACAGGGAATCCATATGTAAGTTTCGTATCGTTTGCTATAGGCACCGTAATTTTGCTTGTCGCGTACTGGATTGTTGTAGAGCATTTTATGGCTGCGAGTGGGGCAATGCTGCTTATTGCCGTTTTACTTGGAATTATCGGAACAATTCTATTTATTCGAGGACTTGCAAGAATTTTGAGTATATGGGCAGCTTCTATAAAACACAAAGCCACAAGAGGACTTTATGTATTTACTTTACGGCAGTTGCATGAAAATGTCGTTAATAAATATATTTCAATCAGCGTAGCGTCCATTCTGATGATGCTTACTATTATGTTAATTACCGACGGCTCAGTGCGCATAATGTCATATGGAAGTGAATTGACACGAGGTACTTCTGTTTATGACTTTACTGTAATGGGCAACGACCAAATTGTTGAGAAGTATCTTTCCAACGAACAAATTCGTCCTTATGTATCAAATCTGAACCGTATGGAAATAGGAAATATAAAATCCACTGCTTCGGATGGGATAAGTTCTCCTGTTGATTGGTCGAAATTTAGGAAACAAATCGTGCAGCATTTACCTCAAGATGTAGTAGACCCTGCCACACAAGAAGATGGTATGTATAGTTTTGGCTCCGACCAACCTGCTGCCTTAAACCTTTTAGGTCTTATTGATACTGGTAGTTCTTCTCCTTATTTGCTTCCTGTATCTTCCTATAATCGGTTATTGGATGCCGCGGGAGAAAAACAGATTAGCCTTGGGAACAATGAAGTTGTCTATTATCTCAACCCAGATTTTTTAGGTAATGCTCAAGATGAAACGGTTACACTGTTAAATCAAATTGCAGCAGACGCACAGGCGAATAATGAAGCGTTGCTTTCTATCAACGAAAGACCATTTTATCTTGTTCCCTCTGTACCGATGAAAGGGTTGACCGCAGATGAAAATATCAAGATTATAACTGCATTGATTGTTTCAGATGAGATATATTCAGAATTTGTAAATTCAGACACTTGTATGGTTTATTGGAACTTTTGTATTCCTAATGAACTTGTTGAAACAAAAGGTTTAATGTTACCGATTATGGAAGCTCGTGATTTGTTAAAACCATCTGGTCTATATTACGAAAGCTATCTTAATAATTTTGGGCGACAATTATTTTATGTTATTTCCGGAAGTTATACAACACTATACATGGGATTTATGTTTTTGATTATTGCGTGTGCATTACTTGCCCTGCAATTCTTGACGCAAATGCAAACTACAAAATCAAGGTATCTAACACTCTCTATTTTAGGAGCACGACGTGAACAAATTAAGCGTTCTATCAACCAACAAGTATTATGGTATTTCCTGCTTCCTCTTATATTAGCGTGTATCAGCGGAGCAGTAGGGATATATGCCATGCAGCTATATTTATATTCAGGAGCGGCACACCTTGAACAGTCCTATCCTCTTTTAATTGCTATGGCTGTTATTGTTGTTCTTGTTATGGTAATTTACGGTGTGGCTGTTGCTCGAACAGCTAATCGTGAAATAGGAAAGCTCAATTACAAGCCCAATTCTTAACAGGCTTATAAATATTATGGGAAAGGAGGCGGACATATTGGCAAAGATAGTTGTGGTTGAAGATGATGTTTATATGCGAGAAGAACTGTTGAACTTATTAGAAAAATCGGGATATGATACGATTGGATTATCGGATTTTGAAAACGCAGTATCAGAAATAGCAGCATATTTTCCCGACTTAATTTTGCTTGACATCAATCTTCCCTTTCGTTCGGGTTTTGAAATATGTAAAGAGTTGAAAGCTAAACAGATTGGTACGGTACTCGTATTGACTGCAAGAGATAAATTGCAGGACGAACTGCACGCATTAGACTTGGGGGCTGATGACTATTTAACAAAACCTTGTAATATGTCACGTTTACTTGCCCGAATTAAAAATCTTCTTCGACGTAAAGAAGAACAGGTACAGCAAGGGTTACTTGATGGAGGTGGTTTTTTACTTGACCCGAATACCTTTACAATTTATGTAGGGAATAGCTCTTACCTTATGCCACCGAACGAAGGAAAAATATTACTTGCTCTCTTGAAAAATAGCCCTAAGATTGTTTCTAAAAAAGAATTATGCATTAGACTATGGGGAACAGAAGAATTTATAGACGAAAATGCATTACAAGTAAATTTTACTCGGCTGCGAAAAACGCTTCGTGAATTTGGTCTTGAAGAACGTATAGAAACAGTGCGCGGTCAAGGCTACCGCTTGAAAGAGCAGGTGCGCTTATGAATAAGTTGAAAATACTTTTAATCTATATTTCCTCTAACCGGGTATGGATTATTACACTTGCCTGTTTGGACTTGTTCTTTATATTTCTTGCTTGGTTGGCTAACCCTGATTATTTTATAAATTATGCTGCATTGATAATTTTTGTGTCATTTGCCGCACTTGCTATTCCTCTTGCTATATCAATCAGAAAACGTAACAAGGCAGACGCTATTTTTCGGCGTTTTCTATTAGAGCCGGACGATACCAACGAATACTTACTGTGTGAAGCTGTTCCCGCTGTAATACGCCCTCTTATCTGTGAATTGGGAAAACATTTGAGGACGCAGCAAGAATATATCAACGAACAGAAAATTACAGTTACAGACTATGAACACTATGTTGAAAATTGGGTGCATGAAATCAAAAAACCACTATCCCTTATGACCTTGCTACTGGATAATCGAAAAGATGAAATGTCCCCTTTGGTTCATACTCGTATGCTTTATGTACGCGACCATACCCGACAGGATATAGAACAAATTCTATACTTTTCAAGGCTTGGGGCTACACATAAGGATTACTCTTTTGAGTCGCTTTCAATTCTTGGAACTTGCCGTGAAGCAGTTGAAGATAATTTAACGCTTCTTGAAGAAGCCGGATTTTCTATTGAATATACCGAAAACGATTATCAAGTGATTTCTGACAAAAAAGGTCTGATGTTCATTTTAGGACAGATAATCAGTAATAGTGTGAAATATGTGGGAAACAACCTTGCCCCACGGCTCATATTTTCCATAGCTGATAGTATGAATAGTGAACAGATTTCTTTATCTATCAAAGACAACGGCACAAGCATACCATTGTCTGACTTACCCTTTGTTTTCGACAAGGGGTTTACCGGAGATACGGGCAGTTACCTTAGTCGTTCTACAGGTATGGGCTTATACCTTGTTCAGAAAATGGCAACTGACTTATTTATCACGGTGGAGCTTAAAAACAATTCATACGGTGGAACAACCGTAACCTTGACGTTTCCAAAAGTGTAACGTCTATTTGGGAGGTAGTGAAATGCAGTTACAGAATGAAATAGTAAAAAAGCACACGCCAATAAAAAGCTTGCTCATTGATTGGTTAATTATATTTGGAACGTATCTTTTTATCCGCATATTCTTTGCCCTCTTTGGGCTTCATCAGAATATTGTCCTCTTGGGCTGTTGCCTTGCGATATTGCCCTATCTTTTTGGGGCGTTATATTTACAGAAATCCCACAAGCAATGTCAATTATGGCTTGCTGCATTGGCTATTTTAATACCGTCGGTCGTTGAAAAAGCAGCAATATATTTATTTGGTGCGTACTTATACAATTTAAGACCGATAAATGTTGTAGGAGTTATGGAAGCGATTAAGAGTAACGCACCATATACAAACTTCATTAAAAATCAATCAGCACAGAATTTAATAAATCTATCATATTTTAATTGGACATATATTCTATGCAGTATAGCTATTTCTGTTTTGGTTATCCTGCTTTTACATAAGACAAAACAAAAAAGTAATAAAGGATAATGAGAAATTTTTGAAATTGACATAGTATAGAACATCTGCCGGACGACGGCAAAGAAAAAAAGCCGTCGCAACGCAGACAGGTTTTCACGCGCCTATTCTATTTCGGCGGCTTTGATTTTCAGAGCCGCCGTTTCTTTTTATCTATCTAAATTCTAACGATAACTCTCCTACTAGATAAAGACATGGCGGTATCAAGGAGGTATCGTCATGTCCTTTTTCCTATGCCCTAATAGACTGTTATCAAAAAAAGCCATTACCCGCCAACGGGTTATTCTGGCTACATAGATGAACTCACAAATCATACATATACTTTTGATAATTCCTTTGCGCCTGTCTGCAATTTGCAGACGGGCGCATTTTGTATTTTATCAAAAAACTTTTTCAAAAAATTTCTAAAACCAACGTCCATTTTGAAGTGCGTTGGTTTGAGGGTTTACGAAAGGGGACATTTCAAACTCCACCGCTTTCGCGGCAGCGAAAGGAGGTGAGAACATGAACGAGCCTATTCGTACCCAATGGCAAATCCGTTGTGCTTTTAACGGCTTTTGCAAACTGGCGTTGAAGCGAGAAGCTATGAATGCCCACAGGGACACAAAGCAGCGACAATTACGCGAGGTTACTTTTTCTGACCTGTCGCCACTGGAAGAAAAACAGCTCTACGTCTGCGACGAGTATTTTGCAGATGATGAAGCAGAACAGTCTTTCGTTGTCGGCGGCAAAGAAATTACTGCGAAGCTGCTTGCCGAAGCCCTGCACAGTTTGCCGGAAGAAAAGCGGGAAACCGTACTGCTGTATTATTTCTTTGACATGAGCGAACGCGAGATTGCAAAGTTTTGTAATCTGTCAAGGACAACGGTACAGTCCCGCCGGACAAGCTCAATGAAGCTGTTAAAACGCTATTTGGAGGAAAAAGCCTATGACTGCACAGATTAGTAAATCAGAACAGGACGAACGCGGCTTGTTGCCTTACCCGGTAATCATAGCCGCTACTAAGGGCGACCCGGAAGCTATGAACATTGTCGTACAGCATTACGAAAGCTACATAGCGTCCCTGTCTATGCGAAAGCTGCGTGATGAGCGCGGAAATATCTATTGGGGCATAGATGAGGATATACGCGACCGCTTGCGTTCGCGTCTTATGCGGGCTGTCCTTTCATTCAAGGTTTGAGATAACCACAAGCAGCGTCCCCCTTTCCGCTGCCTGTTGACTTGACCTTACTTGCTCTTTGACAAAGAAAGCGACGCAAGATAACGGCGACGCAGTATAGGGCAAATCGGATACGTCCTTTTTGCGTTGAGCCATACGGCAGGTGCGCCATGACGCTTTTCTTCTATTGGAGAAAGTCGAGCGACCACCACCACGCCGGGGAACAAGTGTAGCGGCTTGTGGGCGACGACACGCACTAAGGGTAGACAAGCCTTTATAGCCATAGTCCGAGCGTTAAAAGCGTCGCAGGCATTGGGTAGAGCTGCCTTAACGGGCAGGGGTGGAACTCCCGCGAGGTTGTGCTAACAGCCGTCCGATTAAAGCCCCTTTTACTATTCACTTTTCCTAATATTGAAAGGGGGACGATACTATGAGTAACGCCGACGTGCCTATTTGGGAAAAATACACGCTTACGATAGATGAAGCAGCTAAATACTTCCGTATCGGAGAAAACAAGCTGCGTAAATTAGCCGAGGAAAATCCTGCCGCCGGGTGGGTTATTATGAACGGCAACCGTATTCAAATCAAGCGCAAACAGTTTGAAAAAATGATTGATACCATAGACACAATCTGATAGTGAAATTGAGCCTTGAATGTGCTATAATGGGATAAGCATATCAAGGCTCTTTCCGTCTTGGAAAGGAGCATTGAAAAATGTCAAAGAAAAGACGTGACAGCAAAAATCGAGTTTTGCGGTCGGGAGAGAGCCAGAGAAAAGACGGAAGATATGCTTACAAATATATAGATACCTTTGGTAATCCGCAGTTTGTGTATGCGTGGAAGTTAGTACCTACGGACAAGACCCCTGCCGGAAAGCGTGAGGATATATCCCTACGAGAAAAGGTAAAAGAGATACAGAAAGACCTTGACGACGGGATAGACACCATAGGCAAGAAAATGACGGTCTGCCAACTTTATGCAAAGCAGATACGCCACCGGGGAAATGTAAGGTACAATACGAAAAACGGACGCAAGCGGCTGATGAAGCTACTGGAAGAAGATAAACTTGGGGGCTGCCCGATTGACAGCGTGAAGCTGTCCGACGCGAAAGAATGGGCAATCCGCATGAAAGAAAAAGGAATTTCCTATAAGACTATCAGTAATGACAAGCGTTCCTTGAAAGCTGCCTTTTACACAGCGATACAGGACGATTGCATAAGGAAAAATCCTTTTGACTTCCAGTTAAACACTGTCATTGAAGATGATACAGAACCAAAGGTTCCGCTAACACCAGCGCAGGAAGAAAGTTTTTTGTCCTTTGCTCAAAATGACAAAGTTTATCAGAAGTATTATGACGAGCTTATTATTTTGCTTGGGACAGGGCTTCGTATCTCTGAACTTTGCGGGCTGACCGATACTGACATTAACTTTGAGAATAGGATAATCAATGTAGACCACCAACTTTTAAGAAGTGCGGAAACAGGATATTACATTGAAACACCAAAAACGAAAAGCGGTATTCGTCAAATTCCAATGAGCGAAAAAGTATATGAAGCATTTAACCGAGTGCTGAAACGGCGCAGGGGTGCAAAAGCTGTTACTATTGACGGTTACAGCAACTTCCTTTTCCTCAACCGGGACGGCTACCCGAAAACAGCTACCAATTATGACGGTATGTTTAGGGGGCTTGCAAAGAAGTACAACAAGTACCATGAGGAAGCTCTACCGAAAGTAATGACACCGCACACCTTACGTCATACGTTCTGTACCAACATGGCAAATGCCGGAATGAACCCGAAAGCATTACAGTACATTATGGGACATTCCAACATTACTATGACGCTGAACTATTACGCACACGCTACTTTCGACAGCGCAAAAGCTGAAATGCTGCGGATAGCAGCTTAGTAGTAAATCAAGGTTTTACTACTTCTTTACTACTTTTGAAAGCAAAAACCTAAGCGGATATAAAAATATATGTGAGTTTCTTCCGATACGAAAAATGCCGGAAAAGCCTGTAAATACGGGCTATACCGGCATATAAGAACTTCTAAAAAGATAATCAAAATTCATATCTAATTTTAAGGAAAAAATACATAAACAAGGAGATAAATAATTTTATCTCCTTGTTTATTTGAAACTATTAAAAAATGCTCCAATGCCCTGTCTTATCAGAACCGACCCGCTTTATTGCATTCTTTTCTTTTAGGGTTGATAGTGCGGTCAATAGTACGAGCCGAAATATCAAGCATTTCAATAAGCTCGGTTCGTGTAATTTCAGAGTTAGAAGCGATTGCTTCATAAACAAGCAATTCATTTTTATTAAATTCGTCAAAATTTACTTCGCCATTTACTTCGCCATCTTCGCCATTTACTTCGCCATTTCGAATCGTCACATTCAGCATAAAGGCATTGTCGGTATATTCGGGATCGGGCAGTCCGGCATTTTCCATTTCATTAAACATACGGTCAACACCCTCGCCAAACTCCTTTACATACTCATACTGATGTAAAAACTCGGCAATCTTTGGATTACGGGAAAAATGTACTGTGCGAAGATTGTTCAAACGAACAATACCAGGCAAGCTGCCTGGACTTTCAACTGTCATTCGGTCATCAAACATCTTGATTTGAATGTCAGTTCCCTTGATACTGTAATCTCGGTGTGCGATGGCATTTATGATGATTTCTTTCCAGGCGAACTCAGGGTATTCAGGAGTAGTCACAAACCGACCGTCATTTCCGAGCTTTGTACGCTCCTTGATCTGACTACGCACAAAATCCAATGCCTGACGGACAACATCAAGAATATGACCATTGAATACTTCGTCCTTGATGACATTCATTTCTGTGCCGACTTTGGCTTCGATACCATCATAGCGGATAAAACGCACTCTTGCTCTTGGGAAGAAGCGTTGAGGATTCTTTCCGAAAAGAAGCAGAGCAGCACCACTCATTTCTTCTCTGCCATCGTGCTTAACAATGTAATCGTTGTTTTGACGGATGTATTCTTCCGCAGATTTACCATAGCCGATTTTCTTGCAGTATTCCGCAACAAAATCCATATCAATATCTTCGATGGAGGAACGGAACACAGGCTCATCTTCGTAATATCGGGAGCCTTTGGCATACATAAGCTGTAAACGCTCGTCAAAATTGAGTTTCTTGGACTTATCTCTCATACGATAGTAAACATCGTCCTGCTGATTTGCGTGAAGTTCAGAGCTTTGCGGAATGGTAATTACAAGCAGATGATTCGCTTTACCGTCTTTATCAATGCAGTCCACAGTTTCTGTTATTACACGAATAGATGGTTTGCAGTAATCGAAAGGTACTCTCAAAATGTCATTGATATTGTTTTGATAGTCGTCAATACCGGTAACGATAAAATCATCTTCAATACCGATAACAAGCGTACCACCGTCAGCATTGGCAAATGCTACAATATGATTGGATAACCCTTTTGGATCTTTTCTTGCACTTTTACGGTCATAGGTCTGATCCTCTTTCTTTCTATATAGTTCTTCAACTGTGTATTGCATAAGCAACCTCCATTATACTGAATATTATTTCAAAAAATTTCTTTTATATTATCTCATAATATGTGTCCCATAATATGGACATTATTCATTTTTCCAATATTTCTGTTGCGTATATTTTTTATTCTTTTCCTTTGCAATCCAATAGGCATCCTGTACGGCTTTCATCATGACATCCAAATCTTCTTCGGCAAGTTCTCCGCCTGTAAATAGATCGCTGAGTTCATCAGCAAGCTCATGAGCCTGCTTTGCAACTCTTGTACCGTATTTCTCGGTGGCTTTTGACTCAAATCTGCCGGAATTGCCAAGCAGCTCATCGGTAGTAACTCCAAGTGCGCTGGCTATTTTCTCTGCAGCATCCAAACGGGGACAGGATTTTCCGTACTCATATCTCTGTATCATACGAGAAGAAACATCGGATTTCCTGGCAAGCTGCTCCTGCGTCAACTGGTTCTTTTCTCTTAGTTCTTTCAATCTCTCGTTGAACTTCATAATCATACTCCTTCGGGTTAAATTTTAACTTTATAGAATCAGAAAAGATAAAAAGAAAAGGAATAAAAGAAAGAAGGATGAGAGATGTTATTGTTTCCAATTCAGAGTGCATTTACGGAGAAACTGCCATATTTCTTCCGGGGAGTAAGGTATCTTTATGAAAATTATCAAAATCCGATTGCACTTTCAAATCTTGCCGGTCTTGTAGGAATTTATGACACCATCGGATTTCCGAAAAAGTCACTTTTAACTATATAAACCTCATTCTTGTATCTCTTATTCATCTATGGTACAATTCAGATAAGGAGATACCTGCAGGATGTGAAAAAGGATTGGAGAATAGAAAATATGAGTAAAGTAATCAGTATCGGAAATCAGAGATTTGAAGATATAAGAAAAAATGACAATTTTTATGTAGACAAAACAGACTTTATCAGAGAGTGGTGGGAATCAAGGGACATTGTAACTTTAATTACCAGACCGCGCCGGTTTGGCAAGACGTTAAACATGGATATGCTAAAGTGTTTTTTCTCTAACCGGTATGCCGGAAGGTCCGATTTATTTGAGGGACTTTCTATCTGGAAGGAAGAAAAATACAGAGAATTACAGGGACAGTATCCGGTAATCTTTTTAAGCTTTGCAAATGTAAAGGAAGGCAATGCTGAGGCAGCTAAAATGCAGATGAAAGCATTAATTGCGAGAATGTATGAAGAAAACCGATTTTTGCTGGAGGGAAATCTGCTGAGTGAAAATGAAAAGAAAATGTACCAGAATGTTACAATATATATGAGTGATGTGGAAGCTGTAATTGCGATTAGTACTATGTGTATGTATCTGGAACGCTGTTATGGAAAAAAGTCAATTATTCTTCTGGATGAATATGACACCCCGATGCAGGAAGCATATATTTATGGATATTGGGAAGAATTTACGGGATTTATGCGAAGTTTATTTAATGCCACATTTAAAACAAATCCTTATCTGAAACGTGCAGTCATGACAGGAATTACAAGGGTTTCCAAAGAATCTATGTTCAGTGATTTAAATAATTTAAATGTAGTAACCATGACTTCTACAGAATATGCAGCAGCATTTGGATTTACAGAGGAAGAAGTGTTTGCAGCACTGGATAGCTACGGGATGCCAGAACAAAAAGAAAGCGTAAAAAAATGGTATGATGGATTTGTGATTGGTACGGAAAAGGATATTTATAATCCATGGTCGATTACAAACTTTTTAAAGAAAAAGAAGTATCAGACCTACTGGGTGGCAACCAGCTCCAATGGGATGGTCAGCAAATTAATTCAGACGGCATCTTCTGAGGTAAAAACAAAGATGGAAGAACTGCTGCAGGGCTGGGAAATTGTGGAAAATTTCGATGAGCAGATTGTTTTTAATCAGCTGGATGTGAACGAGAGTGCAATCTGGAGTCTGCTGATGGCAAGCGGGTATCTGAAAGCAGTCGAGGTGGAATACCGGGGAGAGGAAATGGAGCCGTGGTATCATCTCAAAATTACAAACAAAGAAACACAAATCATGTTTGCAAGACTTTTCCGGGCATGGTTTGATATGACGAAACAGGCATATCATAAATTTATCAAAGCAATGATGGAAAATGACCTGGAAATCATGAATTATTATATGAACCGTGTGACACAGGAAACGTTCAGCTATTTCGACGTAGGAAGCGGGGAAACAGGACTGGAGGAAACGGAACGCTTCTATCACGGATTTGTACTGGGACTGATGGCAGAGCAGGCGGAGAATTATGTGCTGAAATCAAATCGTGAGAGCGGATTCGGTCGTTATGATGTGATGATGATACCGAAAAAGGAAAATCTGCCGGCAATCATTCTGGAATTTAAAGTACATCGCCCGAAAAAAGAAAAAGACCTGGAAGAAACTGTTCAGATGGCATTGCAGCAGATAGAAGAGAAAAACTATGATGCAGAACTGCTTGCACTTGGAATTCCAAAAGAAAAAATCTGGCATTATGGATTTGCTTTTGAGGGGAAAAATGTGCTGATAGGATGATTTCTTTACAAAAATATGCCATTGAGTCAGTTCAATGGCAAAGAAATAAAAAAATAAGAATTTAATGTTTTGTAAGCTGCCAGAAAGCAACAGCACTGGCGGCAGCAACATTTAAAGAATCTACATCATGGGACATAGGAATCCGGATGGTGTAGTCGCAGTCGGAAATGGTGGAAGCGGTAAGTCCGTCTCCCTCGCTGCCAAGCACAATAGCCAGCTTTTCAACGGTTTCAAGAACCGGATCATCAATACTGATAGAGTCATCGCACAGTGCCATGGCCGCTGTCTGGAATCCGAGATTATGTAACTCCTGCACATAAGACTTTGTAGGAGTTTTTTCATCTGCATTGAGATAAGTCCATGGGATCTGGAATACAGTTCCCATGCTTACGCGGATAGCACGCCGGTAAAGTGGATTGCTGCAATCTCCGGTTAAGAGTACAGCATCGATATTCAATGCCGCAGCGGAACGGAAAATAGCACCGATATTTGTCGGATTCATAATATTTTCTAATATGGCAATTCTTTTTGCGTCTTTGCAGATATCTGCGGCAGATGGAAGTTTGGGGCGGCGCATGGCACACAGCATCCCACGTGTCAGTTTGAAACCGGTCAGCTGGGTCAGTACATCAAATTCAGCGGTAAAAGCCGGGATATCCGTACACTTTGCCAGAATTTCTCTGCCTTCCCCTTCTATATGTTTTTTCTCCATCAGAATCGAAACCGGGACACATCCCGCATTCAAAGCACGTTCAATAACTTTGGGGCTTTCTGCAATAAATATTCCCTTATCAGGTTCGTGTCGGTTTAATAACTGATTTTCGGTAAGTCTTGCATAAACATCCAGATGCGGGTCATTAAAATCGGTTATTTCAATTATATTTGACATAAAAATCTCCTTTGGTTTGTTTATAATGATTAAATTATAGGATAAATGAACGAATTTTGCAACGAAGAGTGGAGATGAAATTTGGTGAAACCGGTCACATATGACCGTAGATTTTTTTTATTAAAAATGTTACAATTAAATTATTCTATGTATCGAGAAAAAAAAGAGGTGAAATATAGAATTGCATTATCAGGTTATTATTCAAATGATAAAAGAAAAAAGAATAAAAATGGGGATGCCCCAGAAAGAAGTGGCAAGAGCTGCTGGTATTTCTCTTTCTACATATCAGAGACTTGAAAGAGGAAAGAATGTTCGGTGCGATACTCTTGTTAGGGTTATGGAAGTATTGAAATTTCCATATTAAGTAAAGTCAACTTGATAAAAAAAGGAAGACCCTTAGTGGGTCTTCCACTCTAGTAATGTTATGTTTAATGAAGTAGAAAGTACTTGTTTGAGAGTGATGTAAAAGACTCATTTGAATGAATTCAGATGAGAAAAAACAAGTAAAATAATCGGATACATAGAATAAATGCAGGAAATTTATATTTCCTGCATTATAAAAAATAAAAAGACCTGATAATTCAGGTCTTAATGTTGCAACCGCAACACTCCATATGGAGTAAATCCGATAAATCGTTATTTGAACTTTGTAATGTAAAATCATTATTATAATATAGTATCTATGCGATTTTGTCAATAGAAAAATAGGTAATTGCGAAACACTTAAATTTTTGTAAGTACATATGCAAATGATACAATGACACGAGGGCACGCTCTCGCTACATTCGGCTATGGCACTAGGGAATCTTCCTGGTTTACCGGGTCCCTCCCTAGTGCGTGGGTAGCGGTACTAAATACCGATTGTACTAAGGAATCTTCCCAATAAATTGGGTCCCTCCTTAGTACCTACCTCATAGTCCCTTCTTAGTAATTGTTCAATTTGCATATACAATAAAGATAAGTTATGAGTTTCGCAATTAACTAAATAGAAAAATGATGAAAGGAAAATAGGATGAATAAAAAAGATTATTATTTAGGTTTGGATATAGGAACTGGAAGTGTGGGATATGCAGTTACGGATGAACAGTATCAGCTTATGAAATGCAATCATAAATATGCCTGGGGGTCGGTGTTGTTTGATTCTTCGGAGGGTGCGGAAGAAAGAAGAATGCATCGTACAGCCAGAAGAAACAGAAATAGAGAAGTTGAACGATTAAATTTATTAAGGGATTTATTTGATGAAGAAATCAGTAAAATTGACCCTGGATTCTTTCATCGGTTAAAAGAGAGCCGATATGTTCCGGAAGATAAAAGAGACCAGAATGGACAGAAGCCGGATTTGCCATATGCCCTGTTTGTAGATGAGGGATATACGGATGTGGACTATCATAAAGAATTTCCAACGATTTATCATTTGAGAAAGGCATTAATTGAGGGGAAAAAGGAGTATGATGTCAGACTTGTTTATCTTGCAATCGCACATATATTAAAAAACAGGGGACATTTTTTGAGTGATATTGATAGTGATAATGGAGAAAATAATCTGAACGCAGCATTAAATGAATTATTTGAGGTATGGAACCGAGTTGTACTAGGAAGGGAAGAACAGTTTTGTGCTGCCATACAGATAACAGAAATAGCAGAGATACTTAAGGAAAAAATTTCAAAGAGCAGGAAAAAGGAAAAGATAGCGGCAGTCATTTCTGATGGAGACAAACGTACCAAAGAGCTTGCAGCACTGATAACGGGAAATACAGTGAAGTTTGAAAAATTATTTCAAGTAGAACAGTTTAAGAAATTAGAAGAGGATAAAATTAGTTTTGCACAGGGAAACTATGAGGAAAAGGAAAAAAGTTATGAAGAAAATCTGGGAGAATATTTTGAAATAATTTCAATGGCAAAAACTGTCTATGACCAGGTGATTTTATCAAAAATTCTGGATGAAAATTCAAAAGGATATATTTCTTATGCAAAAGTGGCAGAGTATGAGAAACATAAACAGGATTTAAAAGAACTAAAACAATTAATCATAAATCATGGAGGGGGAAAAGCGACGGAATTATATCATAGAGTATTTCGGACTCCGAAAGGGAAGGAAAATAACTATTCTGTGTATATTGGAAATACTTCGTTAAATGGGAAAAAACAGGTATTATCGGAAAAGAAATGCAGTCAAAAGGATTTTTATGATTTTCTTACAAAAAAGATATTTCCTGAGATAGAAGACTGCAAAGAAAAAATTGAGATTATGGAAAAAATAGAGCTGGATAATTTTATGCCGAAATTAAGAGATAAGGATAATTCTGTGATACCATACCAGCTTCAGGAAAAAGAATTAAAAATTATTTTATCTAATGCAAAAAAATATCTTACCTTTTTGAAAAGAAAGGATGAATCAGGAAAAAGTACGGAAGAAAAAATATTGCTTTTATTAAATTTTAGGATTCCTTATTATGTAGGACCATTAAATACAAACAGTGAAAATGCCTGGATTGTGCGCAAGCCTGGAAAAATTACACCATGGAATTTTTTTAAAATGGTAGATGTGGAGAGCAGTGCGGAAAATTTTATAAAGAAACTTACCAGCAAATGTAGTTATTTAAGAAATGAAGATGTGCTGCCGAAAAGTTCGCTGCTTTATGAAAAATATATGGTATTAAATGAGATTAATCATTTGAAAATCAAGTCGAAACCAATTTCAGTAGAATTAAAACAGGAAATTTATCGGGAATTATTTGAAAAAAAACAAAAAGTAACCATAAAAAAATTACAGGATTATTTAAAAAGAGAAAAGGGATGGATTTTGAGCAGAGAGGATATTACTGGAATTGGCGAGGAATTTCATACATCACTTACCAGTTATCATGCTTTTAAGGCGAATTTTACCAATACCGATATTACAGAACGGGAAAAAGAAGATATTATCAAAGATATCACTGTATTTGGAGCAGAACCTGTGATGCTAAAGAAAAGATTATATCGGAAATACCCAGAGTATCAAAGCCAAATTGCCGGATTGATGAAAATGTTGAAATGCAAAGAGTGGGGACGACTTTCCGAAAAGGTATTATCGGGAATCGCAGTTGATGTGCCGGGGCTTGGAAAGGTAGGAACAGTCATTTATCAGATGTGGGCGACGAATAAAGATTTCATGCAGATTGTTGGAGCATTGGATTCCCCATATGCAAAAATGATAGAAGAAGAAAATGGTATACAAAAGAAAAATAAAATAGAATATTCTATGGTGGATGAATTATATGTTTCGCCAGCTTCGAAAAGGGCTATCTGGAAGTCGTTACAGATTATAGATGAGATTATTGGAATTATGGGAAAACCTCCAAAAAGAATTTTTGTAGAGATGATAAGAGAAAATCAGAAAACAAGCAGGAGTGTAACAAGAAAAGACAGATTAATGGAATTATATAAAAACATTGAAGAGGAAGCACAGCTATATGATGTATTAGGGAAAACTGAGAATGATAAACTGAGAAATGATAAATTGTATCTATACTACACACAGTTAGGAAAATGTGCGTATACAGGGGAAGAGATAGAACTTGATAAATTTGAAAATTATGACATTGACCATATTTATCCTCAGTCCCAGACAGCAGATGATAGTCTGGATAACAGAGTGTTAGTTCTTCGGAAAAAAAATGAAGAAAAGGAAGATATCTATCCAATCAGGGAGGAAATCCGGCAGAAAATGAAGGATGTATGGAAAATCTGGAAAGATAAAGGACTAATTAGTGCTGAGAAATATTATCGTCTGACCAGAGAATCAGAATTAACAAATGAGGAATTAACAAAGTTTATTAACAGGCAGTTGGTAGAAACTGGACAGAGTACAAGGGCATTAACTACTCTGTTGAAAGAGATACTTCCAGAAACCACAGAAATTGTTTATTCAAAGGCAAGGAATGTCAATCGTTTCAGACAAAAATATGAAATATTAAAACTGCGGGAATTAAATGATTTTCATCATGCGAAAGATGCATATTTGAATATTGTGGTTGGAAATGTATATCACATACGATTTACCAAAGACATACGAAAATATTTTTTGGAAAAGGGGACATATAGAACTTATAATATTCCAAAATTGTTTGAAAATCGGGTTTGCCTGGGAGATGAAGTGGCATGGGATACCGATAAAAGTATTGCGGTTGTAAAAAAAGTCATGGAAAATAATAAAGTATTAGTGACAAAACAGTTAATTGAGAGAAAAGGAAAATTATTTGATGAGAATCCATTAAAAAAGGGTAAGGGACAGATTGTGTTAAAATCAGGAGATGACAGATTACGGTCCATAGAAAAATATGGAGCATACAATAGTGCGACGATTACATATTTTATGTTAATTGAGGGGGAAGGGAAAAAAGGGAAAACAGAAAAACATTTTGTACCAGTACCATTATATCTGAAACAAAAATATGAAGATGAAGCTTTTGTGTATGATATCTTAAAGAATGAGGTAAAATTGGATAACATCAGAATATTAAAACGAAAAATTCCAATCTATACATTATTTGTAACATCAGGATTTAAAATGCGTTTGACCGGAAAAATGGGTGACAGACTTATTTTTAATAATGCAAATCAACTGGCTATGAGTGATACAAATCAGAAATATCTAAAAGAAATTATAAAATATAATAATGACATAATGATAAAAAAAGATGCAAAAATAAACACTCAGAGCGTTTTGGATAAGCAAAAGATGCAGGAATTATATGAAGAATTTCAGAACAAGATTAAGACTACTATTTATGGCAAGGATTCAATGTTTCAAAATGTATTTAATGTAATGGAAAATGGAAAAGAAAAGTTTTGTGCGCTGACAATAGAAGAAGAGGCAGAGGTCTTATTTCAGATATTGAAACTGTTTCAATGTACTTCAGAGATGCCAAAATTAGAAAAGATTGGTGGAAAAAAATCTATGGGAAGAATAAATCGGGGAATGAATATTACAAATATAGATAATTTGGCAATTATTCATCAGTCAGTTACCGGTTTATATGAAAAAGTTGAAAGGATTATATAAAAATGAGTTGGAGAACGGTGGTTATTACACAAAGGGCAAAATTAGATTTACAGATGGGTTATCTGGTGATAAGAATGGATAAAATTACCAAGATACATTTAAGTGAAATAAATACAGTACTGATTGATTCACCGGCAGTATCTTTAACAACAAGTTTATTAGCAGAGTTATCAAGAAAAAAGATTAAGGTTATCTTTTGCGATGAAAAAAGGTTGCCATCATCGCAATTAATACCATTTTATGGGAGTCATGATACGAGCTTAAAATATAAAAAACAGATTCAATGGACAGATGAAATGAAGAAGTTTATATGGTCAGAAATTGTTGCAGAAAAGATAAAACAGCAGGCAGAATTTTTAGATGAAAAGAGAAGGGAAGAAAGTAAATTACTATGGAAGTATAAATCAGAAGTTTTACCGGGGGATGAAACGAATCGGGAAGGACATGCTGCAAAAGTGTATTTTAATGCACTTTTCGGCATGGAATTTTTAAGAACCCAGGAGAATACAATAAATGCTGCATTAAATTATGGATATAGTATTATTCTGTCGATGTTTGCAAAAGAAATTGTATCACAGGGGTACTTTACTCAATTGGGAATTTTTCATGATAATATGTTTAATGAGTTAAATCTGGCATGTGACCTAATGGAACCGTTTCGTATTTTGGTTGACAGGCAGGTATATAAAATGAATTTACAGGAATTTGGGAAGGAGGAAAAAATCGAATTAGTTGATATTTTAAATCATAGTGTGTATATAGATGGAAATCAGGAGTATGTAAGTAAAGCAATTCGTATTTATAGTAAAAGTATTTTTGACGCATTAAATGAGAACGATGTATCTCAAATTCGATTTTATAAAAATGAGTTATAGATATATGAGAGTATTTGTGTTTTTTGATTTGCCGACATTGACAAGTGAAAATAAAAGAGAGTATGTGAGGTTTCGTAAATTTTTAATCAAAAATGGTTTCCTTATGCTTCAGGAATCTGTATATGTAAAGATGGCATTAAATCAGACAGTGGTATCCTCAATTGTAGATAAAGTAAGAAAGAATAAGCCATGTGAGGGCTTGGTGCAAATGATGACTGTGACAGAAAAGCAATATGGACGTATGGAATACATTTGTGGTGAATTTCAAAGTGATGTATTGTGTACAGATGAAAGGCTGGTGATTTTTTGAAAGTATATATAAAAGCTTTGAATATTAAGTTTGATTTGGCTATAGATAGGACAAATACTTTGATTATAGAAAATCCAAAGAATTACAGAGAAATCATTTTGAATTTATTGCAATCATATGAGGAAGATAACGAAGACTGGATTTTCTCAGAAAATGAGAATATATATAAAACAAGCCAGTGTGTGAGCATTATTACATCCATCTTTGATATTGAATTTTATAACAAAAAACTTCAAAAGGTTGTATTAGATGAATTGTATAAAATTGCAATAGGGGAAAAATACTATAAAAAAACTTCAAAATTGCTTTCTGACATAGAAAACTATTTATATGAATTAGAATGGGAGATGGATTATAATCTGGATATTTCATTTGAAGATTTTCGTGATATCCTTAAAACTGGTGTAAAAAATATTTTAGAACCAGAGGAAGTAGTAGAGAGGATATTGGTATACATAAAATTAGCAGCTCGCCTTATGAAAACAAAATGTTTGATTTTTATTGGTAGTCAGAAATATTTTACAGAAGCAGAATGGAAAATGTTTGAGAATGCAGCTATTTGTGAAGAAATATATTTATTTTGCATTGGAAATGAGGAAGTTTTTGCCAGTCATAATAAAATTATTATTGATAAAGATTGGTGCTATGTAGTATAATGTTTAAGTAAAGTTTTTTAGATATGGCTGGTTCTCCCCAGCCGTATCGTAGGCTATGATTTTACAATGTTGGTAGACATTTTACTTTTAGATTTGAGGGTTTGAGAGTAGTGTAAAATCATAGTTGAGTGAAACAACAGGGTACGGTCAGTCAGAAACAATGCTGTTTGAGAGTAGTGTAAAATCATAGTTGAGTGAAACCAGTTTAAACCCTCTAAAGGTTATCGTGACGTTTGAGAGTAGTGTAAAATCATAGTTGAGTGAAACTAGTTAATTTCTATGTATCATCACTATTATGTTTGAGAGTAGTGTAAAATCATAGTTGAGTGAAACTAAAAAAACAAGGAGAAACAAATGATTATAGTTTGAGAGTAGTGTAAAATCATAGTTGAGTGAAACGAGGAAAGAATGGTTCATCGAGTTCAAATGGTTTGAGAGTAGTGTAAAATCATAGTTGAGTGAAACCGCTGGAAACAAGTTTATGCAGCCGCTGGAGTTTGAGAGTAGTGTAAAATCATAGTTGAGTGAAACTGTTATGGTAGAAAAATTGCATACACGAATGGTTTGAGAGTAGTGTAAAATCATAGTTGAGTGAAACTCTCCGTGTCGTCCAAGATTATAGGTACTGTTTGAGAGTAGTGTAAAATCATAGTTGAGTGAAACTACCGCTTAATTCCCTACAAGGTAAAACAAGTTTGAGAGTAGTGTAAAATCATAGTTGAGTGAAACTCTTTTCTGACCGTCAAGCCGATATCACAGCGTTTGAGAGTAGTGTAAAATCATAGTTGAGTGAAACAATTTCAAAACGTAAAAGTCCCGGCAGATAGTTTGAGAGTAGTGTAAAATCATAGTTGAGTGAAACCTAATCCGAAGAGATTACAAGAGTTATTTGGTTTGAGAGTAGTGTAAAATCATAGTTGAGTGAAACTGAACAGTTACGGGACACCGTTGCCCTGTTGTTTGAGAGTAGTGTAAAATCATAGTTGAGTGAAACACTCTTCCATTGATACCAGCCGGTTGTTGCGTTTGAGAGTAGTGTAAAATCATAGTTGAGTGAAACACTCTTCCATTGATACCAGCCGGTTGTTGCGTTTGAGAGTAGTGTAAAATCATAGTTGAGTGAAACGATTTCAGTTACAGAATCTCTGTAATTGTCGTTTGAGAGTAGTGTAAAATCATAGTTGAGTGAAACCGTTTAAGAACATGACTACGAATATTGCGGTTTGAGAGTAGTGTAAAATCATAGTTGAGTGAAACGTAACATTTCTGCCGCTTGCTGCCAGCCATGTTTGAGAGTAGTGTAAAATCATAGTTGAGTGAAACCTTAAAAATATCATCGTTATCCAGACCATCTGTTTGAGAGTAGTGTAAAATCATAGTTGAGTGAAACAATTTTTTGAACCTTTTGTTTAACGTAGTAGTTTGAGAGTAGTGTAAAATCATAGTTGAGTGAAACCAGATTTCCGACAGTAATAGGGTTCGTGTTGTTTGAGAGTAGTGTAAAATCATAGTTGAGTGAAACACAATCCTGTATTTACTGGGATTTGCGATAGTTTGAGAGTAGTGTAAAATCATAGTTGAGTGAAACAAAGATACAGCGAAAGAAAAAGGATGGGATGTTTGAGAGTAGTGTAAAATCATAGTTGAGTGAAACTGCTCCCTTTTTGTTCAGTCTGGACGTATAGTTTGAGAGTAGTGTAAAATCATAGTTGAGTGAAACCAAGATACTTTACTGGTATTACAGAGAGGAACAGGAAATCGTGTATTATAACGACGAGCAGGACAGGGCGAAGCGGGAAGCTTTTTTTGAAGGACTGCTTGATTGTATCGGATTTCCTCTGGAGAAATTGTATACCTATGGGGAAGAGGAGAAATATTGGAGATATGAACCGGACTTGGCTGGCCCAAGAGTCATCATAGCACAATCTGCAGTACAAATTCCTCATCCGTCACGATAAACTGGCAGTTTCCATTTAATTTTTCTGTGGTATACTGTATACTCTGCGTTCCAAAACCATGCTCCTTTTTGGTGGACACCGGTATGCCATTGACCAGTGTTGGTTTCGCAGCATAAGGATTTGACAGGGAAATCAGAATCTTTCCGGATTTCTGTATCATGCGAAGTTCAATCCTGCGTTTTCCGGCGGGCAGAAGGAGAACTGCATGCAGGGCATTTTCCAGTGCATTGGAAAGGATCGATGTGATATCGGTATCCGAATAAGGCAGATTTTCCGGAAGCTGAATGGTATAATGGAAGTCCGTTTCATTTTCTGCAAAGGTATCTGCATAGGATGAGAGAATAATATTGATGGTATTGTTGTTGCAATAACACTTGTGAATAGTATTATCCGTCATCTTTATAATACTGTGAATATATTCCTGTGCCTTATCCAGTTCGCCGTTATCGATAAATACCGAGATATTGGATAAAAAATGTCTCATGTCATGCCGGATCAGGCGGATCGATTTCTCGCTTTTCCGGAGTGTTTCAAGTTCTTTTTCTGATTGTTCATGTTTCATACGCATCAGCTGGTTATGCAGCACCATTTCATTTTTTTCCTCATATTGTTTAAAATACACAATACAGAAAAGCAGGTAACAGATACACAGCAGAAATGGAATAAATTCCGCAATGATGTGGTTGCCGCTGTATAAAAGCCCGGTATATACCGTAGCAATATAATCAAAAATATAATAGAAAACAGGAAGAATGCAAAATGAGAACAGGATGTTGTCCGGTTTGGAAAACAGAACGGAAATGGAAGGCACGACAAAGTGCATGACAAGCGGAAAGGTAATAATGATTGCAGCAATATAGGTCAGATCAACGACATAAGAAGGAGCTTGCAATACTTCCGGAATGGTTGACATCCAGTTGCAGATCTGACAGCACAGATAAGCAGTGGTAACTCCGAGAACTGCTGGTATTACCTTTTTATGAAATACAAAAATCATAAGCAAAAGAAGTGGTAAATGGGTTATCAGCGGATAAGCCGCAGTTACCAGGGATAAATTCTGCATGGAAATCAAAATACTCTGCAGGCAGAGATTAACAGCGCAGAATACGGACAATATCATAATATTTTTCTTAGTTATTCTAATATTCAGGATACCGGCAGTAACCAGAACACCAAAGAGCAGTGTAAGGATATACCGGATGGTTTCTGAAATGGCAGCAATCATCATATCAAATCTCCTTAAACATATATGAAAAATAGGATTTCTGAAAAGTTTTGCCGATTCCGCGTGCGATAGGGATACGCAGTTTGGAAACGGTCAGGATTTCAGACGATGTAAAATGATCAACCGCAGGCATATAGACGATATAGCTGCGGTGACATTTGAAAAATCCCCGTTCGCAGGTTAAAAAAGTTTCATAATAAGAAAGTGTGCCAATGGCTTCTTTCTTTTCTCCGCCGGACAGGTTAAAAATCACTTTCTTATTTTGTGCTTCCACATATTCAATACAGTGTATGTATATTTTCTGATATCCAAAAGCAGTGCGGACTGCGATAGAATCCGGTTCTTTCTGCATGGATTGGATACAGTGCAATAATACTTTTTCGAGTTTATCTGGATCAAGCGGTTTCAGCAGATAGCCGGCAGCCTCCACATCATAAGATTCTACGGCAAATTCCGGTGATGAAGTAAGAAAGATGATTTTCACATCGGGGATACATTCACGAATTTCCCTGGCAGCATCCATGCCGTTCAGTAATGGCATAATAATATCTAACAGAATGATATCCGGTTTCTTTCTGGAACAGTAGTTTAACAGGGCATCCCCATTATCCATGGTTTTTATATTTATTTCAATATCCTGTTCCTTTGCCCATGCCGTAATCTGTTCCTTTGTTTCGGAAAGATTTTGTGTATCATCATCACAGATTGCAATCGTAATCATTGGTGTCTCCTTATTTTTCATGTTTTTTAAGTAAATCTCACGTTTTCTAATATTATTATACAGAAAATAGAAAGAATTTCAATTGTTTTGTGTGACATTTCACTCCACCAAACGTACATTTCACACCTGAGATGAAAAAACAGGGTATTTTTCGTGTATAATTTAGAAAAAATTTATACGAGGAGGTATTACTATGGTATTAAAAATCAAAAACAGTAAGGCCAGATGCTCTGTTGTACTGATTATGGTGCTTACACTGCTTTTTATATCTGCAGCAATCATGCCAGCGGGTGCCGCAGAACCGGCAAAGCTGAAAACAGATACCTGTATAGCAGATCGCGGAACTACTGTAAAAGTGAATGTCAGCCTGGAAAATAATCCAGGAATCTGGGGACTGAAGTTTAAAGTTGATTATGATCATTCAGCATTTAAACTGCTTTCCGCAGATTGTGGAACAGTATTTGCAAAGACTGACATAACAGAACCGGAAAATCTGGAAAAAGAATCCTATGTATTTTTAGGATGTGCCGGAGCGATTGAAGACATTAAAACAGACGGAACCGTGATAACACTTACCTTTCAGGTGGCAAAGGATGCAGAAGTGAAAGATTATCCAGTCAGTGTTACTGTCAGCCAGGCAGTAAATGCAGCAGGAAATGAAATTGATATTGCTGCACAGAATGGAAAAATTACGGTTACAAAGAGTTCTGATGGAAAAGAAGAGGTAACAACAGTACCGGAATCCGGTTCGGAAACGAAGGAACAGACAAAGCAGGAGCAGACAACAGCGGCAGAAACTGTTACAAAGCAGGAAACAACAAAGTCTGCTGAAGTGGCAGCAGTCACAACATCCGTAACAAAGAAAGCGGATAATTCCCTGACAACAGGTGATACGGCTGCGGTAACCATGTTGTTTATCATGCTTTGCATTTCGGGATGTGTTGCATTCTGTATGGTTAGGAAGAAAAGAAATCAGAAAATAAAAGAAGTATAAGGGAAAGGAGGAGACGATATGAAGAAAACGAAGAAAAGAGTAATCAGCTGCGTCATGACAGCGGCATTATTAGTTACAACGATTCCATTTCCTGCGATTGCAAAAACCAGCGGCAACCTGTATGGCGATGCAAACGGGGATGGAAAGATCGATTTGCTCGACGCACTGGCAATCGATAAGTATCTTGCAGGAACGACAGAGGATAATTTCCAGTCAGCTAATGCAGATGTGAACCATGATTCCATGGTAGACAGCAAGGATAGCATGATTCTGAAGAAATATCTTGCAGAATGGGATATTACCCTCGAACCGGATATTCTGACCGTCAGTTTTTATGACGGAGACCGTCTGATTGATACACTGCAGGCAGAAAAGGACAGTCCATTGCAGGAAGTACCTTCTGTTGCAAAATCATCTAAGGAAAATGCGGTTTTACTTGGATATTATACGGATAAAGAATGTACGATTCCATTCTATGCAGATAATCCGGTAACGGAGAATATGAATGTCTATGCAAAATATCAGGAACTGGAAGGAACGGAAGAATTAAACCTGACTTCTTTTGCACAGATGGATATTGCCAGCGATGCAGCTTTTGATATCGTACAGATTTCAGAAGGAACAGAGCCTGAGAATGCAGCAGTGCTTGAAGTAAAAGACGGATCCGCTCCGGTAACCATCAGCATTACAGACGAGGACGGCGATGGTATTTATACCGTAAAAGCACCGGACGGATTCCGGGAAGGCTGTTCTTATGAACTGACACTGGCAGATGGCTGGGCATTCCATGAAAAAGAAGAAACCATCCGGAAAGTATCTTTTTCAATTGAGATGGACGAGGTTGAAAACCTTAGAATGAATGATGACATTATCTACATAAAAGATACGGATGATATTGATTATAAGGTAGATGGAAAGACCTATCCGGAACTGACCTCTGAATATCTGACAGAGGACGGCGGAACGTTTGAATATGATGAGAGCAGCGAACTGGAAGAAGGGGATATCCTTTGTATCTATGTCGGCACAAATCCGACCGAGAGGGACAGTGCAGATACAGCGGGACTTTTGGATCCGGCTGTCTATGTAAAGGTTACGGATATCGAAGATGATACGGTAAGCTTTGTACCGCTTGATTCAGAAGATCAGGATAAAATGTATGATATCCCGGATAATTTCCCAATTCATGTAGATGCATTTCCGGAGGAAGAAGAGGGAACGGTCAATATCAGCAATCTGGACCGCACCATGTATGCAGACATGATGGGTGCAGAGGATGGAACTTATGAGAATGCACTGCAGAAAATAAATGCAGGTGATTTCATTACCTTGTATACATCCAGCGAAGAGATCAGTTCGGAAGAGAATCTCTATTTTGCGGAAGTCAAAGATTATAAAGAAGATACTGGTGAGATTACTTATGAACAGGTAAGCAAACAGGATATTCTTGACAGCATGAACCTCTATACCGGTGTAGATATCTCTGGAAGTGATATTATCACAGAGGAACAGAGAGTGGAATTAGAGGACACACTGCAGCAACAGGTGGAAGAGAGCAGATTTGCAGATGAGGCTGCCGCACTTCTGAGCAATATGCTGACAGAGGAATACCTGGGACAGGATGAAGCGAAAGCCTTAAATATATCAGGGACATTTGAACCATCAGACGATATTAAAGTCCGGACAGAATTAATTACAAACGGAGAGCAGCTTCATTTTGGAAGCGGAATCCAGCTGGCAGTCCATGTAGATGCTACCTTTGAAGCAGAGACAGAGGATGGAAAAGCAGCCATCGACCTGAGTGCAACTTTTGTACAGGAAGTTGAGATCCATCCATCCGTACATGGCAGCATTGTAACCAAAGAGGTGGTGTTTATTCCGATTCCAATCGGTGTAGAAGTAAGTGCATCCGTGGATATCAAGAATTATACGGCATTTAATCTGGAAGCAGATCTGTATACCATAGAATCAGAAGATGAAGATTTGTGGGAAAAGATAAAGAGCATTTGCAGTGATCCGACAGAGATAACTGGACTTGCAGGGCTTCCGGAAAGCCTGAAATCCGGCTTACATACCGTTTCCGATGTAATGGCAAAAATCGAGGAATTGCAGGATAAGATTGATAAGGCCTCGGATACGGCAGAGCAGATCGAAGGTTATAAAGAAGATGTCGAAGATTTATGGCAGGTAATAGAAGAAACCGGTCTTACTACGGAAGAAGACTGGAAAGAGATGGGACAGGTGCTTGGAAAGACCAATGTTGCCTCAGATTTACTGGAACTGATCGACATGACGGATTTATCCGGTGAAACAGAAATATCAGAAGAATACCGTCAGTCACTGGAAGAATTAATTGACAAATACAAAGAAACCATACAGAAAGAAACAGACTGGATTAAAATCGTAGAGAAAGAAATCTGTTCCACAGAAGTCTATTTCTATGGTCTGGTTATCGGAGTGGAAGCTGATTTCATTGTCCGTACCGATATGAGCATTGCCATCGGTTCCAATATGGAATATGAAGTCGGAAAACGTTACACTTTCTGGTTTAAGATAGGATTATTCCAGCCATCGGCAGGAAACTCCAGCATGGATCTGATAGATGAACAATTTGCATTCCAGTTCTATGTTATGGGAAGACTTGGCATCAAGGCTGGTGTTCAGACAAAACTCTATGTAGGACTTGGATCCGGCAAGTTTGCATCCGTAGGAATTACGGCAGAACTTGGACCATATGTTAAATTATACGGATTCTTCGTCTATGAGAATGACAGGTACCGCCCGGCAAATTCGCAGGCATGGACAACGAAAGAACGTATGGAAGGTGCTTTGTACGTCGAATTCGGACTCTATTTTATACTTGGATTTGAAGCCAATGCCCTGGGAAATCTGTTTGAATACAGTTACGATTTCATGAACGAAGAGATTCCGATTCTGAAGGCAGGACAATCAAGATACTACTATGAAAATGCATACGAACCGGAAGAAGATGAGAAAGTCATTCTGCGTGATGACGATGAAGACAGTACCAACGGTATTGCAGCGACACTTCCGGATAAATTAAGAGTGCTCCGCTACATCGACCTGAATACCGGTATCAAAGGACAGAAAGCACTTGATTACAGTAAATATCAGATGACATTGTCTAACCCGGCATTCTCTCTCGATAAGGAAACAGGAGTTGTCAGTGTGGATGTTCCAGAGGGAGTCCGCTACATGGAATGTGATTTGACCATTACTTATCTGTATGGAAAACTGGCATTTTCCAATTACGATATGTCAGTAACCATCCCGCTTGTATGGACCAATCTTTCCACCGATGAACTGAATGAATATTATACCGTATCCGTCAGGGCAGGAAACGATGCGGATGGATATCAGACAATATGGAGTAAGAAAGTTCTGAAGAATGAGCCGTATGACCTTCCGTCCGATGAAGAAGTAAAGGATATGCTTGGATGGAATGATGCGAAATATGTGGAAGAGGAAGGATATGGTGATATCAGTACCACAGGTCTTTCTCTGATTGAGGACAAGGTATATGACTATAAAGTAGGATATCAGGAATATTCGGTAACGGTAAATGACATCCAGAATGAGGACGGAACAACCAGAAGTGAAACTTATACAGCAAAATATGGTGAAACATTTGACTTCTCCGCACTGGAAGATACCGGTACAGCACAGGCAGATTGCTATACCAGATTTGCAGAAGTTACGACCGATGCACAGATTACGGTCAACGGACAAGTTCAGGATATGAATCTGGGACAGCAGATCAATGCAGCAATGGCACAGGCATTATCAGAAGGAGTGACAGCAGAAGCTGTGTATGTGAATGATGGTGTCAATGTAACCTATCACTTTACCGGACTGGATCACAAAGATATCACACGGCTGGTAAAGAAGAGAACAGTTCCGGATTTCTCAGAAGCAGAAGGGATTGTTTCTGACAATGGACTGGCAATCAAAGAGATTTCACCGGAGTTAGGCCGTGTAACAGGACCAGTAGTATATCAGGTGGTATGCGGCAATATCATCGGACCTGATGCAACGATAAAATTCCATGTAAATGGAGGCAGCAGTGTCAGTGATATTACAAAGGTAGAAGGCAGTCTGATCGGAACACTTCCGGTACCAGTCAGGGAAGGATATACATTTGAAGGCTGGTATACCGATAAAGATTCCTTACAGAATGAATTTACAGAGAGAAAGATGCCGGTCGGCGGTACAGAAGTATATGCAAAATGGATACCAAAGAATTATACAATTACATTCCATGTAAATGGAGGCAATGAACTTGCACAGGATGAGCAGAACAAAACGGTAACATACGACCAGACCTATGGCACTCTTCCGACAGCGGAAAAGAACGGATATGCATTTACCGGCTGGTATACTGCGGCAGAAAACGGAACACATATTACAGAAGCATCACAGGTAACAACGGCAAAAGACCATACCTTATATGCACATTGGCTTGAACTGAAACAGATCAGCAAAGAAGTCTTTGACTTTGGGGAACTGGAAAATCCGACGTATGAAAAAGGTGTGACACATCAGGCAGAATATACATTCGATGCAGGTGAGGAAAATATTGCAGAAAATGAATTTACCATTAAATATATGCGTCAGGGAAATGCGGACTATGAGGAAGGATTGCCGGTAAACGCAGGTGTATACAATGTGACGATTTCCAGACCGGCAGACAATGTATATGCGAAGTTTGAGCAGACCTATGAAGCGGTACTGAAAATCAACAAGGCAGTCAGAACGGTAGAGGCAAACGGTGAGGTTGTAAACAGCGGATATACTTATCTGACAGTTACCTCCGGTAATATCGATGATTTATCCGCTAAGGCAGTATTACAATATACCGTGGATGACAAAGGAACAGGAGAAGCTGCCTGCACAAATAGTACAAAAGCAGACAGAATTGATTATCTGACTCCGGAAGAAGAATATCAGGTCTATGTATCTGTTACAAATGATCCGAACTATGAAGATGTATTACAGGCCCTGTATATTGAATCCGCATCTACCATGGCATATCCGGAAGAAAGCTGGAGCAGTCATGCAGATACCAGCTGGTACAACGATACAGATACAGTATTTACCATTACAACACCGGAACAGCTTGCAGGTGTTGCAGTACTTAGCAGTAATTTTTCAGGAAAAACTGTTTTGCTTGGTGCAGACATGGATATGACTGGTTATGAATGGACACCAATTTGTGATTTCGCAGGAACGTTTAACGGTCAGAATCACACTGTCAGCGGTATGGTATGTGCGAACAATAATTATTCTTCAAAAGGACTTATTGGCTACACACGGTCAAATGCAGGGGCATATATTTGCAATGTCAGAGTAGAAGATTCCTGTTTTGTAGGAAAAACAAATGTTGGCGGTATTGTCGGTAAGCTGCAGAATGCAGATATTTCTAACTGCGTAAGTGCGGCACTGATAGCAAATGGCGAATATACCGGAGGCATTGCAGGAAATACGGTGTGGGCAAATATATCAAGAAGTATTTCTTATGGAAGAATTATTGCAAAACGCACTGGCTATTGTGGAGGGGTTGTAGGATATCTGGACAGTTCCAAAGCTATAAACTGTGCAAATTTTGCAACTGTTTACAGTAGAAGCAGAAATCCGCTTGTAGGAGGAATATCAGGATTTTCTTATCATAATGACATTATTTATAATTGCTATAATGTAGGAACAATAGCCATGGAAGATGATGGATATTATGGTGCAATCCTTGGCTGCGCAAATGAGTACAAGAAAAATGAGGGTGCAACCTTTGACCAGTGTTATTATCTGAATGGTTCAGCAGGTACACATGGTGCATGTGGTGCAACAATTGGAAAAACAGCCATTAAGTCACGTAAGACAGCCTGGTTTACCAGTCCGGATTCAACCATGAGCAATATATGCGAAGATGGAACGGAAGGCATGAATCTGGTGGATACCCTGAATACATGGAGTCTGCGTGTAGATAAAGCTGTTGTATGGGAAGTAAAGGAAGGAGAGAGTTATCCAACGATTATCGGCATGCCGGAAAGCAGCAGATAAGATGAAATAAATATTAGAAAAATAAAAAAGGTTGATTAAGATATGACAGGCAGGGAGTATCGTCCGTTATGGAACGGTTCTCCCTGCTTTTGTAATTAACTGTAAAAATCAAAAAAAAGAAGCTGCTGCTTTACGCAACAGCTTCTTTTTCTGAATAAATTCAGAACCTATGGATATTAGACAATACCCTGAGCTTTCATAGCATCTGCAACTTTCTTAAAGCCTGCGATGTTAGCGCCTGCTACATAGTTGCCTTCAAGACCGAATTCTTTGGAAGCATCATCAAGGTTGTGGAAGATATTAACCATGATAGTCTTTAACTTCGCATCAACTTCATCGAATGTCCAGCTGAGTCTTTCGCTGTTCTGGCTCATTTCAAGAGCAGATGTAGCAACACCGCCGGCATTGGAAGCCTTACCAGGAGCAAAGATTACTTTGTTAGCCTGGAAGTATTCTGTAGCTTCGATTGTAGTAGGCATGTTAGCACCTTCTGCAACTGCGAATACACCATTAGCAACTAATGTCTTTGCATCTTCAAGGTTAAGTTCGTTCTGTGTAGCACAAGGAAGAGCGATATCACATTTAACTGTCCATACGCCTTTGCCTTCATGATACTGAGCAGATGGTCTTGCAGCAGCATATTCTGTAAGACGTGCTCTCTTAACTTCCTTAACTTCCTTCAGTAATGCAACATCGATTCCTTCTGGATCATAAATCCAGCCTGTAGAATCAGAGCATGTTACAGGCTTTCCGCCTAACTGGATAGCCTTTTCGATTGCATAGATAGCAACGTTTCCAGCACCTGAAACAGCGATTGTCTGTCCTTCTAAGCTCTTGCCATTGCACTTTAACATCTCATCAACGAAGTATAATAAACCATATCCGGTAGCTTCTGTTCTTGCGAGAGAACCGCCATAAGTAAGGCCTTTTCCGGTAAGAACACCTTCATAGATGTTTTTAATTCTCTTATACTGACCATAGAGATAACCGATTTCTCTTCCGCCTACACCGATATCACCTGCAGGAACATCAGTATCAGCACCGATATGTCTGTTTAATTCTGTCATGAAGCTCTGGCAGAATTTCATGATTTCTCTGTCTGATTTGCCCTTAGGATCGAAATCAGAACCACCTTTACCACCACCGATAGGAAGGCTTGTGAGAGAATTCTTGAATACCTGTTCAAAACCTAAGAATTTGATAATACCAAGGTTTACAGATGGATGGAATCTTAAACCACCCTTGTAAGGTCCGATAGCACTATTAAACTGTACACGGAAACCGTTGTTTACCTGAACCTGTCCATTGTCATCTACCCATGGAACACGGAACATAATAACTCTTTCAGGAGTTGTAAGTCTTTCCAATAATGCATCTCTTCTGTATTCTTCTTCGTTAGCTTCGATTACTACACGGAGAGATTCTAATACTTCTTTTACTGCCTGATGAAATTCAGGCTGTGCAGGGTTCTTGTCAATAACAAGCTGCAGCACTTCGTCAACATATGACATTTTTTTGTCCTCCTTGTGATAAATATCCATGAGATGTTGGGGCAAATGGATTGCCCGGAAAATCATCCTGAGTAAATTATATTTACTAAGTTAAAAAATGTCAAATACTAATTGAAAAATTTAACAAAAAAATTTTTCATTTTATGGATTTGGAATGAAAATATGCATATTAGTTGTGGATTTCACATCAAAAATGGTGTATATTAGTAATGTCAGAAATTTTGATAGGAGATAGAAGATATGGAAATAGAAAGAAAATTTTTAATTGCAAGGGAGAATTTTCCGGAAGATATAGAAAAATACCCGTATCACATCATTGAACAGGGGTATCTCTGCGTAAATCCTGTGGTAAGAGTCAGAAGACAGGATGAGGATTTTATTCTCACCTACAAGGGAAAAGGAATGATGATGCGTGAAGAATATAATCTGCCGCTGCAGGCGGAAGGATATTATCACCTGCTAGGAAAGGCGGACGGAAAAACCATACGCAAAAAGAGATATCTTATTCCGCTGGACGGAACACACACCATAGAACTGGATGAATTTGAGGGCGAGTATGAGGGCCTTCTGATGGCAGAAGTAGAGTTTACAAGCGCGGAAGATGCGAACAGATTTGAAAAGCCGGCATGGTTCGGTGAAGAAGTTACTTATGACAGGAAATATCATAACAGCTATATGAGCCTTCATGCAGAGGACAAAGAGAAAGAAAACAAGGAGGAACAGTAAAATGACCGTATATACAATGTTAGCAGATGGATTTGAAGAAGTAGAGGCACTGGCAGTTATAGACGTGTTAAAACGTGCGGATTATGAGGTAAAGACCGTTTCCATTCAGGATAAGGAAGTGGTAGCGGGTGCGCATAATATAGGAATCGTAGCGGATCTTACCTGGCGCAGGACGGATTTTGACCAGTGCGACATGATTTTTCTGCCGGGAGGAATGCCGGGAACGATGCATTTAAAAGAGCATGCCGGACTGGCAGAGCAGATCCGGGAATTTGACCGTCAGGGAAAATGGCTGGCTGCCATCTGTGCCGCACCGAGCGTATTCGGAGGACTGGGCATACTCGAGGGAAAGAAAGCCATCTGTTTCCCGGGATTTGAAAAATATCTTACCGGAGCGGACATTACACCGGAGAGAGTCGTTTTGGACGGACATATTTTCACCTCAAAAGGCATGGGAACGGCAATCGATCTGGGACTAGCCATCGTAAAAGAGATTTCCGGTGAGGAAGCATCAGAAGAACTGGCAAAATCAATACAGTACAGATAGGAAATAAGGAGATAACAGATGCGCAAGAAGAGATTGTTTTTATGTATGCTGGCAGTGATGACTGCATTATCCATGTCGGCATGCCATAAGAAAGGATCAAAGATTAATACATTGGAGTATTCCGATATCATAGGTGCGGCACAGGGAACAGTATCCTTTGATTCAGATGGAAAGCTGGAGATAAATATCCGGGATATACAGTCATACCTGGGTGTGGATATTGATTATTCATCCGCTGTTGAAGTGGAAAATGCCGACCAGTTTGAAGATTTCCAGATGTGGGTGGATGCAACGGGAGTCGATATTTACACGGTAGGTAAGTATGTTGCAACCTATAAGTTTATTTATGACGGACAGGAAACGGAGAAGAATGTGGGCGTTACCATTCTTGAAAAAGAAAGCTCCGGAGAAGACAGTAATGTATCCGGCGGCAGTTCCGGAAACGGAAGCTCTGATAATGGAAATTCCGGCAATGGCACAAATGTATCTGGAAATGGAACTTCGGCGGGAAATAACGTAGGCGGCAATGGAAACAGCAGTGCCGGAAATACTTCGAATAATTCCGGGGATGGAAATGAATACTGGTACCCGGATGACAGTGATTCCGGAAATTCAGATGCAGGTTCGGATGGAAACAGCTCCAATCCGGGCAACAGTGCGGTACAGGGCGGAAACAGCGATGGAAGTGCAGGAAATAATGGCAATGCCGGACAGTCCGATGGAAATGCAAATGGCGGGAATCAGAATGGCGGCAGTAATAACGGAGGGCAGAACCCGCCGAGGGAAATTATCACATCTTCTCAGTCGGCAACGAAAAAGCCATCCACAATCGGATATACGAACATTGAACTTTTATCAGGAAAATATGTGAAATTAAAATGCACCAGCGCAAAATATATTGTTTCAACCAGAACCGATGAGAGTGATGCAGAGAAAAACGGAAAGACGTATCATGTGTCAAAACTGATTATTACCTATAATACAGGGGATGAACAGGTGCTTGAAACCGTAGAAAAGGCTGTAAGCTGATAGAATGAGGAGGTGTGGCAGTGGATTCTGTAAAGGTAATTGCGGATAAAATTGCAAAGAATATAGGGGCAGTAATAAAAGGAAAAGATGATGTGGTCAGAAAGGCGGTGATCGCACTTCTGACGGGCAGCCATATATTGCTCGAAGATGTTCCGGGAAGCGGAAAGACGATGCTGGCAAAGACACTGGCGGCTTCCGTAGACGGAACGTTTAAAAGAATCCAGATGACACCGGATATGCTGCCGGCAGATATTACCGGTGTGAATATTTTTGATCTGAAAACATCGCAGTTTCGTTTCGTAAAAGGTCCGGTATTTACCAATATTCTGATTGCGGATGAAATCAACAGGGCAACACCCAAGACACAGGCGGGACTGTTGGAATGTATGGAAGAAGAACAGGTAACGGTGGATGGAAATACCTGGCCGATGGAAGATGTCTTTATGGTAATTGCAACGCAGAATCCGGTGGATACGCAGGGGGTATTTCCACTTCCGGAAGCACAGGTGGATCGTTTCCTGATGAAATTATATATGGAATATCCGGATCACGACAGTATGATAGAAATTTTCCGGACACATATACAAAAAGATGTACTGGAGCAGGTCACACCGGTAACTTCCATCGAAGAGATAAAAAATGCAGGAAAGCAGATAGAACAGGTAAGCATCAGTGATGCGGTATACTCTTATGCGGCAGATTTGGTAGAAGCAACCAGAACGCATGAATCCGTTGTTCTCGGTGTCAGCCAGCGAGGAGGAATCGCACTTTTGCGGGCAGCAAAAACAGTGGCGGCAATCCATGAGAGAACTTATGTTCTACCGGATGATATTAAGGAAATAGCCTGTGATGTGCTTGCACACAGAATGATTCTGAAAAATGCACTGCGTGTCAGAAGAAATGCGGCAGTGGAACTGATGAAGGAAATACTGGAACAGGTTCCGGTGCCGACAGAGGAAATGTTAAAATGAGACAGCCGGGATTAGAAATCTATCAGGAGCAGATGATTGTCATTGCATTGATCTGTGCCGGAATCGCGGTGACAATCGTTGTTCTGACCATTCTTGCCGCGATATATATAAAACTGAGCAGGCAGTTGTGCCTGAAGGAACTGGAATACAGGCGGTATTTCCGGGACGAAGGTGTGTTTGAAGGTGACCGGACAGAACTGATTGAGGAAATTACGAATCATTCTTTTCTGCCGATGTTTGCAGTGGATATAGAAACACATATTTCTTCCAAAATAGAGATGCAGGGATATGAGCGGAGTGATGGAATCAGTCAGGAATTTATCAGCAGATTCTTTGTATTTCCATATACCAGAATACAGAGAAGGCATACAGTTACCTGCAGGAGCCGCGGATATTATAAGCTGGAAACTGCCAAAGTGGGCTTCGCCGGAATAGAAGTATATCTGGACAGTCCGGCACAGATCCATGTATATCCGGCAGAAGTCACGGTGGAGGAAAGCAGACAGATAAACCGTTTGTTCCAGTATAGTGCAATGTCGAAGAAGCCTTTGATCGAAGATAATTTTTCATTTGCCGGAATCCGGCAGTATATCCCCGGAGATGCCATGAATGCACTGAATTACAAGCAGACTGCCAGAAGAGGTGAACTGATGGTAAACGACAGGGAATATCTGGCAGGGAGAAAACTGCTGGTATATGTGAATTTCCAGCCGAATGAGAAGAAACATTTTCCGCCGGAACAGTTTCACGAACTGATTGAAAAAGAACTTTCCTATGCATCGTATCTGCTCGGTGAGAGCATAAGAAACGGGTATGTCTGTTCTTTTGCTGCGAACAGCAAAATGATGCATGGAGGAGTTGCTCCGAGATACGCATTCGCATCGGGCGAGGAATATTATCAGGAGCTTCTCTGTCAGATGGCGGAGATGACGGATTTATATGCGGTGTCCATGCTTTCCGTTATGAAACAGGACATCGAAGAGAGACTGGGCAATACGGAAATCTTCCTGTTTACCCCGTATTATGACACGACACTGGCAGGAGCGGTTGAAGATCTGGAGAGAAATGGGAATGTTGTGACTGTCGTGGATGTGTCGGAAGAGTAGAAAGGTGGGACGGATAGATGCAAAGAGTAATCAGTATTGGAATACAGGGATTTGAAAAGATAAGGACAGAGAATTATTTTTATGTGGACAAAACAGGATTTATCAAAGAATGGTGGGAAACCGGAGCCGATGTGACATTAATTACACGTCCTAGAAGGTTTGGAAAAACATTAAATATGGACATGTTAAACTGTTTTTTCTCAAATCGTTACAAGGACAGGGGCGATTTGTTTGAAGGACTGTCTATCTGGGAAGAAGAGAAATATCACAGTTTACAGGGGACATATCCGGTTATATTCTTAAGTTTTGCATGGGTAAAAGAGGAAAATGCGGAAGCAGCAAAATGCAAAATAAAAGAACTGATTGCAAGGTTATATGAAGACAACCGTTATCTGTTAGAAGGCAGTCTGTTAAGTGAGAATGAAAAGAAAATGTATTTAAATATGACTGCGTATATGAATGATACAGAGGCAACATTTGCTTTAAATTCACTGTGTATGTATCTGAACCGTTACTATGGCAAAAAAGTACTTCTTTTTCTGGACGAATATGATACACCGATGCAGGAGGCGTATCTGGGAGGATACTGGAATGAATTTGCCGGTTTTATGCGCAGCATGTTTAATTCTGTATTTAAGACAAATCCATATCTGGAACGTGCAGTCATGACAGGCATCACAAGGATTTCAAAGGAATCCATGTTTTCAGATTTGAATAATCTGCAGGTAATCACTGTAACTTCGGACAAATACAATACCTGTTTTGGATTTACGGAAAAAGAAGTATTTCAGGCACTGGATGAGTTTGGACTTTCTGATGAAAGGGAAAATGTAAAGAAATGGTATGATGGATTTGTGTTTGGAAGTCAGAGAGATATTTATAATCCGTGGTCGATTACAGGTTTTCTGGACAGCAGAAAGTATCAGTCCTACTGGACGGCAACCAGTTCAAACAATATGGCAGGGAGGCTTATTCAGACTGCATCGGCGGAAGTAAAAAAACAGATGGAGGAGCTGCTGCAGGGAAAGGAAATCGTAGTTCATTTTGATGAACAGATTGTTTTCACTCAGCTGGACACAAATGAAACGGCTATCTGGAGTCTGCTTATGGCAAGCGGTTATCTCAGAGCAGAATGTGTGGAGTATCTGGGAGAAACAAGAAAACCATGGTATCATCTGAAAATTACAAATCTGGAGACAAAGGATATGTTTGAAACTATGTTTGCTGCGTGGTTTCAGGCAAGCGGTAGCGGGTATCACAATTTTGTCAGAGCATTGCTTCAGGATGATGTAGAAATGATGAATTATTACATGAATCGGGTAGCTTCTGATACATTTAGTTATTTTGATGTTGGAGGACAGGGGAGCGGACTGGAAGAAACAGAACGGTTTTATCATGGCTTTGTCCTGGGGCTGATGGCAGAACAAACGGATAACTATATTCTGAAATCTAACCGGGAAAGTGGTTTTGGAAGATATGATGTCATGATGATACCAAAAAAGGATGGATTACCTGCTATTATTATGGAATTTAAGGTAAGAAATCCGGGAAAAGAAAAAACACTGGAAGAAACCGTACAGACTGCTTTGAATCAGATTGAAGATAAAAAATATGACGTGGAACTTATTTCTGGTGGGATTCCGGCAGAGAAAATCAGGCACTATGGATTTGCATTTGATGGAAAGAAGGTTTTGATTGGGTAGGCAGCTATAAAGCTGCCTATTATAAGGTATCGGGAGCAGCGATGCTTTTAGCAGGAGTTGTGATGCCGCACAATGTGGAGGCAGCAGGTGCAGTGGCAGCTAATGTGGAAGCGGGCAGCGGATATGCAGGAGATGTAATTGATGTATCTTTTAATCTTAGCGGAAATCCGGGTGTAACATTTTTTGAAATAAGGCTACCGCAATCCCATTGGCTTCAGACAATGGGTAGTTCACACATTTGCCGATAATATCAGTATGGCTGGTAAATCGTTAAAAATGATTACGGACAGACGGGGATGCCTGAAATTTATGGACGAAGGCTACCCGGTTGAAATTCCAAAAGGCTATTCCAAAGAAGAAAGTATTGAAATCATGGAACTGATGGTAGAAGAATATAGTAAAAATTTAAAGGAGTGCAGCATTGAAAAATAAAACCGATTGGAAAAGGACTGTGTTATCCGTCCTTTTTCTCATTCTCGCCATTCTGACAGAGGTTCTGGTGGTGGATTTTGAACTCAGGGACACAGGACGGCTTGTGGCACAGATGGGAGTGGCAGTATGTCTTGCAATCTCCCTGATTCTCATGTTTGGGGAAGAAGGCACGGAGAAAGTAAAAAAACTGGCACACAGATGGAAAAATCTTGTGGAAAATATCCGGCAGAAAGTAGTTCGGATATTTTCTTCCCTATTTAATAGAGGAATAGGAGGAAAAAACACAGGATTTATAAAAGGATACCGTGAAACAAGTGTGAAAGTCGCGAAAAACAGGAGAAACGCAGGCTATAGATATGGAAGACCATACAAGGAGCTGAATCCGGTAGAACGTATCCGCTATTATTATGGAAAATTTATCATGAAGCAGATGAGAAAAGGGTATGCATTCCTGCAGACCGATACAGCATGGGAAACTGGGGAGAAACTGAAGCAGCAGGGAAGAATCACGGAAACAGCAGGGGAACTTTTTGCTGTATATAATGAAGCAAGATATAATATTCAGTCGGAGATTACAACGGAAGATGTGGAAAAAGCGAAAAAAATTTACCGGAATCCGCGTGTTTAAAGAAATTTAAGAAAAAAAGTTAATGACAACTGGCAATTAGTATGATATACTAAGCTGATGTTTAAGGCATTTAAGGAGGAAAATATAAAATGAGTTTACAAGTTGAAAAGTTAGAGAAGAATATGGCTAAACTTACAATCGAAGCACCAGCTGATGAATTTGAAAAAGCTGTTGAAAAGTCATATCAGAAGAATAAGAATAGAATGAGCGTACCAGGTTTCAGAAAGGGTAAAGTACCTCGTAAGATGCTTGAGAAGATGTATGGCGCTCAGATCTTCTTTGAAGATGCAATCAATGATCTGATTCCGGAAGTATACAGCAGGGAAGTAACTGCAGCAGAAGATTTAGAGATCGTTTCACAGCCTAAGATCGAAGTAACACAGGCAGAAGCAGGACAGTCTTTCATCTTCACAGCAGAAGTAGCATTAAAGCCGGCTGTAGAATTAGGACAGTACAAAGGTCTTGCAGTGGAAAAAGACAGTGTAGAAGTAACAGATGAAGATGTTGCAGCTGAGCTCGAAAAAGTAAGAAAAGAAAATTCAAGAACAATTTCCGTAGAAGACAGAGCAGTTGAAGATGGTGACATCGCAACGATCGACTTTGAAGGATTTATCGACGGTGAAGCATTTGAAGGCGGAAAGGGAACAGATTATCCTCTTACCATCGGTTCACATTCTTTCATCGATACATTTGAAGAACAGTTAGTTGGCAAGAATCTCAACGAAGAAGTTGAAGTAAATGTTACATTCCCTGAAGATTATCAGGCAAAAGAACTTGCAGGAAAGCCGGCTATGTTTAAGGTAACTGTAAAAGAATTAAAGAAAGTAGAACTTCCGGAAGCAGATGATGAATTTGCACAGGATGTATCTGAATTCGATACTCTTGAAGAATACAAGAACGATATCAGAACAAAGCTTACAGAGCAGAAAGAAACAGAAGCAAAGAATGCACTGGAAGACAAGGCTGTAGCAGCTGTAGTAGAAGGTGCTAAGATGGATATTCCTGAACCGATGATCGATCTTCAGGTAAGACAGATGGCTGAAAACTTCGCAAGAAGATTACAGAGCCAGGGAATTTCATGGGAGCAGTACTGCCAGTTTACAGGCATGACTACAGACAAGCTCTTTGAGCAGATGAGACCACAGGCATTAAAGACCATCCAGAGCAGACTGGTACTTGAAGCAGTAGCAGCAGCTGAGAATATTATTGCTTCAGAAGAAGACTTCGCAGCTGAAATTGATAAGATGGCAGAAGCATATAAGATGGAAGCTGATAAGATCAAAGAGATGATGGGAGAAGAAGAGAAGAACTCCATCATGAAGGATCTTGCAGTAACAAAGGCAGCTGAATTTATCGTAGCTAATATTGCATAAGATACAGAGTGATGAAAATGAAAGGAAGAATGGTGCTGCCGTTCTTCCATTTCATCATTTATAGATAGAAACAGTATTTAGGAGGTATAAGAATGAGTTTAGTTCCTTACGTCATTGAACAGACAAGCAGGGGTGAAAGATCCTATGATATCTATTCAAGACTTTTGAAAGAAAGAATTATTTTCCTTGGGGAAGAAGTCAATGAAACAACAGCAAGCCTGATTGTTGCACAGCTTTTATTTCTGGAATCAGAAGATCCGGGAAAAGATATTCAGTTCTATATTAATAGTCCGGGTGGATCTGTAACTGCCGGAATGGCAATTTATGATACCATGAATTATGTAAAATGTGATGTTTCCACATTATGCATGGGCATGGCGGCAAGTATGGGAGCATTCCTTCTTTCTGGCGGAGCAAAAGGAAAGAGATTTGCACTTCCGAATGCTGAAATCATGATTCATCAGCCACTTGGCGGAGCAAAAGGCCAGGCAACCGAGATTCAGATTGCAGCAGAACATATTTTAAAGACAAAGAAGAAATTAAACGAGATACTTGCAATGAATACAGGAAAACCACTGGAAATCATTGAAAAAGATACGGACAGAGATAATTATATGACTGCAGAAGAAGCAAAAGAATATGGTCTGATTGATCATATCGTTACCAATCGATTGGATTTGACAAAATAATCTGTGCAGTATGGAGGAGTCATGGCAGGAAAAGGCGATAATAATAAGATCCACAGATGTTCTTTTTGTGGAAAGACAGAAAATCAGGTAAACAGGCTTATTACCGGTCCTGACAATGTATGCATTTGTGATCAGTGTATTGAAGTGTGTGCAGACATGGTGGAAGAAGGACTGCGGTATGATGATGACGATAATGGTTTCGAGATCAATCTTGTAAAGCCGAAAGAAATAAAAGCATTTCTTGATGAATATGTAATTGGGCAGGATGCGGCAAAGAAAGTTTTATCTGTTGCAGTATATAATCACTATAAGAGAATCATGGCCGGAAAAGACATGGATGTTGAATTGCAAAAGAGTAATATTCTGATGCTTGGTCCGACCGGTTCCGGTAAGACGTATCTTGCTCAGACACTTGCAAAACTTCTGAATGTGCCATTTGCAATTGCAGATGCGACCACATTGACGGAAGCAGGCTATGTAGGTGAAGATGTAGAAAATATTCTTTTAAAGCTGATTCAGGCAGCTGATTATGATATTGAAAAAGCTCAGTATGGAATTATCTATATTGATGAAATTGATAAAATAACAAAGAAATCAGAAAATGTTTCTATTACCAGAGATGTTTCCGGTGAAGGTGTCCAGCAGGCATTATTAAAGATTCTGGAGGGTACGGTTGCATCCGTTCCGCCACAGGGTGGCAGAAAACATCCGCAGCAGGAACTGATTCCGATCGATACCACAAATATTCTCTTTATCTGTGGAGGAGCTTTTGACGGACTCGAGAAAATCATAGAAACCAGACTGGATAAGAAATCCATCGGTTTCAATGCTGAGATTACAGAGAATGTTATGGAAGACAGGGATGCACTGCTCAGTCAGGTAATGCCTCATGATCTGGTAAAATTCGGACTGATTCCGGAATTTATCGGACGAGTTCCGGTTACCGTAACATTAAATCAGTTGAAGGAAGAAGATCTTGTCCGGATTCTGAAAGAGCCGAAGAATGCAATTATCAAACAGTACAAAAAACTGTTTGAATTAGATGAAGTAGATTTGGAATTTACAGATGAAGCGGTTGAAGCAATCGCAAAGAAATCTTTTGAACGCAAAACAGGAGCAAGAGGTTTAAGAGCAATTATGGAAGAAAGCATGATGGATATCATGTATGAAGTTCCATCAAATGACAGAATTGCAAGATGTACAATTACAAAAGATGTAGTTGATAAGGCAGCAGAACCTGAACTTACTTTTCGCGGATAATTGAGAAAGCAGCAAGGTATTACGGCCGTCAGGTAGAAGCAGTATGTTTTTATCTGGCGGCATTTTTAGAAAGTAGAAATAAGTAATGAGAGAGAATAGAAAAACAGTTCCGGTTATTTACCTGAGAGGTTTATGCATTATACCGGGAGTGAAAGTTAATTTTGATATAAGCAGAAAAAAATCCATTGATGCCTTAGAAGCGGCAATGAATGAAGATAAACAGGTGTTCGTGGTTACTCAGAAGAATATCGAAGAGAGTAATCCGGCAGGAGAAGATTTGAATGAGATCGGGGTGCTTGCGATGGTCAGCCAGGTAGTAAAACTGCCGGGCAGCAACGCGAGGATTCTGATTGAAAATTCCACAAGGGCAAAATGTGTGGAATATACGGAGAAGGAAGAAGCTGGTTATATCCGGGCAGAAGTGGAAGAACTGCCGGACTATCTGGATGACATGGATGCAGTAGAGAAAGAAGCAAAGGCAGCCATGTTGAAGGAGTTAATTGCCGGGTATGCATCCAAAAGACCGAAAACAGGACAGGAAAGCCTGAGGGTATTATGTCTGTTCCAGGAACTGCCGGTATTATTGAAGCGCACCATGTCGGCCATTCCAATGTCATTTGAGAAGAAACAGCATTACCTGAATGTGGATAAGCTGTCAGAAAAATACGAACTGGCATATAAATTTATCCAGGAAGAAATCAATATTCTGGAAATCCGGGAAGATTTTCAGAGTAAAATAAAAGAAAAAGTGGAAGAAAACCAAAAAGAATATATCCTCAGGGAGCAGATGAAAGTGATTCGCCAGGAACTTGGAGAAGAAGACACCGTACAGGAATCCGATACTTTTCTGCAGAGTACCGAGGCATTGGATGCACCGGAAGAGATTAAGGAAAAACTCCGTAAGGAAATCAAACGTTATAAGACATTGTCCTCAGGCTCGGCGGAAAGCAGTGTGGCACGCGGATATATCGAAACTCTGCTGGAGCTTCCGTGGAATCATACGTCGGAAGATAATAATGATATGGTGAATGCGGAAGAAATCTTAAACCGCGACCATTTTGGCATGGAAAAAGTCAAGGAACGTATTCTGGAATTTCTGGCAGTCAGATGTTTTCATCCGGAAAAGTCAAAAGGAAAGAGTCCGGTTATCTGTCTGGCAGGCCCTCCGGGTACGGGAAAGACCTCTATCGCAAAATCCGTGGCAGAAGCCCTGAATAAGAAATATGTGAGAATCTGTCTGGGTGGTGTCCGGGATGAGGCCGAGATCAGGGGACATAGACGGACTTATGTGGGTGCAATGCCGGGCAGGATCGTCATGGCACTTAAAAATGCCGGCGTGAAAAATCCACTTATGCTGCTTGATGAGATTGACAAGCTGGCAGGTGATTACAAAGGAGATCCTGCGAGTGCATTGCTGGAAGTACTTGATGATGAGCAGAATAGCCGGTTTGTTGACCATTATGTGGAAGTGCCGGTTGATTTGTCCGAAGTATTTTTTATTGCAACGGCAAATGATATTTCCACGATACCGCGTCCATTACTGGACAGAATGGAAATTATTGACGTGACAAGTTATACACTCAATGAAAAAGAACATATTGCATCTGATTATCTCATTGAAAAACAGCGGGAAGTGAATGGACTGGAAAAGAAGCAGTTCTCCATATCAAAGCCGGCGATTGAAAAGCTGATTACCGGGTATACCAGAGAGGCAGGAGTGAGAAATCTGGAGCGAACCATAGGGAAACTCTGCCGGAAGGCTGTGCTTGAGATCATGCAGAAGAAAGAAAAGTCCGTGAAGATTACGGCGAAGAATCTGGAGCAGTATCTTGGTAAGGTAAAATATCAGGACGATAAGGCAAATAAGAAGGATGAGGTCGGCATCGTCAGAGGACTTGCATGGACAAGAGTCGGGGGCGATACCCTTGAGATTGAAGTCAATGTCATGCCGGGAAAAGGCAATATGGTGCTGACCGGAAATCTTGGCAATGTCATGAAAGAGTCGGCACAGGCAGGTCTGTCCTTTATCCGGGCAAATGCAGAGCTGTATCATATAGATGCGGAGAAATTCCAGAATACGGATATCCATATTCATATTCCGGAGGGAGCTGTTCCAAAGGATGGTCCGTCTGCGGGAATTACCATGGCAACGGCGATGCTGTCTGCGTTAACCGGACGAAAAATCTATGCAAATCTGGCGATGACCGGAGAGATTACACTTCGTGGAAGGGTGCTTCCGATTGGCGGATTGAAAGAAAAGCTTCTGGCAGCAAAAATGGCAGGAATTACAAAAGTTTTAGTACCATTTGAAAATAAGAAAGATGTGGAAGAAATATCAGAGGAAATAACACAAGGAATGGATATCGTGTATGTAAAAGATATGAAACAGGTAACAGAGCATGCCTTACATTCCTGTTAAGGAGGAAAAATATGATTATCAGAAGTCTTAATCTGGAAACGGTATGTGGAATTACGAGTACATTGCCGGAGAATGAACTGCCGGAGGTTGCGTTTGCTGGAAAGTCAAATGTTGGGAAATCATCCCTGATCAATGCACTGATGAACAGAAAGGCATATGCAAGAACTTCACAGCAGCCGGGAAAAACACAGACCATTAATTTTTATAATATCAATAATGCGATGTACTGTGTGGATCTTCCGGGATACGGATTTGCCAAAGTATCAAAGCAGACACAGGAAAAATGGGGACGCATGATAGAAAATTATCTGCACAAATCCAAAGTGTTAAAGGCAGTATTCCTGCTTATCGATATCAGACACGAACCATCGGCGAATGATGTAAATATGTACCAGTGGATTCTGGCAAATGGTTACAGTCCGATTATCATAGCGACCAAACTGGATAAAATCAAGAGAAGCCAGCTGCAGAAAAACATTAAGATCATCCGGCAGAAGCTTGAATGTGAGCCGGGAACGGTCATTATCCCGTTTTCAGCAGAGACAAAGCAGGGAAGGGATGAAATCTGGAAATTAATTGATGAACTGGTAGAATATACAGAGCCGGAAAAGGCAAAAAAAGAGTAAAAATAAAAGAGAGATATAAAAGAGTGCCGGATAATAACAAAACACAGTTATGATCCGGCACCCGGTTTTATCTGGAAAATTCACGGATAATGCGATCGCAGAATTCGTCATTATTCCTTGTTTTATCAAAAAGATTTAAGAGTGTTTCAACGGCATCATCCGGTCGCATGGAATTTGTAATCTTACGGATGAGTTCCATGGCTTTCTGCTCTTTTGGGGTAAGCAGGAGATCGTCCCTTCTGGTACCTGATTTTAGGAGATCAATCGCAGGGAATACTCTCTTTTCGGAAAGTCTGCGGTCGAGAACCATTTCCATATTACCGGTTCCTTTAAACTCTTCAAATACCACATCATCCATTTTGCTTCCGGTGTCCACAAGTGCGGTTGCAAGGATTGTAAGACTGCCTCCCTCACGCATATTTCTGGCTGCACCAAAGAAACGCTTCGGCATATGAAGAGCGGCGGGATCAAGACCGCCGGACAGGGTACGTCCACTTGGGGAAACGGTCAGGTTATAGGCTCTGGCAAGTCTGGTAATGCTGTCGAGCAGAATCACAACATCTTCCCCGTGTTCCACCAGACGTTTTGCACGTTCGATTACCATTTCGGAAACACGTTTATGATGTTCCGGAAGTTCATCAAAGGTAGAGTAAATGACTTCGACATTATCGCCTTCGATACATTCCTTGATATCCGTCACTTCCTCCGGACGTTCATCGATTAAAAGAATGATCATCTTAATCTTTGGATTATTCATTGTAATGGACTGTGCCATTTCTTTTAATAAAGTAGTTTTTCCGGCCTTTGGAGGAGATACAATCATACCTCTCTGACCTTTTCCAATAGGGGAGATGATATCCAGAATACGCATTGCCATATTATGCCTGTCGGTTTCCATAACAAGCCGGCTGTTAGGGAAAACAGGGGTCAGATCTTCAAATTTCTTTCTCTTCAATACTTCCGCTATGCTATAGCCATTTACGGAATCCACGCAGAGCAGGGCGGCAAATTTCTCGTTCTGGGTTTTTACGCGTACTTTTCCGACGATAATATCACCGGTACGCAGTCCGAGACGTTTGATCTGCATCGGGGAAACATAGACATCTGCATCTCCAGGCATATAGTTATCGCAGCGGATAAAGCCGAATCCATCCGACATTACTTCAAGAATCCCATTTGCCATAATGCCGCTGTCGAGTGGCTCGTTGACGGTATTCGGTTCTGATGTCTGCGGATTCTGGTGCTGATGTGCTGCTTTTGGGACAGAGGCTTCCTGAGCAGGTTCTGCAGCCTTTTGTACAGGCTTTTTGTAAGTACGGGAAGGACCCGGTACATAAGTCCGCTCAGTGTGCGGTTTCGGTGTGTTTTCAGAGGTAATAGTATTCCCACCTGTAACTTCAAGAATCCGATCAATCAGTGCACTCTTTCTCATGACGGTAACACTTTTGATTCCATTGGCTTTTGCGATTTCACGCAGTTCGGTCATAGGTAAAGTTTCTAATTTTTCTCTCATAAAAAGTCCTTTCATATTTAGATTTCATAAATATACGAATTGAATTGTGGAATTTCCTGTAAGGTAAGAAAAGAAATTATGATAATAAATAAGATAGTAAATCAGAATTTCAAAGTATAACTCACGATTCTTATACAGTATACTATAAATTTTATAAATATGGTAGTTTTTTTTTTGAAAATTTTGTGATATGATATACGTTACCGAAAAAAATGAAAAGACAAAAGGGAAAGGTGTCCGGGCATGTACATAAATGATTTGAGTACTTATCTGAAAAATACATATGGTCATAAGGTATACAGACTTGCGTTAAACGGAGGCATGACATGTCCGAACAGGGATGGAAGAGTCGGAACGGGAGGCTGCATTTTCTGCAGTGCAGGTGGATCCGGGGATTTTGCCCAGAGTGCCGGGGAGAGCATTGCCGGACAGATACGGCTGGCGAAGGAACTGGTAAAGAACAAGATTCATGACGGAACATATATTGCATACTTTCAGGCATATACGAATACCTATGCACCGGTGGAGTATCTTCGCAGGATTTTTACAGAGGCCATCGAAGCACCGGAGATAGAGATTCTGGCGGTTGCGACAAGGCCGGACTGCCTGGAAGACGAGAAGATACAGCTTCTGGATGAACTGAACCGGAAGAAGCCGGTCTGGGTGGAATTAGGACTCCAGTCCGCAAAGGAAGAAAGTGCCTGTCTGATACGCAGGGGTTATGAAAATAAAGTGTTTGAAAATGCATTAAAACAGTTGATTTCTCATGGAATTGATGTTATAGTTCATATTATAATTGGCATTCCGGGCGAAAGCCGGGAAGACATTCTAAATACAGTTAAATATATCAATTCTTTTGATATAAAAGGTGTAAAAATACAGCTGCTTCATGTGCTGAGGGGAACAGATTTGGAGCAGTATTATTATGAACATCCATTTCATGTATATACTATGGAAGAGTATACACAGATACTATGTGATGTGATTGAACATTTGAGAAGAGATATCGTGATTCACAGGCTTACGGGGGACGGGCCAAAGAAATTACTGATAGAGCCGCAATGGAGCGGCAATAAGCGTGCTGTGATGAATTACATTCATCGGGAAATGCAGATGAGAAATATCGAACAAGGAGCAAAAGCTATGGTTACAGGAGGTTTATTATGTCAGTAGACCCACTAACATTATATAAATTGATGACATTGTATATGTTGAATAAAGTGAACTTTCCGCTGACAAATGCCCAGTTATCAGGCTTTTTTCAGGAGAAAGGATATACGACTTATATTGGATTCCAGCAGGTGCTGACAGAACTGGAAGAAACACAGCTGATATCATATGAAACCATTAGAAACACCTATTATTATAAGATTACAAAAGATGGAGTTGAGACAATTAATTTTTTTGTCAATAAGATTCCGGTGGAAGTCATAGATGATATGGATATTTTTCTGGTAGACAATAAATATGAAATGAGAAACGAAGTCGCTACTACGGCGGACTATTTCCATGCAAGCAATAATCAGGATTTTGTAGTGAGCTGTAAAATCAAGGAAGGCAATGCGACCTTAATCGAGATGAATCTTTCCGTACCTTCCGAGGACGTGGCAGAGATGATGTGCAATAACTGGAGAAATGCAAGCCAGGACATTTATTCGTCTGTGATGAAGACTTTGATGAAAGAAAAGAAATAAATTTACAAAAATAACTTGCATAAGAAAAAAATATATGATAGAATGTCAGAGTTGTTTATTATTAAGTCGGAATTGGTAAAGTCCAATTTCGCAGGAAATCAGAGAGGTGACAAAAATGAGAGAAGGAATTCATCCAAATTATTATCAGGCAAAGGTTGTATGTAACTGTGGCAACGAATTTGTAACAGGTTCAACAAAGGAAAACATCCACGTTGAAATTTGTTCAAAATGCCATTCATTCTATACAGGCCAGCAGAAATCTGCAAAGGCTCGTGGACGTATTGATATGTTCAATCGTAAGTATGGCTTTACTACTGAGGACTAATAAGGTTGCAGATAAGGTTGAGAATTTTTCTCAACCTTTTTATATATAGCAGGAAATTTTCGAATAGGTTTTCTGCCGGAGATAATGAGGATAAAACATGAAGAGATATTGTGGGATTGGCGGACAGGCCGTATTAGAGGGCATTATGATGAAAAATCAGGATAAATATGCTGTTGCAGTCAGAAAGCCAAATCAGGAAATAGAAGTAAAGGTGGATAAATATAAAAGTTTCTGCGAAGGAAAGAAAATATTATCACTGCCTTTTGTCAGAGGAATCTTTAATTTTGTAGATTCCATGGTACTTGGAATTAAGACACTCATGTATTCATCAGAATTTTATGAAGAAGAGGAAGAGGTTCAGGAAGATACACTTGCGGATAAGGCAGTAAAATCTGTATTTAAAGAAAAAGCAGAAGATGTCCTTATGGGGTTGACGGTGCTTTTTTCTGTATTTTTTTCTGTGGCATTATTTATCGTACTGCCGTATCTTATTTCTGAATTTATGAAGAATTCTCTGGAAATCCGTTCCAATACGGCATTGTCTGTAGTAGAGGGTGTTGTCAGGATTGCCATTTTTATTCTGTACATTGTGCTGATATCGTTAATGAAAGATATTAAGCGAACTTATATGTATCATGGTGCGGAGCATAAATGTATTAATTGTATTGAGGACGGCAAAGAACTGAATGTGGCAAATGTCAGGACAAGTTCAAGACTGCACAGAAGGTGTGGAACAAGTTTCCTGTTCCTTGTTATGTTTATTAGTATTGTCGCATTTATTCTGGTGTCCTCACTTATGCCGGCAGATGTAGGGAAACTGTTCAAAATCGTGGTAAGATTGTTACTGATTCCTGTAATTGCAGGGATTTCCTATGAAGTTTTAAGACTTGCGGGAAAGAATGACAGTCTGATTGTCCGCATGATCAGCGCTCCGGGCATGGCATTACAGAAACTGACAACAAAAGAACCGGATGACAGCATGATAGAAGTAGCAATCAGTGCAGTGGAAGCAGTATTTGACTGGAAACAGTATTTAAGAGAACAGGGAATAGAGGTTGCAGACAAAGAGGAAGAAAACAATGCCGTTAAAGATATGTGAAGTTCTTGCCGAGGCAGAGAATACACTTCGTGTTGCAGGAATTCCAGAATATAAAAATGATGCATGGCTGTTATTTGAAGCAGTTTTTCAGATGAACAGAACCGGATATCTTATGCATATGAGCGAAAAACTGGAAGGCATTCCGGATGCAGAAATGCTGTATGAAAAATACAGGGAAGTGACAGAGAAAAGAAGCAGACATATTCCGTTGCAGCATATTACCGGACATCAGGTGTTTATGGGACTTGACTTTGAAGTAAATGAGAATGTTCTGATTCCAAGGCAGGATACGGAGATATTAGTAGAAGAAGCATTGAAACTGTGCAGGGAAAATACACAGATTGTACAGGTGCTTGATATGTGTACTGGTTCCGGTTGCATCGCCGTAAGCATGAAAAAGCTGGCAGAACATGAGATCTGTGTCACGGCAGTGGATTTATCTGCTGCTGCACTTGAAACAGCGAAAAGAAATGCAGCGAAGAATGACTGTAAAATAAGATTCCTGGAAAGTAATTTGTTTGAAAATACCGGCACGCAGAAATATGATCTGATTCTGTCGAATCCTCCGTATATCTGCAGTGATGTGATACCGACACTGATGGAAGAAGTAAAGGATCATGAACCGCGGATGGCACTGGATGGAGAAAAGGACGGATTATTTTTCTATCGCAGGATTACACAGGAAGCAGAAAAATACCTGAATCCGGGTGGTTATCTTATGTATGAGACAGGATATGACCAGGCGGAAGCAGTGGAAGAAATACTGAAGGAGCATGGATTTGGCAAAATCCGGATTGTGAAGGATCTGGCGGGACTGAACCGTGTGGCAGCAGGACAGAAGCAATAGATACAGGTAAATGGAGGAAAGAAATGTTTGATAAATTAGAAGACCTTGTATTAAGATATGAGGAACTGATGAATGAATTAAATGATCCGGATGTCGTAAATGACCAGAAAAGATTCCGGAAAATTATGAAAGAGCAGAACGACCTTGCACCGATTGTAGAAGCCTATAATGCTTATAAGCAGGCAAAACAGGACGTGGAGGACAGCCTTGCCATTCTCGATGCGGAAAGCGATGAAGAGATGAGAGAACTGGCAAAAGAAGAATTAAATGATGCAAAAGAAAGAATCGAATCACTGGAAAAGGAATTAAAGATTCTTCTTCTTCCGAAAGATCCGAACGATGATAAGGATATTGTCATGGAAATCAGAGCAGGTGCGGGAGGAGATGAAGCTGCATTATTTGCTGCAGAACTGTTCCGTATGTATACACATTATATCGAATCCAGAGGATGGAAAGTGGAAGTAGTCAATGCAGACGAAACCGGAATCGGCGGTATGAAGGAAGTTGAATTCATGGTAAAAGGACAGGGGGCATATTCCGTACTTAAGTATGAAAGTGGTGTGCATCGTGTACAGCGTGTTCCGGAAACAGAATCCGGCGGACGTATTCATACATCGACCGCATCCGTGGCAGTTATGCCGGAAGCAGAGGATGTGGATATCCAGATTGATGAAAAAGACATCCGTATCGACGTTATGAGAGCCTCCGGAAATGGTGGGCAGTGTGTCAATACTACGGATTCTGCTGTTCGACTGACCCATTATCCAACCGGTATTGTGATTTATTCGCAGACAGAAAAATCACAGATTCAGAACAGAGAAAAGGCCTTTGCACTGTTGAGAGCCAAATTATACGATTTGGAAATCCAGAAGGCACACGATGCCGAGGCAGATGCAAGAAGAAGTCAGATTGGTACGGGGGACCGTTCTGAAAAAATCAGGACCTACAATTTCCCACAGGGACGTGTGACAGACCACAGAATCGGTCTTACCTTATATAAACTGGATAAAATTATGGACGGAGATATCCAGGAAATCATTGATGCGTGCGTGGCAGCCGACCAGGCAGCAAAATTAAGCCGTATGAATGAGGAAGCTTAGGAAAAATTGAATCAACTGAAAAAAAACGGTCTTTGACACATGTCATCGACCGTTTTTCTTTTGAGCATATAGTATAGATGCATTGTGCACCCTTCTTTTGGGTTTGGATGTATGTATAGATCTATGGTTAACTTTAGTTAATTTTATCGTTTGCATTCATATACAAATTTAAAAGTCCTGTAGTTAGTTGAGTTAGCGCTGACTTCTCTTTAAAATTTAAAAGGTCAAATAGTGTATCGATAGAGTTTATTTCATTAGATTGTTTTTCTACAGCGGAATATGCATGTTGAGTAGCTATAAAAATAGGTTGTATTTATCCTATAATATGCGTATAATATAAATGAAAGTGAGGTGCATATTATGACAGTTGATACAAATACAATGATTTCTATAACAGAAGCTAATCAGAATTTTTCAAAGGTTGCCAGAGTTGTTGATGAACATGGCACAGCAGTTATCCTTAAAAACAACGTACCAAGATATCTTGTGATTGACTTTAGCAAAGCGGAGCAGGAAAAAATAGCATCCACAGAGGATGTATTTGCTATATCAGAGCGTCTTATCAAGCAGAATATGGAGGCTTATGAGGTGCTTGCCAAATGATAAGATTAAGCAAAGAGCAGGTCATTTTACTTCATGAGCGATTGATTGAAGTTACTGGCGGTGGTAATGGCATTCGTGATGATGGTATGTTGGATTCAGCACTGGCTAATCCATTTCAGTCATTTGGAGACGAAGAATTATATCCAAGTATACAGGCAAAAGCAGCACAGCTTTGCTTTGGAATTGTAAAGAACCATCCCATGGTTGATGGAAATAAAAGATTAGGTACACATGTAATGTTAGTGTTCTTGGCATTAAATGGTTATGAGTTATCATATACACAGAAAGAACTGAGTGACACCATCCTTGATTTGGCATCTGGTAAAATAGGAGCGGAGGATATGTTACAATGGATTATAAGTCATCAAAAGTAATGCATGAGATTATTATATGCAGTTAAGAAATGAATAATGTATACAGAGTTAAAAGACAGAGTCATCTTCGGATGGCTCTCTTACAACAAAAAATTTCAGAATGACAGATTCTGTCGTAAGATGTAAGTACAATAAAGACAACGAAAATAAAAAGCTTCTGATTGGAAAATAACTTTGAAAAACGCACATAGATTTTTCAATGCTGCAGATAGCAATTTTGGAGAGAACACTGAATAAAAAAACACAATATTTTATTCGGACGGCGAATAAGAGGAAAAATCCGTCCAGTGTCGGAATAAACGACTGCCAGTATTATGAATTTACAGATGGTGAAATGAAAGAGATAGATTTTGAACAGTTAAAGAAATATCAGAAATCAGAACATAAAGTTAGATTTATGACCGGCTTGTTGAAATATCCACATGAGAATATATTTTAATAAAAAAACAGAAGAAAGAGGTATCATTTATGCAGAAATTAGAAGTAAAATCAAATGAAAACGGGAAATATATAGAATATAAGGGTGTGGTTTTAGCGTTTGAACATACCGTTTCCCATCAGTTCGGAGAATATGATTTTTTTGACATGAATCCGGCGGCACGTTCCGGAAAACCTACGCAGACTTTGGATTCTTTCCGGGTTGGTGATTTCAAAACAGAAATCGTCAGTGACAGCGACAATACGGCGTATAACTTTACGTTCTGGGCAAAAGACATTGATGAAAAGAATTTTCAGATTGTTATGACCTATTGTACGCAACGCAGCGGAAATCAGGAATGTGTGGTTGGTGATATTGCACTGTAACAGATAGCAGAAACGAACCATAAATGTGGTATAAAAACAATACTCTTTGAGAATACTAAAAGGGTAATCAATTTTCAAGGAGGTATCGCAATGACTCAGTTATCAGAAAAAGAATTATCTGCAATCAAGGATTTATTATCCGAGGAAGAACTTTTGGTAAAGAAATTCCAGATGCTGGCAGAACACGCACAGACACCGGAATTGAAAGAAAAAATGACACAGATATCCAATCAGCATCAGGGACATTTTAACGAGCTTTATACAAAGTTATCTTAGGAGGATGGAAAAATGGCAGATATTTATACAGAAAAAGAAATTTTAGGGGATGCACTGGCTGCACAGAAAGCTGCAACCGGGGAATTTAACACTTTTGCCAATGAGTGTGTGCATGAAGATGTACGGCAGACCATGCTTCATATTCTGTCGCAGGAGCATGATATCCAGCAGGACGTTTTCAATATGATGCATAGCCAGGGATTTTATCCGACGCCGGCGGCGGAAGAGAAAAAAGTGCAGGAAACCAGACAGCAGTTTGGCCAGAGTGTAAAATAAGAAGAAGGATCGCGCAAGCGATCCTTTTTAGTTGTTGAGATATCGGCATGAACATGGTAAAATAATAAAAGAGTCTGACCTGAAATAACACAGGAGAGAGGAGATTATCTATGTTTGAACCTATTATCAAGGATATGCCGCATATCATGCATGGCGGGGATTACAATCCGGATCAGTGGCTGGAAGTGCCGGAGGTATTAAAGGAAGATGTAAGACTGATGAAACTGGCACATGTCAATGTTGTGTCGATTGGCATTTTTGCATGGAAAGCATTGGAGCCGGAAGAAGGTGTGTATACATTTGAATGGCTGGATGAATTATTTGACCGTCTGGAGGCAAATGGCATCGGTGCATTTCTTGCCACGCCATCCGGAGCAAGACCGGCATGGATGGACAGAAATCATCCGGAAGTATTGAGAATGAATGCAGACCGTGTAAGAAATCTTCATGGGGAACGTCACAATCACTGTTATACATCGCCTTATTACAGGAAAAAGACGGCACAGATGAACCGTATGCTGGCAGAACGGTATGGAAAGAGAAAAGCACTCAAACTCTGGCATGTGTCCAATGAATATGGCGGGGAATGTCACTGTCCGCTGTGTCAGGAGGCATTCCGTGACTGGCTGAGAGAACGCTACCACGATGATATTCATGAATTAAACAGCAAATGGTGGACAAGGTTCTGGAGTCATGAATTTTCACGGTTTGAGGAAATTGAGTCACCATGCCCGCATGGAGAAAGAGAAATTCATGGATTAAATCTTGACTGGTTAAGATTTGTCACTTATCAGACAACCGATTTTATGAAAAATGAGATTGCACCACTGAAAGAAATTACACCGGATATACCGGTTACGACCAATCTGATGGGAACATTTCCGGGATTTGACCAGTGGTATCTGTCAAAATACATAGACGTCGTTTCGTGGGACAGTTATCCGGACTGGCATAATGATTATGAAAGTTTTGCGGATACTGCGGCGAAGACTGCATTTCTGCATGATTTGAACCGTTCCCTGAAACACAGACCATTCCTGTTAATGGAGAGTGCACCGAGTCAGGTAAACTGGCAGAGAGTGTGTAAGCTGAAACGGCCGGGTGTACATGAACTTGTGTCTGTTCAGGCAGTGGCACATGGTTCTGACAGTGTACAGTATTTCCAGTGGAGAAAGGGCCGCGGGGCAAGTGAAAAGTTCCACGGAGCGGTTGTGGACCATTATGGAAAAGAAGATACCAGGGTATTTCGTGAGGTAGCAAAACTGGGCGAAAATCTGGAAAAGATGGATAAAATCGTCGGTACTTATCCGGAAACGGAAGTAGCAGTTATCTATGACTGGGACAACCGCTGGGCGATTGACAATCTGCAGGGACTCAATGACAGAAGAAATTATGAGCAGACCTGCAAGAAGCACCACAGACCATTCTGGAACATGGGTATTTCTACGGATGTTAATGATATGAATCAGGATTTTTCACAGTATAAACTGGTTGTAGCTCCAATGCTTTATATGTTAAAACCGGATGTCGCAGAAAATATCCGCACTTATGTGGAAAATGGCGGAACCGTGGTATTTACTTACTGTACCGGAAATGTTGATGAGTCAGATCTCTGCTTTACGGGTGGATTTCCAGGAAATGGACTGATGGATATAGCGGGAATCTGGATGGAAGAAGTAGATCCGTTATATGATACTGACCGGAATACCATCGAAATCGCGGACGGACAGAATGGATTTTCAAAGGCATCCTATGAATGTAAGGATTTTTGCGAGATTATTCATCCGCAGGTGGATACTGAGGTACTGGCTGTTTATGGAAGCGATTTTTATCAGGGAATGGCAGCAGTGACAAAGCATATCTATGGAAAAGGCAGTTGTTATTACATTGCAACCCGGACAGAAGATGCATTTCTGGAAGATTTTTACCGGAAACTTGCAAACGAGCTGGGACTTACAAAACCACCGGTAGAAGAGATACCGGACGGTGTGTCTGTTACCAGACGCTGCGGCGACAAAAAAGATTATTTATTCCTGATGAATTATAGCGAAAAAGAACAGAATATAGTTTTAACAACAGAAGGAACAAGTCTGTTATCCGGACAGGCACAGGAAGAAATTGTACTTGATAAATATGGATATGATGTTATTGAAATAGAACGGAAATAAAACTCTGTACAGAGGAAAATAGGTAATTGCGAAACATTTAAATTTTTGTAAATGCATATGCAAATGAAACATTACACGAAGGCACGCTCTCGCTACATTCGGCTAGTAGCGGTACTAAGATGCTAAAATACAGCATCCAAGTACCGACTGCCTCATAGTACCTTCTTAGTAATTGTTCAATTTGCATATGCAATAAAGATAAATTATGAGATTCGCAATTAACTAACAGAGGAAAAACATATAAGGAGATTGGATATGTATCAGTTTACAGAAGATTGCATGGTTGGCATTACGCAGATTGATGAGGAACATCAAAGATTATTTGAGATGATAAATGAGACACAGAAGCTTTTGCAGGAGAAGCATGGTTCAGTTGCCAGTGCAAAGAATCTGGTTAAGAAGTTAAAGGAATATGCACAGGTTCATTTTGCACATGAAGAACAGTACATGGAAAAGACGAATGATCCGGAGCTGGAGATGCAGAAGACAGAGCATGCGGAATTTCGAAAGAAAATAGAGCAAATTTCGCTGGAAGATGCAGATGAGGAAGAAGCGAAAAAGATTATTTCCGATTTGCTGGAGTTTCTGGCAAGATGGCTGTACCATCATATTCTCGGAAGTGATATCATGATTGGAAAACTGGGAAGCGGAGTGGAAAAAGATCCATTTGCATTTACGGAAGAATATTGGACCGGAATCGAACTAATCGATGACGAACATAAGAAACTGTTTGATATTATCCGTGAAACGAATGACATTATCCATGCACAGTTTTTACATGATAAATACGATGAGATTATGAGAATTCTTCATGAATTACAGAAGTATACCGAGAGACATTTTAAGGATGAAGAAGATTACATGGAGCGGATCGGCTATAAGCGGATTGAAGTGCAGAAAAGAGCGCATGAGGCATTTGTAGACAAGATTAAGAAGATTGATTTGCGGGAGATTGATGATAATCAGGAAGAATATCTGGAAGAATTAATTGATTATCTGTTAAAATGGCTGTCAAATCATATTCTGAAAATGGATAAGAAAATACCACGGGAAGAATAATTTTTTAAAAGTGCTTGAAATAATTGGAAAGATCATGTATAGTATAAGATATGAGTCTGTATGACTGGCGGAAAACTGAGAAATCAGTGGCAGGAAAACTGCAGGGAGTACAGAGTGTTAAGAGCCGGCCGCCTGGGTGAGTACGAATTTGTGCGCCCGGGGCCGGCATTTTCGTGCATTGACACAGCTGTGCAGACAGCGGAATGGAGGAAATCAGATGAAGATGTTATCACTGGAAAAGGAAGTATCAGAAAACGCATATCCTGGCAGAGGAATTGTGATTGGAAAGTCAAAGGACGGAAAGACAGCAGTAACCGCTTATTTTATTATGGGAAGAAGCTCAAACAGCAGAAACAGGGTGTTTGTAGAAGATGGAGAAGGCATCCGCACACAGGCATTTGATCCGTCAAAATTAGAAGATCCGAGTCTGATCATCTATGCACCGGTCAGAGTGCTGGGCAACAGAACAATTGTGACAAACGGAGACCAGACAGATACGATTTACGACGGCATGGACTGCGAACTGACTTTTGAACAGTCTTTAAGAAGCAGGGAATTTGAGCCGGACGGACCAAACTATACACCGAGAATTTCCGGCGTGCTGCATATTGAAAATGGAAACTATGATTATTCCATGTCTATTTTAAAGAGCAATAACGGCAATCCGGATGCATGCAACCGCTACACTTTTGCATATGAAAATCCGGTGGCAGGAGAAGGACATTTTATCCATACTTATATGCATGACGGAAATCCGCTTCCAAGTTTTGAGGGCGAACCGAAATGGGTGGAAATCGATGGAGATATCGATACTTTTACAGATAAGCTGTGGAACAGCCTTAATGAAGAAAATAAAGTTTCACTCTTTGTAAGATATATCAATATTGCAACCGGAAAATATGAAACAAGAATTGTAAACAAAAACAAATAAATGGTAAAGGAGAAAAATAAAATGAATGAAATTCAGTTAAAATACGGATGTAACCCGAACCAGAAGCCTTCCAGAATTTTTATGGAAGATGGCAGCGACCTTCCAGTAAAAGTATTGAATGGAAAACCGGGATATATTAATTTCCTGGATGCATTTAACGGCTGGCAGCTGGTAAAAGAGCTGAAGAAAGCGACAGGGCTTCCGGCAGCGACATCTTTTAAGCATGTTTCACCGGCAGGGGCAGCAGTCGGACTTCCTCTGGATGAAACACTGGCAAAGATTTACTGGGTGGATGATTTAGGAGAATTATCCCCGCTTGCAAGTGCTTATGCAAGGGCAAGGGGTGCGGACAGAATGTCATCTTTTGGAGATTTTATTGCATTATCCGATGTATGTGACGAAGATACTGCCAGACTGATTAAGAGAGAAGTATCCGATGGTGTGATTGCACCGGGTTATACGGACGAAGCACTGACACTTCTGAAAGAAAAGAAAAAAGGAAATTATAATGTCATCCAGATTGATGAGAATTATGTTCCGGCAGAAATTGAAAGAAAACAGGTATTTGGAATTACTTTTGAACAGGGAAGAAATGAACTGGATATCAATGGGGATTTACTTTCCAATATTGTGACAAAGAACAAAGATATTCCGGAATCAGCTCTGATGGATATGAAGATTGCATTAATTACATTAAAGTATACGCAGTCCAATTCCGTATGCTATGTAAAAGGCGGTCAGGCAATCGGAATCGGTGCTGGACAGCAGTCAAGAATTCACTGTACCAGACTGGCAGGACAGAAGGCGGACAACTGGTATCTGCGTCAGTCCCCGAAGGTATTGAATCTTCAGTTTGTGGATAAATTAGGACGTGCGGACAGGGACAATGCCATTGATTTATACATTGGCGATGAATATATGGATGTGCTGGCAGATGGTGCATGGGAGAAAATATTTAAAGTAAAACCGGAAGTATTTACGGCAGAAGAAAAACGTGCATGGCTGGATGGAAACAAGGATGTTATCTGCGGATCCGATGCATTTTTCCCATTCTCAGATAATATTGAGAGAGCAAAGAAGAGTGGTGTGAAATACATTGCACAGCCGGGCGGTTCTGTAAGGGATGATCTGGTTATCGAATGTGCGGATAAGTATGATATGGTAATGGCATTTACCGGCATCCGTTTATTCCATCATTAAAATTCCGCTCAGGCATAGGATAAATAACAGGTAAACGGTAAAAGGAGAAAGAAACAATGTTGGAAACAATAAACGCATGGCTTACAAAAATCGATAATTTTGTGTGGGGCGTGCCACTCATGGTTCTTATCATTGTAGGAGGAATCCTGCTCACGGTAAGACTCGGACTGTTACAGATGAGACGGCTTCCACTGGCATTAAAGTGGATGGTTAAGAATGAGGAAGAAGGCGAAGGCGAGGTAACTTCTTTCGGTGCTTTGTGTACTGCCCTGTCGGCAACGATTGGTACAGGAAATATTGTCGGTGTTGCAACCGCAGTATGTGCCGGCGGACCGGGAGCATTATTCTGGATGATTGTAGCTGCATTTTTTGGTATGGCTACTAAATATTCTGAAGGACTTCTTGCAGTAAAATACAGAGTGTTAGATAAAGATAACCATGCACTTGGCGGACCGTTTTATTATATCGAACAGGGGATGGGACAGAAATGGAAATGGCTTGCGAAAATATTTGCATTTTTCGGCGTATGCGTCGGATTATTCGGAATCGGTACATTTTCACAGGTAAATGGTATTGCATCCGCAGTACAGAATTTCTTTGATCCGGAACAGGCTCATACCGTGGCGATTCCGGGAATCGGTACATATTCCTGGACAGTGGTAATTGCTTCCCTGATTCTTGCAATATGTGTTGCACTTGTTTTAATTGGTGGCATTAAGAGAATTTCCAGTGTTGCACAGATTATTGTACCGTTTATGGCTGTTATCTATGTGGCATTTTGCCTGATTCTGATTGTATGTAACATTACAAAAGTACCGGAGGGTATTGTAACCATCGTAAAAGCGGCATTTAATCCGTCCGCAGTAGCAGGCGGTATCACCGGCTCCATGTTAGTAGCCATGCAAAAAGGTGTGGCAAGAGGAATCTTCTCAAATGAGGCAGGACTTGGTTCCGCACCGATAGCGGCGGCGGCAGCAAAGACAAAAGAGCCGGTACGTCAGGGACTTGTATCCATGACAGGAACATTTATTGATACCATTGTTATCTGTACCATGACAGGTCTTTCCATCGTTATGACAGGTGCATGGAAGGTAGAAGGCTTAGAAGGTGTGCAGGTTACTACTTATGCATTCCAGCAGGGACTTCCGTTCCCGGATATGGTATCCGCATTTATTTTAATGCTCTGCCTGGTATTCTTTGCATTTACAACCATTCTCGGATGGGATTATTATTCAGAAAGATGTCTGGAATATCTTACCGGAGGGCATATGAAGAGTGTCATGGTTTATCGCTGGATTTATATCTTTGCCGTATTTATCGGACCTTACATGACAGTTTCCGCAGTATGGACGATTGCAGATATCTTTAACGGATTAATGGCATTACCAAATATGATTGCATTATTTGCATTAAGCGGAGTTGTAGTAAAAGAAACAAAAGATTTCTTTGAACAGAAAAAACATAAAATGTAAGAACAAAAAAAGCAGGGTCGGAATTATTTCGGTTCTGCTTTTTTAGATGACATTGAAATACATCGGTTTGTATGATATAATATGCAATGCATTTATAATGTAAAAAATGAAAGGATTCCGGCAGGAAACGGATAAATGGACATGACACAGAAAATACAAAAAAAGAAGCTCATTTTATGGATATTAATTTTTATCTGGATGATAACAATATTTATGTTTTCCGCTCAGAATGGTGATGAATCCAGCGAACTGAGCCAGGGATTTCTGCGGACATTTATTCTGCGTTTTACACCGGATAACATTTCCGAAGATATCGTAAATATGATGGAATATATCATAAGGAAATGTGCGCATATGACAGAATATGCTGTTTTTGGTATTCTGGTTTTCTATCAGATAAAATTATACCGGTTATTTGAAAAAGAATGGAACCGGATAGTTATGGCAGTAATATGCGTTATGATTTATGCATCCACGGATGAAATTCACCAGCTTTTTGTAGGCGGCAGAAGTGGAAGATTTACTGATGTACTGATTGATACGGCAGGCGGTTTTATCGGTATTCTGGCAGCGGCTTTTATCGCAGCAAGACATCAGGGAAAGAATGGAGGAAATATATGATTTCACAGAAAATGACAGGATTTTTGCAAAATAATTCTGCAATACGAGCAATGTTTGAAGAAGGAAAAAGGATGGCTTCGATTTACGGGGCAGAGAATGTCTATGATTTCAGCCTTGGAAATCCGAATGTACCTGCACCGGAGGCGGTGAATCAGGCGATAAAGGATATTCTGGATACAGAAGATACACTCATGGTTCATGGATATATGAGCAATGTAGGATATGAAGATGTGAGACGGACGATTGCAGAATCCATCAATCAGAGATTTGAAACAAATTTTAATAAAGATAATCTGATTATGACTGTAGGTGCGGCAAGCGGCTTGAATGTCATTTTTAAGACACTTTTAAATCCGGGCGATGAGGTAATTGCATTTTCTCCGTATTTTGTGGAATACAATGCATATGTTACAAATTATGACGGAGTATTAAAAGAGGTATCCTGTCCGGCACCAGGATTTTTACCGGCACCGGAGAAACTCGCAGAAGCTGTTACGGAAAAAACAAAAGCAGTTATTATTAATAATCCGAATAATCCGACCGGTGTTGTATATCCGGTGGAAATTATAGAAGGAATTGCAAAAGTACTGGAAGAAAAACAGAAAGAATTCGGAACGGATATTTATCTGATTTCAGATGAACCATATCGGGAACTGGTTTATGGGGATACAGTTGTTCCGTATCTTCCGAAGTATTACAGAAATACCATTGTCGGATATTCATTCAGTAAATCTTTATCCCTTCCGGGTGAAAGAATCGGATATCTGGTTATTCCTTCTGAAATTTCGGATTTTGAGAATGTATATGGTGCGGCAGCGATTGCAACCAGAATACTCGGATATGTCAATGCACCGTCCCTGATGCAGAGAGCGGTAGCGAGGGCAATTAATGAAAAAACAGATATTGCATACTATGACAGAAATCGCAAGACCTTGTATAAAATGTTGACGGAAGCAGGATTTGAATGTGTAAAACCGGAAGGTGCATTTTATCTGTGGATGAAGACACCGATGGCAGATGAGAAAGAATTCTGTGCAAAAGCAAAAGAATATCATCTGATTCTTGTTCCGGGAAGTTCTTTCAAATGCAGCGGATATGTAAGAATTGCATATTGTGTATCATATGAAACAATTCTTCGGTCCGAAGATGCATGGAAAAAACTGGCAGCAGAAGTATTGGCAAAATAAAGGAGATTCATATGCGCGAATGGGAAAAAAATATACGGCGGGTCACTCCTTATGTGGCAGGAGAACAGCCGGACAGAAATAATATGATAAAATTAAATACAAACGAATGCCCATATCCACCGGCACCGGGAGTAAAAAAAGTAATGGAAGAAATGGATATTGATAAATTCAGATTATATCCGGATCCGGAAGCAAAAGAACTGACGGATGCGATTGCAGAATTTTATGAGGTAAATCCGGAACAGATCTTTGTAGGAGTTGGTTCGGATGATGTAATAGCGAATGCATTTATGACATTTTTTAATTCAGATAAACCAGTGCTGTTTCCGGATATTACCTATTCTTTCTATCCGGTATGGGCGGATTTATATGGTGTGAAATATGAAAATCCTGCACTGGATGAAAATTTCAGAATCAGAAAAGAAGATTATTTTAAAGAAAATGGCGGAATTATTTTCCCGAATCCGAATGCACCGACCGGGTTACTGGAAGAACTTGATACCATAGAGGAAATTATCAAAAAGAACCAGAAATCAGTGGTCATTATTGATGAGGCATATATTGATTTCGGCGGAAAATCCGCTTTAAAACTGGTAGAAAAGTATGAAAATCTTTTAGTTGTCCAGACCTTTTCAAAATCACGTTCCATGGCGGGAATGCGTATTGGATTTGCCATTGGAAATAAAGATTTGATCCGGGCAATGAAAGATGTAAAATATTCCATAAATTCATACACCATGAACCGCACTTCCATACTGGCAGGTGCCGCCTGTGTCAAAGACAGGGAATATTTTGAGTTTACGAGAAATAAAATAATTACGACAAGGGAAAATGCAAAAAAGGAGCTGGCGGAATTAGGATTTACATTCCCGGATTCAAAAGCAAATTTCATATTTGCGACCAATAAAGATATGGATATTACGGATTTATTTGAATATCTGAGAACAAAGAATATATTTGTCCGTCACTGGAATCAGCCGGCGATTAAAGATTACATACGGATTAGCATCGGAACGGATGAAGAAATGAATGCACTTATGAACGAAATAAAAAATTATAAGGAGGCAGTATGCTCATAAAAATATTAGGCGGTTTTCTCATGGCACTGGCGGACAGTGTACCTGGGGTTTCCGGAGGTACGGTTGCTTTTATCATAGGAATTTATGATGAATTTATTAATTCCCTGAATAATATTGTTTCAAAGGATAAGGAAAAAAGAATTGCGGCAGTTAAATTTTTAATTACCATGGGTTGCGGATGGGGGTTTGGAATGGCACTTGCAGCCATCGTAATAAAAGCAGTATTTGAGAAAAACATTTATGAAATCAGTTCCCTGTTTCTTGGATTCGTACTTGCGGCAATTCCAATTATCATAATGGAAGAAAAAGAAGCATTTGCGGGAAAATTAAAAAATATCATTTATTTTGCTTTTGGAGCTGCACTGGTATGTATTATCACATATTTATCCGGACATATTATAGGCGATGGCCTGAGTCTTGCATTCGGAGAATACAGTGTGGTAACTGCTATTCTGTTATTTTTATGCGGAGTATGTGCCATTTCTGCGATGGTGCTTCCGGGAATATCCGGTTCGACCATCATGCTGGTATTCGGATTTTACCAGGCAATTATGACAGCAATTGCAGGAATTTTGCATTTTGAATTAAAATATTTCCTCGGTTTATGTATTTTTGCGCTGGGATGTATTACTGGAATCTGTACTTCGGTAAAAGGTTTAAAATATCTTCTGGAAAAACATCGTTCCGCAATTATGTATGCAATTATCGGAATGATGGCCGGTTCTTTTTATGCGATTGTAATGGGACCGACAAGTATTTCAAAAGAAAATGATGCATTATCATTTTCATCATTTCACCCGGTATATTTTATAGTGGGAGTCATTGTTATATTTGGAATCCAGGCATTGAAAAAGGTATTTAACAGGCATGCATAAAGAACAGGTTATTCTGGGAATCCTGATATTTATTATTGCATGGATGTTTTGCCGGTGGCTTTTGAAAGTTATGCAGTTAAAACCGAAAGACACGGATCGGACACTGGAAGAAATTGATCAGATGACAGGAAAGGAATTTGAATTATTTACTGCCGCTGTGTTGCGTGGAAATGGTTTTATCATTGAAGAAATGACAAAAGACACAGGTGATTACGGAGCGGATATTATTGTAAGTTTCCAGGATACAAGAATTGCCATACAGTGTAAAAGATATAAAAAACCCGTTGGTGTAAAAGCCGTACAGGAAGTTATCTCTGCAATGAAACATTACGATTGTGAAGAAGCGATTGTAATTACAAATAATTATTTTACGAGGCAGGCGGAAATTCTGGCAGAAGATAATGAAGTGGTTGCGTTGTGGGACAGGGATAAATTAATCCGTATGAGGGATAATTCAGTCAAAAAATAAAAATATTTTATAAAAAATGGATAAAATACTTGAAAATAAAATACAGTTATGATATGTTTACTTTATAAAAATTATGAATTAAATGATTCAATAATTTATTTTATTAACGAAAGGAGATTGGATTTATGTCAGCTAGAGCAGGAAGACCAAGAAAAACAGCGGAGACTCCGGTTAAAGCAGTTGAGGAAGTAAAGGAAAACGTAAAAGAAGATGTAAAAGAGGCTGTTGAAGCAGTAAAAACAGCAGTAGATGAGGTAAAAGAAGAAATTAGAACAGAGGTAAAAGAAGAAGTGAAAAAGACACCTGCAAGAAGAGGAAGAAAACCTGCAGCAGAGAAAGCAGCAGAGAAAGCGGAAGTAAAGACACCTGCAAGAAGAGGAAGAAAACCTGCAGCAGAGAAAGTTGCAGAAAAAGTAGAATCCGTAACAGTAAAGAAAAATGTTGTATTACAGTTTGAGTTCGGTGAATATGTGTCAGAAGAAATCGTAGAAAACTGTATCAAAGCATATCAGGCAGAAAACAGAGCAAAGGTTAAATCTATTGATGTATATGTAAAACCTGCCGATATGAAAGCATATTATGTAGTAAACGGAAAATCTGCTGGTTCTGTAGATTTATAAGAAATTATAAAAAATAACGGTAAAAGCCGGGTAGTTGCCCGGCTTTTTTCTGCCTTAAACAGGAGGAGAATCAGAGTGAAAAGTCTGTTGAAATATTTAAAAGATTATAAAAAAGAAACAGTTCTTGCCCCGTTTTTTAAAATGCTGGAGGCATTGTTTGAATTATTCGTACCGCTAGTTATGGCAGCAATTATTGATACTGGTATTGCAGGAAACGACAAGCCGTATATTTTCCAAATGTCGGGAATATTAATTGCACTTGGATTAATTGGACTGGTGTGTTCCATTACCGCCCAGTATTTTTCGGCAAAGGCAGCTTGCGGGTGTGCTGCAAAATTAAAAAATGCATTATTTGAAAAAATGCAGGCAATGACATTTACAGAGATGGATCATGTAGGTGCATCCACAATGATTAACCGTATGACAACGGATGTCAATCAGGTACAGACGGGTATTAACATGGTACTGCGTTTGTTTTTACGTTCTCCGTTTATCGTATTCGGTGCAATGATTATGGCATTTACGGTAAATGCAAAAGCAGCACTGGTGTTCGTAGTAGTTATTCCGGTGTTATCCGTCATTGTATTTGGAATTATGTTAGTTACGATTCCATTGTATAAAAATGTACAGGGACAGCTTGATAATGTGCTGGAAAAAACAAGGGAAAATCTGGCAGGAATCAGGGTGATCCGGGCATTTGGCAAGGAAGAAGAGGAAATCCGCGAATTTGAAGCGAGAAATAATGCACTGACCAGATTTCAGCAGTACGTCGGAAAAATTTCCGCATTAATGAATCCTGTTACTTATGTAGTAATTAATATCGCAATCGCAGTATTAATTTATGTTGGTGCGATACAGGTAAATGTAGGTATTCTGACGCAGGGGGCGGTTGTGGCATTATATAATTATATGTCACAGATTCTTGTGGAATTAATTAAACTGGCAAATTTAATTATTACCATGACAAAATCAGCTGCAAGTGCACAGCGAATAGAAACCATTTTTAAAGTGTCCAAAGGAAAGAAAGAAATAGAAATATTACCGGAAGGAAATACGGAAGCGAAAGTTGTATTTGACCATGTAACACTTGCCTATGAAAATGCAGGGGAAAATACACTGACGGATATTGATTTTATTGTAAATTCGGGAGATACCATAGGAATTATTGGTGGTACAGGTTCCGGAAAAACTTCACTGGTACATCTTATTCCGGGATTTTATCCGGTCACACAGGGAGCAGTATATGTCGATGGAAAAAATGTAAAATCCTACGAAGAGGGAGAACTACGGGACAAAATCGGTATTGTTATGCAGAAAGCGGTTCTTTTTAAAGGAACCATACGGGAGAATATGCTCTGGGGAAATGAAAATGCAACGGATGAAGAAATCATCCAGGCGATTGAAACGGCCCATGGAAAAGATATTTTGGAGAAGAAAGAAAACGGATTGGACGAAGAGATTGAACAGGGTGGAAGAAATCTGTCCGGAGGACAGAAACAGAGACTCTGTATCGCAAGGGCTTTGGTTCGGAAACCAGAGATACTGATTCTGGATGACAGTGCTTCGGCACTTGATTATGCGACGGATGCAGCATTAAGAAAATCCCTGAAAAACCTGTCCTATCATCCTACGACATTTATTGTGTCGCAGAGAACTTCATCTATTATGCATGCAGATAAAATTATTGTTTTGGATGACGGACATATGGTGGGAATCGGAACACATGAAGAATTGCTGCAGACGAGCAGTGTATATAAGGAAATTTATGATTCTCAGTTTAAAAAGGAAAGCGGAAAGGAGGCTGTATCATGAAAAATAAGACCTTAAATAAAGTGTTGCGGTATATCCGGAAATATCATATTTATTTAATGTTATCATTAGTGTTTGCAGCGATATCCGTAGCATTGACCTTATATGTGCCAATTCTTGTCGGACATGCGATTGATTGCATCGTTGGCCCGGGAGATGTCGATTTTGATGCGATTGCAAAGCTGATTATAAAAATTCTTGCAGCCGTGCTGGTGACAAGTCTTTGCCAGTGGCTTATGAATATCTGTAATAATAAAATTACTTATCAGGTAGTAAATGATATTCGTAAGGAAGCCTTCCGAAAAATAGAAATACTGCCTTTAAAATATGTGGATGCACATCCGCAGGGTGAAATTGTCAGCCAGGTTATTTCTGATGTTGACCAGTTTGCAGATGGTTTGTTAATGGGATTTACACAGTTATTTACCGGAGTCATTACAATTCTTGGAACACTGATTTTTATGATTTCCATTAATTTTAAAATCACACTTGTAGTTGTACTGATTACACCATTATCTTTGTTTGTAGCAAAATATATTGCAAAAAATACTTACCAGATGTTCCGGGTGCAATCAGAAACCAGGGCAGAACAGACTGGATTTATTGATGAAATGCTTGGAAATCTGAAAGTAGTAAAGGCATACGGACATGAAGAAGAAAACATGGAAAAGTTTGAGGAAATTAATGAAAGACTGCGTAAGGCATCTTTAAAAGCAACTTTTTTTTCCTCCATTACAAATCCTTCCACACGTTTTGTAAATAATGTGGTTTATGCCGGAGTCGGATTTACCGGTGCAATGGCTGTTGTATCCGGGAGTATGACGGTCGGAGGTCTGTCCAGTTTCTTAAATTATGCAAATCAGTATACAAAGCCGTTTAATGAAATATCCGGTGTGTTAACGGAGCTGCAGAATGCACTTGCCTGTGCTGCCAGAATATTTAAGTTAATCGATGAAGAACCGCAGATACCGGAATTAGAAGATGCAGTTGTCCTGAAAGATGCAAAAGGAAAAATTGAATTAAAAAATGTAGATTTTTCTTATGTTCCGGACAAGGATTTAATTGAAGATCTGAATCTTTCCGTAAAACCGGGTCAGAGAGTTGCAATTGTAGGTCCTACCGGATGTGGAAAGACAACCCTGATTAATCTGCTTATGAGGTTCTACGACGTAGATGAGGGTGCAATCTGCGTGGACGGAAATGATATCCGTGATTTGACCAGGCATTCCCTGAGAAAGAATTATGGAATGGTACTTCAGGAAACCTGGTTAAAGGCAGGAACAATCCGTGAAAATATTGCATTTGGAAAACAGGATGCAACACTGGATGAAATTATTACTGCCGCAAAAGCAGCGCATGCACATGGATTTATCAAGCGTCTGCCGCAGGGTTATGATACGGTGATTGCGGAAGACGGAGGAAGTCTTTCACAGGGACAGAAACAGCTGTTATGTATTGCCAGAATTATGTTATGCCTGCCGCCTATGCTGATTCTGGATGAAGCAACATCATCGATAGATACCCGTACCGAAATAAAGATTCAGGAAGCATTCGCAAAGCTGATGGAGGGAAGAACCAGTTTTATCGTTGCACATCGTTTGTCCACAATAAAAGAAGCAGATATTATTCTGGTTATGAAAGATGGAAAGATTATTGAACAGGGAGATCATGAAAAACTGCTTGCAGCAGGTGGCTTCTATGCAACATTATATAACAGTCAGTTTGCAAAATAGAAATAGCAGAAAGGAAAACAGTTATGGCGATTGTCAGAAATGTTATCGAATATTTGCAAATTTTATATGATTTTCCGGCTTCTCAGGCAGCAGTTATTATGGCTGTAACAGCATTTCTTTATTTTCTGGGCTGTGCAGCTGTACCAGGTCTGAAAAAGAAGATGACAAAGGCAGGAGCAGTATCAGGACTGCTTCTGTCCTTTTATATCTCACAGGTAATCGGGATTACGATTTTAAACAGGAATATGACAGAAGAAGCCCGATATGATCTGAACCTGATTGATGTATACCGGATTGCACTGAATGGAAATGAAGTGTTTTTTACCCAGCTGCTTGGAAATGTACTGATGTTTATTCCTCTTGGAATTCTGATGCCGGTATGTTTTGAAAAAGTAAGGGGATTTATCAGGATACTTATATTGTCCTTTTTCTGTTCCTTATTTATTGAAACAACACAGTTATTTACACATACCGGATTGTTCGAACTGGTTGATTTGATAAATAATACACTGGGAGGATGCATCGGGTATCTGATTTTTGAAATAAGTTATGGAATTATTCGATTAAATAAAAAGCAAAAAAAGAGAAGCAGATAAAACTGCTTCTCTTTTTAATAAGCTAGCAACGGGAATCGAACCCGTGACCTCCACATTACCAATGTGACGCGCTACCAACTGTGCCATGCCAGCCTTTGCATATATGTCTTGCAAACAAGAAATATAATACACTATATGGAGAGATTTGTCAAGCAAAAAAATAAAAAAACATTTTCACAAAAATTCCATACTTTCAACACAAAACAAACGTGTTTCATGCATATCATAAACAGACAGATATGAGATATATGGAGGTAATCATGATTGAAGTCAGAAATCTTACAAAAGTGTATGGCAGAAAAAAAGCAGTGGATGATTTAAGTTTCACGATTGAAGACGGTGAAATATTTGGTTTTCTCGGTCCGAATGGTGCGGGAAAATCTACAACCATGAATATCATTACCGGATGTCTTTCCGCAACGGAAGGGACGGTAGTGATTGATGGAAATGACATCTTTGAAGAGGCTTATAAAGCAAAGAAGAATGTCGGTTATCTACCGGAGCAGCCGCCATTGTATATGGACATGACTGTGGAAGAGTATCTCCGGTTTGTGGCGGAGGCAAAAAAAGTAAAGAAAGATAAGCGGTCCGAAGAAGTGGAGCGTGTCATGAAGAAAACCAGTATTCTGGATGTACATAACCGGCTGATTAAAACATTATCCAAAGGATATAAGCAGAGAGTCGGTATTGCACAGGCACTGATTGGAAATCCGAAGGTCATTATTCTGGATGAGCCTACGGTGGGACTTGATCCGAGACAGATTCTCGAAATCCGGGATTTGATCCGGAATCTCGGAAAAGAACATACGGTGATTCTGAGCAGCCATATTTTGCAGGAAGTAAATTCTGTGTGCGATAAAATCATGATTATTGCACATGGAAAACTGAAGGTGTGTGCCACACCGGAAGAACTTTATCATACATATTGCGGAAACAGGCTGCTGTATGTCCGGGCAAGGATATCTCCGGAACGTTTAAATGGTGTTCTGGAAGGAATAGAAGGGGAAAAGGTATTTTCCAGGGAAGACGGTCTGACGCAGGCAGAAATCCAGTTCCATGAAGAGGTTGTATATGAGGATGGAACAGATGTGAGAGACCGGATTTTCAAAATAATGTGTGAGCAGAATATTCCGCTCGTGGAGCTGTATTTTAAGAAGCCGACCTTAGAGCAGGTATTTATGGAACTTACACAGGAAGAATCATAGAATAAGATGGAGGTTTACGATTGTGACTGCAGTATTTAAGAGGGAATTAAAATCCTATTTTGATGGCATGACCGGCTATTTTTTTGCAGCATTTCTCATTTTCCTTGCCGGAATGTACACCATGATTTATTGTTTTAAAAATTTATATCCATATTATGAATACGTGATATATGAATTATGTTTCTTTTATCTGATTGCCATTCCGATTCTGACCATGAAGTCTATTGCGGAAGATAAAAAACAGAAAACAGACCAGCTGCTGTATTCTCTGCCACTTTCCATGGCACAGATCGTAATGGGAAAATTTCTGGCGATGGCAGTAATGCTTCTTCTGCCGGTTGGCGTTATGGCAGTGATACCAATAATATTGAAGCAGTATGGAACGGTTAATTTTGCAACCGGTTATGGCAGCCTGTTTGCATTTTATCTGCTTGGCTGTGCACTGATTGCGGTCGGACTGTTTTTGTCATCTCTGACGGAAAATCAGATTGTGGCGGCTGTCATGTGTTTTTTTGCAGTCTTAATCTGCTATTTAAGTGTCGGACTGTCCAACTATGTACCGACGGATGCGGCAAGCTCTTTTGTGGCATTTCTGGCAGTTATGATGCTCTTTGCCGTACTGGTTTATTTTATTACAAAGAGTAAAATTACGGCATTTTCCGTGGGAATTATCGGGGAAGTGGCAATTACGATTCTTTTTTTTGTAAAAAAGAGTGTGTTTGAAAGTGCATTTCAGAAGGTATTGCTGCAATGCTCCCTGTTTCAGCGGCTGATGAATTTTATCAATGGTATGTTTGATTTGACAACCATCGTATATTATCTCAGCATTATCTTCTTATTCCTGTTTTTCACGGTACAGGTAATGGAAAAACGGAGGTGGAATTAAATGAAGAAAAAGACTTTAAAGATAGGACTTTACAGCATTGTAATGTCAATTATCGCAGTGGCGGTTGTGATAGGAATTAATTTATTTGTCAACAGTCTGCCAACGGATAAAACAAAATTTGATACCACACCGGAAGAAATTTATTCGCTTTCGGAACAGAGTACACAGATAGCAGAAAGTATAAAAGAAGATGTTACCATCTATCTGCTTGCGTCCGAGACGGAAAAGGATACCTCATTGTATGAATTTTTAGAGAGGTATGCAGCACAGAATGAACATATTAAAGTGGCATTGAAAGATCCGGTTTTATATCCGAATTTCGCAAAGGATTACACGGATGAAGATGTGTCATCCAACAGTGTAATTGTATCTGGGGAAAAACGTGGAAAATATATTGCATATACGGATATTTATGTAACGGATTATTCCATGAATTACAGCACCTATCAGTATGAATCAACGAGTTCTTTTGATGGGGAGAACTGTATCACATCGGCACTTGATTATGTGACTTCAGAGGAATTACCGGTAGTATATAGGCTGACGGGACATGGGGAAGAGTCCATTTCCGATTATTCTTCCCAGATTGAAAAAACAATTTCCAATGAAAATATATCCCTTACGGATTTGAGCCTTGTAAAAGAGGGAAAAGTTCCAGAGGATGCAGCTGCCGTACTTATTTTTGCACCGCAGAAAGATATTTCGGAGGATGAACTGCAAATGCTGCGGGATTACGGGGAAAGCGGCGGTAAATTATTTGTCCTGACGGACTTTATTACAGCAGAACAGGTAAATCTGAAAGCATTGCTGGCGGATTACGGCATGGAACCGGTAGAGGGCATTGTGCTTGAAGCAAATAAGGGATATTATTACCAGTACCAGACCTATCTGCTTCCGGTATTTTCTTCCCATGAAATTACCAAACCGCTGCTCGGTAATTATCAGATACTGCTTGGAAATGCACAGGCGGTCAAAGAAACAGAGGATAAGCCGGATAATGTGACGGTAACTGCCCTGCTGGAAACTTCGGATCAGGCATATTCCAAACTGGATGGAGTAAATATTACTACCTATGAAAAAGAGTCTGGAGATATCGATGGTCCATTCTATCTGGCGGCGGCAGCGGTGCTGACCGGGGATGAAACCACTTCCCAGATGGTTTATATTCCGTCCACTGCTTTTCTGGCAGACCAGATTAATACACTGGTTTCCGGAGCAAACCATGATTTCTTTATGAATTCACTGGAATGGCTGTGTGACAGGGAAGAAACCATATCCATCCGTGCAAAATCACTGGATGCAGAGAAGTTAAGCATCAGTGAACAGACAGCATTAAACTGGGAAATCATTCTGATGGGAGTAATACCGGCAGCACTCTTAATCTTTGGCGGAATGGTTGTTTATCGCAGAAGAAAGTAGCAGGTGAAATATGAATAAAAGAATGAGAAATATGCTTGTACTTTCCGGTGTATGTGTTCTGTGTTTTGTGGGCTACGGAATATCCGTAGCCATGCAGAAGGATACGTCACAGGAAGAGGAGAAGTCGGAAAAACTCTTTGCAGTATCCGCAGATGATATTACGCAGATTACTTATAACTGGCAGGAGGAAGAAATTGCACTGGAGAAAGATGGTAACGACTGGCAGTATAAAGAAGATGCGGCATTTTCACTGAATCAGACCATGGCGGAAACCATGTCAGAAGCCCTTTCAGGGGCTGAAGTTCTCCAGAAAATAGAAGAAAAAGATGTGGATTTGCAAAGCTTTGGACTGGAGACACCGGCACTTGCCGTTACATTTTCCGATGGGGACGGACAGCAGTACCAGCTGTCATTTGGAAACTATAACACGGCAGCCAAAGGCTATTATGCCATGAAAAATGATGATGGCTGTGTATACATGGTGGACAGTGAAACCATGACAGATTTTGAATATGGGTTATATGACCTGCTGGTACTGGATGAGATACCATCCGTAGATGCGGATTATGTAAGTGGAATTACGATTTCAGACAGCGGAAAAACCACAGAGTATACTTACCAGATTGAAGAAGTACAGGAAGAAACAACGCAGGAAGAAACTTCAGCGTCACAGGTTGTATGGTATGCATGGGACGGTACGGATAAAGTGCGATGCGACAGCACAGAATTTGCAGAGCTGACCGATGAGATTCTGAAAATATCTGCAAGCAATGCTGCAGATTATAATGCCGGCTCCGCAAAAAAACTGTCGGAAACCTATGGAATTGCTGACCGGATGATTACGGTAACCTATGTCGATGCAGATACGGACGAGGACAAAAACTATACCCTGCATTTTGGCAGCAGTGATGGCGCAGGTAATGTCTACATGACAGTGGATGACTCCATGCAGGTGCAGCTTGTTGAGGAAAGTATGGTAAACAGTATTTTTGGCGGGGGAAATTAAATTTACATTGAAAAGTATTTGGATATTTGGTAGACTGTATAAGAAGCAATAATATTTGGAATTAAGAAATGGTTAAATAAATGAGGTGATTAGATGTATTTTTTTGTCGGGGTAGAAAATTTTGCAAAGATTGAAAAGGCGAAGGTTTGTACAAATAGTTATACCTTACTGGTCGGACCCAATAATAGCGGAAAAACATTTCTGATGCAGCTTGTACAGGGACTGGAAAGGCAGATTTTCAGACTGATTAATGATGATATCGTTGAAATTTTGCAAAAAGAAAGATATACCAAATATAGTAAATATACGATAGATGAAAAAAATATAGAAAAGTTAATTAGTTATATAAATAAAAAGCTGGAAAAAAAGAAAGAAGATATTATAAAATCTATTTTTGGCAGAAATATTCCGATTGAAAGACTATATATTGATATACAGCTGCAGGCGGATAGTTTTTATGAAATCAGTGTGATTGACCAGGGAGAACATACAGATAAAGAGATAAAGGAAAAGTTTAGTAAAGAAATACCACATCTCGAGGAAGTATGGCCAAAAGATAAAAATACCTGGAAGGTAAGTATTTTGTCGGAAAAGAAAAAAGATAACAGTATTGCGGTTCCGTTGCAGTTATCAATGGCAATAGCTGGCAGGGAAGTGGATATTCTTAAAAATATGCTGATAAGAATACTTGAATCAGAAAGTATGTTTCTGCCTGCGTCAAGAACCGGACTGATGTTGTTATATCGTGATTTTTTTGCAAATAAAACAGATGATGCGATAGTATTTCAGATGGAAGATAATAAACTGGTTGAAAATAAACAGATGTATGGTGGATTAACACAGCCGATTTATGATTTCTTAAAATTACTTCAGACATATGTAGAAGATGAAAAAGTGAAGGAAGCTTACAAAAAAGAATTAGATTTTTTTGAACAGCATATTATTGAGGGACATATAAACATTAACAAGCAGGGAATGATTTCTTATCAGTCAAACAACACAGATACCCAAGTGCCAATTTATCTTGCTTCTGCAATGATAAATGAAGTTACTCCTATCGTGATGGCATTGACATCAGACAAACATTATAACAGGCTTATTATTGATGAGGCAGAGGCAAGTCTTCATCCTCAGAAACAGTTAGAACTGGTTCGTTTTTTAAATCGGTTAAGCAATAAAGGTGTTAAATTGATGATAAGTACACATAGTGACACCCTTGTTTCTAAAATAAATAATCTATATATTTTATCTGCCTATTATGAAAAGAAACATAATGAGGAAATTATTAAAAAATTTGGTTTGGAAAATGAGGATTTATTAACCACGAATACTTTTAGGGTGTATGAGTTTATTACTCAGAAAAACGGAAAGAGTGTTGTGAATGAAATTATTCCTGATAAGGAGAGTGGATATCAGTTTGATTTATTTGCAAAATCTGCAATGAGTTTATATGATGAAGCTGTGAAATTGGGAGAAATACAGGGATGAGAGAAATAAATCTGAGAAAAGTAAAAGAAGACACAAAATTTGAAAAGAATATATTGTACAAGATAGATAGGGATATGATAGTTCCAGTGATTGAAGAGCATGAACAAGACAGAGATATTGTAAATTTGTATTGTTCATTGAAAGATGGTCAATATGGAATTTTTGGATATGAGTACAGAAGTTCTGGTGCAATAGCTAAAAATGGCTGGAAGACAACGGATGTATTGATTTGTATGGTGGATGAACAGCAAAAGAGAATCCAATCTTTTATTTTGGATGTAAAAAGAGATATTTCCGCTTTTAGTGACGATTTGTTTAAAGACGGTGCAATGATAACGGCAATCAAGGAAGTTCGTGATTTTATTGAACAGTTAAATGATGAAAATCTGCATAAAACAAGTTTTTTAATATATTATCAGGCAGATGGATATGAAGAGGATGTGAAGTTTGGCATTGCAACCAGAAGTTTTGAAGCAAATAAATTCTTGGCAGTAGCGGATTTTCTGGAAAAACTAAAATATAATCATATAGAAAAGCCATCTAATATGCCGGATTTGATTTGGTTAAAATTTCAAAGAAATCTAAATCCGTATAAAACACAGGTGCAGAGTTTAAGAAACTTTGCAGAAAAAATAGTTGAAGTTGGAGGAAAAGAATATAAACTTCAGGTTTTTTTATTAGAAAAGAACAATGAATCTGATTTTGAAATATCAATTCCCATAGAAATGAATAACAAATAAGAATAGAACCCCAACGGCATTCTTTCAGAAATGCTGTCGGGGTTGTTTTTTTAACAGGATTTTGTTCTGCCGTAATGGTATCGTTCCCTGTTCTTTACCAGAAAAGCAAAGGTAACAAGCACTGCAAGGCTTTCTGCCGCTACAATGGAAAGCCAGATTCCATTGATGCCAAACAGGACGGGCAGAATGAGGATTGCGGCTGCCTGAAAGACCAAAGTACGCAGGAAGGAAATGCAGGCAGATACAATTCCATTGTTCAGGGCAGTAAAGAAGGAAGAACCCCATACATTGAAGCCCATAATCAGGAATGCAATCGCATATAAGCGGAACCCGTGTACGGTCATGGCAAGCAGATCTGCATCGTAATTCGCAAAAATCAGTACCAGTGGTCTGGACAGCAATTCGGAAAGTACAAGCAGGGAAACCCCGGTAATGCTGATGAGCCGCAGACTTTTGTTAAGCATATTTTTTAATTCCGGATGGTTGCCGGCACCGTAATGGTAGCTGACAATCGGGGCGCTTCCGATGGAATAGCCAAGATAAATCGCCATAAATACAATATTGATATACATAACGATGCCGTATGCGGCCACACCGTTTTCCCCTGCAATATTCATGAGCTGGAAATTGTATAAAATATTTACCAGGGAAGTGGAAAGGTTTGTGACCATTTCCGAGCATCCGTTTGCACATGCCTGAAGCAGTATTTTTCCATGAAATTTTAATTTGGTAAACTGCAAAAGGCTGTTATTTTTCCTGCAAAAATAGAATACCGGAGTAAGTCCACCGATATATTCCCCGACAGCAGTTGCAATGGCGGCACCGGCCAGACCGAGGTCAAAGACGACAATCAGCAGATAATCCAAAATAATATTTGCAATGCCGGCAGAAATATTGATGCGCAGGCTCAGTTCCGGTTTCTGGGCAGCCACGAAAAAGCTCTGAAATACATATTGTAAAACAAAGGAAGGTGCGGAGCAGAACAGGATTCTGGCATAAATCACACAGTATCGTTTCAGCTCGCCGGTCGCTCCGAGCAGGGAGGCAATCTGCGGGGTAAAAATAAATCCCAGTACAGATATGATAAAGCCGCCAAGGAATGCGGCGAAAACAAGCATGGTAAAATATTCGTTTGCAAGTTTTGGTTTTCCCTCGCCGAGTGTTCTTGCGATAACGGCACTTCCACCCGTACCGAGCATAAATCCGATACAGCCTACACCCATAAGAACCGGCATGATCAGATTCAACGCGGCGAAAGGTGTTTTTCCGGCAAAATTGGAAACAAAAAATCCATCCACGATAGAGTAGACCGAAGTGCATAAAATCATCAGAATGGATGGAAATACAAAACGGAGCAGACGGCGGTAGGTAAAATGGTCGGATAACTGAATTTTCATTCTTCTTCCTCCTTTAAAATATGGTTTATTTCTTCTTTAAAAATATCGGTATGTTTTTTCATCAGGGAGAAAAATAGATGCATTTCCTTTTCTTCAAGTGCATCCAGTGCTTTTGTTTCGGCTTCCATCAGAGGAACAATTACTTTTCTTGCGAGAAGAAGTCCTTCTTTGGTCAGAAAAATTTCTTTATTCTTCCGGTTGGTTTTACCCGGAATGAGTTTCACAAGATTCTTTTCTTCCAGATTCTTCAGTGCGGAATTGACAGTCTGACGGCTGTAATACCATGCATCGCAGATTTCTGTCTGGGTGTAGGGTTCTTTCCGTTCATAAATAAAATACAAAATCCAGAACACGGTATCTGACAGCCCACTCTTTTTGGAATATAATTTGTAGATGTCATCCAGCTCCTTTACCAGCTGGTTGTAAGTGACAATATTAGATTTCATTTCAAAATTCATAAAACACCTCACATTAAAAAAAATAATCCGAAATCGGACAAAATGTATTTTAATCCGAAATCGGATTATTGTCAAGGGCATTTTCCTTATAGTGCTATATAGTTTTTTGTAGTCGTTGTTCAGATGTTTTCTAGCCTAAGAAGTGGATATAAATTATAAAATAGTATACATTGCAATAATCCGGACTGGAAGGTATAATAGTATCATAGTAATACCAAAGGAGAAAGTAAGTATGAGTGAGATATTGTTTTCATATGAGAGCAGTCCTTCCTTCGCAGGACCATATACGGCAAGGGGACGTTCCGTTACCGTTTATGCGGATGGTTCGGTAGCAGGATGCGGAGTGTTTACCCGGATGAAGAAGGAAACGAATTTAAAAAATCTGCAGCTGGCAGAAAGAATTATGCAGATATTGGATTCTCATAAGCAGGAACTGGAGGAAATACCGGAACTTCTTGATACAAGAGTCATGGATGGATCGATTGATACTTTTTGCTTTGGAGAAAAGAAAATTACCGGTCTGCAGCTATCACGACACGAAACAGAGTTGGATGAAAGCCCGTCTGTATTTAAGAAACCGGATGTCAGGTTTTATGTAAATGCTGTTTTGGATATTTATGATGAGATCGTGGATGCGGGCATAGAATACGGGATCAATCTGAGGATAAGATAAGGGAGGAGAAAAGATGAGTTACAGATTATTATTAGCAGGAAAAAAACAGGATATTATTGATAATTTTTTTCAGATGGCAGGAGAGAAATTTGAGTGCCAGACTACGTCAATGAGGAAAGAAGATATTGACAGTCACATTACATATTTTCAGCCGCATGCTTTTGTGTACTGCACAGGCGAAAATGAAAAGAATGATATTATGGAGAAAATGTCTGGACTTAGCCTGGTAAAAGAAAAAGAGATTCCCCTGATTTTAAATGGGGAAAGTGAGGATTGCTTTGACTTTCTGGAAGTGGCAGGTGATATGGTTGCACTGACACTGGCAGAGCCATTTCAGACGGAGGAACAGAAACAGGAAATTATCAGGTTTTTGGAGAAAAAGGAACAGGAGAGAAAGAAGAAAAAAGACGAAGAAGAGTTAAGAAAACTGACAGATCCGGCGTATCTGGATAAGTTACTTGAAGAAGAATTGTCAGATTTGAATCTGGCTGCAAAATCAGGAAAGCAGGATGGACATTTACAGACAGGTGGACAGATCGGTGGACAGACCGGAAAAGATACACAGGAAAAGCCGGGAAATCATATCCTGATTATTGATGATGATACGCGTATGCTTCGTATTCTGAAAGAGGAACTGCGTGAAAAATATAATGTGGCAACTGCTGTCAGCGGAAAAATAGCACTTAATTTTCTTGAAAAAAGAAAGACGGATTTAATTCTGTTAGATTATGTAATGCCGGATGAGGACGGACCTGCCGTTTTAAAGAAATTACGAGAAAATAATGCGACAAAGGATATTCCGGTTGTGTTCCTGACGGGAATTAATGACCGGAATAAGATAGAGAAAGTTCTAGATATGAACCCACAGGGATATTTACTGAAACCGATTAAACCGGAAAAGCTGTTCCGCACGATTCGCCAGATTATTGGATAAGAGAGGTGGGTATATGGTCGAAAATATTTACATTACAGATTTAATCGCACCAGAGGCACTTCAGCAGATACAGGATGCATTCTGTGCAATGAGTCATATTGCTGCCGGGATTGCAGATTTAAATGGCGTAGCAGTAACGAAAGATTCGCTGTCTACAGATTTTTGTATGAATTACAATAAAAAGTCCCCGATCGGAAGAGCAAGATGCGAACAGTGTGATAAGAAAGGCGGGGAACTTGCACTGGAGAAAAAACGCTTCGTGAGTTATCACTGTCACACGGGACTGGTGGATTTTGCAGCACCGATTATGGCAAATGGGAAGATGATAGGAAGTTTTATCGGCGGGCAGATCCGGACTACGGAACTGGATGAAGACAGACTGCTTGAAATAGCAGAGGAAATCGGTGTAGATCCGCAGGAATATTTGAATGCAGCAAAAAAAATACGTCTGGTTGAGGAAGAAGAATTAAAACGGGCAGGAGAGTTTCTGTACAAAATATCCAATATCCTGTCCAATATGGCATACAACCGGTATCAGGTGCTGCAGGCAAATAAGGAAATTGAGAGAGCTGCACAGATGAAGTCGGATTTTCTGGCAAATATGAGTCATGAGATCCGTACCCCGATGAATGCGGTGATCGGTATGGCACAGATGGCTCTGCGGGAGGAGCTTTCGCCAAATGCCAGAACTTATATTAATCAGATTATATCCTCCGGAAAAACACTGTTGACCATTATCAATGATGTACTGGATTTTTCCAAAATTGAATCCGGAAAGATGGATATCGAGGAAGCAGAGTATGAGCCTATGTCCGTGATAAATGATGTATCAAATATGATTATGACAAGGGTTATGGATAAAGACGTGGAACTGATTCTGGATATTGCACCGGATCTGCCAAGAAAATTATACGGTGACAGCAACCGCATTAAGCAGATAATGATTAATATTGCAAATAATGCGGTAAAATTTACAAAAAAAGGACAGGTTGTCCTGAAGGTCGGTTTTGAGTGCATCGAAGAAGAAGAGATTCTGCTGCTTATTTCGGTCAGCGATACCGGAATTGGAATCAAAAAAGAAGATATGGAACGATTATTTGAATCCTTCCAGCAGGTTGACAGTAAACGGAACAGAAATATAGAAGGAACGGGACTGGGACTGGCGATCTGTAAAAAACTGCTGGAACTTATGAACGGAAAAATATGGGTGGAAAGCGAGTACGGAAAAGGAAGTACATTTTCTGTATGTATTCCCCAGAAAGTACTTGACACACGTCCGTCCGTAATCATAAGGGATAATGAGATGATACTGGCAACCGGACTGATAAAAAATGTCTTTGTAAAACAGCAGATGGAAAAAGATATGAAAAAACTCCGTATCCATTATCAGGCACTGGATACGGAGGAGTATCTGGACAAGGCAGCAGGTGCACAGTTCCTTTTTGTTGAGAAGGCATTATATACAGAAAAAGTACGGCATTTTATCGAAATACATCCGGATCTGGATGCCGTGATGCTTATTGATTTTTCCGATTCCGTCCGCAGCGATTATGGGAATCTTATTGTGATAAAGAAACCATTGTATGTGCTTAATCTGGCGGGAATATTTAATCATGAGGATATATCAGTAAACGCAGATATATCAGAATCCGCATTCGATTTTACGGCTCCGGAGGCACAGATACTGATCGTAGATGATAATCCGGTTAATCTGACGGTAACAGAGGGGCTGCTGAAACCGCTGGAGATGAAGATAGACACTGCTGCCGGCGGAGAAGAAGCGGTTGAGATGATATCAAAAAAGAAGTATGATTTGATTTTTATGGATCATATGATGCCGGAACTGGACGGTGTGGAGACAACACATATTATCCGGCGTTTTCATAAAGCATATGATTCCGTTCCGATTATTGCCCTGACAGCAAATGCGGTGGATGGTGTGAAGGAAATGTTCTTAAATGAAGGAATGAATGACTTCGTTGCAAAACCGATAGAGATGAGCAGAATCCTGGCAAAACTGCAAAAATGGCTTCCACAGGAAAAGATTTATAAGGTGCGGAATAAAATGGCACAGGAAGAAACAACAAAGATGAAGATGGAAGGACTTAACACGGGACGGGCATTGCAATTTCTGGGAAGTGAAAAATTGTACTGGTCAGTTCTGAAAGATTATTATCATATGATTGATAAGAAGGCGGATCTGATTAAAACACTGGAAGAAAAGGAAGAATGGAAGAGGTATACGATTGAAGTTCATGCATTAAAGAGCATATCAAAACAGATTGGTGCGGAAGAATTGTCAAAGCTGGCGGCGGAGATGGAACAGGCAGGAAACCGTGGGGATGCAGGTGTGATTCATCGAAGAACCGATGATATGCTGGCGTTTTACCGGAGTTACAGGGAGATTCTCAGACCATATTTTCCGGAAGAAAAGGAAAGTGCAGGGGAAAAGGAGATGGATGCAGAAGTCCTGAGAACATTTTTTGCCGAAATGAGAAATGCCATGGATGAACTGGATATGGACAGCATGGATGAACTTGTGAAGAAGATGAAAGCATATCGGTATGAAGGCATACAGGAAGAATATTTTAAAGAATTAAGGCAGGCAGCAGAAGAGTTTGAAGTAGATGTCTGCGAGAAGATTCTGGAAAAATGGGAACAGGAAATAGACGGTATTCTTGATTGAAACCCATTTCAAAATGTGTTAGAATAAAGATTAGTTGCATATAGCAATGGAATGTTTTGAAAGAAAGGGATCATACAAATGGGAAAGAAAACTATTATGCTTGGAAACGCAGCAATTGCGAGGGGCGCATATGAAGCGGGCGTAAAGGTATCGTCCGCTTACCCGGGTACACCAAGTACGGAAATCAGCGAGAATATCGCAAAATATGAAGAGGTATATGCAGAATGGGCACCGAATGAAAAGGTGGCGATGGAAGTGGCGATCGGAGCATCCAAAGCGGGTGTGCGTTCTATGGCATCCATGAAACATGTCGGTGTGAATGTGGCTGCCGATCCATTGTATTCATTTTCATACAGTGGAGTAAATGGCGGGATTGTCCTTGTAGCAGCCGATGATCCGGGACTATACAGCTCACAGAATGAACAGGATTCGAGAATGGTGGCAAGGGCTGCCGTCGTGCCTGTCTTAGAGCCTTCTGACAGTGAGGAAGCCAGAGTATTTATGAAAAAGGCATTTGATATCAGTGAAGAATATGATACGGTCGTGATGGTGCGTACCACGACAAGACTGGCACATTCACAGGGAATTGTAAATCTGGAAGACCGCGTGGAGCCGGAAGATAAAGTGTATACCAGAGATATCGCAAAGCATCTTCTGATGCCGGGAACCGCTAAAAAGAGACATCTTGTGGTAGAGGCGAATATGAAACGCCTTGCGGAAGATGCCTGTTCCATGGAACTGAACCGGGCAGAGTACCGGGATACTTCGATCGGTGTCATTTCAAGCGGAATCCCGTATCAGTATGTGCGGGAAGCACTTCCGGAAGCATCCGTATTAAAACTTGGAATGGTAAATCCGCTTCCGAAAGATCTGATAAAGGAATTTGCTTCCAAAGTAGAGAAATTATATATTGTCGAGGAATTAGAGCCGGTCATAGAAGAACAGGTACGTTCCTGGGGAATTAGTTGTACCGGCAAGGAAATCTTCACGATTCAGGGAGAATACAGTGCCAATATGATAAGGGAAGCTGTCCTCGGAGAAAAAACAGAATATCCGCAGCCGGCAGATGCACCTGCAAGACCGCCGATTCTATGTCCTGGCTGTCCGCACAGAAGTGTATTTTCTGTACTGAAGAAATTAAAGATACATGGAGCCGGAGATATCGGATGTTACACACTCGGAGCGTTAGAGCCGCTGTCCGTTATGGATGAAAATGTCTGCATGGGAGCTAGTATTTCTACTTTACACGGCATGGAAAAGGCAAAAGGAAAAGATTATGTGAAGAACTGGGTGGCATTAATCGGAGATTCCACATTTTTACATACCGGTGTCAATTCCCTGATGAACATGGTTTATAACAAGGCAACCGGAACGGTAATGATTCTTGACAATTCGACAACCGGCATGACCGGACATCAGGATCATCCGGCAACTGGAAAAACCCTAAAAGGTGAGACTACTTATGCAATTAATATTTATGGGCTGTGTAAAGCTCTGGGAATTGAACATGTCTATGAGGTAAATGCATTTGATTTGGAGGAACTTGAGAAAGTTATAAAGAGAGAAACACAGAGGGATGAGGTATCCGTTATTATTACAAAGAGTCCGTGTGCATTGTTAAAATCCTTTGTGCCGAGCGGAACCTGTGTGGTAGATGCAGAGAAATGCAAGAAATGCGGAGTCTGCATGAGCAGTGGATGTCCTGCCATGTCAAGGGCGGCAGATCATACTGTAGTGATCGATGAAACCATGTGTAATGGCTGCGGACTGTGTATGCAGAATTGTAAATTTGACGCAATTTCACTCATTCCAAACCCGAAGAAAAATGCATAAAGAGAGGTAATAAAATGAAAACTGTAAATATTATGATTGTGGGGGTAGGCGGTCAGGGAACACTTCTTACCAGCAGAATTTTAGGGGGAATTGCCGTAGAGCAGGGATATGATGTAAAAATCTCCGAGGTTCACGGAATGGCACAGAGAGGTGGAAGTGTTGTAACGTATGTGCGGTATGGCGAATATGTTGCAGAACCGATTGTGGAAGAAGGCCATGCGGATGTGTTGATTGCTTTTGAACGTCTGGAAGCACTCCGCTATGCACATTTTTTAAAAAAAGATGGCATCATTATCTGTAATGACCAGAAAATCGATCCGATGACGGTTTCTACCGGAAAGGCAGATTATCCGGAACACATTCTGGAAACACTGAAAGAAAATCACAGGGTAGTTGCGGTCAATGCCATGGAAGAAGCAAAAAAACTTGGCAATGCCAGGGTATTTAATACCATTATCATCGGTGTTGCGGCAAAACACATGGATTTTGAAAAGGAAAAATGGATTGAGGTCGTAAAAAAGACAGTGCCGCCAAAGACTGTAGATATCAATGTAAAGGCATTTCTTGCCGGATATGAAATGGGTTAAGTATTTTAAATCATAAATTAAGAGAATAAAAATAAAACCGGAGCGGTTCAGTGAAGTGAACTCGTTCCGGTTTCTCTTTGTCACTGCTATCTTGAATTTTCTTCCACAATCAGTTTTTCTGCATTGTAGCGTTCACGAAGCTTTGGTTTCTCGATTTTTCCGGTCGGATTTCTCGGAATTTCATCAAAGAAAATCTTTCTCGGGCGTTTGTAGCGAGGCAGGGCCATGCAGAAGTCATTCATTTCATCTTCTGTGCAGATATATCCGTCCTTCAGTTCGATAATAGCGGCTGCAATTTCTCCCAGACGTTTGTCCGGAAGTCCGATGACTGCCACATCATGAACGGCATTGTGCGTGCGGATGAAATCCTCAATCTGTACCGGATAGAGGTTCTCGCCGCCGCTGATAATTACGTCTTTCTTGCGGTCAACCAGATAATAGAAGCCGTCCTCATCCTGCATCGCCATGTCTCCGGTAAAGAGCCAGCCATCTTTTAACACTTTGACAGTGGATTCCGGGTCATTGTAGTAGCAGGTCATGACACCCGGACCTTTCAGGCAGAGTTCTCCGACTTCGCCTCTGGAAACTTCCGAACCGTCTTCTGCTGCAATTTTTACTTCCCAGCCATAGCCCGGAACACCGATGGCACCGACCTTATGTACATTTTCCACACCGAGATGAACAGCTCCTGGTCCGATAGATTCGCTCAGACCATAATTTGTATCATACTGGTGATTTGGAAAATAATCGTGCCAGTGGCGGATAAGTGAAGGTGGAACCGGCTGTGCACCAATGTGCATGAGTCTCCACTGATCAAGCTGGTAATCCTCCAGTTTCAGCTTTCCGCTGTCGAGTGCGTCTAAAATATCCTGTGCCCACGGAACCAGAAGCCATACGATGGTACAGTGTTCCTGGGAAACGGCATTCAGGATATATTCCGGTTTTGTTCCACGCAGCAGAACGGCTTTTCCACCAGATAACAGACTGCCGAACCAGTGCATCTTTGCACCGGTGTGATAGAGCGGGGGAATACAAAGGAATACATCATCCTTTGTCTGTCCGTGGTGATTCTGCTCTACGCGGCAGGCATGCATAAGACTTTCATGGTTATGTAAAATCGCTTTTGGAAAACCGGTTGTTCCGGAAGAGAAATAAATTGCGGCATCATCGGATTCTGAAAGCTTGATTTCCGGGGATCGGCTGGAACAATTTGCTGTCAGGCTGCGGTAATCTTCTGCAAAGGTAGGACAGGCTTCGCCGACATAGAATAAGAGTCTTCCCTTGCTGATTTTTTCTGCAATATCTTCCACACGGCCGACAAATTCCGGACCGAACACCAGTACGTCCACTTCCGCAAGTTTTACGCAGTACTCAATCTCATCCGCTGCATAACGGAAATTTAACGGAACGGCGAGTGCACCTGTTTTTAAAATACCAAAATAAATTGGCAGCCATTCCAGCCCATTCATTAAAAGAATGGCAACCTTATCGCCTTTCTTGATTCCCCGGCTTAACAGAAGATTAGCAAAACGATTTGCCTTTTCATTAAATACGTTCCAGGAAATTTCCCTGCGGTAATGTTCTGAAGGATTTGGCTCCATCAATTCATACTCTCTCCATGTTACCCGTCGCGTTTCTTTCTGGGCGGGATTAATTTCTACCAGACAGATATCGTCACCGAACTTCTGGCAGTTTTCTTCCAATACATCAGTAATTGTCATCTTATGAAATCCTTTCCCTATGTTCTGATTACCCGTCATTCTGGTTATGGGTATCATAAATTGAACAGATAACAGTAAAATACCAGTTTTTCATGTAAATGTCAATTGATTTTAAACGCAAAACGTGTTATATTGATGTGATAAGAGATTGAGAACGAATATTTTTATTTTCAATCTGTGAAACATGAGGAAAAGAGGGATTACGATGCCGGAGTTATTTCAAGCAGGGAAAAGAACGTATTATATAAACTGCTATGCAAATGTTGGTGTTTATGTCTGTGATTCCGGGGAAGCATATCTGATTGACAGTGGAACGGATGATAAAGAGGCACAGGCAATTTATAAATTGTTAGAGCAGAAAAAGTGGAAATTATCAGCGGTTATCCTGACACACGGGCATGCGGATCATGCCGGCGGCTGTGCGTTTCTGCAGGAAATGACAGGGTGCAGGGTTTATGCGACGGAAGAAGAGAAGATCTATTCTGAGAATCCTTTTCTGTCTCCAACGTATATTACAGGCGGATATCCGCCGCATGAAATGCAGAACCCGTTTTTTCTGGCAAGAAAATATAAGGCGGAAGATATCAGGGAGCTTATGCTTCCGGATGGCCTGGAACTGATAGAACTTCCGGGGCATAATTTCCATATGGTCGGGGTGCGGACGGATGATGATGTGGTTTTTCTGGCGGATAGTATTTTCAGTATGCATATGTTAAGAAAATATCATATTAATTTTATGTTTGATGTTCCGGCATTCAGCAGGACTCTGGATGAAATAGGAAAAATGCAGGCTGCATTGTTTATTCCCGCCCACGCAGAACCCCAGACCGATATCCGGCCGCTTGCTGTGGCAAATAAAGAAAAAATAGATGAGATTGCAAAGAATATTATTAATTTCTGTGAGCATCCGATTACCTACGATGAGCTGATCCGGAAGCTGTTTGACGAATATGGAAGGCGGCTGGATATGCAGCAGTATTATCTGGTTGGATTTACCATCCGTTCGTATCTGTCCTGGCTGAAGTCCAAAGGAAGTATTCAGACTTTGTTTGAAGATAATATGCTTTGCTGGAGGAGCTGGCATGCATGAAGAAGAAAAGCAGATAAAGAAGCGGATTTTAGAGCTTGCGGATAAATCCTACCGCAACAGTCAGTACTTATTTACTTCCTTTTTAACCCCGGCAGAATATTCGGAGGCTGTAGAAACCCTGACGAAGGAGCATTATCATAATTATGACAGTTATGGCGGAACGGAGATGGCAGAAAGAGTGATTCTGCGGTTTGGTTCTCCGGAGGAGTTCGGCTACATGGAAGAGTTTCCAGTGTCCTGCATTATCATAGAACCAAATCTTGCAAAATTTGCAGACCGCCTGACACACCGGGATTTTCTGGGAAGTGTATTAAACCTTGGTATTGAGAGAAATGTCATCGGAGATATTTTTATCCGGGATAATACAGGCTATCTTATCTGTCTGACCCGTATGGCAGATTATATTGCGGAAAATCTGACGAAGATAAAGCATACCTATGTGAAGTGCAAAGTCACGCAGGAGATGCCGGAAGCATTGAAGCCTGTGCTGGAAGAGCATATTCTTTCCGTGAGTTCCGAGCGGTGTGATATTGTAGCAGCAAAGCTGTATCAGATATCGCGGTCGGAAGTACTGGAATTATTCCGGGGGAAGAAGGTCTGTATCAACAGCAGGGTGGAAGAGAGCAACAGTAAAAATCTGAAAGAAGGGGATATTGTTTCGGTACGCGGATATGGAAAATTTTCCTACCAGGGTGTGCAGTCGGTAAATAAGAAAGATAAATTAAGAGTTGCAGTCAGTAAATATATTTAAGCAAATTTCAGAATGGAGTGAAAAAAATGATTTATACAGTTACATTTAATCCGGCACTTGATTATATCGTTCATGTGGACAATCTTGCCATGGGAAGCATCAATAAAATAAAAAAAGAACAGGTGTTTGCTGGCGGAAAAGGAGTGAATGTTTCCGTAGTAATGAAAAATCTTGGCTATGATAATACTGCCATGGGATTTGTGGCAGGGTTTACCGGGGATGAGATAGAGAGAGAATTAAAGGAAAGAGGAATTGATACAAAATTTATCCATCTTCCAAATGGAATATCCCGTATCAATATCAAATTAAAATCAGAATTTGAAACAGAATTAAACGGACAGGGACCTGAGGTAACACAGGAAGCCATTGATGAATTTTTAAAGCAGATGGAATGGTTAAAAGCGGGGGATTATCTTGTGATTTCCGGAAGTACACCGGCATTGATTAATGATGATATTTATGGGGAAATTTTAAAATCACTGATGGGAAGAGGTGTCAATGTCACAGTAGATGCGACAAAGGGACTTTTACTGAAAGCACTTCCATATCACCCATTTTTAATTAAACCGAATAAGAGGGAACTCGAAGAATTTTTTGATGTTACGTTGTATAATAAAAAAGATATTATCGAATATGCAGAAAAACTGAAGGACAGAGGAGCAAGAAATGTTCTTGTTTCGCTGGGAGCAGACGGAGCTGTACTGTTAGCAGAGGACGGACAGCTTTATGAGAGAAAGGCTCCTGAGGGAAAGGTTATTAATTCCGTCGGATCCGGTGATTCCATGGTGGCAGGATTCATTGCCGGATATATGAAACATGCGGATTATGACGAAGCATTAAAACTCGGTGTAGCAGCAGGCAGTGCCTGTGCATTTCTGGATGGTCTGGCATCAAAAGAAGCCATCATGGATATATTTGAACAAATAGAGAAATAGGAGGACTATGTTTTATGAAACAGAAAATGTTGGATTTATTTGAAAAGGTATTCGGGGACACAAAGGATGTAAATGTATATTTTGCACCGGGCAGAGTGAATTTGATCGGAGAGCATACGGATTATAACGGCGGACATGTATTTCCATGTGCACTTAGCATCGGTACATATGCAGCAGCAAGAAAGAGAAATGATGAAAAGTTAAGATTCTATTCCGAGAATTTTGAAAAACTGGGTGTGATGGAATCTGCTATCGAAAATCTTGTCTGCAAAGAGGAAGACAACTGGACCAATTATCCAAAGGGTGTCATCTGGGCAATGAAAGAAAAGGGATATGACATTCCGTGTGGTATGGATATCGTTTATTTTGGAAATATTCCAAATGGATCCGGCTTATCATCTTCTGCATCCATCGAAGTGCTGACCGGTTTTGTGTGCAGGGAATTATTTGGTTTGGATGTGGATAATCTGCATCTTGCATTGATCGGACAGTATTCCGAAAATAATTTTAATGGTGTCAACTGCGGAATCATGGATCAGTTTGCGATTGCCATGGGAAAGAAGGATCAGGCGATGTTCCTTGACACGGCTACACTGGAATATGAGTATGCACCGGTAAAACTGGACGGATATAAGATCGTTATTCTCAATACAAATAAAAAGCGCGGGCTTGGCGATTCCAAATACAATGAGCGAAGAAGCCAGTGTGAAGAAGCCCTGGAAAAATTAAAGACGGTTCTGGACGTAAAGAGTCTTGGAGATCTGACCATCGAGCAGTTTGAGGAAAATAAGGCTGTGATTGGGGATGAAGTTCTGATAAAGAGAGCAAAACATGCCGTATATGAAAACCAGAGAACCATTCAGGCAGTCGCAGCCCTGAAGGAAAATAATATTGCCTTATTTGGTCAGCTCATTAACCAGTCCGGCGATTCCCTGAGAGAAGATTATGAGGTAACCGGAATTGAACTGGATACCCTGGTAGAAGAAGCAAGAAAACAGGAAGGTGTCATTGCTGCAAGGATGACAGGTGCCGGATTTGGTGGATGTGCCGTCAGCATTGTAAAGAATGAATGTGTGGACAATGTGATCCGCAGTGTCGGAGAGGCTTATAAGCAGAAAATAGGATATGCGGCAGATTTCTATGTCGTAGAGATTGGAGCCGGACCGGAAGTTTTATAATGGATTTGCAGAAAAAATGAAATTAATGGTTGTAAAATCATAAACTATATTATAAAATATCAGATAATATCAAAGATATAAGATAGAACTAACCGGAGGAATATTTTAATGAAGAAAGTAGTGAAGTTTGGTGGCAGTTCACTTGCCAGTGCAGAACAGTTCAAAAAAGTAGGAGAAATCATAAGATCCGATGAAGGCAGAAGATATGTAGTTCCTTCCGCACCGGGAAAACGATTTAACTCAGATACAAAAGTAACGGATATGCTTTATCAGTGTTATGCACTTGCAGAGCAGGGCAAAGATTTTGACAATGAATTAAAGGCGATCAAAGAAAGATATTACGAAATTATTCATGGGTTATCCCTTGATTTATCCCTGAATGAGGAGTTTAAGACAATCAAGAAGAATTTTCAGGAGAAAGCGGGCAGTGATTATGCAGCATCCCGTGGCGAATACTTAAATGGTATTGTGATGGCAAACTATCTTGGATATGAATTCCTGGATGCTGCACAGTATATCTTTTTCCATGAGGATGGGCGTTTAAACAGCGAAAAGACATATGCTGTCCTGGGTGAGAAGCTTGCACAGACAGAGCGTGCAGTTATTCCGGGCTTCTATGGTGCATTGGATGATGGAAAAGTAAAGACATTCTCCAGAGGCGGTTCCGATGTAACCGGTTCGATCGTTGCAGCAGCAGCAAAAGTAGATTTATACGAGAACTGGACAGACGTTTCCGGATGCCTGATTGCAGATCCACGTATTATCCATAATCCACGTCCGATCAAGGCAATCACATACAGAGAATTAAGGGAGCTGGCTTATATGGGTGCTTCCGTGTTGCATGAAGATGCGATTTTCCCTGTAAGAAAAGAAGGTATTCCGATTAATATCAAGAATACCAATAAGCCGGAAGATGAAGGTACGATGATTGTGGAAAGTACCTGCAGACAGTCCGAATATGTAATCACAGGTATTGCCGGAAAGAAGGGATTTGTGTCCATCAACATCGAGAAAGACATGATGAATTCCGAAATCGGTTTTGGAAGAAAAGTTCTCGAAGCATTTGAAAAGCATGGTATTTCCTTTGAACATATGCCATCCGGAATTGATACCATGACAATCTTTGTTCACCAGCCGGAATTTGAAGGAAAGGAACAGCAGGTGCTTGCTGATATCCATAGACTGGCACATCCGGATTCCATCGAGATAGAATCTGATCTGGGTCTGATTGCCGTTGTAGGACGTGGAATGAAGGCTGCAAAAGGAACAGCAGGAAGAATCTTCTCCGCACTTGCACATGCAAGAATCAATGTCAAGATGATTGATCAGGGTTCCAGTGAGTTAAATATTATCATTGGTGTAAAGAACAGTGATTTTGAAAAGGCAATCAAAGCAATTTATGATATCTTTGTAGAAACCCAGTTATAAACATAATATAAAGAGCAGAGGCTGTATCAGGCCTCTGTTTTTCATTTTATGCAAAATCTGCTGCGGTATTGATTGAAATATAAAGTTTTGTGTGTTATTATCTATTATTGCGAAGAACGTTATTTCATGGAAAAACGTATCAATTCGTATCAGTACATAACGTAATTTATCAAAAAGGTCTGCATCTGCAGGGAAGCGTCTACGAGGAGGCGACTTTTGATATGAATCAGCATTTGCAGGAACAAAAACTTCCTCGTAAATTTTTAGGAGGACAATTATGTCAGGAAAAAATTCAGCAGTAACTTTTAAAAATGCAAAAAAGAACGGCGAGCGTCTTGCCATGCTTACGGCATATGATTATTCCACGGCAAAATTGATGGATGAAACCGGAATTAACGGTATTCTGGTGGGAGATTCCCTTGGAAATGTCATACTGGGATATGAAGATACCATATCCGTGACCATGGAAGATATGATACATCATGGTGCAGCCGTGGCAAGAGGTACAAAGAATGCACTGGTAGTCATCGATATGCCGTTTATGTCTTATCAGACATCTGTATATGATGCCCTGGTAAATGCCGGCCGCCTGATGAAAGAGGGAAGAGCCGGTGCCGTGAAACTTGAGGGAGGAAAGAATATCTGCCCTCAGATAGAAGCAATTACAAAAGCCGGAATTCCTGTTATGGGACATCTGGGACTGACTCCTCAGGCAATCAACGCATTTGGCGGATTTAAAGTGCAGGGAAAGACACAGGAAGCAGCCGAACAGCTGCTCGAGGATGCACTGGCAGTAGAGAAAGCGGGAGCATTTGCACTGGTACTGGAATGTGTTCCACGGAAACTGGCGGATATTATTACGGAAAAATTAACAATACCTACCATTGGCATCGGGGCAGGAAATGGATGCGATGGACAGATTCTGGTATATCAGGATCTGCTTGGTATGTTTTCTGATTTTACACCGAAGTTTGTAAAGAAATATGCGAATGTCGGTGAGATAATGAAGGATGCATTCTCTGCCTATATCGAAGATGTGAAGCAGGGAGCATTTCCGGAGAAGAAGCATGAATATGATATTGCTGATGAAGTAATAGAAAAGTTATATTAATTGAAAAGAGGAAAAGAAAATGAAGATTGTAAAAACCATAGATGAAGTAAGAAAACAGGTAAAAGAATGGAAGAAACAGGGACTGACCGTCGGACTTGTGCCAACCATGGGATATCTTCACGAAGGACATAAGAGCCTGATCGATGCGGCTGTCAGGGACAATGACAGGGTAGTGGTAAGTGTGTTTGTAAATCCAACACAGTTTGCACCGAATGAAGATCTGGAGAGCTATCCAAGAGATCTGGACAGAGATGCAGCATTATGCGATGCGGCAGGTGCAGCCCTGATTTTTCATCCGGAACCGGAAGAAATGTATCTGCCGGATTATTCTACATTTGTTGATATGAGAACACTGACCGATGTACTTTGCGGAAAAACAAGACCGATTCATTTCAGCGGTGTCTGCACCGTAGTGTCCAAGCTGTTCAACATTGTACAGCCGGACAGGGCTTATTTCGGACAGAAGGATGCACAGCAGCTTGCCGTTATTAAGCATATGGTGGCAGATTTGAATTTTGATATCGAAATTATCGGCTGCCCGATTATTCGTGAAGCAGATGGACTTGCAAAGAGTTCGAGAAATACTTATCTGAATGAAGAAGAAAGAAAACAGGCGGTCATACTCAGCCAGGCATTAAATCAGGGAAAAGAACTGATTGAAGACGGAGAAACAAGAGCATCCGTAATTAAACAGATTATCAGGGACAAAATAGAAACCATGCCGTTAGCCAGAATCGACTATGTTGAAATTGTTGACTTTAAGACATTTAAAGATCTGGATGAGATTCAGGGCGAAGTGCTGGCAGCCGTAGCGGTATACATAGGAAAAACCAGACTGATTGATAACTTTATCATCCAGTTATAAGAGAATGGAGGATATCGAACATGACGATAACCATGCTAAAAGGAAAGATACACAGGGCAGTTGTCACGCAGGCAGAACTGAATTATGTCGGAAGCATTACCGTAGATCCGGTTCTGATGGAAGCAGCTGGTATTTATGAATATGAAAAAGTTCAGGTGGTCGATGTGGAAAGCGGCAGCAGACTGGAAACCTATACGATAGCGGGAGAGCCTGGAAAAGGAACGATCTGCTTAAACGGTGCGGCAGCCAGACTGGTACAGCCGGGAGATCATGTGATTATCATGGCATACTGTGAACTTACACCGGAAGAAGCAAAATGTCATCAGCCAAAGGTGGTATTTCTGGATGAAAACAATAAAATAGCGGAATGCACAACTTATGAACGGCACGGGGAAATAAAATAATAAAAATTATTCTTGATTAATCCCATAGGTTAGTGTTATGATATGCAGGTGAATTATCTAAAATTAAAATTTAATACTGAGAGGAACAGGAGAGAATGACATTCACAAAAGAAGATACAAACATTGTCAAAGGGATAGCAATTTTGGCAATGATATTTCACCATTGTTACCCTAATAGTACCAGTATTCCCATTTCTATGCTGGAAAATTCCACTTTTCTGCAGCAGCTTGCGTCGAGCGGAAAAGTGTGTGTTGCCTTATTAACCATTCTGAGCGGGTATGGTCTTTCAGAGAGTTATAAAAACAGGGAAAACAAAGGAATTGTAAGTGCAGTGAGGTTTTCGCTCTCCCATTATTTTCAGTTACTGTCTATGTACTGGATTGCTTTTTTAACGGTAATTATATTAATGTATATGCGGGGAACAGATATTAACATGCTCTATGGGGATGGAATATTGGGAGTTAGAAATTTTATGATTGACTTTTTTGGATTGGGAATGCTGTTTCATACAAATATTTTAATAGGAGAATGGTATTTAACAGCAGTCATAGCTTTCTATTTCTTATTTCCATTGTTATTATTTTTAATTAAGAAGATAAAATGGGGCATTTTAGTTATTACATATCTGCCATGGGTTTATTATATAATTGCAAATGATTTTGAAATGCATACGGATTGGTTTGCATTTTATACTTTTTCCTTTGCGTTAGGAATTTATTTGTCATATGCAGATCTTTTAGTTATAATTAAAAACAATGCCCGAAAAAAACAAACAATAGTTTTTTCGATTATATTTCTGCTTGTAATGGCTGTTTTACGTCAGTTTCTGACTTTGCCGGCAGATCCTTTTTTATCACTGGCAATTATAGCGATTGAAATAGTGCTGGTATCAAGGATACCGGTGATAAAGGACTTTTTGGGAATTTGTGGCAAACAGTCTGCAAATATGTGGTTATTACATCCCTGGATCATGTCAGAATTTGTTGTATTTGGATATAGAAGCTATGTTGACTGGTTTATAGTTGTTTTTATGACCTCTTTTGCAATGTCATTAACATTAAATTCTTTTAAGCAGGGAATTAAATATAATGACATAGTGCGAAAAATACGAAAGAAAATAGGATAAATTCAGATTAAGCAATGGTATTTATTTTTTTGCGGCGAATTAGCAATGAAAATTATTTTTGCAAAAAAATATCAATAAAGAATAAAATTGAAAGGAATGCAAAACAGTTAAAGAGAACTTTTTGCGGAGAAAAGAATGAGAAAGACAAAAATTATTTGTACACTTGGTCCATCAACAGAAGATACAAATGTAATGAAACAGTTGATGCTGGAAGGAATGAATGTAGCAAGATTTAATTTTTCCCATGGGGATTATAAGAGTCATCTGGCTAATTTAAAGAAGATTGAAAAATTAAGAAAAGAACTTGATTTACCGATAGCAACTCTGCTCGATACAAAAGGACCGGAGATTCGTATAGGTAATTTTAAAGATCACAAGGTCAGTCTGGAAAAAGATCAGCTCTTTACACTGACAACAAGAGATATCGAGGGTGATGAACATCAGGTTTCCGTCAGCTATAAGGATATTATCAATGATGTGCATAAAGGAGACCGGGTTCTGATTGATGACGGCCTGGTTGAATTAGAGATTCAGAATATATCAGAAACAGATATTTTATGTAAGGTATTAAATGAAGGCACTATTTCAGACCATAAGGGTGTGAATGTTCCGGGTGTAGATCTTACCATGCCGTTTATCAGCCAGAAAGATTATGAAGATATCTTATTCGGAATTGAGAACGGATATGATTTTGTTGCCGCTTCTTTCACAAGAACAGCCGAAGATATTCTGGAAATCAGAAAGATATTCCAGGAGAAAAAATGTAAAACCATGAACATCATTGCAAAAATTGAAAATATGCAGGGTGTAAATAATATTGAAGAGATTATCCGGGTTTCCGATGGAATTATGATTGCCAGAGGTGACATGGGTGTTGAGATTCCGTTAGAAGATGTGCCAGTTATCCAGAAAGAAATTATCAAGAAGGCAAGAGATGCCGGAAAACAGGTTATTACAGCTACACAGATGCTTGATTCCATGATTAAGAATCCGAGACCGACCAGAGCAGAGGCTACGGACGTTGCAAATGCAATCTATGACGGAACAAGTGCCATCATGCTTTCCGGAGAAACCGCAGCAGGTCTTTATCCGGTAGAAGCATTGAAAACCATGGTAAAGATTGCGATCCGCACCGAGCAGGATATCGATTACAAAGGAAGATTTGAGGCAGGAAAATATCAGGTAAAAGGCAATATTACAAATGCGATTTCACACGCAACCTGTACAACCGCACTTGATTTGAATGCGGCAGCAATCATTACCGTAACAAAACTTGGCGGTACGGCAAGAATGGTTTCGAAATACAGACCGTCCTGTCCAATCATCGGTGGAAGTCCGAATGAATATGTATGCAGACAGTTAAATCTTTCCTGGGGTGTTATTCCGGTTAAACTGGAAAATCAGGAGAAAACCGACGATTTATTTGACCATGCCGTGGACAGTGTAATGAAGAAAGGGTTTTTAAAACAGGGAGATTTGACTGTTATCACAGCGGGTCTTCCACTGGGAGTTCCGGGTACCACAAACCTGATCAAGGTTCATATTGCGGGTCATATTCTGTTAAAGGGTCATGGTGTCAATAAGATGAGTGCAACGGCAAATCTCTGTGTATGCAAGAATGCAGCTGAATTAAAGACTTATTTCAAAACAGGAGATATTATTGTAGTGCGTGAAACCGATAACGCTATGATGGAACAGTTAAAAGAGGCCGGCGGTATCATAACAGAGGATGGCGATCAGAATTCCCATGCAGCCATTGTAGGTTTGACATTGGATATTCCGGTTATTATAGGAGCAGAGCAGGCAACCTCAATTCTGAAAAATGGTTCTTATGTATCCATGGATAGTGATAAGGGTGTTGTATGCAGTACTTCATAAATAGAATGAAATAAATAAAAGAAAAGCATTGTCCTTGGACAATGCTTTTCTGGAATGGAGAAAAAATGAATATCTTAAGTCTGGATAAAATCACAAAGGCATATGGCGAACGGAAAGTCTTTGATGAAGCAGATTTTTTCCTGGAAGACGGAGAAAAAGTCGGAATCATAGGAATAAACGGAACAGGAAAATCTACACTGTTAAAAATTATGGCGGGACTGGAACAGCCGGACAGCGGAAAAGTAATCCGTGCAAATCATATTGTGATAAGTTATTTAAAACAGCAGCCGGATTTCCGGGAGAATGAAACCATTCTTGAATATGTGCTGAGAGAAGCAGATATGGGTCATGAACAGAATAATCTGGAAAGTCAGGCAAAAACCATGCTGATGAATCTGGAAATTACGGATATAAACCAGAAGATTGGGGAATTGTCCGGCGGTCAGAAGAAAAGAGTATCATTAGTTGCGGCATTGTTAGAACCGGCAGATATCCTTGTTCTGGACGAACCGACCAACCATATTGATAATGCCATGTCGGACTGGCTGGAGAATTATCTGAAGAAATATAAAGGTGCACTTATCATGGTTACGCATGACCGGTATTTTCTGGATGCCGTGTGCAACCGTATCGTGGAAGTAGATAAGGGAAAATTATATAGTTACCGGGCAAATTATTCCGGATTTCTCCAACTGAAAATGGAACGGGAGGAAATGTGCATAGCAAGTGACCGGAAAAGAAAGTCCATTATGCGCAATGAGCTTGCCTGGATCATGCGCGGGGCGAGGGCGAGAAGCACCAAACAGAAGGCAAGAATCCAGCGGTATGAGGAAATGAAGGATACGAGGGATTTCGTCCACGATGAAAAGATAGAGATAAGCTCGGCAAGTACAAGACTTGGAAGAACTACGGTGGAACTGGAACATATCTGTATGTCATATCAGGATAAAGTACTGATTCAGGATTTCAGTTATATCTTTCTGAAAAATGACCGGATCGGTTTTGTCGGACCGAACGGAAGCGGAAAAACCACACTGATGAAAATTATCGCCGGACGGATCAAACCGGTATCCGGCAGGGTGATACACGGGCAGACGGTAAAGATCGGGTATTACAGCCAGGAAATAGAAAATAGTCCGCAGTCCGGAATTGCATACATGAATCCAAAATCAAGAGTGATTGATTATATCAGGGATACGGCAGAATATGTAAAGACAAGGGATGGACAGATCTCAGCCTCACAGATGCTGGAAAAGTTCCTCTTTACCGGGGAAGATCAGTATGGGCTTATTGAGAAACTCTCCGGAGGTGAAAAGAGAAGACTGAATCTTCTGCGCGTACTGATGGAAGCCCCGAATGTGCTGATTCTGGATGAGCCGACCAATGATCTGGATATTACGACCCTGACCATCCTGGAGGATTATCTGGATAATTTTGAAGGAATTGTAATTATTGTGTCCCACGACAGATATTTTCTTGACCGGACAGTAAGAAGAATCTTTGCGTTTGAAGGAAATGGAAAGATTCGGCAGTATGAGGGTGGTTATACGGATTACAGCATAAAATGCAAGGAGCAGAATGATGTAGGGGAAGAAATTAAGACAGAAAAAGAAAACATTAAGACAAAGGAAAAATATAAACCACAGAGAGAAAAGAAATTAAAATTTTCCTATCAGGAACAGAAAGAATATGAAACGATTGAGGAAGCGGTCGCAGCACTGGAAGAGAAAATTTCTCAGATAGAGAAGGATATGGAGAGATATGCGACAGACTTTATCGAACTGAATAAGCTGGTGCAGGAGAAAGAAATGACAGAAAATCAGCTTCAGGAGAAAATGGATCGGTGGATGTATCTCGAAGAATTGAATGAAAAAATTCAGAATCAGTAAGAATGCAGCTATTGACAACGCATTTGATTTTATATTATAATAGTTCAAAATGAAACTGTTCACAATGAAACAATTTTGCAGCATGGCTTGCAGGAGAGGAAGGGTAATTAATGTTCAATAAAGAAGAAATTTCAAAATATTCATCATCCATGATAGATCAGTATAAAGATATCTATAAGATAGATGTAGATTTGTACGATGAATACAATGTAAAAAGAGGGTTAAGAGATAAGAATGGAAATGGCGTCCTGGCAGGAATATCCGATATTTCCCGGATTGATGCCTACAAACTTGTTGATGGTGTAAAAACCCCGTGTGAGGGAAAGCTTGTATACCGTGGATATGATGTTACCGAGCTGGTTGCAGGAGTTGTGAAGGATAAACGATTTGGCTTTGAAGAAACAGCATTTCTTTTATTGTTCGGTCATCTGCCAAACCAGTATGAACTGAAGGACTTTACCGAAGTAGTATCAGAACTGGGTGTGCTGCCGGATAATTTTGTAAGGGATGTTGTCATGAAAGCACCGAGCAAAGATATTATGAGCAGTATGACAAAGAGTGTGCTTACCCTGTCCTCCTATGATTCAAGAGCAAATGATCTGTCACTGGATAATGTACTGCGTCAGTGCATTATGCTGATCGGACAGCTTCCGATGCTTGCCGTGTACGGATATCAGGCATACAGCCATTATAAACTGGGCGGTAATCTGTACATACACAGACCGGATCAGGGAATTTCCCTTGCCGAGAATCTTCTGCGTATGTTAAGACCGGATATGCAATATACCGATTTGGAGGCAAAGGTATTAGATATTGCATTAATGTTACATATGGAGCATGGCGGCGGAAATAACTCAACCTTTACAACAAGGGTGGTAACTTCGTCCGGTGCAGATACCTACTCCGTCATGGCAGCAGCACTCTGCTCGCTGAAAGGACCGAAACACGGAGGAGCAAATATCAAGGTCATGGAGATGATAGCAGATCTCAGGAACAAGGTTACCGATCTGGATGATGAAGATGCCATCCGGGATTATCTTGTTAAGTTATTGAACAAAGAAGCTTTTGATAAAAAAGGATTGATCTATGGAATGGGACATGCCGTATATTCCATTTCCGATCCGAGAGCACAGGTATTTAAGGGATTTGTGGAAAAACTGGCAGTAGAGAAGCACAGAAAGAAAGATTTTGAATTGTATGCAAAGATTGAACGGCTTGCACCGGAAGTTATATCCGAGCGGAGAAAAATCTATAAAGGTGTAAGTGCAAATGTGGACTTCTATAGTGGTTTTGTATACAGTATGCTTGGCATACCAGTAGAGCTGTATACTCCATTGTTTGCGATTGCCCGTATTGTAGGATGGAGTGCACACAGACTTGAAGAATTAATCAGTGGAGATAAAATTATAAGACCTGCATATAAGACTATCGTAGAGGATAAAGAATATCTTCCGATTGAAAGCAGGTAAGGAGATGCCAAAGAGAGAATGAGAGCAGTAATTGGGAAAAATGGGACAGTATCCACGGTGGAAAGACAGAGAATGTGGCTGGAAGAATTGAACAGAAAGCATATTCTGTATTTTGGATGTCATACCGGGCTTGGCAAGACCTGCCAGGCTGAACTGCTGGCAGAGAAACATTATAAGGTTTGGCGGAGAATTGATGCGGCAGAACAGCCGGTGTACAGCTCGTTCCAAAAGTGGATGGAAACAGCGGGAGAATCAGAAAAGAAGCTTTGCATTATCGATAAAGTGTCCTATCTGAAAGAAAAGAGTGAGGCTGTCAGGGATATATTGAAAATTATCCAGGAAGAAATGGAGCGGCATAAATTTGATTTAATTATAGCAGGGAGAGCGGAATGTCCGGCATGGCTGCGTGGTTACAGATTTACCGGAAAATTAAAATGCTATGGAAAAGAACATTTTCTGCTTGGTCAGAATGAAATTCTGAAGTTGACAGAATATGAACTGGGATATATGGCACAGCGGTTTGGTGAGAAATCAAAGGAATGGCTGAAAGATACCGCACAGGAGATAGAAGGGACAACACAGGGATTTGCGTTTGGAACATTTCTGTGTATGGAAGCCATAAAGGAAAATGGCGGAAGCAGAAGTTTCTATGGAAAAATTGCAAGGCAGCTTGTATGGGAGCATTTTGAAAAAAATGTTCTGCCTTATTTTGATGGTGTTACCTGCAGCTGCCTGCAGAAAATATCTGTGTACGAATCTTTTACGGAATCCATGGCACTTGAGCTGTTAAATGATGAGGAAAAAGAGGCATACCTCCATATTTTTGATTATTGCAGTTTTATTGAAAATAATGGGGATGACGGATTTGTCATACAGAGTCTGTTCCGGCTGTTTATGAGAAAACAGTACAGAACCAAGGATGAAAAGGGCTTTTTTGAAACCGCTACCAGGGCCGGTCAGTGCTGTGAAAAAGAACATCTGTATGCTGAGGCAATGCACCTCTATAAGATATGTAATAATAAAAAAGAACTGGAAAGGGTGCTGCTGTTTCTTGCCATGAATGCGGAAGGCAGTTATTTTGCAAGATTATGCGAATCCTATACCCGTTATTATCTGGAAGAAGATTATAAGGGACGGCCAGATCTGATGGCGGCAAAGATACTTGCAGATGCATATCATATGCGTGTGGAGCAGAGTGACCAGAGACTTGACGAACTGTGCCTTCTGGCAGAACGGGAGAAAACGGAAGAATCCGGTATTACCTGTCTGAAAAGCTATCTTATGGCGGCACTGCGTGTTCCGCAGCGTCAGACAGAGGAAACTGTACGGCTGATTGAAAAATATCATAAGTTCATGGAAGAAAAGAATATTATGCCTGGAATTCTGTCCGTAACTGGAGGCGGACCGAGCATTATCAACGGAGGACTCGATTTGATGGACTGTTTCCGTACAAAAACATTTGATTATTACATAAAGAAACTTATAACAGTCATGCCGCATTGTGAGGCAGAAGGTGTGGAAGATGTGGCATGTGCCGAATATTTTCTGGAGAAAAATGAACGGATGAAAGCCATAGAATATCTGATGAGCCGATTATCCGATATACGTGAGCGGGGAGATTTCAGAACCATTTATGTGGCTTCTGCTGTCATGGCAAGAGGAATGCTGGAAGAGGGAAAGATCTCATCAGCAAAAGATATTCTGGATGGTATCCGGGGAAGAATTGCACGCAGTGGTTATCCGGAAACAGAAGAGAATATTAAGGCAACAAAGATTGAACTCTTACTGTACGAAGGTACGGATGAATATGTGGCAGAATGGATGGAAGATGCATATGAGCGGGGAATCGGAAGACCATTGAGTGCGGATTTTTTCATCTCAGAAGTGTATCAGATGTATATACTGGCGAAAGTGTATGTTGCATTTAAACGAAATGTAGAAGCGGCAGTAATTATCCACCAGCTCAGAGCATATGCCGTAAGATATCAGAGAACGTATTACCAGATAAAACTGAGTCTGTTAGAAGCCATACTGTTGGAAAGTACCGGCGAGGACGGAACCGGAAAATTAAAAGAAGCAGTTCTGATGGCGGCAGAATATGGTTATATCCGGGTGATTGCAGATGAAGGAGAAGCCATATTTGCCATATGGAAGCATACGGACTGGGAAGCCTGGATGAAAAAAACAGGGATACCGGATGGCATGAAAGACTATTTTACAGCTCTTGAGAAAGCACTGAAGAGTATGGCGGAATATTATCCGGATTATCTGAAAAAAGGAAATCAGGAACTGCGTCTGTCAAAATGCGAAGATCAGGTAATGAATTATATTTATCATGGCAAAAAGAATGAAGAGATTGCACAGGAAATGTCCATCCAGTTATCCACGGTCAAATTCCATGTCGGAAACATATATAAGAAACTCCAGGTAAAAAACCGGCAGGCAGCAATACGGAAAGCGGAGCAGCTTGGCTGGTATCGATGAAAAGATATAGTTTATTCAAAAAAAATTCAAAAAATTCAAAAACTATACCTTGGTATAGTTGAAAAAGAAAATAAAATGTGATATACTTATGAACGTTGAAGGAACAAACTTCATAAGAGACGAAATTCATGTTATAAAAAGTCAAAGGGAGACGGAAATAGCTGCAGGAGATCTGCAGTTATTTTTTTTGCACGGATGCATGAATTGTGTTTTCAAATGGATAAAAAAGTGGTAAAATATCTATAAATTTATCAGATATGGAGGATTTCAAAATGACAAAAGGAATGACGATTTTATATAAAGTGCATAATAATCTATATGTAAATCTTACCAACAGATGTACCTGCAGCTGTACATTCTGCCTTAGAAATGAGAAAGAAACCGTGGGAGAATCATCCACATTATGGCTGGAACATGAGCCGTCCGTGGAAGAAGTAAAGAAAGAATTTGAAAAATTCAACATGGATGAATACAACGAGGTTGTGTTCTGCGGATTTGGTGAACCGACAGAACGAATTGATGATTTGATAGAGATTGCAAAATTTGTAAAAGAAAAATATCACAAAAAGATCAGAATTAATACAAACGGACAGGGAAGCCTTTCAAATGGGAAAGATATTGCCCCGATGATGAAGGGAGTGATCGACATTGTATCGGTCAGCCTGAATACACCGAATGAAAAACGTTATAATGAGATTGTTAGAAGCCGTTTTGGGGATCAGGCATATCAGGCAATGCTCTCTTTTGTAAAAGAGGTAAAGAAGTATGTACCGGAAGTGGTTCTCAGTACGGTCAGCACAACGATTACAAAAGAAGAAGAGGAAGAATGCAGAAAGATATGTGAAGACCTGGGAGTTACCTATCGGATCAGACCTTTTGAATAAAGAGAAAATGAATGGAGGAATCAGACATGAAGATTATTTTGGCATCAAAATCACCGAGAAGAAAAGAACTGCTTTCACAGGTAGGTTATACTTATGAATGTGTGGTAAGTGAAAAGGAAGAAAATACGGACGCAGTACAGCCTTCGGATGTAGTGAAGGAATTATCACAGCAGAAGGCGGAAGATGTCTGTGCAAAGATAGAGAAGGAAGGACAGATGGAAGAAGACTGCCTGGTTATCGGAGCAGATACCATCGTGGCAAAGGATTCGGAAATATTCGGAAAACCGAAGGATACAGAGGATGCAAGGAGAATGCTGTCCGCATTGCAAGGCAGGGAGCATAGTGTCTGGACGGGTGTTACACTGATTTATCTTCGGGATGGAAAGAAAAAGAAGAAGGTTTTTGCAGAAGAAACAAAAGTTCATATGTATTCCATGTCGGAGCAGGAGATCGAAGAATATATCCGGACAAAAGAACCAGAAGATAAAGCCGGGGCATATGCTATCCAGGGATATGCAGCCAAATTCATCAAAAAAATAGACGGAGATTATAATAATGTAGTGGGACTTCCGGTGGCAAGAATTTACCAGGAGCTGAAAAAACTGACAAAAGAAGACAGTACTGTATTGCAGGTGCAGCAGACCGAGGATCTTATGCCGGATGTCAAATGGTATGATAAAGCGGTATTTTATCATATTTATCCGTTGGGATTATGTGGATGTGCACATGAAAATACCGGCGTACCGGAAGAGCATTTCGACAAACTGAATGAATGGGCTGTCCATGCAGGAAATATTGGATGTACGGCAATTTATATCGGACCGTTGTTTGAATCGGTTGGACACGGATATGAAACTACTGATTATAAGATGGTTGACCGGAGACTCGGTACAAACGATGACTTTAAGAAATTTGTAGAGAATTGTCATAACAATGGAATAAAAGTCGTTGTGGACGGTGTATTTAACCATACCGGAAGAGGTTTTTTTGCATTTAAGGATTTGAAGGAGAACAGGGAGAACTCCAGATATAAGGACTGGTACTGTAATGTAAACTTCGGAGGAAATAACGAATATAATGACGGCTTTTCCTATGAAAACTGGGGCGGCTACAATCTTCTGGCAAAACTGAATGTATGGAATCCGGAAGTGAAGAATTATTTATTTGATGTGGTACGTTTCTGGATTTCGGAATTTGATATCGACGGAATCCGTCTGGATGCGGCGGATGTGCTGGATATGGGATTTATGAGTGAATTAAGACAGGTAACCATGCAGGCAAAGGAGGATTTCTGGCTGATGGGCGAAGTGATTCACGGAGATTACAGCAGATGGGCAAATAATGACAGACTTAATTCCGTAACAAATTATGAACTGCATAAAGGTCTGTATTCCGGACATAATGATCATAATTATTTTGAGATTGCACACACGATTAACCGTTTAAACCAGCTTGCCCAGGGAATAAAATTATATACTTTTACGGATAATCATGATGTGGCAAGAATTCATTCAAAATTAAACAACAAAGAGCATATCTATGATGTAACCATGCTGTTATACACAGTGCCGGGTATTCCGTCCATCTATTACGGATCCGAATTTGCAATCGATGGAAACAAGGAGAATGGTTCGGACTGGAATCTGAGACCTTGTCTGGAACTGGATGATTTTGATGAGGACACGGAATTATTAAACCTGATCCGCCGGCTTGGAATACTAAAGAAAGAATACAGGGAACTCACGGAAGGCACATATGAGCAGCTGATGCTGACAAACAGACAGTTTGCTTTTGCCAGAAAATGTCAGGACAGTGCTGTGATTACTGCACTGAATAATGATGAACAGCCGGCATCTTTTGAATTACCGCTTATGTATTCAAATGCATCGGTACAGATCCTTGCCGGACCGGAAGAAGGTGCACAGGTAAAGGTACAGGATGGAAAGATAAAGATTCAGCTGCCGGCAGATCGTGGCGTTATTCTGCATGTAAAAGCATAAGAGGAAGAAAAAATGGAACATCAGTTTGAATTGCACCGGATCGGCTATAATTTTGTTCATGAAAACGGTGTAAATATCGACAGAAAAAACGGAACGGATGATTACCTTCTTCTGTATCTGAAGTCAAACGTGACAATTCTTACGGAAGAAGGAGAAATCACAACGGCTGAGCCGTCGTTTATTTTATATGAAAAAGGGTTCCATCAGAAATATTATGACAGGGAAGGACCGTTTATAAATGACTGGATGCATTTTGACCGGGAAGATGCAAAAGAGTTTTTCCAGTCCATCGATATTCCGGTAAATAAATTAATGGTTCTGCAGGGGGCAAAAGATATTTCTGCCATGATTCAGGATATCCGGGTAGAATCCAAACAGCAGGGAAAATATCACAAAGAAGTATTAAATGCCAAGATAAGTGGTATGTTCTATAAATTCAGTGATATTTATCATGTGGAAATTAAATGCTCGGATAAACTGAACCGCTACCGGCATGATTTTAATGAAATCCGAAACAGAATCTATGCATTCCAGCCGGATAATCTGATCAGCAATGTAAATGAGATTTCAGCGGGACTGAATTTAAGTACTTCGTATTTCCAGCATATTTACAAACAGCTTTTCGGAGTATCCGTCATGAGTGATATTATCCGCAGCAGAATAGAATATGCCTGTTATCTCCTGTCAAATAATGCGGATTCCATTTCTGAAATCGCATTTCGGTGCGGATATGAGAATAAAGAACATTTTACAAGACAGTTTAAGGAAATTACGGGATTTACGCCAAGACAGTACCGGGAGAAGATATAGAAGCAGAATTTGGAAATATGTCTTGATTTTTATAGGGGATTTTGTATAATTAAGATGTATTTTGTAAATCAATGGACGTTAAGCAATAAAAATGGATTTATTCCAGATGGGAGAATTAATGGTTAGATTAATTGCAAGTGATTTAGATGGAACACTGCTTCAGAATGGTACAAAAGAGATTTCAAAGGAAGTGGTTTATTATATAAAGAAGCTCTATGAATATGGTGTGGTGTTTGCGGCTGCCAGCGGCAGACAATATCCAAATATCCGGAGACTTTTTTCAGAGGTGGAAAATGAGATTGCCTATATCTGCGAGAATGGTGCGTTGGTAAAATATCAGGGGAAAACACTGTCAAAGACTTATATGGATCGGAAGACAGGCCTTGAGATTATGGAGGATATCCAGAAAAGGGACGGATGCGAGGTACTTCTCTCGGGCGAAGAAACATCCTATCTTGTACCGAAATCACAGGAATATCTGGATCATATTAAGAATTTTGTAGGAAATAATGTGACTCTGGTGAAAGATTTTTCTGAAGTGGAAGAAGAATTTTTAAAGATATCCGTATATGAGAAACGTGGGATAGAGTATTCCTCGAATTATTTCCATGATAAATGGGGCGGCTCTGTAAAAGATACCGTGTCCGGTGCCTGCTGGATGGATTTTGTTGCTCCGGGAGTGGATAAGGGAAGTGCTTTGCAAAAAATACAGAATGAATTAAAAACGACAAAGGACGATACCATGTGTTTTGGTGACAGTTATAATGATTTGGATATGTTCAAAAATTCGCAGTACAGTTATGCGATGACGAGTGCAAAATCTGAGATACGTGCAAAGGCAAAATATGTCACAACTACGGTAGAGAGTATCTTATATGATGTATATCAGGTATTAAGCAGATAAGGAATGGTGCAGATAATGGAATATGATGAAATAGTACTGGAAACTTTTTTAAAGAATCAGGGAAAATTATTTGATGAAAATGTTGCAGAGACCCTGGAAGAAGCAAAGGAATTTCTGGAGGACTGTATGGCACTTGTTTTCCGGGATATTAGGGCAGTGCGTAAATATTGGGAAGAAGAAGGCGTGGATATTGAGGAACTTTCAGATGAGGAACTGAAGGAAGAACTGGAAGTGTTTGAGATTCCGGACGGAAGATATCTTGTCGTGGAAGCATAAGAATAATAAGAATAAAAGAAACGGAGGCAATATGAAGAGGAAACAGGTAATGATACTGTTTATGACCGTACTTTTGCTTACGGGATGCGGAAAGGACATTAAACTGACTACGGGTCTGGCTAAGAATGAGATATTTAAGATACAGGGAGAAACCGAGGAACTTGCAGAGATGACGCTGGTTCTGGTAAATGAAAAGAACAGCTATGAAAATTCGCTCGGACAGGATATTTGGAACCGCACGTTTGATGGAATCAGCCTGGAAGATGAGATAAAGGAAAAAGTAAAAAAACAGCTGATAGAATTATTTGTCATCAACCAGATGGCAAAAAAAGATGGCATGACACTGTCTGATGGGGACAAAGAACAGATTGCACAGGCAGCGGATACCTATTTTGCACAAATTCCGGATGAAGAACAGAAGAAACTTGGCATTACCAGAGATACCGTATATCATTTTTATGAAAAACTGTGCCTTACCGATTTGTACTATGAGAAGAAAACAAAAGATGAGGGACAGGAGATAAGCGATGAAGATGCCAGAGTAATAAAGGTAATGTATATCTATTTTAAAACGGGTGAAAAAGATATTTATGGAAATGTCAGTCCATATGAAGAATCCAAGGTCGCTGCGATTAAGGAAAAAGCACTTGGTGTTCTGGATCAAGTAAACCAGGGAGGCGATTTCCAGTCATTTGCAGCGGAATATTCTGATTCTTCCGAATATCAGAGTGTGTTTGGAAGGGGAACAATGCAGGAGAGCTTTGAAGAAGCGGCATTTTCGCTTACCAGTGGTCAGAATTCCGGACTGGTGGAAGCTGAGGATGGTTACTATATTATAAAATGTATCAATGATTATCTGGAAAAGGAAACAGAAGAAAATAAAGTATCCATGAGAAAAAAGCATAAGGCGGAAGCCTTTCTGAAAATTTACCGTCCGTTTCTGGAGAATCAGGATGTTGAATTCAACAATAAAGTGTGGGATAAGATTTCGATGGAGGAATATCAGGATTGCAGCACAGATCGTTTATATGAGGTATATTATGCCTGTAAAATATGAAAAAATGTAAAGGAACAATAGATATAATGAAAAAAGTGGATATTATAGTTCCCTGTTATAATGAGGAAGAGATGATCGACCTGTTTTACCAGGAAACATCAAAAATCATATCCGGGATAGACGGATATGAATTCCGGTTTATTTTTGTGGATGATGGCAGCCGCGATAAAACATATGAAAAGTTGTTTGCATTGGCAGAAAGACATACGGATGTAAAGTTTTTATCGTTTTCAAAAAATTTCGGAAAAGAGGCCGCTATGTATGCAGGTCTTGTGTATACGGAAGGAGATTATGTTATTATCATGGACGCGGATCTGCAGCATCCGCCGGCATTGATTCCGGAAATGTTAAAACAGGTGGAACAGGGATATGACTGCTGTGCAGCGAGAAGAACATCAAGAACCGGGGAGTCAAAGATCCGGAGTATGTTTTCAAGGATGTTTTACCGGCTGAGCAATCGTTTTACGGATGTTGATCTGGTACAGGGGGCGGTGGATTTTCGTGTGATGAGCCGTCAGATGGTGGATTCCGTACTGGAATTATCAGAGAGACAGAGATTCTCAAAGGGAATATTTGCGTGGGTAGGATTTAAGACAAAATGGATTCCTTATGAGAATGTGGAGCGTATCATCGGAACTTCAAAATGGAGCTTCTGGGGATTGTTTAAATATGCAGTCGATGGAATTACGGCTTTCTCTGTAACACCGTTAAGAACGGTTACGTTTCTTGGCAGCATTATTTCCGGAATTTCATTTATTTATATTGTGGTCACATTGATTCAGACTTTTCTGTTTGGAATCGATGTGCCGGGATATGTCACGACATTGAGTGCGGTATTATTCCTCGGGGGAATTATCGAGCTGTCGGTAGGAATTCTGGGAGAATATGTGGCACATATTTATATTGAGATTAAGCACCGGCCGATTTTTATCTTAAAAAATACAAACATAGATCTTACGGCTGCTTTGGCGGAGAAAAGGAAAGATGAATAAGATAAAAGAGATTTTCGGTAAAAGCAGGGAAGCGGTCATGTATCTGATATTCGGCATATTAACCACACTGGTCGATTACATTGCAGCCATGTGCTGTTTTGGCCTGCTGGATCTGGGAGAACTCACGTCGAATAATATTGCATGGGTGGTTTCGGTGCTTTTTGCATTTATTACAAATAAATTATTTGTATTTGATTCAAAATCATTTGAGTGGCGGGTGCTGATGAAAGAACTGGTGTCATTCGTATCTGCAAGGGTAATTACATTACTGATGGCTGATTTTATCATATGGTCGGCTGCAATGCTCGGAATTGGATTTTTATTTGCAAAAATCGTCAGTTCTGTAGTCGTAGTGGTAGTGAATTATATTTTTAGCAAGCTTATTATTTTTAAAAAAATAAATCAGGAGGAAGTATAAACAATGAGCAGCGTAAAGAAAGCATCATGGCCGAAAAGAAATTTTGTATATCTGTTGGGATTTCTGGTGCCTTTTCTTATTTTGGGAATGATTTTTGCAAAAAATCAGATTGTACCGTTTGGTGATAATATTTATCTCAGAAGTGATATGTATCACCAGTATGCCCCGTTTTATAAGGAACTGTATGAAAAACTGGTAAATGGAGGAAGTCTTACCTTTTCCTGGGAAATTGGAATGGGAGTTAATTTCTCTGCAATTTATTCTTATTATCTTGCAAGTCCGGTAAACCTTCTGTTAGGCTTTGTTCCGGAAGGCTCGATCTTAATTGTAATGGATCTTCTGATTCTTACAAAGACAGCACTGGCAGGATTTGCATGTACATATTATTTATCAAAACATTTTAATACAAAGAGCTTATCCACTGCAGCATTTGCAATATTCTATGCACTGTCATCTTATATGGCAGCATTTTCATGGAATCTGATGTGGCTGGACTGTATGGTTATGCTCCCGTTTATTGTGCTGGGAATTGAATCCCTTGTAAAAGAAAAAAAGTATAAGATGTATACCATCGCTCTTGGCATTGCGATTTTTTCAAATTATTATATTGCAATTATGATTTGTATTTTTGCAGTCTTGTATTTTTTGGTTATGCTGTTTGTAAATGCCACAGAGGAAAAACATTATTATATGGATCGGATTATCCGCTTTGCAATCTTTTCGTTGATTGCAGGCGGAATCGGAGCAGTAATGATTCTCCCGGAACTCTGCGCCCTGGGTTATACAGCATCCGGCGAATTCAGTTTCCCGGAAACATGGATCAATTATTTTTCCATTCTTGATATGTTGAAGCGCTCCCTGATTGAGACGCCGGTTGCTATTTTTGAAGCACATGATCCGAATGTTTACTGTACGGTTGCTGTATTTTTGTTGTTCCCAATGTATTGTCTGTGTGACAATGTCAATAAGAAAGAAAAGATGGGAAAAATAGCATTGATAGCAATTCTTCTTATCAGTTTTAATACAAATATTCCGAATTACATCTGGCATGGTTTTCATTTTCCGAATAGTCTGCCGGCAAGAGAATCTTTTATTTATATTTTTCTCATGATAACAATGATTTATGAGGCATATATCAATACAAAGACATTCAGCAAAAAACAGCTTTGGGGATGCTTTGCAGGCGGCTGCGGAGTGGTGCTTCTGTTAGAAGAACTTTATCAGGATGATTTAAACTTTAATAATGTCTATGTGACATTGGTTCTGATTCTGTTCTATATGGTTCTGATTATCATGGATTATAATAAAATACTGTATAAACAGATTAGTGCATATCTTCTGATTGTTATCTGTGCGGCGGAAGCATTTATCAATTCGAGTGAGGAAAGTTCTTACAAACCAACCACATATTCTGCATATCTGGAAGATAACCAGGCGATTGAGGAAATGGTTGAAAAAGTGGAGAGCGAAGATACCGGATTCTTCCGTATTGAAAAATTAAACCGGAAGACAAAGAATGATGCGGCATGGAACGGCTATAAGGGAGTATCTATTTTCTCATCCATGGCAAATGCGGGATTTACGAAATATCTTGGAGCACTCGGATTTGAACAGTCAACAAATGCATATTCTTATTATGGATTTACTCCGTTTACCTCGGCACTGCTGGACGTAAAATATGTAATTTCTGATAAGATGCTTGAGGATATGGAGAGATATACCCTGGCGGACTATAAAGAAGATCAGAATAAGTACTTATATCGGGTAAATTATTGTCTTCCACTGGGATTTATGCTGCCGGAAGGATTTGAAGATAATTTATCGCTGGATGGAAACAATCCATTCTCCATACAGAACCAGTTTGCAGAACTTGCGACCGGTATTACGGATATGTTTACCTATTTGTCTGCATCTACTTCGGGAAAAACCGTTACGATTGATGTGGATGAAGAATCGGATGTTTATGTTTATGTTACAACTTATGTAGACAGCATCAGTTACAGTGCATATAATGATGAGAATGGATTTGTCGGTTCTGACAGCTTCAGCGGACTGGAGCACCGTCAGATAGTACATCTGGGTAAAATGCCGGCAGGAACAAGTATTACAGTCAATACTTCGGACAATGATGCTTCTACCCTGCAGCTCTATGCGTATAATTTTCATCAGGACAGATTTGAGGAAATCTATCAGAAACTGGAAGCACAGTCACTCGATGTTGAAAAATATGACGATAATTCCGTGACCGCAGATATCGATGCAGAACAGGATGGATTATTGTATACATCCATTATCTATGATAAGGGCTGGCATGTGTATATCGATGGAAAAGAAACCGAATATACATCCATCGGCGATGCACTGATGGCTGTTCCGGTAACTGCCGGAAAGCATACAATAGAAATGCAATACTATCCGGAAGGAAAGAAAGCCGGCCGTGTTCTGACCATAGCAAGTATCCTGATTCTTGCAGGCATTATCCTGTTTGAGAAAAAGAAGAAGGGAAAAGCTGGAGAAGATGAGAACGAAAATGCGGAGGAAGTTCTGACAGAAAAATATGAACTGACAGAAGGAAATTCAGAAGAAAGGGAAGAAATAAATCCGGAAGCAGAAACAGTTCTGGAAACCGGGGAAGAAGAAAATGCAGCGGAATCTGCGATGGAAAGTCCGGAAGAGAATCCGGAAGATGAAATCGTAGATGAAATAGCCAGAGCGGTTGTAAAAGAAAATCTGGAAAAGTAAATTAATTCCTTCCATATCCTTGACTATTCGGTTCAGGTATGATATTATACTTGAGCAATAATTGCGGATATGGCGGAACTGGCAGACGCGCCAGACTTAGGATCTGGTGGGCAACCGTGCAGGTTCGATTCCTGTTATCCGCATGAGAGTCTCTGGTTAATCCAGGGACTTTTATGTTTGTCACAGAAAAATTAAAAGCAAGATATGAATTTTTAAATCAGTTTTTGAGGGAAATGAATTATGAACATTATTAATACAAGTGAGCTGTCTTCCAACCAGTTTTATGATGCGAAGACCTTGATTGAACTTTGCCGTCTGACGGATAATACAAAGGGAATTTGTTTTTTGGAAAATAATGTCAATGCCATTGAAAATTTTCCGGCATTTTTTCTGATGTATCAGGGAAATACACTGGTCAGTTTTCTGAGTGTATTTGTTCCAAATGAGGAAGAATGTGAAATATATGCAAATACATTGCCAAGATACCGGCAGGAGGGATATTTCAGAAAATTGTATGAAATGGCACAGGAACAGATTAAGAATTATGGCATAAGTAAGATTTATTTTGTCAATGAGCCAAATTGCCTGGCGGGAAGTGAGGCACTGGGCAGACTGGGAGCAAAGCTGGAAACGTCGGAATATCTTATGTCCTACAATATGAGGATTGAGCCAAAAGTACAGAACATACTGGATATGGAGATTTCGGAAACAGAGGACGGAGAATGGATCGAAACATTCCGTGACGGAGAGAAAATCGGAAGTGTGCATGTGGCCATCGATCATAATGTAGCAACGATTTATAATCTGGAAATAGAGAGCCGTTACCGGGGAAGAAGATTTGGCGTGGAAACATTGAATCTTACGGTAAAGCATTTAAGGGAAATTAACTGCTGTAAAATTATTCTTCATGTAAGCGGGTCGAACCGGATTGCATACAGAATGTATTCCCATCATGGATTTGTGCATGTCGAGCAGGTGGATTACTGGTTAAAGAGAGTATAAAAAAATAAGCCGTGTCACGGCTTATTTTTATGTAGAAATGAATTTAATCTGTAGCAAGATTCTTGAATTTGGAAGTAAGGGCAGTGTCCTGGGCTGACCAGTAACGGAAGTAAATTTTTCCGAGAATCTGATCTTTGCTTACATAGACCTCGCTTTCCGAACAACGGCCGGTCAGATACAGCTCATCGTACCAGTATCTTGCATCCTGTGAATTATTACGGTTGTCACCAAAAACAAGATATCTTCCTTCCGGTACATGAAAGGTGTAACCATCATTTTTCCAGGTCCATTCTCCGTTAATATAATCTTCATCCAGGGTTTCGACGAATTCTTCGTCTTTATAAATGGAAACTTCGCCATTAGAAACAACAACGGTTTCACCCGGAAGACCGATGATACGTTTTACATAATCGGTATTTTCCTCAAACTGGCATTTGAAAACGATGATATCGCCGCGTTCCGGTTCGTGGAAAAGATAGGTCAGTCTGGAACCTAAAATCCTGTCACCCGGTAAGATGGTGCGTTCCATGGAACCCGTAGGTACGGTTGCATTGATAATGATAAATTCTACAATAATTGCGGCAATGACGGCTGCTGCAATAATCATCTTAATCCAGCTGATAATTTCGGCTTTTAAATCAAATGACTCTTTTTCCTTTGCCGGTTTTCGTTCGTTATTCTCAAAATCTTTGACTGTAATTTTGTCATCAATGTCATAATCGATAATCTCGACATTATCATCAAAAGATTTTTCCTGCTGTTCCGGGGCTGCGGAATTTTCTTCCGGCGTATCATTTACATTGGAATCTAATTTTTCTTCACTCATACTGATATTCCCTTTTCTTTACATTTTTTGGATATCCATAAAGACAATCCTAACAATTATTATATCATACAATAAAAGATAATTAAAGAAGAAAAAGATAAAAAATATGGAAAATTTATATGTTTTGTGGTAGGATGTAAAAGTAAATCAGGAAGGAGAGGAAAATGCGAGGAAAGACAATTAAAATTACACTGGTTATTGTGATTTGTATCATAGCAGTGATTACTGCAGCTGTGCTTGTTCCGAAAGCAACAAAAGAAGAACAGCGGACGGCAGAAAACATGACACAGGAAGAAACAACGGCACAGGAAGAAACGAAGCTGGAGACAGAACCGGAAACAAAAACGCAGGAAACAGAAGCGGAAGAAGTGACGAAACTGACAGATCCCAGGACAGAAGAAGTGACGGAACCGGAAACGCAGATGCAGACGGCTGCGGAAACACGGGCGGACTCAGAAACAACGGAAGAAGTGACCGTGCCGGAAATAAAGAAGCAGAATGGAAGCAGTGTGGTCAGTCTGTCCTTTGTCGGGGATATATATCTGAGTCCCATGATGGAACAGAACTACCGGCAGAGTGGAATATCCGGGGTGATTTCGCCGAAAATCCAGTCGATTTTCCAGAGTGTTGATATTGCCGTGGGCGATCATGAATATGTATGCGGTGATCTGGATGAAAACCAGAAGGTGGATTACCAGCAGTATACCTTTCTGTGTCCGACGGCACGGGAAGAGATGATTTTAAAAGATTTTTCTTTTGAGGTTATGACACTGGCCAATAACCACATGATGGACTATGGCTGGGAAGGACTGCGTTCTACCATGGCGGAAGTAAAACGTCAGGGAATTGCGGTTATCGGTGGCGGAAACAATCTGGACGAGGCATTGAAGCCATATACGGCACAGGTAAATGGAAAGAAGATCGCGATTCTGTCGGCAACAAGGGTAGTGCCGCAGCTGGACTGGTATGCTGGTGATACACCGGGACTTATGACAACCTATGAGCAGACCGATCGCTATGAACTGTTAAAACAGGAGATTACAAGATTAAAGACACAGGAAAATTATGATATCGTGATCATGTATGTCCACTGGGGAAATGACAGTGATAGAACCATTCTGAACAGCCAGAGGACACTCGGACATGGTTATATTGATGCCGGTGCGGACATGGTAATTGGAAATCATACCCATGTATTGCAGGGAATGGAATTTTATCAGGGAAAAATGATTGTATACGGACTGAGTAATTTCCTGTTTGGAAGTTATCACAGTGATACCATGGTACTGACACTGGAGATAGACCGTGAAAATGCAATTACGGCAAAAGTTCTGCCATGCACAAGCGAAGGATTCTACACACAGGAATTATCCGGGGAAGCAGCGGAAAAGATCTGGAATTACATAGAGAGTATGTCAGATAATGTTACCTTCGACGGGGAAGGAACAATATTACAGAAGAATAATTAGCAGAAAAGAGGAAAAAATCATGGATAGTTTTATCTTCAGCCTGAATGCAACCATCCCCATATTTATTGTAATTGTCATCGGATATGTGCTAAAACAGATCGGCATGTTAAATGACGAATTTTTGAGCATTACGAATAAATTTAATTTCAGGGTAACATTGCCGGCACTTTTGTTTTTGGATCTGGCAAAAACCGACTTTGCCCATTCTTTTAATGGGAAATATGTACTGTTCTGCTTTTTTGCAACACTTTGCAGTATTGTCCTGATTTGGGGACTGGCGAAAGTGTTTCTGAAGGATAAGAGTCTTACCGGAGAATTTGTACAGGCTTCCTACCGGAGCAGTGCGGCAGTGCTTGGCATTGCATTCGTCGTAAATATCTGTGGGGATTCCGGCATGGCTCCGCTTATGATCGTGGGGGCTGTTCCATTATACAATATTTTTGCGGTACTGATTCTTACATTTGAAGGAAAGCATCAGGAAGAGGGAAAGGGAAAACTGAAAAAAGCATTGATCGGTATTCTGACGAATCCGATTCTGGATGCCATAGCACTGGGCTTTCTGTATTCCATCTTAAAACTTCCGATGCCTCAGATTCTGAATTCTTCTCTTGATAATCTCGGACGGATGGCAACTCCCCTGGCACTGATCTGTATCGGTGGAGGATTTGAGGGAAGAAAAGCCATCAAGATGATAAAAGAAACACTGGCGGCATCCATAATTAAACTGGTCATCCAGCCGTTATTGTTTCTGCCGGTTGCCGTCTGGCTTGGTTTCCGCGGGGATCTGCTTGTTGCAACCATTATCATGACAGGTTCGCCAACAACACCGAGCAGTTATATTATGGCGAAGAACATGGGGCATGAAGGTGTGCTGACATCGAGCTGCGTGGTTCTGACAACCATGCTGTCGGCAATAACCATTACCGCACAGGTATTTATCGTTAAATATTTTGGACTGATATAGATAGGTAATTGCAAAACATTTAAATTTTTGTAAATGCATATGCAAATGAAACATTACACGAAGGCACG